>Ga0209381_1000635_pt1 | contig 79021 bp, 74 predicted proteins | sample DewCreD2012metaG_FD_184111 | JGI IMG/M metagenome (GOLD analysis project Ga0209381, IMG submission 184111) | Hot spring sediment bacterial and archeal communities from British Columbia, Canada, to study Microbial Dark Matter (Phase II) - Dewar... ... | reverse complement strand
GATGATAAACAATGCAAACAATGTTTTTTTTCATTAGAATCTCATTTGTTTTGAGTTTACTTCCCGCAAAAATATATCAAAGAACAACTTACAGCTATTTCAGCCACACTTTTTGACTATTATACCCCGTTTGACACATTGTCGATCCATGCTATTCTATCTGGATTAGCAGTTATTAACTTTCCTAATTTACTCTTGGCAGACGAGCTCCAGTTCAAAAAAGATTTATAATTTTCTATCGATTCGCCGCTACGTTGGTTTGCATATTCATTAATTCTGTTCAAAACTAATGTTGACCATGGTCCGATTGCAGCATGGTTAAAATAGATTTGTCCGGTTGAAAGATGCGGGAATAGACTTCTTACTTTTTCAATATTCATTTTCTATTGTCCATAACTAAATTTTTTAAGATTCCTATCGATAATATAGTTAGAAACTAATAAACCTTAACATGAATAAGATTTTCGAAATAGCAGCTGCATTTTATGGAGTCCTGATACCGAAAAAAGCACAGAAATCTTTTATTAATCTGGTAGTTGATTACCTGAATGAAAGATATTCAATTGAAACAGCAATCGGTATGGCTTTAAGGAAACTCCACTTAAATTAGAACTTTGCTTGCAAGCAATAGATCCGGGGCTGGACTAACCCCCTCCAGTTCCGGCAGCCCCGAGTGTTTACGTGAGCAAGTTCTCTTTTTTAAATCAGAACATCTCTATAATTTCTTAACATTGAAGTATTACTGCAACATTCAAGTTCCGGGCTTACAATCATTTTTTAGAATTTAAGATCTCTTCTATTTGATCCATCACACTATTCATTTTAGAAATTGTTAAATCGAATGCTTCTGGACTTAGCGGATCGAGTCCGGCTTTTTTAATCAGCTCAATCGGATAATCGGAAGAACCGCCATTCAATATATTGTAAAACTTATCAACCGCCGGTTGTCCTTCTTTCACTATTTTTTCTGCAAAAGCAATCGCATAAATAAGCGATGTGGAATATTGATATACATAATAGGTGTAACCAACAAAATGGTGAATGTAAGCCCACTCGTTAGCGATATAATCCGGCACAACACAAATTCCTTGATCATGCCCATAATATTTTTTCACAATGTCGTAATAAATTTTACTCATTTCTTCACCGGTAAGAGGTTCACCGTTTTCAACTTTCTTATGAATTTCCCATTCAAATTCTGCAAAGGAAACCTGTCGGTAAATTGTAGAGCGTAATAAATCAAAATAGGTTCCGAGGAGATAAAGTTTTTCTTCCGTTGATTTCGCATTACGAACCATATAATCATTCAACAATGCTTCATTAATTGTAGAAGCAATCTCAGCAACAAAGGTAGCATACTGTGCATTCACAAATGGCTGATGCTTATTAGAATAATAACTGTGCATTGTATGCCCGAGCTCGTGAGCAAGTGTAGAAACCGATTCAAAATCTTCAGTCCAGTTCATTAAGATGTAGGGATGATAATCGTAAGCAGCACCGGAAGAATAAGCACCGCTCCGTTTTCCATTAGTTGGTATGTAATCAATCCATCTATCAGTAAATGATTTTTTAACCGTATTTACATATTCATTACCCAAAGGTTTGAATGCATCAAGAATAACATTTTGTCCTTCTTCAATTGTGAACTTAAAATCAACATCTTTAACCATCGGAGCATAAAGATCATAATAATAAAGCTGATCAACTCCAAGCATTCGTGCTTTCAGTTTTAAGAACCGATGTAAGGTTGGTAAATTTTTATTTATTTCATTAATTAAGTTCTCGTAAACAGTAACCGGAATTTTATTTGCATCTAAAGATTGCTCTAGAACCGTTTTGTATTTTCTGTTTTTTGCATAGAAATAATCGGCTCTAACTTTACCGGCAAGGTTAGCACCAAAGGTATTCTGAAACTTTTTATAGCCATCATTAAAAAATTTTTCCATTACTTTTTCTCGATCGCTTCTATTGCCTACAGCCCGGTACTTATAATATGCCGCAGAAGTAAGAGCAACTTCCTCTCCTGTTGAAAGTTTTACAATCGGATTAGGTTTTTCCGCATTATCAAAGATCGAGTGGACTTCATTCATTGTTGAAGTAATCAAACCGGCACTTGCAAGAATTTCTTCTTCCCTTTCTGTTAATGTATGTTCTTTTAACCGCAAGATATCATAAACATAGAACCTGAATTCTTCTAATTCTTTTTTCTGTTCAAAGAAAGATTTTATTCTATTTTGATCAATCTTAAGAATTTCCGGATTAATAAAAGAAGCAGCTTCGCTTAATTGTGTTCCAAGTGTTGTTGCTTGCTGATTTAATGATTGATTCGCACCAATTCTTAAGTCTTCATCTGCCAATCTGATAGCATAATCAGATAGCTTGTAATAAAGTTTGTAAGTATCGAAATATAATTTAAGAACTTGATAAAACGTTTCTGCATTTTCTCCAAGTTTTCCTTTCAAAAGCTTCAATTTTTCTACTTGGTTCTCAATGGTCACCTTATCATTAGACCATTCTTCAATGTTTTTGTAAAGAACTGAATTATCCCACTTATATTTTTCCGGAACGTCTTTCCGTTCCACATTTTGTGCAAATAATGTTGACATAGTTACCACCAATGATAGAATTAATAATCTGTTCATAATTAATAACCCCCGAAGGTTAAAATGGATATCAAAAATTAGTTAAAAAGTTTTAAAATGCCCTAAAGATTCAACATAAAAAACCCCGTATGTTACGGGGGCTGAAAAATTTTTAAAGAGTAACTATTACATTATTCCTCTTTCTTTGCTCTCATAGAATCCCAGATCATATAAAGTACTATTATACAGAGCATTATAAGAGCGACTAATTCTGCTGAATGAGATTCCTGCCAATCTGTTAGAACCCAGTTATAACCAGCATATCTTAGAATAGCACTTATTACACCAAATAAAGCTCCGCCGGCTATAAATCCGGATGCAATTAAAGTACCTCTCTCACGTCTTGCGGTATTAAGTTTATCGTCTTTACTTCTTGTAGAAACAAAGTGAGCAATCAAACCACCAATTAATAGCGGAGTATTTAATTCCATTGGGATATACATTCCAAGTGCAAATGCGAGAGCGGGAACTTTGAGAATTGTAAGAATCAATGCAAGGATTGCACCGCCAAGGTAAAGTATCCATGGTGCAGGTTGATTTGACATTAACGGTTGTATAACAGCCGCCATTGCATTCGCCTGAGGTGCTACAAGTGCATTATCACCCGTAAATCCGTAGGTTTCATTTAAGATCATTATTATCCACGCAACGGTTGCTGCAGAGAAGATTGTTCCAACAAATTTCCATCTCTCTTGTTTATAAGGTGATGAACCAAGCCAATATCCAATCTTTAAATCAGTAATAAATGCACCGGCTTGTGAAAGAGCTGTACATACCACCCCGCCAATTATTAAAGCAGAAACCATTCCAGCCGGACCACTCAATCCAACAGAAACAAGAACTGCTGATGAAAGTATTAATGTCATCAATGTCATTCCGCTTACGGGGTTTGTTCCCACAATTGCAATTGCGGTTGCTGCCACCGTTGTAAAGAGAAATGAAATTATAAGAACTATCAATAAACCAACTAATGCTTGGAATAAATTATCAACAACACCAAACAGGAAGAATACAAATACAAGTATCGCAACTACCACTAACCCGCCAAAAATTATTTTCATCGGAAGATCTTTCTGTGTTCTGACATTATTCTCATTTACCTTTTTACCGAATAATTCCTGAAATCCGAGAGTAAAAGCTTTCTTTATAATCCCTGAGGATCTTATAATTCCAATTAATCCCGCCATTGCAATTCCACCAATACCAATGTGGCGAACATATGATCGGAAAATTTGTTCTGCAGACATATCTTTTATAAGTAAAGAAATATTTGTTCCTACCGGTTCAACTATATGTTGACCGAAGTAAGCAACAATCGGGACTAAAACAAACCAAGAGAGGAATGAACCGGCAGCAATTATGGCGGAATATTTTAGACCTATTATGTAACCAAGTCCAAGTATTGCAGTACTTGAACTAATACGGAATTCCAGTTTTAATTTATCTGCTAATGTTTGCCCAAATCCAACAACTTTTGTTGTGATAATTTCGCTCCACCATCCAAATGCGGCTACAATAAAATCATAGATACCACCAATCAATCCGGCGACAACAAGAACAAATGCTTGTCCGCCACCTTTTTCACCAGCAACAAGAACTTCGGTGGTTGCAGTAGCTTCCGGAAACGGAAATTTACCGTGCATCTCGGATACAAAATATTTTCTGAATGGAATAAGGAATAAAATTCCAAGAAATCCACCCAGTAACGATGCAAAAAAGATTTGATAGAAATCTGCTTGAAGATTTAAAATGTAGAGTGCGGGAATAGTAAAGATAGCACCGGCTACAATTGTACCTGATGTTGCGCCAATTGATTGAATAATTACATTTTGTCCGAGTGCCCCTTTCTTTTTTAATGTAGCCGATAAACCTACAGCAAGAATTGCAATCGGAATTGCTGCTTCAAACACCTGCCCGATTTTTAACCCCAAATATGCAGCAGCAGCCGTAAAGATTATTGCCATTATTATTCCTGTTATTACAGAATAAGGTGTAACTTCAGGATATTCCTGATTGGGTGACATTACAGGAATATACTCTTCTCCCGGTTTTAATTCGGAATATGCGTTGTGCGGTAATCCGGTTGTTGTTGGTTTTTCATGTGAACTCATTTTTACTCCTGATTAAAGGATTAGAATTACACAATTAATGACTTTCTATTTTACTATAATCCAATTCACTTCCAAGAACACTGTGAGGAATTAAGAAAACTATCAGCATTACAATTGCAGCTATCAAAACCCAAATTTGGGGATTTGCTGATTTCTTTATTTTATACCAGGCATAAATCCAAACTAGTGCTGCAATCAATGTTTTATTATCTGTTAAATCGTACCCAAACGGAAAGCCAGTCCATAATGCCCCGAATGCATATTGCTGAACAAGCGGACCTAAAATAAAACCCCCTATCAAAAGAATTACAATTGTCCATTCTGTCAATTTTTTGAAATTTGGTTCCTTATTAAAATACTCCAAACCGGTTCTTGTAGAAAGAAGCATTGCAGCAAACATAAAAATAACATGAGGGATTAATAACCAGATTGGTACATCATCCTTAAATCTAATTACAACGGCTCTATCCTTAGGAGCGTCAATCATTTTATCATCTTTGTATAGTTCTACAAAATATTCAAGTTTCCCGGAAGATGGTTGTTTTGGCAAAAATGCCACCAAAGTATCTGTGCCGGTCATTTCAATCCGGTTATAACTCTTATCAAACTTGTATTTACGCCAGAACAAAATTCCTTTGATAGATTGATCATTAACTGCAATACTTACTTTACAATCTTCAGAGGTAGAATGGCTTCTGTCAAATTTATATTTGATCTCTTTACCATCTAATGCAACTTTGCCAGATAATGGATAGGTTGGACCTGTCATTCTTTGAAATACTGCAGATGCCGCTGTAATAATAAACGCTATAATCCAGAAGAGTACAATTTTTTTCATATTGGATTCAAATTTGTTAGGAAATCATGCCGCAACATAGGAAATGTTACACTTTTGGACAACGATTTTCGGATAGTTGAATTCAAAAAAAGGAATGATTGCGGATATTAGATACTAGATGCTGGATACTTGGGCGATTGATGCTGGATGCTTGATGCTGGATTTTTAAATCTTTTCAAGTTCTATTTCATGGTCTATTCAAGCATTTGTTGTTCTTATTATTATAACGTTTAAAATGCTTGCACCAGACAGCTAATTCTTTTCTGCATGCACCGATTGAAGAAGGATTGCTAAATGATGCATACTTACATGAATAATCGCAGAATAAGGGGAATTCAAATCTTACTTTTTTTGATTTGCCGGATTTCATTTCTTATGAGAGTTTGATACCAAACTTTATTATTTTTGATACAGTTCAAATCTAATCAAAAAAGGTGAAGTTTTGGAGAGAGAAAAATTTTTTTCTGAATCATTAAAAGAAAGTTCTGAAGTTAAATTAGAAATAGAAAAGAAATGTAGAGCAGACGTTTTCAAAGCCGTTGACATAATAAAAGACGCCTATATAAACGGTAAGAAAGTATTACTATGCGGAAATGGTGGAAGCGCAGCAGATTGTCAACACATAGCTACTGAATTAATGATAAGGTTAAGTCACGATGTTAACCGTCCCGCTCTTCCGGCTATTGCACTTACAACTGATACTTCAAACTTGACAGCCGGTGGAAATGATATTGGTTTTGAGAATGTTTTTGCAAGAAGTATAGAAGGTCTTGGTAATGAAGGAGATGTACTTATTGCAATTTCAACAAGCGGTAACTCCGTAAATATTATTAAAGCTGTTGAAAAAGCACACGAAAAAAAGATGAAAGTTATCGGTTTTCTTGGTGGTTCAGGCGGAAAATTGAAAGGATTGGTTGACTTACCTGTAATAATTCCATCCAACAATACTCAACGGATTCAGGAAGGACATATTACAATTGCCCATATAATATGCGAGCTTGTTGAAAGAGAACTGTACTAAAAATAATCGACTATTAGTTTGAATGGTTTGAAATATTTCATACTCAGTTCAGTTTAAAAATTCATTTAGTACTCCATTAATATCCTATCCAAATTTTTTTTATTTTAACACCGATTATTAATAAAATTAGGTGTAATACAATGACAGCAAATTTCGATATGATAAAGAGTGTCTACTCTCAAATTAAAAAGAAAGTTGAAAATGCACGTAAAGTTGTTGGCAGACCAATGACTTACGCAGAAAAAGTTTTATATGCACACCTCTGGGAGCCAGCTAAATCTCCTTTACAAAGAGGTAAGGATTTTGCCGATTTCAAATTAGACCGTGTTGCTATGCAGGATGCAACAGCACAAATGGCATTACTACAGTTTATGCATGCCGGTAGAAAAACCTCAGCTGTTCCGGCTACTGCCCATGCAGATCACTTGATAGTTGCTCAAAGCGGTTCAGAAGAAGATCTTGCAAGAGCAATTGAAGAAAATAAAGAAGTATATGAATTCCTTGAAAGCATCTGTAAAAAATACGGCGTTGGATTCTGGAAACCCGGTGCGGGAATTATTCATCAGGTTATTTTGGAAAACTATGCATTCCCCGGCGGAATGATGATCGGCTCAGATTCACATACACCAAATGCCGGTGGACTTGGAATGATTGCAATTGGTGTTGGCGGCGCCGATGTAGTGGACGTTATGGCCGGAATGCCGTGGGAATTAAAGTGGCCTAAACTAATCGGTGTTAAATTAACCGGAAGACTCTCAGGATGGACCTCCCCAAAAGACGTTATTCTTAAAGTTGCTGGATTACTAACCGTTAAAGGCGGAACGGGTGCAATAATCGAATATTTTGGTGAAGGCGCAAAATCGATTTCATGTACAGGTAAAGGAACTATCTGTAATATGGGTGCAGAGGTAGGAGCTACTACTTCAATTTTTGCTTTCGATGAAAGTATGTCTCGCTACCTTAGAAAAACCGATCGCGCCGATGTTGCAGATCTTGCGGAGAAATTAGCTAATGTACTGAAAGCCGATGACGAAGTTTATGAAAATCCTGAACTCTACTTCGATCAATTAATCGAAATTAATCTTGATGAATTGGAACCACATATCAACGGTCCATTCACACCAGATTTAGCTCATCCTGTTTCCAAAATGAAAGAAGCAGTCATCCAGAATAATTATCCGGATAAAATAAGTGTTGCGCTTATCGGAAGTTGTACAAACTCAAGCTACGAAGATATTGATCGTGCTGCCAACATAGCGCGTCAGGCACTATCAAAAGGATTGAAAGCAAAAACTCAGTTTACAATTACACCCGGCTCTGAACAAGTTCGGGCTACTATTCAGCGCGATGGACAATTACAGATCTTAACAGAATTCGGCGGACAGGTTCTTGCAAATGCATGCGGTCCTTGTATTGGAATGTGGAAACGAATGGATATCAAAACCGGCGAACGAAATACAATTATAAATTCTTTCAACAGAAATTTTGCAAAGAGAAACGACAACAATCCTGAAACTTTATCATTTGTTGCAAGTCCCGAAATTGTAACCGCACTTGCAATTTCTGGTTCTTTATCATTCAATCCGGAAACCGATTATCTTATAAATGAAAAAGGTGAGCATGTAAAACTTGATCCTCCTTATGGAGACGAACTTCCATTAAAAGGATTCGAAAAAGATACAAAAGGATTTTTAGCACCAACCAAAGATGGATTTAAGACGGAAGTTAAAATAGATCCCAACAGCGAACGGCTGCAATTCCTTGAGCCATTTAAACCGTGGGATGGCAAAGATTTCACTTCATTAGCGCTATTGCTTAAAGTAAAAGGTAAATGCACAACAGACCATATTTCTCCGGCCGGAAGTTGGTTAAAATATCGTGGGCATCTTGATAACATTTCAAAAAATATGTTCCTTGGTGCAATCAATGCATTCACAGGTAAAGCCGGCGAAGCTAAAAATCAGCTATCTGAATTTTATCAACCCGTTCACGAAGTTGCTCGTGAGTATAAAGAACAAGGTATCGGTTGGATTGTTGTAGGTGATGAAAATTATGGCGAGGGTTCATCACGCGAACATGCTGCAATGGAACCAAGATACTTAGGTGGTAAAGCTATTATTACAAAATCCTTTGCTCGTATTCACGAAACAAACCTGAAAAAGCAAGGTATGCTTCCATTAACTTTTGCCGATCCAAATGATTACGATAAAATACAGGAAGATGATACATTTGATCTGATTGGATTAAAAGACTTCGCCCCCGGAAAACAGCTTAAGCTAATTGTAAAACATAGCGACGGTTCTACAGATGAGATTTGGCTTAATCATTCATTTAATGCCGGTCAAATTGAATGGTTCAAAGCCGGAAGTGCGCTTAATCTTATAGCTGCAAGTATGAAAAAGAAAACTGCAAAGAAAAAAGTTGCATCCAAAAAGAAAGAAGTTAAGGCGAAAAGAAAATAATTGGAAAGGTGAAGACGGCTAAGAAAAAGATCTCCAAAAAAAATGCAAAACCCAAAAAGAAAACTTTAGCTAAGAAAGCTGTAAAGAAACCGGTCCGCCAAGCCGTTAAAAAGGTTAGTAAGAAACCTGTTACTAAAAAAGTTGTTGCTAAGAAAAAAGAAGTAAAGAAAAAATCAAAGAAGTAATTCAATAAATTAGAATAGAACACGGATGAACACTGATTTTCTTATTCGTGAAAATCCGTAAAATTTGTGTTGATTCGTGTTCTATCTTTATTATAAAAATTTAGTCTCTCTTCCAGACAATCTTATCACCCTCTTGAATTCCGTATTTATCAGTATAGCCGCCGTTTACTTCAACAACATAAAGAGATGGCTTACCGGAAGGTAATGATTTTTCGGAGAATGGTTCAGTGTTTTTGTAAATCTTCACAATTTCATGTTGAGCATTCACATAAATAATATCAAGTGGAATAATTGTATTCTTCATCCAAAATGCCTGATAAGTTTCGAAAGGAAAGATGAAGAGCATTCCGTTATCTTCTTTCATACTACGGCGCATCATTAATCCCAATTCTCTCTGCTGATCATCATCCGCAATTTCAATATCAATTTTAGAGATTGTTTCACCATTGTGCTTAGTAAATACCAATTCCCCTTCTTTCTGGAATGTATAAGTTATTTTATTTTTCATAGCGCGCTCTAAATCGCTGTTAGTTGCTGATGGTTTATTCAGTATAAAGTTGGAAAGTACAAAATATATTACGAATCCAAGAAGTACTACTATTACGGTAATCTGAACAAACAAATTTTTTTTGACAGGATCTTTTCTTTTTGCTTTTTGTTTCGACATTTATCCACCTTAAATTTGCTTTAGAATTATTAAGAAATCTGATTTTTCTTTGCGATCTTTACTAATTAATTTTTCTGTTGTTATTCCACCGGCAAAGTTCTTATAAAGTTGCAAATGAAATTTAATAATTTCTAAGAGTATTAAATGCATTCAAGTTTAATTGAACGAGAAAAAATTAATTTATCCCCCATACAACAAAAGATGATAAAGAGCGGCTGGGGAGATGATACAATAGACAAAACGACCGTTGAAAAAATTACTTATTTATCCGATGGGCTTAAAATAAAAGGATATCTTGCCTACCCGAATGACACCTCGCAAAAATATCCTTGTGTAATTTGGTGTCGCGGTGGAATTGGAAATGCCGGAGCTATTGATGAATTTAACGCAAGCGGCATATTCGGACAAATTGCAAGCTGGGGATATGTTGTATTTGCTTCTCAATACCGTGGTAATGCTGGTAGCGAAGGGAAGGATGAATTCGGCGGTCCAGATGTTAATGATATTCTTAATTTAATTCCTTTGGCAGAAGAACTTGAATTTGCGGATAAAAAAATCTGGGGAATTGAGGGATGGAGCCGGGGAGGGATGATGACTTACCTAACACTCACCAAAACAAATATATTCAAAGCAGCAATTGTTATTGGTGGAATTGCCAATCTCAGATGTAATTCAGAAGAAAGTAAGTTTATGAAACGTCTTTATGAAATTACAATGGGAAAATCTGGCACAGAAGATTTTAAACAAAAATGTGAATCGAGATCAATTATAAATTTTCCGGAGAAACTTTCTAAAAATACTCCCCTACTTTTGCTACATGGTACTGCTGATGACCGTGTTCTTGTTCATGATTCGATTGATCTTTCAGAAAAATTGAAGGAATTAAAACACCCGCACGAATTAGTTCTTTACGAAAACGGGGATCACTTTCTTAAATCGCATAGGAAAGAGGTGAATGAAAAAAGGAAAGATTGGTTTAAGAAATTTCTTATCTAATATCTAAAACCTAATTTCTACTTCTTCATTATTAATAGAAAAATTAATTAAAAGTGAATTATAGTTTTTCAGATCTTTAATGATGCTAAATACATTTTTACCGAGTTGTAGTTCATCTTCTAAAATAATTTCAGAAGAATTTATTTTTTTACCAATCAATTTAAAATTCTGGTTAACTGGCGAAGTAATAACCAAAGTAAAATCTTCGTTACTATTCTTAATTAAAACTGGTTTTGTTTCCTCATGTCTTGAAAGAAAGTATTTTAATTCATCAAACTGAACACCTACCACGTTCGAAGATTCTATACTTTCATTCCACAACTTGCTAATAGAATTGAGAGTAAAGTAATAATTAACTCTGTCGGGTTTATCAATTGATATTGTGTAACTCTTCTGTTGTGCCGGGATTACATCAATTAAATAATCCGGTAAAAGTTCTGCCGCCGGATGCGGTAAGCTGTATAATCCATAATATGCAATGCTATCTTTTGATTGTTTAACCGAACCATTCCATTGCAATTGATATTTCCCTTTCCCGGAATCAATTAATTTTACTTCAAGATTATTTGGCGGCTCGGGATAAATTCCACCCAGCCAACTCATAAGCGAAGGTAATACTTTGTACGGGAAATTTTTAAAGTTATAATCTGCAATGCTCGAATACCTGAAGAATGCTATCCCATCAGCATTTATTATTCGGGAGTAATTTATCATTTCCTCAATTTCGGGTTTTACATTTTCCTTATAAGCTCCGATTCCAAGAATAACTTGTCTTCCGAAAGAATTTTCCACCCATTCTTTTGCAAGAAGATCAAATCGGGTGTTATCATTCAAAGACCAATAAATCTGAGGAGCTACATAATCTAACAAACCTCGTCTTAACCATTCCCGCGAGTCCTGATATATTTCTGTATATCCTTCCCAACCATACATTCCACTTTGATTTTTGAAAATGCCAATAGGTGCTGCTCCAACTTTTACAAACGGTTTTTTACTTTTTATTTTTCTATTAATTAGTTCAACCAGCGTAGTAATATTATTTCTTCTCCAATCATCTATTGGCATTCCATTTCCATACAAATTGTATGAGAATTCGTCTTTAAAGTTTTTTCCGGGGTATCTTATAAAATCGAGGTGAATACCATCAACATCATAATTAGCAACTATTTCTTCAATCAAATTCGCTATATATTCTCTGACTTCAGGTAAGCCCGGGTCTAACCAATAAGATTTTACCCCATCTCTAAAATCTTCAACAGCCCATTCAGGTTTTCTCTGAACAATATGATTAGGATTGTTTAAAGTAGATAGATCATTGCCAGCAAAACAACGTACTGTATTTACCCATGCGTGTATTTCAAGACCATGCTTATGGGCTTCTTCTATTGCAAACTTAAGTGGATCGTAATTCGTGTTACCTCCGACTTTACCGGTTAGATAAGGTGATAACGGTTCATAGGAAGAGTTAAAAATAACTGTTCCGTCTCCTCTAACCTGAAAATAAACTGTATTAAGATTTTTTTCTTTAATTGTATCAAAAATTTTTATAAGCGCTTGTTTTTGCTTTTCGGGGTCATAGGTCGGGGGAGGCCAATCGAGGCGGTAATTTGTTGCAACCCACACTGCACGGGTTTCTCTGTCTATTTGCGCTTTTAAAATAGCATTGCATAAAACTAAAATAATAATTAATAGTTTACTCAAGTTCGGTATACTGAATGAATGTCTAAAATTTCTCATCAATTATAAATCTACTTTGTAAGGAAATGATTTAGACCTTCGTTAATCGAATCGATTATCATATCTGAAGAAGCTTCCACATCTATTAAAATATTACCAGCTTCTTTCATAAGAACAAATTTAATTTTATCATCTGATGCTTTTTTATCGCGTTTCATGATCTCGTAAATTTTCATAGGATAAAAGAATGATAGTTTTATTTGTTCTCTTGTCCTTAAAAGTATGGATAAATATTCCTGGAAATGTTTTTCTTTCAGAAGACCAAGTTTTTTTGACAAATAAAGAGAACAGGTTAGACCTAGAATTACAGCTTGTCCATGTTTGATTGTATAACCGCGTTCAATTTCAATTGCATGTGCAAATGTATGACCGAGGTTTAGAACTTTTCTTAATCCGCTTTCTTCCTTTTCGTCTTTTTCCACAATACTTGCTTTTAACTTTACACAGGTCTCTATAAACTGCACTAATAATTTCTTGTCAAATTTTAATTTCTTATTAATACTATCGCGTACCTTGTTTAGGAAATCATTACCAATTAAAAAAGAATATTTAAGTACTTCGCCAAAGCCGCATACAATCTCCTCCTCCGGAAGTGTTTTAAGGAACTCTGTATCTATTAAAACAAAATCCGGCTGATAAAATGTACCGATAATATTTTTAGTGGACTCAAAATTAACACCAGTTTTTCCTCCGACAGAACTGTCAACCATTGCTAATAATGTGGTAGGAACGTGAACAAGTTTGACACCTCTAACAAATGTTGATGCAACATAACCGGCAATGTCACCTGTTATTCCCCCACCTAATCCAATTATTAATGAATCTCTGCTAAATCCGTTTTCAATTAATGCAGAATAAATATCATAAACCTGAGAAAAAGATTTGTTGATTTCATTTGCATGAAAAGTATAAATATAGATTTTATTATTAGTCCTGGAGATAAATAAATTAATTTTCTCTGAATGGTACTTATAAACATTTTCATCAACCACAATAAAAATATTTTTGTAAAGATTATGGGTGTCAATCAGTAAATTAAGTTTTGCAAAAGTGTTATTGCCAAAGTAAACAGAGTAACACTTACTCTTTGTATTTACCTCAATCTTTTTCATTGAATAATCCTAATATTTTTTTTGCAATTTTATCTACTGTAATTCCGACAGGACTATTATCTGTATCAATTATCAGGTCAGCTTTTTCATAGTAAACGCTTCTTTTATCCAACAACTCTTTTATTCTTTGGATAAAATCTTCTTGTGGTTTGTCGTTTAAAACCAGGTCTCTAAAAATCGGGCGATCAATTTTATTTTTGAGACGTTTATAAAGATTAGACGGAGATACCTTCAAATAAACAATCTTACCTGACCTTTTCATTAAGTCGAAATTTTCTTCGCTGGTTATCGTTCCGCCTCCCAAAGAAATTATTATATTATTTTTTTGAGACAAGTCCTTTAGAATCTTACTTTCTACTTCTCTAAAATATTTCTCACCTTTCATTTCAAAAATTTCCACAACGCTCATCTTTTCCTGTTTCTCAATCTCTTTATCTAAATCGTAATAATCCAGACCAAGAACGTTGGCAAGTATAGGACCAATCGTACTTTTACCACTTGTCATAAATCCGGTGATAAATATTCTTTTATCAGACATAATAAACCAGCTTTGGCATTTCTTTATAAAATATATCAATAAAATATAGCAGTTGTAAGATAAGCAATAAGAAAATATTTACATACTAAAAGTTAGTCCTATTGAAAAAGTAATTCCGTCAACATTTACTTTTGTAGTAAATACATTATCTGGAAGTGAATAAGATTTATTTTTATAGTTTACCGATGAATCTGAATATTTACTTTTCATAACTAACTCAGGGTCTCTGAAACGCATCTGCCCACGAATGGATATCAATTCATTAATAAGGTAATCCATTCCAACAGAGACATTAATTCCGTAGCCGGTAGATACATTGGCAGAATTGAAGCTTACATTACCAAACTCACGTAAATGTTTTCCGAAGTACAAACCGCCTCCCCCTCCCATAAAGAACTTAAATTTTTCTGTGGAAAACGGAAGAAGGTAATAGATTGACAGTTCAACTGGTATTAGGTAATAACCATCTTTTATTTCGAGACGGTCTCCTTCTAATATAAACTTTGAGTTTGTATAAGTCTTTTGAATGAATTCGCTACCAATGCCAACAATCATAAATTCGAAAACACTGTATCGGAATTCAAAGGAAAGATTGTAAATACCATCCAGGCTCTCGTACTCTGACCTTATTGCTTTATCAGAAGAGTTTGGTTGAAGATAAAGTTTTGATGTTGTGGTATAATTAAAACTTACCGAAAAATTATAGCTATTCCCATTATATTGAGCAAAGTTAATCGAAGTAAGAATAATAAAAGGTAACAATATGTAGTAAAAATTTTGCTTCATTAATTTTTTTAGTGGGCAATATAGAAAAAGGTTTGTTAAATCAAAGGGGAAAAAAGAATAAACCAGTCTTGATAGTTTTAGTTATCAAGACTGGTTAAAAAATTAACGGAAGAAAAGATGTCTGTTATCAACTACTTTCGCTTCTTTTCTTAATTCTTGAATCCAAGCATTGTAGTAATTATTCTTTTTCTGTTGCAAGATTTCTTTCTTTATAGAGAGTATTTGAGATTCGAAAGCATTTTTATCGAATGGGGTTCTGTCTTTAACATTTATAAGATAAACGCCTATTGTTCCTTTAATAGGATTAGACCATTTATTCAAATCAGCTTTATATGAGTATTCTGTGAAAGCAAATTCACGTCCGACACCGGGAACATTTCCATTAGTAGTAAAACCAACTGCCGAGTCAACTCTGGTAGCATACCAAACTGAGCGGGCAATTTGACCATCACCATTATCTCCTATTTTCTCTCTGATCTGTTTAGCATACTCTAATGCTTTCTCGAAACCTTTTTCTCTCATTACATCGTTTTTAAGTAATGTTTTAACTTCATCAAAATTTTTAAAGCCGGCTTTAATTACTTCAGATACCATAGCAACAACATAACCGGATGCAACACGGAATACTTCACTAACACTTCCTACTTTATTATCAAAAGCCCATTTAACAAGAGCGGAGCTAATTCCAACTCCGGGAATAGCTTGAGCATCTTCTGCAAAAGGAGGGGTTTCGATTACACTATAGTTCATTATCTTTGCTTCGGATTCGAATCCGTTCTCATTTGCTACATACGCAAAGTCTGATGCTTCCTGAAATAACTTATCAATTGTGGAAGCAGAAATATCAACTTTATTAATAATTCTTTCTACAACATAATCTTCGTTAGATCTACCAGTTACCTTAATAATGTGATAACCGAAAACTGATTTAACCGGTTTTTGAACAACACCAATTTTACCATTGAATGCCGCATCTTCAAATTCTTTTACCCATTGACCTCTTGTTGCCCACCCAAGGTCGCCACCGTTACCGGCGCTGCCATCTTGAGACTTTGCTTTTGCGGTTTCTTCGAAACTGGCACCTTTCATAATTTCATTATAAATATCATTTGCTTTTTTCAAATCTTCGCTATCATTTCCACTGGTTCTGATAAGTATATGAGAAGCTCTAACCGATTCCTGTTTTGATTTAACTTTATCAACTAAACGAAAAACCGTGTATCCTTCAAACGAAATAAAAGGTCCAAGTATATCACCTTTATTAGCTTTTATTATTGCATCTTTTGCTTCAACAGGTAATGAGGCAATACCTAATGTATCTTTTGAATAAGGTCTATCAGAATAAATTTCCACATAAGATTTAAATGAAGCAGTATCGCCTTTAACTTTTGCAACGATAGCTTCTAAATTTTTCTTTACACTAAGGGAATCACCTTGAGAAGGTTGGCGTCTGAAAAGAACATATTTAATCTTTCTCGATGGTTCGATTTTATAATTCTCAAGGTTTTTGTCATAATATTTTTTTAGATCTTCGTCAGTTACTTTCAATTGATCCTGAGGAATTGTATTTGGATCGATCAAAATATAATTAGCTTTCATTTTAATATTTTGTGAAATAAAGCGGTCCTTTGCTTCTTCATCACTCACAGTAACAGAAGCAAAGAGGTAATTCTGCAATTTTTGCTGAATTAATTGCTGACGAATTTGTTCTTCTACAGCAATTACAATTTCTTTATTTCTTGGGTCGCGTAGAGCTTGCTCATAAAGTTGTCTGTTAAAATTACCCAATGAATCCGTAAATTGTTGACGAAGCATAGCCGGAGGATTAGGACCTAATATTTCGTTCTTAATTTCATCATCGGTAACTGTAATACCAAATTCCTTCACTTTTTTATCAAGCATTTTCTGAATTATTATTGCATCCCAAACCTGATCACGGAAAAAATCCATCTGGGCTTCTGATATCGGTTGACCTGTCATTTGTTCCTGATTCTGCTTTGCACGTTCCAGAAGGTTGGAATATTCCTGATAGGTTATATCTTCGCCATTAATTGATCCGACATTTTGTTGTTGCTGTCTTACGAAATCAAGAACATTGGAATCAGAAATAACCATAAAGAGAACAAAAATACCGCCGACAGTAATTATAAACCATGGAGCTAAACTCCTCATCTTGGCCATCATAGCCATATAATACGACCTCCAATTAAGAAAAAATGAAAATTTAGTCGCTTAATTTAGATACATAGGGGCTTAAATGCAATTTGTTAATTATCTTTAAAAAACGGCAGCTACACATATTTATATTTATTTCAGATGAAAATATGAAAAAATCGAATTTGTGGTTTCCGATTTTTCTTGCCTAAATAGCTTTACAGGTATAACTTGCGCACTAAAAAATACGGTTACTTATGCCATCCTTTTTCAATAGCTGGCTTCCATTTATATATCTTTATTTCGTTGGCGGGTTATTTTTTGTTGTCGGGTTAACAATAGCTATAAAATCCGGCGCTTTGAACAGACAAAATCCACGTCACCAACGATGGCTTAAGTTAATGGTTTTTGGTTACTTTTTCTTTTTTATTCTTCACTTAATTCTAATCATTTCAGCAATATATTTATAGGATTATGGAAAAATTTCATAATATCGGTACTTCAACCGACTGGATAGTAATGTTAGTCTATTTCTTACTTGTAATGCTTTTTGGAGCATATTTCGGAAGGTATAACAGATCTACTCAGGATTTCTTTTTTGGTGGAAGAAGATTTTCGTGGTGGCTAATTGCTTTCTCAATTGTTGCAACCGGTGTAGGTAGTCATAGCTTTATTAAATATTCAGCTATGGGCTTTCAACACGGATTTTCTTCATCAATGACATATATGAACGATTGGTTTTTTATTCCCTTCTTTCTGTTTGGTTGGCTTCCGATAATTGTTTACACAAAAATAAGATCAATACCTGAATATTTTGAAAAAAGATTTAGTCCTTCGGCACGATTTCTTGCAACAGTTCTTCTTGTCCTTTACATGATTGGATATATTGGAATCGGATTCTTAACACTTGGGAAAGCTGCACAACCTTTACTACCAGAACATTTTACGTTATTTGGGCAAACTTTTGATATTACGTTAATGGGAATAATAATAGTAATTGCTATTATAACAGGAATCTATATCACATTCGGAGGACAAACCGCAGTAATATTTACAGATTTACTTCAAGGGTTCATTTTACTTTTTGCCGGTCTATTGCTATTTGTTCTCGGATTAAATTATCTAGGAGGGTTCGAAACTTTTTGGAATTTATTACCGACAGAGTGGAAATTACCATTAGCTCATTTTAATGACCCGCCGAGTTTCAATTTTGTTGGAATTTTTTGGCAAGATGGAATTGCTGGTTCAGTTGGTTTTCTCTTTATGAATATGGGTCTTGTAATGAGGTTTATGGCTACCAAAAGTGTAAACGAAGGTAGAAAAGCCGCTGTATTCAATATACTTGTCATGCTACCCATATCAGCAATTGTTGTATCCAATGCCGGATGGATTGGAAAAGCTGTATCAGTAGCTAATCCTGAAGCTGTTCCACCTAATACAGTTCCGGATCAGATCTTTGTAGTTGTTGCAAATTTAGTTTCACAACCGGGCGTTTTCGGTTTCATTATGGCAGCATTAACAGCTGCTTTAATGTCCACAGTCGATACTTTGATAAATGCTACCGCTGCAATTTATATTAACGATATTCACAGACCAATAAAAAAATACATTAGAAAAAAGATTTCAGTTTCAGAGAGAGAAAATGATAGAAAAGAATTATCTGCTGCAAGAATTGCATCAATTGCAATTACAACTTTTGGTGTACTCTCTGTTTTGATCTTTGAAAAATTTCCAACCGTGTATGAAGCGCACGGATTTTTCCATTCAACTTTAACTCCGCCATTGGTAGTTGCAATATTCCTTGGAATATTCTGGAAAAAATTCACACCCGCAGCAGTTATGGCAACATTTGTAGGTGGTGTTGCTCTGATGATTTTAGGTAATCATTACCCAGCTGCTCTAATTTCACCTTTCGATCACGGGACTGCAATGGACTTAAAACATCCCTATACTTACATAAGAGCTTTATATAACTTATTTGTCTGTTCTGCTGTTGGTGTAATAATTACACTCACTACCAATTATCAGAAAAGAATTGTTGAGATAATAAAATCGAAGATGAGTTCTAACAAATTCTTTTACTTAATAAACTTAGTAAGCATAATAATTTTTATAACAATTGTTTTTGATGCGCTGCCGTTAATTCTGTTATTATCACTTTCGATAGTTCTTGTTTTTTCAGTTGCAATCTCCGTTACTTACTTTGTAAAATACGATCAAGAAAAAAAGACAGAGGGCTTAACTGCCTGGTCCATTAGCAAGGCAAAAGAACTATTTAAAGGAAGTCCAATAAACGATAGAGAAGGCAAACGAATTAAAGTTAGATGGAAAATTAAAGAAGGCGAAGATAATACAGTTAACTTTTCAGAAAATGATATGAAACTAATGGAAGCAGAAATTGGAGACCTTGTTTATATATCTGATGCCAGAAGTTACCTTGGCGGGTTGAAATCAATCCATGCTGAATACGGCAAACCTCACAACGAAGATGGGATTGTTTATATAAATAAAGAACATCAGCTTACCGGATTATTCTTAAAGGATCGATTATTAACTGCAGAAAAGGAGATGTAAAGAAAATCAGTAAACTTATTTATAAAAATTGAGATTATATTTTAATAAAGGGACTAAAGAGCAATTATAGTTTATATTAAAATTACGTCTGAAAAGTAATTATTTGGCTTTTCATAATAATTTAATTTGCTAATCATATTATCACCTCTTAAATTTTCCGCCGGTTTTATTAATTAATTGGATAAAATTCGGACAACTCACATGCCTTCATTTTTTAATACCTGGCTTCCCTTCATCTATCTTTATGGTGTTGGTGGAATTTTCTTTTTTGCGGGTATGATTCTAATCAGAAAGTTAAAAGGAATTGAAATGCGCAAAAAGAAGCACCGTTTTTGGTGGAAAGTAATGTTCTTCGGTTATTTTTATTTTATGTTAATTCATGCCTTATTAATAATTGCAGCTCTCTATTGGTAAACTAATATGGAAAGATTACACACAATGGGTACCCAGACAGACTGGGTGGTAATGATTGTTTATCTTATAGCAATACTCTTATTCGGAAGCTACTTTAGCAAGTATAACCATAACACTACAGATTTCTTTTTTGGCGGGAGGAGATTTTCGTGGTGGTTAATTGCGATGTCAATTGTAGCAACCGGAGTAAGCAGTCATAGTTTTGTTAAGTATTCTGCCAAAGCATGGGAATATGGTTTTTCATCTTCAATGTCTTACATGAACGATTGGTTCTTCATACCGTTCTTCTTTTTTGGATGGCTGCCAATAGTTGTTTATTCTAAAATACGATCGATCCCTGAATATTTCGAAAAAAGATTCAGTCCTTCTGCCCGGTTTTTTGTTACATTACTTCAACTGTTATATCTCGTCGGTTACATCGGCATCGGATTTCTGACAATGGGAAAGGCAATTTTACCTTTGATGCCACCATCAATAAATATTCTTGGATTTGAAATTAATATTACACTGATGGGTTTAATAATTGTGATTGCATTTGTAACCGGAGCTTACACTACATTCGGAGGACAAATAGCTGTCCTTTTTACAGATCTTGTTCAGGGTTTTATGTTGTTATTAGCGGGATTAATGGTATTCATAATAGGAATAGACTATGTAGGCGGATGGCATGCATTCTGGAATTTGCTTCCCACAGACTGGAAGCTTCCTCTTGCTCATTTTAATAAACCGGCAGATTTTAATTTCGTTGGAATTTTTTGGCAAGACGGAATAGCCGGCTCTGTAGGATTCCTTTTTATGAACATGGGTTTGATAATGCGTTTTATGTCTGCCAAAAGCGTGGATGAAGGGAGAAAAGCTGCAACATTTAATATACTATTTATGCTTCCTATCTCTGCCATTGTTGTTAGTGGAGGAGGTTGGATTGGCAAAGCAATGTCTATGATGAGTAATTCACCAATTCCTCCTAATACGGAGCCGGATTTTATTTTTGTTGTAGTTGCAAATATTATTATGGGTCCCGGTGTCTTCGGGTTTGTAATCGCTTCACTTGCTGCTGCATTGATGTCGACTGTAAATACATTACTCAATGCATGTTCGGCTGTTTATGTAAATGACATTTACGGACCAATAAAAGTCTGGATGAAAAAAATCAGAAAAAATGATAAAGTTGACGAAAAGCGCGCATTACTTGTTGCAAGGATTGCAACTGTTGCTTTTACTGTTCTTGGTGTTTTAGCCGTAATTCCTTTTAGCTCATATCCAACTGTTTATGAAGCACATGGATATTTTCACTCGACATTAACACCACCACTTGTAATTGCAATCTTTTTAGGTGTTTTCTGGAAGAAGTTTACACCCGCCGGTGTAATCGCCACTGTTATTGGTGGTGTTTCATTAATGATTCTTGGCGCATATTATCCCGGAATACTTATTTCTCCTTTCGACCACGGTACACCTATGGACCCCGTTCACCCATATACATACATAGGAGCTTTATATAATACATTGGTTTGCCTTGCCGTTGGAGTTATAGTCACTTTATTTCAGAAGAGACTGAGTAAAATTGCAAACAAAATAAAAAAGCAAAGTAATTACAAAATTATTAATGGGGTAATGATACTAATTTCTGCATTAATATTTGGAATGGTTATTCTTAATATTGGCGGTCTTACAACTCTTTTTATTTTGACGTTGGTAATGACAATTTTCGTATCCATTATTTCAACTTATTACATAAAGTATGATCCGGTATTACAAACGGAAGGATTAACTGCCGGTTCTATTCACCGCGCTAAAGAATTATTCAAAGGTTCTAAACTCAACGAAGTAGAAGGTGAAATTGTAAAAGTAAACTGGAAAGAACGGGATGACGACGAAGATGAAATTAATTTATCCAAACATGAAATGAATAGAATGAAAGCAGAGGTTGGTGATTTGGTTTATGTTTCGGACGCCAGAAAATATTTAGGAGGTTTGAAATCATTCCATTCTAAAATTGGAAAACCTCACGATGAAGAAGGTGTTATTTACATTTCAAGGGAACATGTAAAAAACGGATTGCTGATAAAAGGAAGAATGCTTACGGCAGAAAAAGAAATGTAGTGGTATAGCTAAACCAATGTAGGAGGAAAATATTATTTCATTTTGTCCCAAATTTTTCTTTTAACTTTCTGTCAACTATTTCAGGGACAAAATCTGATACTCTGCCGTTAAATTGTGCAAGATTACGGACAATAGTAGAATTCAAGTAAGTATAACGCGCATGAGGCATTAGCAGAATAGTGGTAATATCATCGGCAAGTTTTCTATTCATAAGTGCCATTTGGAATTCGTACTCAAAATCACTCACAGCACGTAACCCTCTGATAATCCCTACAGCTCCAACTTGACGTGCATGTTCAACTACAAGTCCATCAAACCAATCAACTGTTACGCGTTCAAAACCTTTGAGACTTTCTCTTAGCATTTCAACACGTTCTTCAATTGTAAACAAACATGTTTTAGCTGGATTTTTTGCAACCGTAACTATTACTTCCTCAAACAGATCGATTGCACGCTTTATAATATCGATATGACCGTTTGTTACAGGATCGAATGTGCCGGGATAAATTACCTTTGCCATGTTTACAGCTCCTTAATCTTTGCTTTAAAATATATCACCCTTTTCAAATTTGCCAATTAATTGTATTAAATAATAGTTAATAAGTAAACTGATAAATTAAGCTGTCCCCTATTCTTCTAAATGCCTCCGTCCTAAAATTTTCTTCATCCTCTTTCTTTGTTTGGATAGAACGTTCTACTAACATAAGTCCATCTTTATCAAGAATTTCGTTTGTAAAAATATTTTCCACAACTTTATGAATATCAAATTTGAAAAAGGGCGGATCAGCAAGGATAAGATTGTACTTATACTCTAATTTTGATTTAGAAAACCTTAGGGCATCCATTCTGAAAATTTTACACTGGTCTTCTGCTTTTAATCCAAGAATGTTTTCTCTTAATACTTTAGAAACGTTAAAATCTTTCTCGACAAAATGGACTTCTGCAGCACCTCTGCTCAAAGCTTCTAATCCAAGCGACCCCGAGCCGGCGTATAAATCAAGTACTAGAATATTTTCAAAATCTATTGAATGAATTAGATAGTTAAACAAAGATTCCTTAACCTTATCTGTCGTAGGTCGCACAAGGTTCGATTTAGGGAATTTGATTACCCTTCCTTTATAAATTCCACCGATAATTCTCATTATACAATTCTAATTGCAATTCCAGTTGCGGCTGTAAAGGAATTAAACTGGGTTGAATAAAGTGGATTAGATTTTACTTTTTCTTCTGCAAATAATTTTTCAAACGGATTTATCTTAACTAACGGGACATTAATTGTTTTAGAGATTCTCTCTGTAAATTCATTAGTTATTGTCTGTCCACACAAAATTGCTTTATTGATCCTTTCTTTGCTGATATTAAAAGATTCCAGTTTAATCATAGAATTATGAAGTTGATCAAAAAAATCTGCTCCGTTTTTATTAAATACCTTGAAGTAGAAAGGAATTACTCCTTCAAAAGCTGCGAATGATGAATAATGTTGATCGATATAAAAGCTTAATGTTATTGCGTCCTTTTTTAAGTCCTTATCTAAATGTATAAATGTATTAGAAGCCAAATGTGCATTATCAACATATTTTAGCTCGAATTTATTTTCTTTACAAAACTTATTGATGGCTCCAACAATTTTTTTTCTAAGAGCTAAAACAATTATTTTGTTTTCCGGTCTTACATTTGATTTATTTACTTCAATATATTGAATATAAAAATCGTTACTGTCATAATTAGGAAATGTAACCGATAACTCCCACCTAATATGTTCTGACAAATCTTTTTTTGTTAAATCTTCATCATACGGGATTTCAATAACCTGAAAATAGTTATTAGGTAAAGTAAAAGAGAGAAGGTTTGAGGTAATTGTTTTTTTCTGAATTATTTTAGAGAAGGAATCCTGGAGAATACTTATCAACTTTTTTTCATCTGTATCTGGTAAAACCGGTTCTTTAAATACCAGCTGATCTATATTCTCCAGGCAAAATTTATATTGCTTATAATTTATTTCAACGAGCTGTAATTTCGTTTCGGTTAAATTTATTCCAACATGACTTTGAAACAAGGGCATTCAAATAATTACATTATTCCCACGAAGCAGTATTTTTCATGGCATCGCTTCTTAGGTCGCCAATTGTTCCATAACCATCGGGACAACTGATAAAATATCTTTGACCAATTGTTCTTATCTTATCGATTTTCAGAATCCTTCCTCTTCTGTCAATTACAGTATCGGCAACTTCAGAGGTGTCCACTTGCAAAATAAATCTTTGTCTTGACTTCGGACTGAAGAATAGTGAATCCGGTTCAAATAATCCTGAGGACAAATTAACAAAAGGATTTGTGGATTTCTTTGTAACTGTATCGATTCCTTCCATTGCTTGTTTAACACTTTTATCTGTTTTGATAAAAGTAATTAAACTGTCCAAATTATCAGTAAACTTTCCGAACTTAGCTTGCCATAATCTTTCGGCAGCGCGAAGGTTCGACATTCTAAGTCTTGATTCTTGCTTATAATATTTTTCTTTTTCAATTATTTCATTTGGGTCTAAATACGCAACTTTAATTAATACAAATACCAATACAGCAATTATGGCGTATAATATAAAGTGCACATACCAAGGTTCGCCTTTCATCATTATTTTTCCTCCAGAGATTTATTTATTTACAGTAATAAAATTTTTTATTTTCTCAAACTTTGCCTTACCAATTCCTTTAACTTTAAGAAGCTCATCAATCTTCTCGAACCTTCCATTCTTTTGTCTATAATCAATAATATTTTGCGCTGTCTTCAAACCGATACCAGGAAGAGAAGCAAATTCATTTAATTCGGCTTTATTTATATCTAACTTAGTTATCGTTGAAAATGAAGCCGTCCCCTTTTTCTCTTCTTTTTCAGCGGTTCTAAAATCTGAAAGTTCGGACTGAGATTCAACCCTTTTTTGAGTATTTTTTTCTATGCTGTCAGCAGTATCTGTATAAAAACTGACATTATAAAAAGCACTATCTTCTTTGTCGTAATTAAACTCAAGTAATTTAGAGTTATTATTATTGTTTTTAATTGTACTTACAATAATTCCAACAAGAAAAGTCGTCAAAAGAAAAAGAACTATTTTAGCTTCTGTTTCTGTAAAACCAATTTTTTGAGAAATTTTTTTCAGTAGGTTCATGCCCACCCCCCATCTCAAAATAAAAACAAAAGAGAAAATAAGTCTTTAATGAATTTATATTTAGAACTATCTGCCCGGATTAATATTGGGCATTTTTTGTAATTCTTTTAGTAATTCTTTCTCTTTTGAATTAACATTTTTAGGAACATGAATATTGATCTTTACAAGCTGATCTCCGGCACCATGTTTATTCAGATGCTGAATTCCCTTCTCTCGCATTTTTAAGAATTTACCTGATTGAGTCCCCGGTTCAATTTTTAATTTGGCTTTACCGTTAAGTGTAGGCACTTCAATCTCAGTTCCTAATACTGCTTCGGGATAACTAATGTTCAATTCATAAATTATATTATCGCCATCACGCACAAACAAATCATGTTTAATCTCTTCGAAGACAACAATAATATCTCCCGGTTGACCACCATTTTTGCCGGCATTTCCTTCTCCGCGTAAAGTCATATAACTATTATCATACACTCCGGCCGGAACGTTGATTTTAATAGTTGTTTCAGAATTAATGCGACCTTCACCCGTACATTTTAAACACGGATCGGAAATAATTTTACCTGAACCACCGCAATTATTGCAAGTAGCAATATTTACAAACTGACCAAAGATCGATCTTGAAACTTGTCTTATTTCACCTGTACCGTTACAAACAGAACATGTTTTAAAGCTTCCTGTTGTTTTTGCGCCGGTACCATTACATTCATCGCACTTGTTATATTTTTTTATCTTAACTTTTTTTGTCGTTCCGGTTGCAATTTCTTCGAGAGTTAACTTAAGGGTGATTTTAAGATCAGATCCCGGTGTGCCGGTTTGTTTTTGTCTGGTTCTTTGCGAAGTTGACCCGCCAAAGAAATCATCAAAAATTGAAGAACCACCGAATGCACTTCCAAAAATATCCGAAAAGTGACTAAAGATATCATTCACATTTTGGTAACTATGGAAATCCTGACCTCCGCGTAAACCACTATGGCCATATCGATCATACTTAGCTCTTTTTTCATCGTTACTTAGTACTTCGTATGCTTCAGCAGCTTCTTTAAATTTTTCTTCTGCTTCTTTATTACCCGGATTTCTGTCCGGGTGATATTGCATTGCAAGTTTTCTATACGCTTTTTTTATTTCATCTTGAGTAGCGTTCTTTCCAACCCCAAGTATTTCGTAATAATCTCTTTTACTCATTTAAATCTTTCCCTTTATTCTTTCCCAATTTCACCATTTTCTTCTTTTTTATTTTCTTCATTATTTAACGATGAACTAACAATCACTTTTGCATGTCTTATCACTTTATCTTTATACAGATAGCCATGCTCAATAACATCAAGTACGGTATTTGCTTCCACACCATCAGCAGGTTGTTGCATTAATGCTTCATGAAATTCTACATCGAATTGTTTCCCTTTTGCATTAATTTTTTTAACACCCTGAGATTCTAAAATTTTTGTAAACTTATCGTACACAAGTTCTAAACCTTTTTTAAGAGATTCAAAACTATTATCATCGTTAATATGAATGAGGGATCTTTCTAAATCATCATAAACAATTAAAATGCTTTTAATGAAAGGTTCGGCAGCATATTTAAGAAGATTTATTTGATCGTTTTCAGTCCGTCTTTTATAATTCTCGAACTCAGCAGCTTTCCTTAGAAGAAGATCTTGTAATTGTTTAACACGTTCTTCCAGTTCATTAATTTTTTGTTGTGCTAAGATTTGTTCTTCCTTAGAAGCATCTTCGGATGTGGACTTTTTTTCGACTTCAATTTTTGATTCCTCTTCCTGACTTTGTTCGGTGATATTTTCAACTTCTTTGTTATTTTGTTCTTCCATTTGTTCTTTATTCTTTTTCATAATTCCTATCTTTGTTTGGTTAATTCGCGTGAAAGTTGTTCTGCAATATAAACTACTGCAGCAATTATTTTTGAATAATCCATTCTTTTAGGTCCCATTATTCCCAAGGTCCCTTTTAGGTCACCAACCTTGTATTCCTTAGTTATCAAACTGTAATCAGATAATTTTTCATCCTGATTTTCTTTTCCTATTGTAATGCTAAGGTCTGCATCCTCTTTTTTCTTCTTGTCGAGAATATGAATAATCACATCCTTATTTTCAATCAGCTCAATAATACTTTGTAATTGTTCGTGATCTTCAAATTCCGGTTGTGTAAGAATATTTTTTGCACCGGAAATAATTGTCTTATCTGTACTAATATCGGTAAATATTCTATCTACAGAGTCAACAAATACTCTGATAATCGGTCTTACGGTATCACTATTAAAGTCTTTGATTCTATCGCTGAATGTAGAGCGAATTTCAGAGAATCTTAAACCGGATAATCGTTCATTTAGGAATTGTTGAACTGAAGCGATATGGTTCTCATTGACTTCGGCATCTATTTCTAATGTGATTGTTTTTATCAAACCAGACCTTACGGTAACAACTACCAAAATTCTTGTTGATGAAAGCTTTACAATCTGAATTTTATCAAGTACTGCTTGTTCGAATTTTGGATATGTAACAACCGCAAGCTGATTAGTAAGATTACTTAGTATGGTAGATGTAATTTTCAACAGATCTTCTGTTTCCGACGAAGCTTGACCCAAATTTACATCAACAATCGCCTTTACAGTGTTTTCTAATTTGGGAGGGTCCATTAAGGAATCCACATATACTCTATATCCTTTATCAGTAGGAACTCTTCCGGCAGATGTATGAGGATGATCTAAATAACCAAGTTCTTCAAGATCTGCCATTATATTCCTTATAGATGCCGGAGAAAGCCCAATATCATACTTTTTCGAGATATTTCTCGATCCAACCGGATTTGCGGTCAGAATAAACTGGTGAATAATAAACCGCAAAATGGCTTTTTCCCGCTCTTTTAACTGATATTCAGACATAAAAGCATTTCTTAAAAAATAATGGGCTCAAAGTTATTAAAAATTAAGCATTTTTTCATTTAATACACAGACTACCATATTTCAGAAATTGCATGCCGTAAGACAAAAATCCTTCCCAAAAAGTTTCAGATAAATAAATATGATTATATTTCGTTCACAAAAAATTACATTTGGAAAAATGGAAAACACATACAAAAGTTCCGGTGTTGACATAGAAGCCGGTGATAAGACCGTTGAAAAAATTAAAGGTCTTGCTAAATCAACTTTCAATAAAAATGTTTTATCTGGAATAGGGCACTTTGGAGCATTTTATCAAATTGACTTAGAGAAATATAAAAACCCTGTTCTCGTTTCAAGCGTTGACGGGGTAGGCACTAAGTTAAAAATAGCATTTTTGATGAATGTTCACCACACAGTAGGACAAGATTTAGTTAATCATTGTGTAAACGATATTGCTGTATGTGGTGCAGAACCACAATATTTTATGGATTACCTTGCCTTTGGAAAACTTATTCCCGAAAAAGCGGAACAAATTATCAAAGGTTTTTCTATTGCATGCAAAGAAAATAATGTAGCTTTAATTGGTGGAGAAACTGCAGAGATGCCCGGACTTTATTCTGAAGATGAATATGACATCTCGGGAACAATAGTTGGAATCGTTGAACGTAATAAAATAATTGATGGAAATAACGTACAAGCCGGTGACATTCTTATCGGATTCAGATCGAATGGACTTCATACAAATGGTTATTCTTTAGCCAGAAATGTTTTATTGAAAAAATTTGATATTAATGATAAACCACATGATTTGGAATTTACATTAGGAGAAGAGTTATTAAGAATTCATAAATCTTATTTAAAGATTATTCGCTCAATTATTAGTTCGACAAATGTTAAAGCTTTTTCTCATATTACAGGTGGCGGGATAATTGGAAATACTGTTAGGGTTGTACCAAAGAATTTAAAAATAAAAATCAATTGGTCAGCATGGGAGATTCCGCCAATTTTTAATCTGATACAGAATACCGGCTCTGTCTCTGATGATGAAATGCGAAAAGTGTTTAATCTTGGAATTGGATTAATAGCTATAGTAAGTAAAAATGATGTTGATAAAACTCTTCAAGCTGCTTTGAACGAAGGTGATAACGGAATAATAATTGGTGAGATAACAAATTAAAAGACAATTGACAAGATTATTTTGTTATTGAGGATAATTTATTAAAAGGGAAAAAATGTTTGTAGATACACATGCTCATTTGTTTTATCCTAATTACGACTCGGACCTTGACGAAGTAATTACTCGCGCAAAAAACGCCGGTGTTGATTACATAGTAGTCCCGGCGACGGACCTTGTATCATCGGCACAAGCAATTCAGTTAGCTGAAAAGTATGATTTTATTTACGCTACAGTTGGAATTCATCCGCATGACACAAAGGAATTTAGTAAAGAATTAATCCCTCTTCTCGAAGAAAAAGCAATGCATCCAAAAGTTGTTGCAATTGGTGAAATAGGACTGGATTATTATTACGATTTCTCACCAAAAGAAAAACAATTATTCGCTTTTGAAGAACAGATTAAACTTGCTCTTAAACTTAATCTACCGGTTATTATACATAACCGCGATGCAAACGATGATATAATGAATTTTGCAAGAAAATATAAGGAGAGTGGATTAAAAGCTCAGTATCATTGCTTTGCCGGTTCTGTTGATGATGCCCGTGAGTTAGTTGAAATGCACCATTTTATTTCATTCCCGGGAAATATAACTTTTAAGAAAGCCGATAATCTGAGAAAAGTTCTAAGTCGCATCGCATTAGAAAATTTATTGTTGGAAACAGATTCTCCATTTATGACACCCGTACCTCATCGTGGGGAAAGAAACGAGCCGTCATATATCAAATTGGTTGCTGAAACTATTGCAGATGTTCATAAATTGAGATTAGAAGATGTGGCACTTACTACTTCTTATAATGCTTACAAACTATTTGGTATAGGTAATAAACCGATGCTAAGTTATACTTATCAAATTGGAAATTCTCTTTATATCAATGTAACAAACAGATGCAATGCTGATTGTGTTTTTTGTGATCGTAAGGGTGAAGCGGTAATTAATGGTTATAATCTGAAAATGAAAAAATCAGAAGAGCCGGATGCAGATGTTTATATTAAAGAAATTGGCGACCCAAAACGATTCAAAGAAATTGTCTTTTGCGGATATGGTGAACCTACAATTAGATGGGATGTAGTTAAAGAAGTTGCAAAGTACGTAAAAGAAAATGGCGGAAAAACAAGAATGAACACTGATGGACATGGAAACTATATTAACAAAAGAGATATTACTCCCGAGATGAAAGGTTTAATTGATACAGTATCAATCAGTTTGAATTCTATAGACCCTGTTCAATATTCTGCACTGATGAGAGTAGATCAATCTATGCATAAAGAAATGTTAGACTTTGCCATTAAAGCTAAAGAATACACGCACGTTGTTATGTCAATTGTTGGCTTAAGTCAGGTTGATTCTGAAGCCGCAAAAAAATTTGTTACTGAAAAATTAGGTGTTGATTTTAGAGAGCGGGAATATTTTTGAAAAGGATTAATTTATTAAATAAAATAGCCTTCGTATTAATTTTATTAGTACAATTAACTTCTACTTCTTATTCCCAGGTAAAATCAAAATTAGAAGGCGAAATAAATAAAGTTCTCTCCCACGAATTTTTTAAGAGTTGTCAAATTGCAATTGATGTTTATGACTTAACTTCCAATAAACCGCTAATCAGAAAAAACGAAAAGTTATTATTAAGACCGGCATCAACATTAAAATTATTAACAACAACCTCATCACTATTTTTCCTCAACGATTTTAAGTTTAGTACTAATTTTTATTATACAGGTGAGATTAAAGATTCTTTACTACTTGGTGATTTCTTTATTGTTGGTGGTTTAGACCCAAGGTTTTCATTAAAAGACCTGGATTCAGTTGTAACTAAAATTAAAAAAACAGGTATCAAAGGGATTCGGGGAAATATTTATGCAGATATTTCCGCAATAGATTCTCTTTTCTGGGGATCCGGATGGATGTGGGACGATGATCCCAACCCTACCTCACCTTATCTATCTGCCCTAAATATTAACAACAATGTAATTAAAATTAATTATGAACCAGGTTTTCTTGATAAACCAGCATTAATTAACACAATACCACAGACAAATTTTGTTGAAGTGATAAATAATTCTATAACAAAAACAAATGTAGCTAATCCTTTCTCCATTACTCGTGATTGGATGAATAGAAACAATAAAATTCTTGCAACCGGAGAAATATCAGTCAGTCAAAAGTCCGACTCAGTTTTGCTAAACATTTTCAACCCTACTGAATATTTTTTAACCTTATTCAAAGAGAGTTTAGAAAGAAATAGAATTTTCTTTAAAGGTGAATTAAAAACCTCGTTTCTTCCATCGGGGATTAGAGAATTCCTTGTTATAGAACGTGATCTCGATTCAATAATTGTTAATGTAAATAAAAACAGCGATAACCTTGCTGCTGAAATGCTTTTATGCGGATTGGGATTAAAATATTTCGGCAAACCAACCTCAGCAGAAAAAGGTCTAAGATTAATAGACAGCTTAATCGTTGTTACAGGAATGGATCCAAAGTTATTTAAAGTTGCTGACGGTTCGGGCTTATCATTTTATAATCTTATCTCCGCTGAACTCTTAACCAACATTTTAAAGTATATTTACCAAAACAACAGCGAAGTTTTCAGCAAATTATTTAATTCCTTACCAATCGCCGGTATCGATGGAACTTTAAAAAACAGAATGAAGAATTCTCCTTTATTCAATAACCTAAGAGCAAAAACCGGTTCATTAAGCGGAATTAGCACTTTAAGTGGTTATTTAATTAATAAATCGAAACATCTCGTTGCTTTTACAATTTTCATTCAGAACTTTAAAGGTTCTGCCAAATTCGCGCGCGACGCTCAAGATAAAATTTGTGAATTAATATATAATAACTGAACCATGAAATCATTCATTCAATACACCATAATAACAATTCCCAAGAACAACGAGCTTATCAGCGGAATACTTTGGCAATTCGACCTTGATGGAATAACGGAATTTGAAGACGGGCTTAAAATTTTTGTTGAGTCAAGTAAAACCATTTCAGAAGAAGATTTAGTTTCAGTTTTAGAATATGCAAAGGGAGAGGGATTAATAACCGAATACTATTTAACTAAAGAAATTATTGAAGATAAAAATTGGAATGAAGAATATGAAAAAAATGTTAAGGTAATTGAGGTTACAGACAAAATTGTTATAAAACCATCATTTAAAGAATATATCTCTAATGAAAATAAAATTGTAATAACAATAGATCCCAAAATGTCCTTTGGTACCGGTGAACATGAAACAACAAAGTTAATGCTTGGCTTAACAGAAAAATATATTAAGGAAAAAGATTTTGTTTTAGATGTTGGTTCAGGAACCGGAATATTGGCCATTGCATCTGTTTTACTTGGTGCTAATCATTCTATCGGAATAGACAACGATGAGTGGTGTTTATTAAACGGAAAAGAAAATGTTGCGCTCAATTCAGTTGGGGACAAAGTAGAAATAAGGCAAGCGGAACTCCATCAAATAGAAGAGAAAAATTTTGACCTCATATTAGCGAATATAAACAAACATATCTTACTTGAAATAGCACCTTATCTCCGGGCAAAAATAAAAGAGACCGGTACACTTATAGTATCCGGTCTCCTTAAAAGTGACCTACAAGATATTATAGATAAATTCAAGAAATACAACTTTGTGATGATTGAAAAAAACGAATTAAGAGAATGGATTGCTATCGTTTTTAAAGTATCAATCTCACATTAATTTACCTAGTATATTGTTTAGTTGTTTCTGCTCATTATCCGATAACTTAGAAACCAACGCCGTAATATTTTCATAATAAGCTGGTAGAATTTTTTCCAATTTGGATTTACCAGCGTTTGTCAGTTCTGCAGTTATTACTCTACGATCCACTTTTGAATGGACGCGTTTGACATAACCCATCTCTTCAAGGTTGTCAACAACACAGGTTATGTTGGCACCTGTAACCATTGTTTCTTCGCTTATTTTTTTGAGTGGGACTGGTCCTAGTTTATAAATGACTTCTAGGACGCAAAATTGGGGGGCTGTCAGTTTTTCACCGAACATTTGCTTCGCTTGCACTTTTCGGAACTTATCGTGCACTTTTGCTAGCCTATCCCAAAGCTGGAGGGCAGTTTCAGCTTTCTGGCTTTGCATCAGTAAGTCTCCTATTTTGGTTGATAATTGTTGAATTAATTTACTTAAAGAACATAAGCGCTAAGCTCTACTTATAAACTTAAAGAATTAGTTTTTAATTAGAAAGAAAATTTTTAAAAAATAGTTCTTTTTTTATTTATTTAACTCTATTTCAAAAATTGTCTAATTTGAAACTTCCTAACCAAAATATATATTTAACTATTAATTAAATCTATAGTAGTAATTTGATCCTAAAAACTGAAAAATTGGTTAATTTTCTCAACTTTTCTTCCACTAATCCCACCCCAAAAGCAGAATTTTCTGTTGCAAAATTTATTCAACCAATTAATAAGATTGTATTTGAAAGCACTTGTTTATCAATTAACAATAAAATCAGAAATTTTTTCTTTTGGGAAAATCCAAGCCTGAACGAGTCTTTTCTGGCAATTGATGAATTCTTAAAAATAGATGACACTTTTTCATTTGATAGTACTGTACTTTTATCAAATCAAGATGAATTTGATGTGGTAAAAATTCCCGACTTCATTATTTCGGAAAAATTTCCTGTAAACAGAAATGATGAGATATGGAGTGACTATGAATTTAGCCACAGATTTATTCCAAAAGTAATCTTCTCTAAAAAAAATAGTGATTATTTTCTTACAATTTTTTTTGATACAAGGGACAGTAGAACTTACACAAAAATTATTGAAGAACTACAGGAATATTTAAATGACCTTATCAATATTTCGAATAAGATATTTAACAATCCAACAATTAATGTTCATTATAAAACAGAATATAGTGAATGGGAAAGGATAATAGAGCATTCTTTAACTAAAATCAGACAGAAAGAAATTAATAAAGTTGTGCTTTCACGTTATATAAGCTGCAATATCAATTCAAATTGGGATTTATTTGGTCTGTCAAGAAAACTAATTAATGATTATCCCGATAGTTATATTTTTATTTACAGAAGAAATAACTCTATTTTTTTAGGTGTTTCTCCTGAAAAATTGATTACAATTAATAACAATTTTATTGAAACTGAGGCGTTAGCCGGTACAATTGCTCGCGGAGAAAACGACTTTGAAGATCATAAACTTTCTGAATATCTCTTAAATGATAATAAAGAACTGAGTGAACACAAAAGCGTAGTTGATTACATTATCAAAACATTATCCGAAATTTCAACTGATATTGATTATAAGGACCCGGTCATAAAACAACTTAAATATGTTCAACATTTATGGACGCCTATAAAAGCAAAATTAAAACCGGGCTATTCAATACAATCAATTATCGACAAACTTCACCCCACACCGGCGGTTTGCGGTGACCCCAAAGAAAAAGCATTGGGATTAATAAAAAACCTGGAGAACTTTGACAGAGGTTTGTTTACCGGTCTATTGGGATGGTATAATATAAATGGATTTGGCGAAATAGCAGTAGCAATAAGGTCTGCTCTTATAAAAAACAAGAAATTGCTTTTGTTTGCGGGATGCGGTATTGTTGAAGGTTCAACTCCGGAAAAAGAGTATGCCGAAACTGAACTTAAACTAAAATCAATTTTATCATTATTCGAAAATGAAACAACCAATTAACCGTAACATATTTTGGTGCGAGACTTTTGTAAATATTTTAAGTGATTCGGGATTAAGTAATGTTTGTATCTCCCCAGGTTCAAGAAGTACACCTCTAACTCTTTCTTTTTCAATGAACAACAAGTTCCGTATTTACCCAATTGTAGATGAACGTTCATCTGCATTTTTTGCACTTGGATTAGCAAAAAAGTCGAAACTACCAACTGTTATTGTTACAACTTCTGGAACTGCTGTTTCAGAAATCTATCCGGCTATTATAGAAGCATACTATCAGAGAATACCTTTAATTGTGTGCACGGCAGATCGTCCGGCTTACTTGAGAAATCGCGGTGCAAATCAAACTATTAACCAAAATAATATTTATAAAAACCACATTAGATTTTTTTATGATTCAGGACTACCAAAAATTAATTTTTCTAACATTAATAACCTTATAACAAACACTATCAATGGGTTAGATATTGCATTAAATATTGACCCCGGACCTGTTCATTTTAATTTCCCTTTTGAAAAACCTTTTGAGCCCGATACTTTCACAGATAACATTGATGAAAATTTTTTTGAAAAAGTTAAAAATACTATTAAAGATATTTCAAAAAAGAAATCTGTTTCATTCAGTTTTGATTCCTCAATAAAAAAATTTTCAGATACCTTAAATGAAAAAAGAAAAGGGATAATTATCTGTGGTTTTATCAACTATGGAAAAGAATTTCAAAAAGCTTTGATTAATTTTTCTGAAAAATTCGGTTATCCAATATTTGCTGATGGTGCATCCGGGTTAAGATATAGTACCAAAGCACAAAAAAACATAATTGTAAATTATAATACTCTTATTCGTTCGGAACTATTCTCTCAAAAATATGACCCCGAAATTATTTTTCTTGTAGGAGGAGCGCCAACTTCAAATCAACTTCAGGATTTTATCAAAAAAAGCCGTGCTGAGAAAATTATTATAAATGAATTTGGCGATAAAAATGATCCAACCTTGACCGCTAAAAAAATCTTAAATGTGAATCCCGTTAGTTTTTTCTACTCACTTAAACCGAATAAAATCAAACCCGACAATGACTGGGTTAATAATTTAATTCATCTTGACAAGATTGTAGGCGATTTCAAAAAATCATTCTTTCAAAATATAAATTACTCGTTTGAAAGCTTAGTTGTTAATGACCTTATCGAATTATTACCAAATAAATGCAATTTGATGATTTCAAACAGTTTACCTATAAGAGATGTCGATTTCTTTTCTGAATGTTCAACAAAAGAAATAAAATTATTTACTAACCGTGGTGCAAGCGGAATTGATGGTATTAACTCTACTGCATTAGGAATTGCAAGTGTTTCGAAAGAGCTAACATATTTACTTACCGGTGATTTAGCATTTTACCATGATCTGACAGGTCTTCATAATTCAATTATATTTAACATCCCACTTACAGTAATTCTTATTAATAACAGCGGTGGTGGAATCTTTTACTCTCTACCTGTTTCAAGATTTGGTAAAATATTCAGACAAAATTTTTTAACTCCATTGAAACTTGATTTCAGAAAAATAGTAAAAGCATTTGGCGGTATTTACTATATTGCAACTGAAAGAAAAAAATTAAAAGAAGCATTAAGGCAATCAGCAAATAACAAAAGATTGAATGTAATAGAAATTAAAACAGATGCAAAATTATCAAGTCGATATCGCTCCCTGTTTTGGCAATCCGCAACCAAAGAAGTCGATCGATATATAAATGATCATCAAAGTTGAAGATATTGAATTCAATATTCTGATTGATGAAAAAAAATTAAAACCTGAAAACACTCCTGTTGTATTTTTACATGGATTTACAGGAAGCGCAAACGATTGGCAATTTATTTTCGATAAATTACCCTCATCATTTGTCCCTATAGCAATTGACTTAATTGGTCACGGGAAATCATCATCACCGGATAATATTAAATATTACTCTACCGAAGCTATTGTTTCTCAGTTGGACAAAATTTTCAAAAAATTAGATATAGAGAAATTAATTCTAATTGGTTATTCAATGGGAGGTAGAGCGGCTCTATCCTATTGCTTGAAACATAATCATAAAATTATAGCTGCCGTTTTGGAAAGCACTACTGCCGGAATACTGGATTTTAATGAAAGAAAAGAAAGAGTTGAATTAGATTTTCTGTTAGCTGAAAGAATTAAAATAGAGGGTGTTGAAAAATTTCTTGAATATTGGTTTAGTATCCCCTTATTCGAATCTCTCAAAAACAACAAAAATCTTGATGAACTTAAGAACCAAAGAATCTCAAATAATGTTATAGGATTATCAAATACACTTTCAGGTTTTAGCACCGGATTAATGCCGGATTATTGGAATAAGCTGAAAGAAATTCAATTTCCGGTAATGTTAATAAGTGGCAGTTTAGATCAAAAGTATACCAATATTAATTCTAAAATGGCAAAACTAATAACTAATTGTCGCCACGAAATCATTGAACAGTGCGGACACAATATACATTTAGAAAACCCTGAGCTTTTTACTAAATTAGTCTGCAATTTTTTAATATCTATTGAATTACAAAAGGTAAAATAATGAAATACAATTGGATTGAAGCAAAAAAATACACTGATATTTTGTACCATAAAATGGATGGTATTGCAAAAATTTCCATCAACCGTCCGGAAAAAAGAAATGCATTTCGACCGGAAACAACGCAAGAACTTTATGATGCATTTGCAGATGCGCGAGAAGACGGAAACATTGGCGTAATATTATTAACCGGTGTTGGTCCTTCAAAAGATGGAAAGTATGCATTCTGTTCAGGTGGCGATCAGTCAATACGAGGTGATAAGGGTTATGTCGGTAAAGACGGTGTTCCAAGATTAAATATATTGGATGTACAGAAACAAATTCGAAGTATTCCTAAACCGGTTATTGCATTAGTTGCCGGATATGCTATTGGCGGCGGACATGTTTTACATGTTGTGTGCGACATGACTATTGCAGCTGATAACGCTATATTTGGTCAGACCGGTCCAAAAGTCGGAAGTTTTGACGGAGGATTTGGTGCGAGTTACCTTGCAAGAATTGTCGGACAAAAAAAAGCAAGAGAAATATGGTATCTCTGCCGTCAATACAACGCTCAAGAAGCTTATGAAATGGGTTTAGTTAACAAAGTTGTCCCTCTCGATAAACTTGAAGATGAAGGTGTTCAGTGGGCAAAAGAAATTCTTGAAAAAAGTCCTCTTGCAATAAGATTATTAAAATCAGCATTCAATGCCGAACTTGACGGACAAGCCGGTATTCAAGAATTAGCCGGAAATGCAACGTTATTATATTATATGACTGATGAAGCACAGGAAGGTAAAAATGCTTATAACGAAAAACGAAAACCGGATTTTTCAAAATTTCCACGTGTCCCTTAAAATTAGTTTCATAATAAACCTTGATTAAAATGGCTACTACTACCACAAAGTCAATTTCAAAATTAGATGCATGGATTTTAGCTTCTCGTCCTAAGACATTATTAGCTGCTCTGGTTCCGGTAATAGTTGGGACTTCTATCGCAATTAATGATCATAAATTTAAACCGGTTGCAGCTATAATTGCTTTAATCTGTTCATTCCTGATTCAAATAGGAACCAACTTTGTGAATGACTTATACGATTTTTTAGCCGGGACTGATAAAAGCGAACGATTAGGTCCAAAACGTGCAGTTGCCTCCGGATTTTTATCCGTTTCAGAAATGAAAATCGGAATAATTATTTCATTCGGTTTAAGCTTTCTTCTCGGACTATACCTTGTCTATATAACCGGTTGGGAAATATTATTACTTGGAATTATTTCTATAGTAGCCGGTATTGCATACACAGCCGGACCATTTCCACTTGCTTATAACGGCTTAGGCGATTTAGCTTCGTTCCTATTTTTTGGATTAGTAGGAACAGTGGGAACCTATTATGTGCAAGCTCAAGAAATTACAGCTACAGTTTTTTGGTCTTCGATTCCGGTCGGAGCTCTTATTACAAACATTTTAGTAGTTAATAACTATAGAGATCGGCTGGAAGATATGTCCAACGGCAAACATACACTTGCAGTGATAATTGGTGACAGATTTACGAGGATACAATACGTTTTATTTATGATCATTTCTTATTTAATATTAATCGTGGTTTTTATAACATATAAACAAAGCATTTTAGTTTTTTTACCTTTACTAAGCTTACCACTTTCTTTAAAACTTATTAAAATGATTTATACTCTCCGTGGCAAGGAATTGAATAAAGCTTTAGAACTGACTGCAAAACTTTCTGCATTGTATGGATTGCTTTTTGCAATCGGTATTTTGTTATGATCATAAAAGAAATAAAATACAAACCATTTAATGTAAAACTCACACATCCGTTTAGAACCTCGATTGGGGAAATTTCTGAGAGAATAGGTTTTTATTTATCAATTGAAGACGAACTTGGAAATAAAGGAATTGGTGAAATTTCTCCTTTACCCGGTTTTAGTAAAGAAAGTTATAATGATATAGAAAAGGAATTACAATACTTATGTAATTTTATTTGCGAAAAAGAATTTGATAGTAATTCTATTGATGAAATTCAATTTGGGGGAATGAACTCTTTAGCCCCAACTGTACAATTTGGTTTAGAGCAATCATTAATAAATTTATTGTTTCAACGAAACAATTCGCAGTTGAATTCTCTTGACGGTGATTTAATCAAAGAAAGAATAGAAGTAAACTCTGTAATAGACATGGGTGAAAAAGATGAGGTTTTAGAAAAAGTACTCCATTCTATAAATTCGGGTTATAAAACAATAAAACTAAAAATTGGTAGAAAAAACTTTTCTGATGATCTCCAGCTTATTGATCTGATAAGAAATAAAATCCCTGATATAATTCAACTTCGGCTTGATTCAAACGGAGCTTGGGATATTGATAGTGCTTATGATTATCTTAATAAATTATCGATCTATAATATCCAGTACATCGAAGATCCTTGCAAACACACAGATTGCTTAATTAAATTATCTTCCGTTAGCCCTATCCCTATTGCTCTGGATTTAGCTGTTAATTCCTTAGATGAACTTTCTAAATATATTTCGTCTGGTGTTTTCCGGTTTTTTATTGTTAAACCGATGTTATTAGGTTCCATTACAAAACTTATTAACTTAATAAGGATAGCCGGGACAAAGAAAATTAACATAATAATTTCATCTGCTTTTGAAACCTGGGTAGGCAAAAGTATGGTTTGTTTTTTAGCCGCTTTGACCAATCATAATTATGCTCATGGATTAGCAACATCTGAATATTTTGCTGATGAAATGATTAACGATCCTTTTTTAGTTGTGAATGGTTCTATTACATTTAACAAGAACTTATTTCCACCAAAATTTGATATAAGTTTATGATTACTGTATCAAATAAAAAGCATTGGCTCGAAGAACAAAAAGAAAATCATGGCAGTAAAAACGCACTAATTTATAACAAATCCGTATTAACATTTTCCGAATTATTCCAACAAAGCAATATCATTTCTTCTTCTCTGATTCAAAAAGGAATTAAACCCGGAGACAAGATTGGTCTATTATTTAATCACTCTGCTGAATTCATAATTGCCCTTAATGCTTTATGGTTCGCCGGTTCGATTCCTGTTTTAATAAACACAAGAAACAGAGCCGAAGAAATCGCTAATCAGTTAGAATTCACAGAAACAAAAATTATAATCACTGATGAACCAAATTATGATAAATCGATTGCCATTAATTCTTCAAGGGTTTTTCGGTTAAGCGAACTAATCTCTGACAAACAAAATATCATTTCCAATGTTCCATTCGATCTTGATAATATTGCAGTAATGCTTTTTACTTCCGGCAGTACAAATAAACCGAAAGCTGTAACTCACACCTTCAATAATCTATATCAAAGTGTTTTGCTGATAAACAATATTTCAAAATTAACCACTGATGATATTTGGTTGGCTTCGCTTCCATTTTATCACATAGGTGGATTGATGATATTGGTTCGTGCGCTTGTAACGGGTTCAACTATTGCATTACCAGAAACAACAAATTACATTCAAATAAAGGAAGCGATAAATAAATATAATCCTTCGCATGTTTCTATGGTGTCAACTACGCTAAAACAATTACTCGACGAAGATACTTTGCCAAACACAAATTTAAAATTTGTTTACCTTGGTGGCGGACATTTAGACCCTCTGCTTTGTGAACGTGCAATTAAAAATGGCTTCCCTTTAACAAAAGTTTACGGTTCAACAGAAACATGTTCGATGATTGTCGCTCTATCAAAAGATGATTTTTTAAGCAAACCTAATTCAGTCGGAAAACCTATTGGCGACACAATCGTTAAGATTGTTAGTGAAACCGGTGAATTTTCTGAACCATATAAAACCGGCGAAATAATTATTAGCTGTAAAACTGTAATGAAGGAATATTATAAAAACGCTGAAGAAACTGAACGTAAAATAAAAAACGGTTATTACTACACAGGAGATTTCGGTTGGATTGATAAAGACGGATACTTATATATCGATTTACGTAGGGAGGATTTAATTGTTACCGGAGGAGAAAATGTAAATCCAAAAGAGATTGAGCAATTTATAGTACAACTGCCTTCAGTAACCGATACTTATGTTTTCGGTGAGCCGGATGATAAATGGGGTCAAATTGTATGCGCTGCGGTTGTGACAAACCATCAGATAAACGAAAACGAATTAAAAGAACAGCTTAAAAATATGTTAGCTAACTATAAAGTCCCCAAGAAAATATATTTCATAGATCGTATTCCCAGAAATGAACTGGGTAAAGTCGAAAAGCAAATACTGATTGCATCACTCCACTAAATGTTCTGATAATTTCAGATATAATTCTTTTGGCAATTCTGTTTTTTTAAAATCTTTTTTACTAACACAAACATGAACTGTTTTAGTTGTTGCAGCAGTATCCAAAAGAGCATCATGAAATTTGTAGCTAAGCTCGAATGAGGACTTCATCAATTTCGACACCCAAACGTCAATCTTTAATTCATCACCAACTTTTAGTGGTTTTAGATAATCCGCTTCGGCATGAACTATCGGAATAACGACATCTTCATCAAAGAAAAAATCTCTACTTAGTTTAAGACTTCTCATAAAATCTTCGTATGCTGCATGAGCATACTTGAAAATACTTGCATAAAAAATAATTCCAGCCGGATCAGCATCAAAAAAATAGACTTTGGTAAATGAATTGAACATTTCACGCTCTTTTTAATTGCAATCTAATTATTTGATCATAATTTTACTATTGTACATACCTAATATGAATGAAAATTTTATGACTTACACGCATTAAATCTTTTTGTTAACTTTGCTACAAATGAAACCAGTTTTTATGAAATTATTATTAGCAATATTAATTATCTATTCGACAGCATACGCTCAAGAACTTAAAAGGGAGTTTTATCCAAACGGACGGCTGAAATCCGAAGGATACTATGAAAACGGTGTTAAAAATGGAGTTTACAAAGAATATCACCAGAACGGTAAATTATGGAAAGAATGGTTTTTCAAGAATGGAAAAGAAGATGGAGTATCTACATGGTACTTTGATGATGGCACTAAAAGTATGGAGTGGAATTATGTAGATGGAAAACTCGAGGGTTTATCAAAATGGTATTACGAAACCGGTGAATTATGGGCAGAACCTAATTATGTTAATAATATTCAGGAAGGATTTAATAAAACATATTATAAAAGCGGTGCCTTACAAGCAATTTGGAATTATAAAAACGGAAAACTCAACGGCATATCAAAAATATTTTTTGAAAACGGCGCTTTGGAAGTTGAACGAAATTATATCGATGATAAACTTGAAGGGAAAAGTAAAGTTTATTATGAATTCGGAGGAGTTGCATTAGAAGCTAATTATAAAAATGATGTTTTAGATGGCACTTCATATTTCTACTACCCGGATGGTTCAATAAAAGTGATTGATACATACGATAATGGACAAATAATAAAACGGGAACGATTCGGAATCGGAGGAAAATTTGATAAGGTTGAAGAGAGTTTTACTGAATTTTTTGACGAAGGGACAATGAAATCTGTCCTTAACTTTAAAGAAGGAAAATTACATGGGAAAATATTACACTACTATCCAAGCGGAACACTAAAAGCTGAGTTAAATTACGAAAACGGTAAATTGGAAAAGGAAGCCCGATATTATTACGATGGCGGAATACTGAAAGAAATTGCATTCTATTATGGAGGAATGAAAAACGGTTTATCGTACCATTACAATAACGAAGGCAATAAGATTGCCGAAATAAATTACGTTAATGATTTAAAGGAAGGTCCAGCAAAAATCTTTTATGTTACAGGTGAGATTGAATCTGAATTAACGTACAAGAATGATAAAATCAATGGAACTGTTACTACTTATTATAAAAACGGGAAAATATTAGCAGAAGAAACTTACCGCAACGGATTACGCGAAGGGATTTCTAAATGGTTTTATGAAAATGGAAAACTTTCCGATTTCTTTGTTTATAAAAACAACTTGTTAAATGGTAAAATCACTTCATATTCAATTGATGGAAAAATCCAAAGCGAGAATGAATATGTCGATGGTGAGATAGTTCAAAGGTAATAACTAAATTATTTTTTCTTTGACGAACAATTCTAAAAACTTACTGCCAAATGCCAATGATGGAGTATAAAAACCCGGTTTGAGTTCATTATTCAAAACTCGAATTGCAGCTTCAGCCGCTCCTTTAGCAGTTAAGTTATATCCTTCCATTACTTGATAAACCTGTTCGATATTATCACCTTTTTTATTTTCTACTCTTCCCCAAATAAATGTTTCAGTATTGTCCCGTGTTTCTTTATCAGGTCCGGTAAATTTTTTGCTGACATACCGTGCAGATATTTTTTTTATGAATGGGATTTTATAAATCTTTAGCAGAGTAATTAAAATTTTCCTGACGCTAAATAGTAGTTTGGTTAATCCCATATAGACTTCAGCATTTGGAATTCCGGTGGAGATGTAAGCAGTAAAAACATCACCCCATGGTATTGAAATTCCGTACATTGAATAGAATGGATGTTTAATCTCCACTGTAAATTCACCGATTGGTGAATCGATAATCTTACCATTCCGGCGTATCTTACCATTACCACTAATAAATTCCAGCGATGTAAGTGTAGTGCCGCGTGATATTCCTCCTTTACGATTCATAAAAGCAAGTTTAAGATGAATTGCATCGGGCATAAGCTCACTTAGTCTTTTTGCTAAACAATCGGTTGGTATTATATCGAAACCAACACCGGGTAAAATAACAATACCATTTTCTTTTGCTCTATTGTTGCAACCATACGCATAAGCGAATACAGGTATTTCTCCTGTTATGTCGAGATAATTGGTTTTAGAAGCCAGGCAATAATCAATCATGTCTTTGGCTGTGTACTTAAATGGTCCGGCACAATTAATTAATGTGTGAATATCTTCCAATGAATTTTTTGATTCGTTATCATAGTTAAGATCGAACACTCTGTAATCACATAAATATTTTGCAGCAACATTCTTAATTGCTTCTGAATTTCTTCCGGCAAGAATAGGTTTGATGCCACGCTGAATTAATTCCTCTATAATTAGTTGTGCTGAATAACCATTAGCACCATAAACCATTAGTTTATTTTTTATTGCAGACATAATAGATCCTTAAAAGAAATAGACCACAGATTTTACTGATTAAACTGATTGGCACAGATATAGCACTTTCATAAACTTTTTCGAGAAAACCGAAGCCGAGTGCATTGTTCACAGTAAAAAATGCTTTTAAAATTTTATCAGTTATCTCTGAATGAAGCATAAATCCTCCGTGATAATCTGAATTATCCGTGTTATCCGTGGTCTATTAAAAATTTGCTGTGATTAATTAACGATTTCTTTTCACAAAAACAATTTGTGGAAGGGTTTGATTTTTGCTGCGGCTTTGATTTGCATAAAACAGAACATAATAAATTATGATTAATCCTATACCCAAAACAACCGAATATAACTCTTGAAGTTTATAACCGGAGAAAATTATTGTTCCTAAAAAAATACCGATCAGCAAAAGAATAAGCGGAATACCATATAATGCAAAAGAAGCAGAGAGAATTGATTTCCCCTTTATTTCAATCCTTACATTATCACCAACTTCTGCACCTAATGAATTATCAGCTTTAACAATATTTTTATCATCCTTTGGTTTGCAAATTATTTTTGCTGAGCATTCTTCACAACTCTGTGCCGGAAAAACCTGAACTTCTGCAATTCCATTATCTTTGGAAACAACTATTCCCTCTTCAATTAAAATTTCTTCCATTAATTCACCAGAATATCTCTTCCACCAATTTTCTGAATAGCGCCCGTACTACATTTCTCGAATGGAATTTTGCTAACATCAAGTTTATCGTAATGAATAACTCCCAGATTATTAACCATTTCAATTCCGCCATCGGATTTACGGGCACAAATTCCACAGCCAATACATGCAACTGAGCAGACTTCTTTGGATCTCTTTGGATCATCCTGATTCTTACAAAATACAAACACATTTCTATCTGCGGGATGCATTTCAATTATGTTTCGAGGACAAGCTTTTACACATATACCGCAACCTGTACAAATCTCTTCAACAACTTCGGGCAAACCGTTCTCATTCATAATCATTGCACCAAATGGACACGCATCTACACAATCGCCGCCGCCAAGGCAACCATAAAAGCACAATTTGTCTCCGCCTGAAACAAGTGCCATAGCTTTGCAGCTTACAGGTCCATAATATTCTGTCATCTTTTTAACTGCTTCGCTATTACCACCCCGACATAAAATTTTGGGAACCATTTTAATTGTTGTTCCAGTTTCCACACCAAGAATTTCCGCAATAGATCTTGCTGTTTCTTCACCTCCAACGGGACATCCGGTTGGCAATGCTTTTCCATCAACAACTTTAACAGCAAAGTCATAACATCCCGCACTACCGCAACCACCGCAATTTGCATTTGGTAGTAATTCGTTTACTTTACCAATTAAAGGATTTTCTTCAACACGTAATTTTTTATCTGCAAAAGCAAGTCCACTGGCAAATATAAATCCAAGTCCGCCCATTGTTGCAATTGCAATTACAATAGTAAGTTCCATTTATTTCCTCACTAAATATTTTTCAAAACCTGATGATTGATGGATTGTTCCGCTTGTATCCACTATAATGCCTTCAACATTCTCCAATTTTTCAATTAATTCCATTCCTTTAACCGGCCCGAGAATAAAAACGCCGGTTGACAACGCATCAGCAAGTAACGCTTCCTTTGCAATAATTGTAACAGCTTCGCATTCATCTGCCGGATACCCTGTCAACGGATTGATTAAATGAGAATATCTTTTCCCGTCTTTCTTAAAAAACTGTTCATAATCACCTGAAGTAGAGACACCCATTCCATTTATCTTGATGGCACCTAATAGTTCATTTTGTTTTCTTGGATGCTGAATTCCGATCTTCCAGTTTTCACCTCTTGCAAAAACTTCCCCGCCTACGTTTATTAGATATTCTTTGATCCCAAAATTGGAAAGAATATTTGCAACTTTATCAGCAGCATAGCCGGGAACAACCGCATTAAAACTTATTTTAACTGACTTTGGTTTTATTACAATGTTACCTTCCTTCAGTTGAATATTTTTCCAACCGATTTTTTTTAGTGCTTCGTCAATTTGAGATTGGGTTGGAAGCTTCGGTGAACCTTTTTCAAAACCAATTATTTCAATCAGATTACCGATTGCGGGATCAAAGGCTCCGCCGGTCATTTTCCAGATTTCATCACATCGTTTTAACATGCCAAACATTTCATTATCAACAATTATTTCATCTGCATCTGTATTGTTTAACCGCCACATGGGATTGCCGATCATATAGGTGGAGAATAAAGTATCCAATCTTTTTACTTCGTCGAAGGAAGATTGAATTGCTTTATTAGCTGTAACAGAATTAACTCCGCGCACCTGAATTTCTACAGTGCTTCCCATAATTATTGATGTGCGTTTATAAGTATCATTACTGCTGCAGCTAAGCAATAAACTAACGATTAATATGTATATGATGTTTTTTTTCATATGATTAAGTGGATTAAATCATTCCAGCAAATCCCATAAATGCTAATGCCAACAAACCGGCCGTAATCAAAGTAATAGGAACACCACGAAAAGGTTTGGGAACGTCTGTTAATTCAAGTTCCTCTCTAATTCCGGCCATAATAAATAGAGCCATTGTAAAACCGGCGCCGGCTCCAAGTCCGAATACAATACTTTGCATTAATGAATATTCTCTCATTGATAATAGCAAAGCAAGCCCAAGTATTGCACAATTCGTTGTAATGAGCGGCAGAAAAATTCCAAGAGCTCTATAAAGTGGTTGACTTACTTTCTTGATAACCATTTCTACAAACTGAACCAATGAAGCAATAACAAGTATGAACGATGGTATCTGCAAAAACTCTAACTTGAATGGAACAAGAATAATGAAATATAAAACCCAGCTTACAATTGCAGTAAGAACCATTACAAATGTTACAGCCATTCCCATCGAAATAGCGGATGAAGTTTTATTTGAAACACCAAGAAAAGGACAAATTCCAAGAAAGAGAGATAGAACAAAATTATTTACAATTGCGGCCGATATAAAAATCAATAACAGATCCATCTTATGCCTCCTGTCCTTTTACTTCAATCGTATTTTCAGGTTTGCGATATTTTTGAATCAATTCTTGCTGCGCTGATTTTTTCTTTTTATCGACATAAAAATTTGCCAGACCCATTAACAAACCAAGAGTTAGAAATGCACCGGCCGGGAGTATCATTATCAGCCAGGGTTCAAATCCATTTGGTAAAACTTGATAACCTAACAATGTTCTTGAACCAAGCATTTCCCTAATTCCACCCATAATCACCAGAGCAATTAAAAACCCTGTGCCGTTACCAAGTGCATCCAGAAAAGAACGGAACGGAGAATTTTTAGATGCAAATGCCTCTGCCCTACCAAGTATAATGCAATTAACCACAATCAATGGAACAAATGGACCAAGGGCTTTACTGAGTTCGGGAAATTTAGCTTTCATTACAAGATCTGCAATTGTAACAAATGTAGCAATAACAACAATGAATGCAGCAATTCTAACTTGATTGGGAATTAATTTTCTAATGGATGAAATAAGCAAACTTGAAAACACAAGTACAAATGTTGTTGCAAGCGCCATTGCAAGTCCATTCATTACAGAAACAGTAACAGCTAATGTTGGACACATTCCAAGCACTTGTTTGAAGATAGGATTAATTTCCCAAAGTCCTTTCAGATATTCATAACCAAGAGATTTTTTCCCTTTCATAAAGCACCTTTATCTTTTAATGCTCTTGCTTTTTCCAATCCGGAATTTATAATAGCCACTACCGATTTAGAAGAAATAGTTGCACCGGTAATTGTTTGTATTTCGTTATCATGTTCGGGAGCTTTCCCTTTTACCCAGTTAATTTGTGGAGTGGTTAGCAATCCCTTAAACTGATCTTTAAAAGGTTCTTCAGTTACCTTGGTACCAAGTCCGGGTGTTTCAACCTGTTCAAGAATTTCTATCATTTCAATTTTTGATAAATCATTACTCAATCCGGTCATTATTTTTATTTTACCCTGAAATCCGTTTCCTGATGAAACCATTGAATAACCGACAGGATTCTTATTCTCATCAAATACTTTATAGATTTCTATTTCATTGCTTTTGACTGCTTCATAAGATTTTCCGGCTGGTTGAACAAGAAATATCGCTCTTTCTGTTTCTGCTTTTTGATTTGCAACAATCAATGGATTAGCCCAGTTATTTACTTCAGACAACAAACCACCGGCAATAACACCTATTATTGTAAGCGTAGCAATCATGTGAATTACTTTTTTCATTTCGCCTCCCCAAAAACTCTTGGGTATGTATAACGATTAATTATCGGCACAACAGAATTCATAATTAGAATTGCATACATAACACCTTCCGGCAAACCACCGAAGATTCTTATTACAACAACAAGCAAAGCAATTCCAAATCCAAAGATCCACATTCCTTTGGGAGTTATAGGCGATGTCACCCAATCGGTCGCCATGAAAAATGTTCCGAATAAAAATCCGCCGGCAAATAATTGAAAGAGCGGATTTGGATATTTGACCGGATCAATCACCCAGAAAATTCCGGCAAAAATTATCATTCCTAAAATCATTGCAAGTGGAACGCGGTAATTAACAACACCCACAGCTATAAGAAAAATACCGCCGATTAAAATTGCTAATGCGGAGGTTTCTCCTAATGAACCTCCTATGTTTCCTAAAAACATCGGTTGAATACTTGTAAACATCTTATCAAATTTATATGCAGCTAATGGTGTTGCACTTGTAATTGTATCTACTGCAAAATTTGGTTTTGTCCATGTTGTAATTGCAACCGGAAATGCTGCTTGAAGAAATGCTCTTCCAACCAGAGCCGGATTGAAAATGTTGTAACCCAATCCGCCGAATATTTCCTTACCTATTGCGATTGCAAAGACAGCGCCTATTGCAGTTGAAGAAAGTGAAAAGTTAGGTGGAAGAATAAGTCCGAGTAATAAACCTGTTATTATGGCACTCCCATCTATTACTGTTACTTTTCTTTTCCTAATTTTTTTGATTACGAATTCTGTTCCCACACAAAAAGCAACACTTGTTAATACTATTACTAATTGATAAGGTCCAAAAAATATAACAGCCGAAATCAATGCCGGTATTAAAGCGATTACAACAAACCACATTGCTTGCTTTGTCGACCATCTCGAATGTACGTGCGGCGAACTTGAAAGTTCTAATTTGTAAGTTGGATTAGCAGTAGTTGTTTCCATATCCTTTATAATTTGTTTCTTTGATTACAAGCTAAAGTATTAGTCCATTTTTTCTCTTGAATGCGTTCTAAATGATTTTATTAATTTTCTATAGTTAAGCAGATTGGCGTTCTCTTTGTAGTGCCATAACTCTCTTCTTTCCGAATCTTATCCATTGAACAAGCGGCAGATTAGCCGGACAAGTATAAGTACACGTTCCGCATTCCATACATACTGTTATGCCAAGCTGTTCTGCTTCTTCAAATTTTTCTAATGATGAAAGTCGTGCAAGTTTTGTCGGGATCAAATTGAGCGGACAAACATCAACACATTTTCCACAACGCAGACATGGTGTCTCTTCGTGATCATTAACTTCTTCATCCGTAAGGACAAGTATTCCGGAAGTAGCTTTCATTACAGGAGCAGAAAAATCGTATTGAGCAACACCCATCATTGGTCCGCCAACAACAACCTTAACAGCATTCTCTTTAACACCGCCGCAATAATCTAAAACATCGGCAAGCGGAGTTCCAATCGGAACAATTAAATTTTTCGGTTGATTAATTCCCAATCCAGAAACAGTAAGCGCTGCAGTTAATTGTGGTTCACCTTTTACAATTGCATCATTAATAGCAATTGCAGTTCCGATGTTTTGAATTACCGCACCAACATCGAATGGGAGTTTACCGGGAGGGACTTCCTTTCCTGTTACCGCTTTTATCAACATTTTTTCTGCACCTTGCGGATATTTTGTTTCAAGAACTTCAATAGAAATGTTGGGAATATTTTTTACAGCTTCTTTTAATTTATTTATTGCTTCCGGTTTATTATCCTCAATTCCTATTGCACCTTTATCAACACCAACAGCTTTCATAATCAATTTAAGACCTGATATTAAATCGTCAGTTCTTTCTATCATGTAACGATAATCTCTTGTTAGATATGGTTCACATTCGCAACCGTTGATAATTACAATATCTATTTTTTTATCGGGTGGTGGAGAAAGTTTAACATAAGTTGGAAATGCTGCGCCACCTTGACCAACAATTCCGGCTAATTTAACACGCTCACGGATTTCTTCCGGGCTAATAACATCAGGATCGAGCGGAGGCATTAAAACAGTTTCATTTTTTTCTGCTGATTCAATTACAATTGCGTCTTTAGGAAATCCCGTGACGGTAGCACCAACAGTAATTTTAGAAACTTTTCCGGAAACAGGACTATGAATTGGAGAGGAAATAAAACCATCCTGTTCGGCAATAATTTCTCCGGCTTTAACTTCACTTCCCTTTTTGACAATCGGTTTGGCGGGTTTTCCTAAATGCTGTACTAAAGGAATAATAACTTGTTTTGGGTTTGGCATTAATTCGAAAGGCAAATTTTCTGTTAAATGTTTTTGCTCATTCGGGTGAATTCCGCCTTTGAATGTTTTTTTGTGATTCATCAAAATCATACTAGCTCTCTAAACTAAAATAGATGTTTCTTAAGGCATAAATTATGCCAAATTATTAGAAGAAAACGATAAATATTTTTCTAAATGATTGAGGATTTTAAGTGATTTGAGAAGTAAAATGCCAAGTTGCTTTGAAATTTAAATCTTGTTATCAATATTGGAAAATTTCCTTTTCATCTTGAGAATTTGAAGATATACAGTGCTTATAACTTAATTTGCTAAGCTTGGAAGATAGATGCTGGTTTGTCTCTTTCTTGAATTATCTAAAGATTTTTCTGATACAAAATCGAAATATGTTTTAATTTTATTTGGGGAAAGGTCAACAACAAAATAACCGGGCTTTAATGAACCATCATTATCAATTGTTCCCCCGGCGTTTAAGAATTTAATTCCTTTCCTTGAATATTCTTTTACTTCATGACTATGACCATGCAATACCAAATCGACATTGTTTTGCTGAAATAATTTTATCAATCTTTTTTTACGACGGAGTTTCATAGTAAAATTTTCAAGACGGCTCCATATAGCGTGCTCAGAACTTTTTGATGAGATATTATTTTTATAAAAATGATGGTGAATGGCAACGATCTTAATCTTATTTGCAACAAAATCTAAATCAAAAATTTTCTGAATATTGCTTATTTGTTCTTTCGTTACATAACCGTTTGATGCAAATGGGTTTCTTATTTTCGAATACTTATCAACAGAGTTTATCCCTACTAAAACAATGTCTCGTAAATTTTTAACAAATGGGAAAATAGATTTTTCTGAGGGGGAATAAACATTCTTAAATAATTCTTCGAAGTAACCAACAAATTGGTTAACCTTTTCTTTGAAATCAACCGAAGTACATTTTGAAGGAAATTCAATTATATCAGATGCCGTTTGAACGCCTCCAAAAATATCATGATTGCCAATTACTACCGAGGATCTTTCTGAATCCAGTAGTCCATTCTCTTTCAAAACATTTCTGAACCAAAGAAAGTCTTCCTCTTTAGAATTATCTGATATATCACCGCTTATAATTAAATGATCGATATTGGAATTAGCAATTTTTTTGACTAATCTTTTTATTGTAGCAAGATTATTGCGTTTGTATTTCAAACAAATATGTAGATCGGATAAATGGGCTATCTTCATAAATAAGAATAATTGAACGCCCCAACATACAAATGGAATGTTAAGCAATTGTGAACTTAATATTAATTTACCATTAAGAAGTGAATTGACTTTTAAATTATTCTTAACAATTATTTAACCGAAAATTTGAACTTATTTGAAGTTTTGAGGATAACTTTTTTATAACTTTGTTTATTAATAATTTGGGTGAAAATGGGAAAGAAAAAAATTTTATTTATTTGCGGTTCTTTAAATCAGACTTCGATGATGCATCAAATATCACGTTTTATGCAAGACTACGATTGTTATTTCACACCCTATTATGCAGACGGTTTTATTAATTACGTTGTAAGTAAAGGTTATCTAAATTTTTCCATACTAAACGGACCCTTCAGAAGAAGCACTGAAAAATATTTGCGTGAAAATAATTTACCTATCGATTACCGTGGTTTGCAACACGATTATGATTTGGTTTATACATGTGCAGACCTTATTTATCCTAAAAATATAAGAAACAAGAAAGTTATTCTTGTGCAAGAAGGAATGACTGACCCCGAGAATCTGATGTTTTATTTGGTAAAATATTTCAATCTTCCACGTTGGCTTGCCAGCACTTCTACTATGGGAATGTCATACATGTACGATGTCTTTTGTGTTGCTTCTTATGGTTATAAAGATTTCTTCGTTAAAAGGAAAGGAGTAAACCCGGATAAAATTGTTGTTACCGGAATTCCCAACTTCGATAACTTAAAGCAATATCTGAATAACGATTTTCCACATCATAATTATGTTCTTGTCTGCACTTCAGATGCAAGAGAGACTTTCAAGTTCGAACGAAGAATAAAATTCATAAAAGATTGTGTAAAAATTGCAAATGGAAGAAAACTGATTTTCAAACTACATCCTAACGAAAAAGTTGAACGGGCAACAAAAGAAATTAATAAATATGCGCCGGGAGCATTAGTCTACTCTACCGGTAACACAAACCACATGATTGCTAACTGTGATGTTCTGATCACTCAATATTCTACGACCTCTTTTGTAGGATTAGCTTTAGGAAAGGAAGTTCATTCATTTTTCGATATAGAAGAACTCAAGAAATTACTACCATTACAAAATAACGGAACTTCAGCAGAACGAATTGCCAGAATTGGCATTCATCTTCTGCAATCACCCAATACTTCTACAAATGAGTTAATAGAAAAGTACAGTTTAAGGACTGTATAATGAACATAGTTACAGTAATACAAGCAAGAATTTCTTCTACCCGTTTACCCGGAAAAGTTTTGCTTCCTATATTGGGTAAACCGCTACTTATACGAATGATTGAACGAGTAATGAGAGCCAAATTGATTGGTACACTTGTAATTGCTACTTCTACAAACAGTGAAGATGACCAAATAGAAGAACTATGTATGCGCTCAAATTTGAATTGCTATCGTGGTCATTTAACTGACTTACTTGATCGTCATTATCAGGTTGCCAAATTGTACAATGCTGATGCGGTTGTAAAAATTCCATCGGACTGTCCACTGATTGACCCTCACATAATTGACAAAGTGATCAGGTTTTATATTGATAACGAAGACTTGGATTATGTAAGTAATCTTCATCCGGCTACTTATCCGGACGGTAATGATGTCGAAATATTTTCTTTTGAAGCATTGGAACATGCCTGGCGCGATGCAACAAAAGATTTTGAACGCGAACATACCACACCGTTCATGTGGGAACATAACGATTCGTTCAATATCGGAAACGTTGAGTGGGAAACCGGTCTTGATTTGTCCACTTCCTTACGTTTTACAATTGACTATGAAGAAGATTACATTTTTATTAAAAAAGTTTTTGAAGAACTTTACCCTGTTAATCCCGACTTCGGCTTAAATGATATTTTACGATTACTCGAACAGAAACCGGAGATAATAGAAATCAACCACAAATTTGCCGGCACTTATTGGTATGATAAACATCTTAATGAATTAAAAAACATAGACGAATACAAGAATAAAAAAATTAATAACTCAAATAACGGTTAATAAAAATTATGGCTAACAAAATAAGTTTAACAAATAATTTCCCGTCAATTGAAAAATCGAATGAGCTTTATAATCGTGCACTGGGATTAATTCCATCAGTAACTCAAACGCTTGCAAAAGGTCCAACTCAATGGATAAAGGGTGTCGCTCCAAAATATTTAGTAAAAGGGAAAGGTTCTCATGTATGGGATGTTGATGGCAATGAATACATTGACTATATGATGGGTGTAGGTCCGTTATCACTTGGTTACGCTTATCCCAAAGTTGATGAAGCGATCAGAAAGCAATTGGAAGACGGGATTACTTTTTCGATGATGCATCCGCTCGAAGTTGAAGTTGCAGAAATGATACGTGAAATTATTCCGAATGCAGAAGCAGTCAGATACAGCAAGACCGGCGCAGATGCAACAAGTGCCGCTGTTCGATTAGCAAGAGCTTATACAGGAAAAAACAAAATTCTCTGTTGCGGTTATCATGGCTGGCACGATTGGTACATAGCAGTTACAGCGCGTAATCTTGGTATTCCGGAAGCTGTTCAGGCAATCTCATTCACATTTAATTATAATGATATCGATTCAGTAAAAAATTCAATTGATGATGACGTTGCTGCTGTTATTTTAGAACCAGTTGTATTTCACGAACCTAAAGATAACTTCTTGCATAAACTTGCAGATATCTGTAATGAAAAAGGAATCGTACTGATTTTTGATGAAATGTGGACCGGATTCAGAATGGCTCTTGGTGGTGCACAGGAATATTTTGGAATTACTCCCGATCTAGCTACTTATTCCAAAGCAGTTGCCAACGGAATGCCTATCTCTATACTAACTGGTAAAAAAGAAATTATGAGTCTCGCAGAAGAAGATATTTTCTTTTATACTACATTTGGTGGTGAAGCACTTTCACTTGCAGCTACAAAAGCCACAATTGAAGAACTTCGTGATAAAAACGTCCCCAAATATTTAAATGAACAAGGTGCCAAACTAAAAAACGGTTATAATAATATTACTCAAAAACTTGGAATTGATTATACGAAAGCAATTGGCTACAACTGGCGCTCTATGGCTACATTTGATGAAAAAGCCGGCGACCCGTTATTACAAAAATCCTTAATGCAACAGGAGATGATCAAACGTGGCGTTCTTTGGCAAGGATTCCATAATATGAGCTTCTCTCACTCAGATGCTGATGTTGAATATACTTTACAAGCACTCGAAGAATCTTTATCAATACTAAAAAAATCTGTTGAGCAGAATAGATTAAAAGAAAGTTTGATGGGAGAACCAGTTCAACCTGTATTTAGAAAAGTAGATAACTTTAATATGAAACCCGTTAAGAAAATATAAAATGAATAATTTATAATGTAGAATGAATAACATACTATTGAGGATAAATGAAGATATTTGATTTGAGTAATAAAACAGCTATTGTTACCGGTGCCTTAGGATTAATAGGAAAAGAACATTGCATAGCATTAAGCGAAGCCGGCGCTAATGTAGTGGTAACTGACGTTAATCAAGATTTATGTGAAGAACTTGCAAAGACTCTGCAAACAAAATCAATTGGTGTTTATGTTGATGTAACCAAACCTGAATCACTTAAACAATGTCGTGATAAGGTTCTGAAAGAATTTGGTCATATTGACATTCTGGTCAACAATGCTGCAATAAATGATATGTTCGAAAATCCAAAAGCCGCTAGTGAGCAATCTAAATTTGAAAACTATCCATTAGAATTATGGCAAAAATCAATTGATGTCAATTTAACTGGTGTTTTCTTATGCTCACAAGTTTTTGGTTCCGAAATGGCAAAACAAAAATCAGGCAGCATAATCAATATTGCATCAACTTATGGAATTTCTGCACCCGATCAATCACTTTATAAAAAAGAAGACGGAACACAAACATTTTATAAGCCACCAGCTTATTCAGCTACAAAAGGTGCGGTAATAATGTTTACAAAGTATCTCGCTGCTTACTGGGGAAAAGATGGTGTCCGTGTTAACACTCTTACACCGGGAGGAGTTGAAAACGCACAAGATGAATTCTTTATTGAAAAATACTCTGGTAAAACTCCACTGGGAAGAATGGCAAAACCAAATGATTATAAAGGTGCGCTAATATTTCTTGCAAGCGATGCATCAAGTTATATGACCGGTGCCAATTTAATTGTTGACGGCGGTTGGACTTGCTGGTAAACATTAAATTTCTTAGACAATCAAATTCGGGAACGAATAAAATGAAAAAAAGAAAATTATCAGAAGAAGAAATATTAAAAAGAGCATCTAAAATTAAGTTGCTATTGCTTGATGTTGATGGTGTAATGACCGACACAGGTGTTTATTACTCGGCTAACGGCGAGGAGTTAAAACGTTTTTCAATCCGTGATGGAATGGGAATAGAAAGATTAAGAAGAATTGTAGATGTGGAAACAGGAATAGTAACAAGAGAAGATACAGAAATTGTATCGAGCAGAGCGCGCAAATTAAAAATTACAGAACTTCATCTTGGCGTTTATGAAAAAGAAAAAATTCTTGATGAAATATTAAAAAGAAAGGAATTATCTATTAACGAAGTTGCTTTCATGGGTGATGATACAAACGATGTAGAGATTATGAAATTAGTTGGACTTTCAGCTTGTCCGGCTGATGCAACAAAATTTGCCAAAGAAGTTGCTGACGTTGTTGTAAAAAGTAAAGGTGGAAACGGTGCTGTAAGAGATTTTGCAGAAATAATAATAAAAGCAAAGCAATTGAAAAACAAAAAAAATTAAGAAAGGGTAATAGATGACAAAACCAAAAGTTAAAGTGGGTAACCGATATATCGGTGAAGGCGAGCCAGTTTATATAATCGCTGAAATTGGAATTAATCATAACGGCTCAATTATTTTAGCAGAAAAAATGATTGATGGAGCTGTATTTGCCGGCTGCGATGCTGTCAAATTTCAAAAAAGAACACCGGAGCTGTGCGTCCCAAAAGACCAATGGAATATTGAGCGCGATACACCATGGGGGAGAATGACTTATATTGAATACCGCCACAAGGTTGAATTCGACTTCGATCAGTATAGTGAAATAAATGAATATTGTAATGCAAAAAAAATCGATTGGTTTGCTTCTCCATGGGACGAAGAAGCACTTGAATTCCTGGAACAGTTTAATCCAATTATGTATAAAGTTGCTTCTGCTTCATTAACAGATAGAATTCTGTTGAAAAAAATGCGTGCAACAGGTAAACCGATTATGCTTTCAACAGGAATGTCCACTATGGACGAAATTGAAGAAGCAGTTAAATTTTTAGGAAGAGAAAATCTTTTAATTGCACAATCAACTTCAACTTATCCTTGCGCGCTGAACGAATTAAATCTAAGAGTAATTCAGACATTAAAACAAAAATTTCCCGAAGTACCTATTGGATACTCAGGACATGAAACGGGATTAGCTCCGACACTTGCGGCTGTTGCACTCGGGGCGACTTTTGTTGAACGTCATATTACTTTAGACCGTGCAATGTGGGGAACCGATCAAGCAGCTTCTGTTGAAATTGGTGGTATGTTCCGACTCGTTAAAGATATTCGCGATATTGAAAACGCTTTGGGAGATGGAATCAAAAAAGTTTATGAAAGCGAACAAAAAAATATTCAAAAGTTAAGACGAGTCACTAATCTCTCAACATTATAATGGAAGCAATTATTAATTCTGTAATTCAATTTATTTCATCAATGGAGAATTATGAAAAACTCTCCTATGCAATAATTATTGGTTCGGCAATATTATTTATTATCCTGGAAAGAATTTTCCCTTACAATAAAGGACAAAAAGTTTTACGTGAAGGTTTCTTTAATGATTTTGCTCTTTACACAATAGCTCAAAGTTACATTTTAGGAATAATCATTTTTACATACATAATCAGATCAATTGACAATGCAACCGGACTTTCGCGTTTACAACTATTTGCCAATGTTCCTATCTGGATTCAACTAATATTTTTTACTATTACACACGATCTCTATATCTACTGGATGCATCGATGGCAACATAAAAACAAATTCTTATGGAGAATCCACGAAGCGCATCATTCCCCCAAAAAAGTTGATTGGTTATCAGGTTCCCGCTCGCATGCATTCGAAATATTAATTAATCAAACTGTAGAATTTCTTCCAATAGTATTATTAGGTTCTCCCCCCGAAGTTGCTGCATATAAGGGTGTTATAAGTGCAGTCTGGGGAATGTACATCCATTCCAACTTAAACGTGAAAACCGGTAAATTACAGTTATTAATAAACGGTCCGGAGATGCATAGAATTCATCATACAACCGGTAAAGGTCGTAACAGAAACTTTGCGACAAAAATTGCTATTTGGGATTGGATTTTTGGTTCGGCTTATTTGCCTGAAGAAAAAGCAAAAGAATATGGATTAAAAACCTACTTCCCTGATAATTATTTCAAGCAATTCGTTTTTGCTTTCCGCAAATTCAAAAAAGAGAGCGCTTAATAAATTGCAGAGATCACTTAAAATTTATAAGTGGTCTCTGCATTAAAATATCTTTTACTTTATAAACCGGAAATTGATTTATCTTTTGGATATCTAACTGAATAGACGAATTTCTTACTCAACGTTTTTATTGGTTCAATACTTAGTTTCCAGGTTACTTTTCCCTCTGATTGATTTAATTTAGCACCGGAAATATCTATTACTTTTACTCTGATATCTTCATTCTTAGAAATCGGTATTTGTTCTTCCATCAAAATATTTATTTGGTTGTTTTTATTATTTCTTATAACAATATCATACCCAAAAAATCTTTCAATATCATTGCTTAAAAACTTGTCTTCCGTAAAATCCCTTAACACTTCTCTTTTAACAGTAATATTCTGATCCCGACCTAAAGAAATTATTAATGTATCTTTAGTAGTAGAAGGATTTATAAACGATTGTCCCACATAAGAATTTTCGAAGTAAATATTTGCTTGACCGGGTAACAAATTAAATTCATTCCATTTTGAAAGATAAGCCAAAAGAAATGCGTTGTTATCAAGTTTGGGTACAGCGTAATATTCATAATAAGCCGGTACTGAAAATTCTTGTATTGTAACTGTATGCGGTTTATTATCGGAAGGAATTGAATATTTTATAGAAGTAGAAAATTCGACTGATAACTGCTTCTCTTCAACAGAAATATAATTAGCCATTGTCTCTGCCGCTTTATCTTCAGCCATTACCGGTGGTGGTGGATATGCCTGGGTTTTTTGAAATGATGGCATTCTTACATTGGTCATTGCATAAGACTGAAAATCAATAAACCACGGATACAATTCCGGCTTATTATTATTTTGAATCGGGTTTCGTGTTGACAAAATGATGTTAATATTATTCCAGTCCAGTCCGCTATTCTGCCAGACATTAGCTTTATAATTTAAATTAGCCGGAGAGTTAAGGTTATCAACCCGGATATCATAAACCGGTTGCCAACCAGCATCATAAATAAAACAGGAAACAAAAAGCTCAATATTTGTAGCAGCTTTTGCAGAGAGAGTAACAACAATTTCATTTACTGGTTTATTTAATATTGCATTCAACTCAGTTAATTGTTTATTAATCCTATCAATTTCCTTCTGAATTTTTTTCGCATCATTCATTAATGTCAATTGCTGATTTTTAATTTCACCCACACGTTTTCTCATAAACTCAGCCAGTTTTTGTATCTCAGTAATATTTACATTCTTGTTGTCACCGACTAATTGTTTATTTGCCATTATTAAATCAATTTCCATGTTAAGAATGTTACTCTCGTTTTGCTTTTGTGACAATTTCCTGTTTAATATCTCGAGTGAATCCTCAAGAACAATTATTTGTTGATTTTTTTCAACAGGTTTAAGGTAATCGAATCTTTGTTGCACGGATATAATAATTGCATCACCCCGAGCTGAAACATTGATACTGTTCCTTTCAATGTTTGATGCCAATCCACTAATCACAACATCGCTAATTCCCTTTTCGACTTTTACTTTAGCTGAATGTTGAAGTTCTGCTCCCTTCAAAAATACTTTTGCCCCGGTAAATTCTGCTTTAACATTAAGTAAATTGGAAGCGTCTATTGTCCCGCCTAAAATCAAACCGATAACCAATAGAAATTTTATTTTCATTATCGCCTCAACTAATTTTTATTTAGTGTTAATTAACATTTTCTTATACACAATTTAAAACCTCTTGTTCCTCACACAGAAATAAATGTGACCATCATTTCAAATTCTTTCAAATCAGGCAGTGTTTCCTTATTTTTGGCTTACATTTTACGAAAAAATTGGCTCAGATTTTAACTACCCCCGTAGAAATTGATTTGTTTAGAAAGAACTATTAAATGAAAAAACTGCTGGTAGAATTTTTAAGAAAACACCTTGACTCAATTGTTGAAAATTGGACTGCAAAAGTAATTCAGGTATTCAGCAATAAACTTTCAGAATCCCAAATAAGAACATTTGTAGAAAGTAGTATCAATACCTTTATTGAAGTAATAGAAGGAAATGATTACCGTCCGGCTGATCAATACCTGATAGATATTTATACATTGTTTTCAAAAAATAATCTTAATCTTCTGGAAATCAGTCAGTTATTTAGTCAGGGAAGATTTTCTATATTGACTGAAATCGAAAAAGAAGATACCGGTCAGTTTGACCCCGTTACACTTCTAAGTTACCTTGATGGAATAATTGAACAGGTATTTGCGCGGTACAGTATGATCCATCAGGATGCAAAGATGAAAGAGTTAGAATATGACAGAGATCGTCTTGCCTCAAAACTTGAAATGAATCAGGAATATCTAAATAATATTTTACACAGTTCAGACTCTGCGATAATGATTGTAGATAATAACGAAAAGTTTATTTCATGGAACAAAGGAGCCGAAAGAATTTTTGGTTATACAGAAGAAGAAATGATTGGTAAACCATCTTCTTATTTATTGCCCGAGGGACAAAAATATATTGATGAACTGAACCTGATAAAAGAGAAATCGATGCAATCGGATCAGACAAATTACTTTGAAACCGAACGAAGAACCAAGAATGGAAAAATTATAAGTGTAAAACTAAGTGTGTCACGATTACCGAGTAGTAATGGTCAATATATTGGTCGATCGATAATTATAAAAGATTTTACAGAGTTCAAAAAGCTACAAGCACAAATTGATCAGTCAGAAAAATTAGCAGTTATAGGTCAATTAGCAGCGGGTGTTGCTCACGAGATTGGGAACCCGCTTGCTTCTATTTCTTCTTTGGTTCAAATACTTCAAAGAAAAAGCCAGGATCAGTTTATAAGTGAACAACTTGTTAATATTAAAGAAAACATAGATAGAATAACAAGAATAGTTAGAGAACTTGTAGATTTCTCTCGTCCCCCAAGTTATGAACTTGCTGTTCAGGATGTTACAGATATAATAAAAACAGCACTTGGAATTGTAAAGTATGATAAGCGTGTAAGAAAAGTTAATTTCAACACAGATCTGAAACAAGGGTTACCCAAAGTAAATGTTGCAGCAGACCAGCTTTTACAGGTTTTTGTAAATATTCTTATTAATGCTATTGATGCCATAGAGGGAACAGGTAATATTTTTATTAGATCGTACCATGACAACAAAAATATTTATATTGATATTGAAGATGACGGTTGCGGTATGGATACAAATACCATAGAAAAAATTTTTGATCCGTTCTTTACAACAAAAGAAGTCGGTAAAGGAACAGGACTTGGTTTATCGGTTAGTTACGGAATAATTAAACGATTCAATGGTGAAATTTTAGTAGAAAGTGAATTAAATAAGGGAAGTAAATTCACAGTTGTTTTACCCCAAGCAAAAAATTAAGAGGTGAATAAATGTCTGTAAAGATTTTAATAGCTGATGATGAAAAAAATATACGCGATTCACTCAAATTAATTCTAGATGAGGAAGGATATATAACAGATGTAGCAAGCGATGGCGAGGAAGCATTACAAAAAATTGAAAAAGAAAATTTCGATATCGTTATTACAGACATCAAAATGCCCAAAGTTGACGGGATACAACTTTTAGAAGCATCATCAAAAATTGCTCCGGATACATTTTTCATTATTATGACCGCCTATGCCTCAGTTAAAACTGCCATAGATGCATTGCGAAACGGTGCATACGACTATTTAATAAAACCAATCGAGTTTGATGATGTTATTCTGAGAATAAAAAAACTTATTGATTACAAACAACTTGCTGCAGAAAATAAATATTTACGACAAAGGATTTCCTCTGATATCGGGTTCACTAATTTAATCGGTAAAAGTGAACCGATGAAAAAAGTTTTCGACATAATAGCACAAGTAGCCCCTACAAACAGCAATGTTTTAATCCAAGGAAAAAGCGGAACAGGCAAAGAGCTTGTTGCAAAAGCCATTCATTTTAATAGCAAAAGAAAGGATAAAATATTTCTTCCTATAAATTGTGGCGCAATTTCAGAAAACTTAATTGAGAGCGAACTTTTCGGTCATAAAAAAGGTGCTTTTACGGGTGCAGCGGAAGACAAACAAGGACTCTTTAAAGTAGCAGACGGCGGTACATTATTTCTGGACGAAATAGCCGACCTCCCGTTAAATATGCAAGTAAAACTATTACGCGCAATCGAAGATAAAGAATTTTTCCCGGTAGGCGGAACAAAACCCGTGAGCACAGATGTCAGAATTATTGCAGCAACAAATCAGAACCTGTTCGAGAAAACCAAATCGGGCGAATTCAGAGAGGATCTGTTTTACCGTTTAAATGTTGTTGAAATTAAATTACCAACACTAAACGAACGAAAAGATGATATTCCTCTTCTTGTAAATCACTTTATTGAAAGATATAGTAAAGAGATGGGTAAGAAAGTTATCGGGGCAGATAATCAAACTATGAAAGCATTAATAGCTCACGAATGGCGTGGCGGTGTAAGAGAACTGGAAAATATTATTGAACGAGCTATTATATTTTGTAATAAAGAAATGTTGACAGTAAATGATCTTGCCGACTATATAAGAACAGATAATATGGATACGGGTTACCCCGATTCTCTTAAAGACGCTCTCAGAAGTTTTGAAAAAGAACATATTCTTAAGACAATTAAAAAGTTCGACTACAACAAAGAAGAAGCTGCAAAAGCACTCGAAATAGGATTATCATCGCTATACAGAAAAATGGATGAGCTCGATATTCCTACAAAATCACCAAAAGATGAAAGCTAAAATATTTTTAGAATTCTAAACTAACACCAATAGATGGTAAAATCCCTATCGAGGATTGTTTATCTACTTCCCCTTTTCTGTAATCCCATCTGATAAAGTTAGATGCTTTTCTGTTATAAATATTCTGAACATCAAGATAAGTTATTAATGCAAGTTTTTCGAAATCCCATCTCCTGTCAAAACGTATATCGAGTGAATGTAGCGGTTCAAAACGACTTGAGTTATAATTGACTACACTTTGGGTTCCATCCGGATTAAATGGTGTATAAGGATTACCGGTAGCAAACCTGAACTTAAGCGAAGCTTCCCATTTGTTGTTAAACTTATAACCGGCACTTAGATTAACTATCCATTTCTGATCGTAAGAACCTGACCTTTGAACTCCATCAAGTCCGGTAAAAAAACTTTCGCTATATGTTACACTTAAAATTGCATAATGCGGAGTTTCGGATGCCTTCTTTTGCATAGAAAATTCAACGCCTCTCGAAAAACCTTTACCCGAACTTTCAAGAGGTTCTAACCCAAACGAAGAAAAATTATCATCACCGCCGCCAAAACCCGCACCGGTATTTGCCAAAACTAAATAAGGACGAAGTTTACTTGTCGGATAATTTGAATAATCTTTATAAAAACCTTCTACCTTCATTCTTATATCATCACGCAACTTTCTTTCATAACCCAACACATATTGATAAACCCTTACGGGTTTTAGATCTTTATTTGAATCGTATGCTGATAACCAAATATATGAAGGACTTTGATGATAAATTCCCGTGCTGAAATTTAAATTGGCTAATTCACTTAAAACATATGATAATGTAAATCGGGGACTTATAACAAAACCTTTATTAATACCGTTGAAATAATCTCCTCTTGCCCCAAGTGAGATCATCAATCTATTAAACAGTACATCCGAATATTGTCCGTAGAAACCATATTTGTAGTATCGCTTAGATGTATTGAGTGATGTAATACTAAGAAATTCTCCAAAACTTGTTCTGAAACCGGGAAGTTTAACATCAGCAATAAACTTTATCAATTTGGCAGAAGCGCCTAAATTTAACTCTGACGATGAAGAGAGTTTATATACAAAATCTAATTTAAGCTCGTTCTCCCCTTCTCTCGATTTATTAAGAAAAATCGGATTTAAAAGAGTATCTCTTTGCGATGTATCGTAATCCACAAAATTTCTGGATAATGATACAGTGTAAAAACCTTTGTTCAGTAATTTTCTGTATGAAATTCCGGTTAAGTACTGAATTTGATCGCTACCGAGAATACGGGAATTTTCATACAAGTCCTCTGAGTCGTTATTGTTAAACTTAACATTATCGAATGCACCTATAAACAAATATGATAGCTTGGTTTTGGAATCTATATCATAACTGAATTTAGTCAGAAAGTCGTAATACTCCGGCACAAAATTGAAACCCGCAGCATTGAAAATAAAATCGAGGTAACTTCTCCTTGCTGAAAAAATAAAATTAGAGTTAGACGAAACGGGTCCCTCTAAATTTAATCCAAACTGGGAAGCAGATATTGTTCCCTTTCCCCCTATTCTATCTTTTCTTCCATCTCTAAGATCGATCTTTAATACAGATGAAAGTTTATCTCCGTAAAGACTCGAGAATCCGCCGGTAGAAAAAGTAACATCTCTAACAAAATCGAGATTAATATAACTTAGTGGACCACCTGTAGCTCCCTGGCTGCCGAAATGATTTATATTTGGAACAACAAACCCATCAACCACATACAAATTTTCGGAAGGCGCACCACCACGAACAACCAAATCATTTCTACCTGGATTTGCCTGAGCTACACCGGGTAAAACCGATAATGCTCTTACAACATCTTCAAATCCACCTGGTGCTCTTCTTATCTCTTCGTAACCAAAACTTATTACACTGTTTAATTCTGTTGGATTCATATCAAAGTATTCAGATTTTACGGTAACCCCTTGCAATTCAATAACAGTTTCTGTTAACTCTATTAACAACTCAGTCGGTTTTACATTATTTACCACCACATCAGTTCTAACAACTGTATTAAATCCGATAGCAGAAACTCTTAATTGATAAGTTCCAACTTCCAGTCCTCTTATTTCAAAAAATCCGTTTACATCGGTTGCAGCGCCAATAGTAGTACCAATAACAACAATATTAACCCCCGGAATTGGTTCTTTTGTTATTTTGTCCGTTACTTTTCCAGTTATCGTTCCTTTTGAATTATCAGCCCACAAAGAATAATAAAATAACAGAGTGACAAGTCCAGTAAAAAATATTAGTCTTTTCATTTCCCACATTAATTTTGTTATACATTAAAAATAACAATCCAAACTAAAAAATAGTTCTTAAATTAAATGGGCAGTATTATCATCTTTTTATTATTTTTGAAAAGTATCTCACCTTAAAAGAGGATTATGGAAAAAGAATTATCTGAAATTCAAGATCTTTCAAATCTATGTGAAGGATTTCAAAACATTTTTATTTCCATCATTAACAGAAATAATGAACGGAAGAACTTTTTTTCCAGATCAATTTATCAAATTACAGGATATACACCAGAAGAAATAAATTCCCTTCCCGAAAAATATTATTCTCTTATCTGCGAGGAAGACCTGAGTTCTTTTAAAAAAGAACTCACAAAATTTGAAAGCACATCTTCATTAGATTCGGCTGAGTTCTCTTTTAGAATTTTATCAAAAAACGGTGATAAAAAATGGCTTCTGGAATACTTGAAAGTTTCAAGAGATGCCGAAGGAGAAATTACTGAAAGAAAGAGTACTGTTATCGATATCACCAAACTAAAAGAAAAAGAAGCAGAGATAGAAAAATCGAATTTACATTTAAGAGAATTGAATGCTGCAAAAGACAAATTCATTTCGATAGTATCTCATGATTTGCGCGCTCCTTTTACAACCTTGCTCGGATTTTCTGAAATACTGTTAAATGAAAAAGATTTATCGGAAGATGAAAAGCTTGAATATCTCAAATATATTTATGATGCTTCTAAAACTCAGTTAAATTTAATAAACTGCTTACTCGATTGGTCAAGATTACAAACCGGTCGTATTAAAGTTGAACCCCAACGTCTTAATGTTAAATCTACCGTTGCCAATGCAATCACGCCATTGACCGGTGATGCCGTAAGAAAAAATATTAACATAAAATTTGATATACCATCAGAACTTTTTATGAATGCAGACGAAAGATTAATTAGTCAGGCAATTTTGAATTTGACAAGCAATGCTATAAAATATACACCGGAAGGAAAAGAAGTAACACTTCAATCGCAAAGATTTAAGGATGGCATGATTGAAATAGTTGTTCGTGATGAAGGATTAGGAATTGCAGAAGAAAATCAAAACAAACTTTTTAGAATCGACCAAAAATTTTCACTTGTCGGTACAAACGGCGAAAAAGGAAGCGGACTCGGACTGACATTAATGAAAGAAATTGTTGAAAAACATGGTGGGCAAGTCTGGTTCTACTCTAAAGTAGGCGAAGGAAGTGAATTCCATTTTACTGTTCCTGAAGCTAAAAACTGTGTGTTAATTGTAGAAGACGATTTGGCTGTAAGAACTCTTTACAAAAGAGTAATTGAAGATAATCTTAAAAATTTTGAAATAAAGGCAGTTGATAACGGTTATGAAGCAATCAACGCTATGAAAGAAATTTTACCTACAATTATAATTACCGATCACGATATGCCTCTTATGAACGGAATTCAGCTTGTAGAGGCATTACATAAACGTGAATCAAGCAGTAACATTCCTGTTATTGTAGTCTCCGCCAAATTAGATGATGATATTTTCAAAACATATTCCCGTTTGGGCGTGGACAAAATAATTCCGAAACCCATTGATGCAAGTGTTCTGTTGGATACTATAAAAGAATGTATTTTCTAATATTCTCTTAACAATAATTCTATTCCTTGAACATGGCTCTAAAAGATAAACATTGGTATGCTTTGTATACAAAGCCTCGTCATGAGTTCAAAGCGGAAATTGAAATCAGAGAAAAATTGATTGAGGTTTATCTCCCCAAAATTATTGTAGAAAGAAAATGGAGCGACCGGAAAAAAAAAGTAACCGAAGCGCTCTTTAAAAGTTATATCTTTGTTTTTGCTGATGAGATCGAAAGGATAAACTGCCTTAAAATACCTTCTGTTATCAGGACTGTTTGTTTTAATGGTAAGCCTTCAATTATTCCGGATGAACAAATCGAAAATCTTAAAAGACTGTTAGAAGAAAGACCTCAGGTATTTGTCGTAAACAAAATTCACATTGGTCAAAGAGTAAAAATAATTGATGGTCCATTTCAGGGAGTAGAAGGAGTTATAACTGAATACAAAGCCGGAGAAAAACAATTAGCTGTTTCAATTGATTTACTAAAGAGATCGGTTTTAGTAAGACTTTCAGAAGACAGTATTATAAAAATAGTTGATAACTAATCTTTGTCGTTCTTGATTTTTTTAATAAATTGAAGTCAACTTAGATAACAAAAACTATATTTATGCCAGAACAGAAATCTCTAAATGAACTTAATATTGGCGAAGAGTTTACAGCATTTTTAATTACAACAAAATCCGAAGTTAAAACAACAAAAAACGGTAAACCTTTTCTCAGCTTGGAATTGCGGGATAAATCGACTGTTATGCCGGCAAAAGTATGGAGTAACTTTGATGAAGTGATTGACAAAATAAAGGAAGGTGCTATAGTTAAAGTTGCCGGAATAATTGAAGACTATGCCGGAACTTTACAAATAAGAGTGGATAAAATTCGTTTGGCAAATGAAAAAGACAATGTTTCAAGCGAGGATTTTCTTCCAAAATCAATACGACCGCTCAATGAAATGATTGATGAATTTAATTCTGTAATAACTTCGATTACCAATCCATATTTAAATTTACTATTGAAAAAAATTTTTAGCGGTGAAAATTTCAATAAATTTTGTAGAACACCGGCGGGTAAATCCTGGCATCATGCTTATATAAATGGACTTCTTGAACACACTTTAGAAATTATAAAAATCTGTGACCTGATGGCTGTTCTTCATCCGGAGATTAACAGAGATTTATTGATAAGTGGCGCATTATTGCACGATTTTGGTAAAACCGAAGAACTCTCTTATGAAAATTTCTTTGACTATACCGACAAAGGGAAATTAATTGGTCATATTGTTCTAAGTGCAATAGAAATCGAAAAAAATATTTTACAAATAGAAGGTTTCCCCGAAGACTTAAAAAATCAGTTGCTCCATTTAGTACTAAGTCACCAGGGTAAATTAGAATTTGCATCACCTGTTGAACCCAAAACCTTAGAAGCAATTGTTCTTTATCAGGCAGACGAACTAAGTGCAAAAACCAACGCATATAAATTTGCAATCGAAGCTGATAAAAATCGGGGTAATAAATGGACACGATTTCTTCAGCTCGCAAACACTTCACTTTATATTCCAGATAATTTTCAGGGGGAAGAATAAAACGATTAACTAATTAACAGCAGAGGGACAAACAAATGAAAAAAAACTTGTTATCAATATTTGCTATTCTCTTCCTCTTATGCGGCTTCATCAATGCACAATCAGTCGATCAACTTATTGATGAGTGCGATAAATATTATTCGCAGTTCAATAATGAGAAAGCACTCGAAGTATTATTAAAAGCTGAGAAACAAGCCCCTGATAATTGGGAAGTTGTTTGGCGTTTAAGCAGAACATATGTAGACATTGGTGATAAAATGCCAAGCAGTACATCTGCCCAAGAAGACGCCCAACTTGCTACATACCAAAAAGCTTTAGATTATGCAGAAAAAGCTGTTAAACTTGAACCAAATAAAACCATTAGTTATCTCCGCCGAGCAATTGCAAACGGTAAAATTGCACTCTTTAAAGGTGTATTTTCCGTTGCTGGTGTTGTTAACTCCGTAAGAGCTGATGCCGAAAAAGCAATTCAACTTAATAACGGTGATAATTTTGTAATGGGTGTATCCCACTATGTTTTAGCCAGAACGCATGCAAAGACAAGTGAAAAATGGAAACCGGCTCGTTCTGTTCTTGGTTTAGGTTGGGCTGATAATGAAGTTGCATTAAAAGAATTTAAGAAAGCTATTGAGTTATATCCTAATTATGTGATGTTTTACGTTGACTATGCAAATTCTCTAATCCGTGAAGACGAATATAGAACTGCGCGCGAAATGCTGAACAAAGCTTTAACAATTCCTAATGCTCATCAGGATGATGACAAAAGAAAAGCTGAAGCAAAACAGACTTTAAACGAAATTAAAAATAAATAATTGATTTGGAAGCGGAGTAAGATATTCTTCCTTAATAACGGAAAATTTTTACTCCGCTTAATTTAGAAAATGAATTTTAAAGAAGAATTTTTAGACAAGCTTAAGACCGCCAAGAAACTTGTTTTTTTCACAGGTGCAGGAATCTCAGCTGAAAGCGGAATAGCAACATTCCGTGGTAAAGATGGCATTTGGAATAAAATGAAACCCGAAGAGCTTGCCAATTTTAATGCTTTTATGAAAAACCCGAACCTTGTTTGGGAATGGTATCAACACAGACGGCAAATAGTACACAATACTGAACCAAACGCCGGACATTTTGCAATAGCAAGTTTAGAAGAATATTATGACGTTACCGTAGTTACACAAAACATAGATAATTTACATAGAAGAGCAGGTTCAAAAAAAATATTTGAGCTTCACGGTAATATAGAAAGAAATTATTGTATCGATTGCAAAACTTTTTACGAATTGCAAGAATTAGAAAAAACGGAAGGTGTTCCACATTGTAAAAAATGTGGCGGGTTAATTCGACCTGATGTTGTATGGTTCGGCGAGTTTCTTCCACAAGATCAATTTAGAGGTGGCGAAAATGCTGCTGAGCAAAGCGATATCTGTTTTGTGGTTGGAACTTCGGCGGTTGTGTATCCGGCGGCATATATTCCGACAAGTGCGAAAAGAGCCGGCTCGTACATCGTAGAAATAAATATTGAACCAACAGAATTAACTAATTCTGCCGATTATTCTATCTTCGGTAAATCCGGAGAAATTTTGCCTGAGATCTTAAATGAGGTCCGAAGATTAAAAGCAAAGAACAGTAATTAAAGTACACATTCCTCTTCAGCGTAAGTATTCTCAGTTTCTAAAACCCTAACTTTAATCCCTTCAATATTAGACGGTAAAGAAGTTTTCTTTATTTCGTTCAGAAGATATGTGCAAATGTTTTCGGCAGTTGATTCGAAATCCACAACTACTTTGTTAGAATTAAGTTTATCTAAAACATCAATCAATTCATAGTCCTTTTCATAAACCATAAATGAGTGGTCAAGTTTTTCAATGATTGGATCGATAATTTTCTTAAGATCATAGTAATCCAGCAACATTCCATTTTTATCCGGTTTACCTGATAGCTCAATCATACAGCGATATGAATGTCCATGAAGGTTTTTACATTTACCCTGGTGGAATGTTAATCTATGTCCCATTTCCCATTTAAATTCTTTTGCAATTTTCATTACACACCTTTTGTTTCGGGAGTCCAAATAATTTTGTGCATTTGTAATTGGTAACGAACATTTAATCGATCTTGCAGAATCCAATTAACTAACTGAACCGGTTCTAATTTACCAAAGACAACCGAAAATAAAACCGAACATTTTTCGATTAAACTATACTTCTGAACCATTTCTTTTGACCATTCATAGTCTTCCCTATCACCAATAACGAATTTAATTTCGTCTGTTTTTTTTATGTGTTCAATATTTTCATAGAGATTTTTCTTCATCATTTTACTCGATGGACATTTAAGATCCATAATAATCATTACACGTTCATCAATATCTTTTATTGGAAGACTACCGCCGGTTTCAAGCATTACTTCAAAACCTTCGTCACAAAGTCGCTTCATTAGTTCAAGAGATTCTTTCTGTACTAATGGTTCGCCACCGGTTATTTCAACAAGCTTACAATTGTATTTCTTTACTTCGTTTATTACTTCATCAATGGATTTATCTGTTCCTTCATAAAACGCATATACTGTATCGCAGTAAGAACACCTCAGATTGCAATAAGTCAATCTTACGAAAACACATGGAAGTCCTGCTTTTGAACTCTCGCCTTGTATAGAATAGTAAATCTCGTTTACTTTTAGCATGTTTTTCAAATATTCGTGGGTGCAAAGATAACAACACTTTATTTAACCAATCAAATCAGATGAAAACACCCGTAAAATTTGAATTTCATCCCGTTTTGGACAAGATTTATACATTATTATTCACTGGTTATTATAACAAAGTAAAGGATTATTTGATTCGAATAGCTCAGAGTGCTATATTTACGCACGTTTTTTAACAAATTTAAGGTATTTTTAATGGCTCATCATAAGTCGGCACAAAAGAGAATTAGACAAAGCAAAAAGAGAAGCGAAAGAAATAAAGCAGCGCTTTCAAAAGTAAAAACATTAGTTAAGAAAGTTTATTCAACAGAGGATAAGACACAAGCCGAAACACTTCTTAAAAGTGCAGTTTCTACAATAGATAAAGAAACAGCAAAAGGAAGATTGCATAAAAACACTGCTGCAAGAAAGAAATCTAAGCTCGTCAAATACGTCAATACACTTTCTGTTGCAAACTAAATTTACAATTTAAGGCAGCTTAATTTGATTCAGAGCTGCCTTTATTTTTTTAAATCTTCAATTGCATCAATTCCTTCCGGTTCCGGCAAAAAATATCTGACTTTATAAACATCATTCTTAATACTATCTGGTTTGCAGATTTTTTTTCTTACCAGAACTGAATGCTCAATATGAATATTGTTGCATACCTGTGAACCAAAAATATATGATATGCCTTTTATTGTTACGTTATCCCCTATTACTGTCGGATATTCATCACTACCTGTTATTCTTACACCTGATTCAATAACAGTATTATTACCAATCTTAACGTTTCCTTTAATAATATCTCCACTAAAGATTTCAACATTATCACCAATTTCTATGCATTGTCCATAAAAACAAGAAAGATGCGAATTCTCTTTTATTACTATGTTCTTTCCAAATTTTATTTTACCATTTAAATAAACATTTCTCATTAAGGTCAGATTATAATTTATAATTACATCTTTACCCACATAAGCACCTTTTCCAATTTTAATATCAAGTGGTAATCCTTTTTTGTCTAATTCAATAATTTCACTTAGCAAATCTTCATGGATAAAAAAATCATCCGGGTCATCAATTTCAATTATATCTTTTAATTTATCGTAAACAAGTTTACGCGCTATACCATCCATCTCTTTTAAAACAGATTTATTGTTAAAACCCATTAGCACATATTGTTCTTTGGGTGAAACGGCAGATACTTTAAGACCATCTTCATTGAACAGATAGATTAAATCTGTTAAATACATTTCTTTCTGAACATTATTCGTTTGAATCTTCTTAATCAGCCGATCTAAGTGGGGATATTTGAAAGCATAAACTCCGGAGTTGAATTCTCTGTTTTCCAGTAACTCTTTTTTCGAAAAATTATATTCTTTCCCTTTATACTTAACAATATAGGGTTTTGAATCGTCAAGGTTAGCGATGTCTTTATATTCCAAAATTTCTATGACATTACCAACAAAATGATCTTGTTCTTCTGCGGTTTTTCTGTTTGGGACACGTATGACACGACCATAATAATTATCCTCGGTTCTCCCTTCGTAAAGTCCGGTAAGAACTGTCATATCTGCATCAGATTTATGAAAATATTCTTGGAAATCTTCGATAGTTTCACCATTAATTAAACCCATATCACCGGGAAATACATATACAAGTCCGTTATATTTAAGCGGATCAATTATATTTAATGCAACCTGAACAGCGTGCCCTGTTCCAAGTTGTTCTTCCTGATAAACAAAAATTACATTTTCCCTTTTACCAATAGTTTTGATTACTTCTTCAGCTTTAATTCCAACAACAATTATAATATTAGCACTGCCAAGAGCATTTTTACAAGCATTGTACACACGTTCTACGGTAGGTATTTCCCAAATTTTATGAAGCATTTTGGATGTTTGGGATTTTATTCTTTTGCCATGACCGGCTGCCAAAATTATAGCTGTATGATTTTTTTTATAATCAAATTGAGCAGAATAGGTTGTTATTAATTCATGAATATTTTCTGAAGCCATTTACCCTCGTTTAGAAGTTGTATTACCTAAAACAAATTTAAGAATTATTGACTTATAATTGGGCAAATAATACTACAGATTGAAATTAAAAACTAACTTTTTTTTGTAAACTTTTTTTTGTTAATTCGCACCAGTTTATTAATTAATGAAGCGGGTAAATCATGAAAAAATTATTAGTTGCAATAATTTTTCTATTAATATTTGTAAACATCTCCAAAGCACAAGATAAGGGATTTGGTTTAGGAATAATGATAGGTGAACCAACCGGTTTGAGCGCAAAATATTGGACAAGCAGTACCAATGCATTCGACTTTGGTCTTGCTTACTCTTTTGTACAAAAGTATAGCGCTGTTTCTATACATGCAGATTATTTATATCATGATTTTAATGTAATTAAATCAGATTATCGTTTACCTGTATATTATGGATTTGGTGCAAGGATAAGATTTGTCAATAATTCGGATAATGCTTTAGGAGCCAGAGGTGTTGTTGGAATTGCATGGCTAAACAATAAATTACCTCTTGATGTTTTTTTTGAAATTGTTCCGGTTTTCAATCTTATTCCTTCTACTTCACTTAATTTAGATATTGCACTTGGAGCAAGATATTACTTCCCATAGGATTAATAATGCAACCTGATACTTATTTTGATACCCCTGAAAGATCGACACCGGAAGAAATAATTGACGACTTTTTATTATTCAAAGTAAATCCTCTTATAAGTGAGATATTAGAAGGGTTTCCCGAATTCGTTGTAATACTAAACAAAAACCGTCAGATTGTTGCTTTTAACAACAAAGCATATACTGCATTCCGCGTTAAAGAACCTGAACAAATTTTAGGTAAAAGAATTGGTGAAGCACTGAATTGTATTCATGCGAATTTATTACCGGGTGGATGTGGTACAGCAACTTTCTGTAAAGAATGCGGCGCTGCCAAAGCAATTAAATTTACCGGAGACAATCACCAGAAATATGAAGATGAATGTAAAATTACTTCACTGGTAGAAGGAAAAGAATTCTCTCATGAGTTCAATGTTTTTACTCAGCCGATTAATTTCAAAGACAACTACTACACTTTATTTTCTGTTAAGGATATAGCAAGCGAAAAAAGAAAAGAATCACTTGAAAGAATTTTTTTCCATGATATACTTAATACTTCAGGTGCTATTAACGGCTTGGCACAATTACTGGTAAAAGAAAAAGATGACGACGAGAAAGAAAAGTTGTTACATTCTTTATTAATTTCCTCAGAACAGTTGTTAAACGAAATTTTATTACAGCAAGAAATCCGAAATGCTGAAGAAGGAAATCTTCAGGTTAATATAAAGGATGTGAAAGTTAACGATATATTACTTTCCGCTTTTGATCTTTATCAGAATCATGAATTATCCATCGATAAGAATTTTACTGTCTCGTTTCTTGAAGATGATATTACAATTAAAACAGATAAAGTACTTGTTGTAAGATCCCTTGGTAATTTAATAAAGAATGCTCTGGAAGCCACAACCAATAATGACGAGGTTAAACTTTACGCTTATATAACCGAAGAAACTGTCTATATAAACGTATATAATTCTCAATTAATACCGGAGAATGTTCAGCTTCAGTTATTTCAACGTTCGTTCAGTACCAAACAAAAAAAAGGAAGAGGTATAGGACTTTATAGCGTAAAGCTGATAATCGAGCAGAATCTCAGAGGCAAAGTTTCATTTGTTTCCGACAAACAATTAGGCACAGTATTTACTATAGAGCTCCCCAGAAACTAATAAACTTCCGCTATTTTGTTTTATACAACTGCCACCAAGGCGTACTTGGTGAATCGTGATGTTCAAAGTGATAACCAAAGAAATAGCACGATAGCATAGCCCAGAGATGATTCTTTTTCTGAGTTCTTGCTTTATGTGGTTCCATTTCATGATCGTGGGGCTTACGATGAGGTAAATAAGTCCCGAAAAAGAATAACTGAAGTGAACTTAAGAACGCGGGAATAACCCAGAAAAACCACAACGACTTTTCAGGCACCCATATTTTTAATACATTAAAAGAAATTGCCATAACCAATATTTGCAATACTGTTGCGTATCTTATCATAAACGAAGCCCACCAAACAAAAAAATTCTGCGAGTTCACATTAAAGTCAGGATCTTCGGCTGTACCCGGATAACGGTGATGATTAAAATGATTTTTAATCAACCTCTTATATGATAATCCGGCATATAAAAAAGTTGCAACAGTTCCGATAGCACGATTTATTTTTTTGTTACGACTAACTGTTTGATGCATGGCATCGTGACCTGTAATAAATAACCCGGTGTAGAGGTACGCCTGAAATAATAAGTGAGCATAGAAATAAATGGAAGTAAAATCTACTTCTACACTAGTAAGTATGTATGTAAGATGAGAAAGCCATAGAAAAATTATTGTTAGAGCTATTATAACGCCCATAAAACCTCACATAAAAATTAGTAACGATACAAAGAAAACAGTTTGAATAACCAAATAGATTTTAGGAAGATCTGTTTTGACAACTAAATTCAATCTGTGAAATATCCAAGCAAAAAAGAACGCGATTAAAAACCATGCAAGATAATTCTGTAATGGTATTTTACCGTTTTGCCATGTCCAGTAATTAAGTTTGATAGCTACGGGTTCAAGTATAAGATCAAATCCTAAAGCAACGAATGCTGTAATTAATGCAGATAGTTTTTTATCGCTGGTGACTTTCTGAGCAATTGAAATTCCTCCAAGAATAACAAATACCCAATTCAAACCTATTATAAGAGGAACATCCATTACTTTAAAGCCAAGTGTAGAACCGTATGAATAATTTCCAAAAATAATTCCTGTTTTAGCTCCTATTACCTCAAGAACATAAGTAAGAATGTAGGTCAGAAAAAACCAGATCAATAATTTCTTGTTGGATTCATTTAACATAGAGTAAAAAGTAAGAGAGCTTGTAATCAAAAGCGTGTAAGGAGTTAATAATATCATTAATTCTCTCGTACCGGAAGTAAGATGTCCAATTATTCCAACAGCAAAAATTATTATTAGAAATCTTACAGAATATTTTGTAATTAAATTTTTCTTCCCTTCCATTCGTGTGTTCCCAATAAAGCACCATAAACTGATTTTATTCCGACAATCAGAAGAACTGCCATTTGTAAAAAGTGAAATATTATATTAATGATCAATTTCTGTTTGCTCATTAATGCTATCAATACTCTTCCAATCAATATTGATATAACAACTACAATAAAATTTATGTTCAAAATCATAAGTACAAATGGGGCAAGAAAAACAAATTCGAAAAAAATAATCATAGTTAAAAAAAGAACCGGGTTCATGTTAAACCCTTTGAAGAAGTTTTTGGAAAAACCTTTTACCGATTCACTAAAACTGCCATACATACGGCAATAAATAGAATCGCTACCAAGAGCTGTCAACATTTTTAATCCACGTTTTTTCAAACGCCGTGCAAGTTCCATATCTTCAACAACCTGATCGCGCACAGCACTATGCCCACCTGTACTTTCATATGTGGTTCTATCAATTAAAATAAATTGACCATTGGCAGCAACAAAGGAAGATTTTGGAGAAGTATAAACTTTTATAAGGGGAAGAAAGGTTAATAAAATCCAGTTCATCAAAGGTATTACAAGTTGAGCACCAATTTTATCAATAATTTGTGAGGGAAATACTGATAACATATTTACTTTTTTATCACTAAAACTTTTTAATGCGTTTGATATTGCATATCTCTTCAAGCGAACATCAGCATCAATAAAAAGGAATAGATCATTAGTTGCCAATCTTGCTAACTGAAAACATGCCCAGTTTTTACCAAGCCATCCGATTGGTAATGGCTTCCCTTTAACAAGCTTTATACTTTCGTCTTTATCTGCGTACTTTTCCACTATCTGATAAGTGTTATCGCTAGAATCATCATCAAGAATTATTAACTCGTAATTTTGGTAAGATTGATCTAATATGGAATCAATACAAGCTGCTATGTTTTTTTCTTCATTTCTTGCCGGAATAAGTATTGAAACTGCCAGTAATTTTTCTGACTTAATTTCATCATTTTTAATAATCGGTGCAGTAAAAAAATTGTATGCGATTATCACAAGAAATGTTATATTCAAAACAACTAGTGATATGAACAAGATACTCAAAATCATTTTGCAAAAAGATCCTTAACAAATAACTTTTTTTCTGCGGCTTCTACTATCATATCAATATTATTTACAAACTCTGATTCATACAAAGAATAATTCTTAATAATTTCTTTTCCTTGTAATAAATTACTGAACCGTACAATTATTGATGGATACTTCTCATTATAATATTGAATTTTAAATCCTACGGGAAGAACAAGAAAATCTTTTTCAATACCCTTAACTATAAAATTAAGACCCCTTCTTAAAGTAAGCGGACGTTTTTCAAATGATTCTATCTCGCCTTGTGGAAAGGTTACTATAAAGTTTTTAGGATCAGCGACAACTTCTCTTGTGTAATTTACTGTCTCCCTTATACTTAGAGGTGACGCTGGATTAATTGAATATGCCCCCAACATTCTGAAAAACCAGTATCGTTTTAATTGTTCTTCAAGCATCATAATGTAAAGATTACGGTTCAAATATTTTTTAAACAAATATTCCGCAAAAAAACCATCCCACCAGCTTATATGATTTGGCGTAATTATTAATCCTTTATCTTCCGGAATATCAGGGAAATTATTTACAAGATAAAAATGACTGAAGTTTTTCTTCAGAAGGTTATTCATAT
>Ga0209381_1000632_pt1 | contig 79187 bp, 47 predicted proteins | sample DewCreD2012metaG_FD_184111 | JGI IMG/M metagenome (GOLD analysis project Ga0209381, IMG submission 184111) | Hot spring sediment bacterial and archeal communities from British Columbia, Canada, to study Microbial Dark Matter (Phase II) - Dewar... ... | reverse complement strand
CAAAAAGCGGCTTACAAGGACGGGGCCTCGTTCTGTTCGGGGTCGGGAATCGGGTTTTCATACCTAACCCCATCTTCCCCAAAACCTTCGAGCAGAACGATCTCTTTCGAACTTAGTTTTTCAGGATTAAGATGCGCCCCTTCATTCCGGGACAGCCAATTTGCGGTTGCGGGGCGGTTCGCCTCTGGTAGCGTCTGCCCTTCCGCGTTCCGCGGTTGGGCGGGGCGGGGAAGTCAACGGCCTTAAAAAATGCCGCCCGGGTGGGCGGCAGGGGCCACAACAACATCAACATAATCCCGTGTTCCGCGGGATGGCGCGCCCGGTGGGGTACGCTGGCAACCAAAGGAAACTGTGATCAGTATCGGCATCAAAGAGCTGCTCGAAGCGGGCGTTCACTTCGGTCATCAGACCCGTCGCTGGAATCCGGCGATGAAGCCGTTCATCTTCGACGCGCGCAACGGCATCCACATCATTGACCTGAGCAAGACGCTCGCCCAGCTCGAGGCGGCCTGCGCGTTTCTGCGCCAGGCGGCCGGGGAAGGTGGCCAGGTTCTTTTTGTGGGCACCAAGAAACAGGCCCAGGAAGCGGTGAAGGAGGCGGCCAAGACCTGCGGCCAGCCGTACGTCACCGAGCGCTGGCTCGGCGGCACCCTGACCAACATGAAAACCCTCAAGCGGTCCATGGCCCGCTTGAAGGAGATCGAAAAGATGGAGGCCGACGGCTCCATCAACAACTACGTCAAACAGGAGCAATCCGTCCTCCGCCGCGAGATGGCCCGCCTGCTCAAGAACCTGGAAGGCATCCGCACGATGGAGAAGCCGCCGGCCGCCCTGTTTGTCGTGGACATCAAGCGCGAGAAGAACGCCGTCGCCGAGGCGCGGCGCCTGAAGATTCCCATCGTGGCCATCGTGGACACGAACTGCGACCCGAACCTCGTAGAATACCCGATTGCCGGCAACGACGATGCCATCCGCTCGGTGCGCCTCATTCTCAGTGTGGTGGTGCAGGCCATCGGCCAGGCGCGCGCCGAATTCGAGGCCCGGTTCGCGCGGCGCAAGGCGGAGGAGGCCACCGTCCCCGAGCCTGTTGCAGCCGCGGCCCCGGCTCCGGCCCTCGTTCCCGCCGTGGCGCCGGCACCGCTGGCGGCCCCCGAAGTGGCCCCGCCACCGGCGGCGTGAGCCGGAAGTTGAAGCCCTCCGCCGCGGAACTCCGCCCGCGGAGCTCCGGCCAGACCCACTGTTTTCCAGAACCCGATTTTTTATGCCTGAAATCACGACTCAATTAATCTCCAAGCTGCGCGAGATGACCAATGCCGGCATGATGGACTGCAAGAAGGCGCTCATCGAAACCGCCGGCGACCTCAACGCCGCCGTGGATTTACTGCGCAAGCGCGGCATTGCCACCGCCGCCAGGAAATCCGCCCGCGAGGCCCGCGAAGGCGCCATCGCCCAGCACATCCTGCCCGGCTCGCGCGCGGGCGTGCTCGTGGAGGTGAACTGCGAGACCGACTTCGTGGCCAAAAACGACCTCTTCAAGGCCTTCTGCGAGCAGGTCGCCCGCACGTTGGCCGAAAATCCGGCCGCCGACCTCGAGGCGTTGCGCACCGACGCCGTCAGCCGCATCCGCGAGAACATCCGCATCGCCCGCCACCAGCGGTTTGACCTCGAAGGCAACGGCCTGATCGCCGCGTACATCCACACCGGTGCCAAGGTGGGCGTGCTGGTCGAGGTGGGCGCCACGCGGGAGGCCACCGTGGCCACGGAAGACTTCAAGCAACTCGTCAAGGACATCACCCTCCAAATCGCCGCCGCCAGTCCGCTGGCGGTCACGCGCGAGCAGCTTGACCCGGCCGCCGTGGCGCGCGAGCGCGAGGTGGTGGCCAACTCGGACGCATTCAAGGGCAAGCCACCCCAGGCGCTGGCCAAGATCATCGAAGGCAAGCTGGAGAAGTTCTACCAGACCGTGTGCCTGCTCGATCAGGGCTATGTGAAGCGCAACGCCGAGATCACCGTGCGGGAACATTTGGCCACGGTGGGCAAGCAGCTTGGCGACGAGGTTACTGTCCGGCGTTTCGTGCGCTTCCAGGTGGGTGAAGCCATCGCCGCCTGAGGCCGGATTCAATAATTCTTTCGGATAACGCATGCCGGTCGTTCGCAAGCGACCGGCGTGTTGCTTTTGCGGAACGATTCTTCCCGGAAGCCCGACCCGCTGAGGCGGCGGCGAGGTAACGTCGCCCCTTCGGTTTCGGCGTGCGGGTCAATGCCGCGCCAGAGCCACGACGTAGCGCTGCAGGCGCGATTCCTCCTCCCGCCGGCCCAGATCGTGATAAATCTGGTGCAGGTTCGAGCACATGCGGAGCAACGTGCGCCCGGCCGTGGCCGGGGCCAGGTAGCTTTCCTGAAAGCCCTGCCCGATCTGTTGCAAGAAACGGATGCAATCCGCCCGCGTGAGGAGCTTGCCGCGATGAAAGGCGTCCACGAACACCGTCTCGGTGGGCGTCTGAAACCGGCAGACGAAATGCCGCGGCAACGCCACACCCACCACCGGCAGACCCAGCCGCCGGGCCAGCAGCCAATAGACCGTGCAGAGGCTGATCGGGTTGCCGGTGCGCCGGTCCAAAACCCGGTTCAGGTAGCTGTTTTCCGGGTCGTAAAAGTGCTTCTCGTTGCCGCGGAACCCCAGCTCGTTGAAGAGGTGGTCGTTGATCACCGGCAGGCAGCCCACCGACCGCAATTCCCCACCCAGCCGCTCCCGGATGTCCGCGGCGAAGCTGTCCAGCAAGGCCCGGTAGGCCAGCACGTTGATTTCGGGGTACTGCGTGCGGGCCAGGAGCCAGACGCCTTCCTCGAGGTCGCAATCATCGCCGTACCGGAGACAGAACGCGAGGAAGTCGTTGTCCGCCTGCTGGCGGTCCACCTGACGGAGGATTTCGGCGACGCGCCGGCGCAACACGGGGTCGGCACTACGCAAGTGCGGCCGGAGCCAGGCGCGTACCTCGGGGCCGCCGGCCAGGATGCGGGCGCGGGCGGCCTGATGCACCCGGGTATCCTCATCGGCCAGCAGCGTGAGCAGGGCGGTTTTGAGGCCGTCGGTCAACCCGCCGGGGGCGGCGCTGGTGCTGGGGGCGGACACAGGCGTTTGCACGTATTGACGGCAAGAACCGGGTTTTCTTCAACCCGAAAACCGGGAGCCCGGTGGGGCGAACTTGCAGGGAGCCCTGCCCACCGGGGCGCAGACAATCACGTCCGTGGCTGCCCGGGTCGCTGACGGTCATCGAGCTTGGGCCGGCCCCAGACTCGATTCGCGTGAGGCAATCAACCGCCGCTGATTGCCACGCGATCGGGTTACGCGGGTGTATGGGGGAAGACCGCGGTTCAACTCCGCCGCTGGGGTCTGGCTGTTCGCTCCATGAAACGCTTGCGCCCTCACAAGGGAGCGAGCCCAAGGCATTCCGACCGAACCTGGAGCGGGAGCGCGCTCCCGTCATCGCTCGATCTGCTGATCCGGCATCATTACTCAGCTTCCATCTCCACGCGTCGAATCGGCAGGAACATCTCCCGATGATTGTCTCGTGCGCAAAGAATAATCTGCCCGTCCGCAATGACGCACAAGGTGGAGATATTGGGACTCTCCGACGCGGGAATATCCAAGACCTCGAAGTGACCAAGGAAATGGTCGGCGTCATCCGAGGTGCCGGCACCTCGATAAAGCGTCAGCCCTGGCCGGGGATCGCTGTCCCAGTACTGGGCACAGGCCGGTACGGGTTGGCCCGACGGAACAAGGATCTCCCGCTTCTCGTGGAAAGCGACTTTCAGCGCTTGCGTGGTCAGGCCATCGGTAATCATCGGGGTCGCGTCTTCCACCACCAGAGGCTTGCCGACCTTCTCCGGGGCAATGCGCCAGAGCGCAATCTCGACCTGTTGTTTGAGGCTGCTGTTGCCGAGCACGCCCGGGTCATTGAGCATCTTCAGAATTTCGGGAACAGCCGGGCGGGCCTGCTTTCCAAACCCGCTCAAGCCAACCAAAGCGTTCCACCGGACACTGCCATTGGGGTCCTTCAGCGCCCGGGTCAGTGCCGGAACGACCACTTCAGGTTCGCCTCCGATTTTCATGACGGCTGACACCGCCTGGAATCGCATCACACCGTTTGTGTGCGTGAAACGCCGGATCAACGCCGGGAGCGCCGCCCTGGCGCCCGGCCCAATGTGGCCCAAGGACTGCGCAGCGGCCTGGTGGGACGACGCGGAGATGTTTTGTTCATAGATTCGGATCAGTTCCGGCACGGCGTTCGCCGCATTGGTCCCCAACAGCTCGAAGGCATACGTCGCCTCCTCGTGGCGCCACATCGCCGGTCGGTATTTCATTCGTGTAAAACCGAGGCGCCGAGCCAGCTCCATCAGTTTGAGCACGAAGGGCGGCCTGTCCCTGGCGCGGATCATTTTCAGCAGGGTGGGAATCGCATTGGTTCCGATGCTGCGGATGGCCTCATCCGCCTTGTCCCTACCGGGCGAACCATACGGCGGGTTGGCGGCGGAAGACGGCACGTGATGGTCCAGCCAACTGCTCAAAGGTCGGCCCGCGAAGGCCGGTTCGCGTGAGCCGGCAGTTCGCCACGCAAGCAACCCCGCCATGCCCGCCAGCACGAGTCCCCCTGCAACGCCACTCGCCACGATGGAGAAGTGCTTGCTCATGCCGGTGCCTGCATCACGCCATCATTGTGACCGAAACCTGCCCGGACAAACGCCCCATGGCTCAGCCAGGAAATGGTCCACTCTTGCTTGCGGATAGTTGGCTACCCGGAAAGGCTGGCAGCGTCAAGACGGTTAGCCGCGCCACAACGGGCATAAGGGACTGGCACGCATCAAGATCGCGGTACCGACCGGCGGTCGCGAGCCGCGTTCACGCTCACTCCGGCAAGGCGCGGCCTGCCGGCACCGAGCCGCCGTGACATAGCAAGCCCCACCGGTCGGAAGGTCTGGCCGCCAGGCTAACCAGCCCAAGCTCAAGGTCGGGACCGCCGGCTGCGCGGGTGGGACAGATCGGTAATGCCTTTCTCGGGGATCCACTTCCGGTAAAGATGGACCGGCCTGGTTCCAGTGTCCGCTGGCAGGCATCCGAGGAATCGGTTTGATCCGTGGTTCATCACCGTGCGCAGGTTTTCAGGTTGAATGCGGCAAACCATTCCGCGGCCATCCAGCACCTGCGGCAACGGACCGGCCGAAATCGGCTGCTTACCTGGCGGAGAGGTCCTGCACGCGGAGATTCCGGAAATCAAAGCTGCGGTCCTCGATCTGGATGCCCAGATAGCCGCGGCCGGGTTCGACCTTGTCCGTCTCCCAGGCGCGCTCGCCGTCCACGTCCAGGCTCACCTTGTTGCCGCGGGCCTCGATGCGGAACTTCACCCACCGGTTCAACGGCATCTTGGGCGTCTCGGCCGGCACCACCGGTTGGAAGCCTTTCACCAGTCCGCCCAGCATGTCATAGCGCAGGTTCACCTGGTAACTGCGGTCCGGCCAGGGTTTGCCCTCCAGTCCGGCGCGGAAGAAGATGCCGCTGTCGTACTTGTCCTCGAGGGCGCGCCACTCGAATTCGAGGATGAAGTCGCTGAACTCGCGCTCGGTCCGCAGCCAGCCCATGCCCTTGACGATGCGCAGATTGCCATCGCGCACCTCGGCCTGCACGTCGTGCATCTTCACCCAGCCGGAAAGGTCCTTGCCGTTGAAGAGGCTGATCCAGCCGTCGGCCGATTCGGCCGCGCGACCCGTGCCCGCGCCTGCTCCGGCCAGCCACACGCTCAACACCACGAAGAAGGGGAAACGTTTCATGCCGCTGGTGATGACAGAGCCGGCCCCGCCGCGCAAGCCCGCGCCACAGGCGGGTACCGGGAGCGTGGCGTGCAAGCCCGAGACCGTTCATTGCCGAGAGCTTGTCAGCGGCCGGTTACCTGTTCATCCACACGCTTTCCGCCGGGTACATGGACTCCCCGTAACCGACCGGCAGGCCCCAGGACGCCACCATCTGCCGCAGGCGGATGAACCATTTTTCCCAACCTCCGGGAACGCGCCGAAAACAGAACCGGACGCACCACTCCCCGGACCCTGCGGGCACGGGCACCACCACCGTTTCTGATGCGCCGGCCGAAAGCAGCCGGTTGATGGGTAAACTCGCCGGGGTCGAGGAGTACCGGTCCGCAGTCCGGAAGACGAGGTCGTAGTTCGATAGCCGATCCAACGCGGCCCGCGAGCGGTTTGACAGGCACAGGGCGACCGCCCGGGTTCCGTCCTGCGTGTTGGTGTAGCCGCGGAAGGTCACCACCAGCGCTGGGGCACGCGATCCCGACCAGCGCGCGAAAAGCAGCACCAGTCCCATCAACCCAACCACGCCGCAGAGAAGAATGGCACGCTTGCGACGCATTTTTTCCTGCCTGCCGACCCGGCCTGGCGGTTGTCAGTGATAACTTCCGACAAGCTGCAACAATGGCCGTCAAGTTGCCATCCCGGAATGTGAAACCCCGTGCAGGCACTAGGGGAGCGCCGGTCGGGTGACCGGCCAAAATCCGCTTCAGGCGCGCGCCCGGCCCGCCTACCCTCCCGCCCATGCCTGCGCCGCTGAAGGTCGCCGTGGTGGGCACCGGCTCGCTCGGCAAGGAACACGCCCGCCTCTACGCCGAACTGGCCGCCGAAGGCCGGGTCGAACTCGCGGGCGTGTTCGACACCGATGCCGCGCGCGCCCGGCAGGTGGCCGCGGCGAACCGCACCCACGCCTTCGCCACCTTCGAGGAAGCCGTCGCCGCCGTGGACGCGGTGAGCGTGGTCACCCCCACCGCCACGCACTTCGAACTGGCCCGCGCGCTCCTGACCGCCGGCCGGCACGTGCTGGTGGAAAAGCCCATGACCGGCAACGCCGTCCAGGCCGAGGAATTGATCGAACTGGCCCGGCGACAGGGTTGCCTGCTCCAGGTCGGCCACGTCGAGCGGTTCAACCCGGTCTTCGCCTACCTTCAGCAGGTGGTGCGCGAGCCGCGTTTCATCGAGGGCCACCGGCTCTCCCCCTACCCGGCCCGCAGCACCGACGTGGGCGTGGTGCTGGACCTGATGATCCACGACCTGGACGTGGTGCTGGCGTTTGTCGCCGCGCCGGTGGTGAGCGTGGACGCGGTGGGCATCCCGGTCCTGAGCGCCTCCGAGGACATCGCCAACGCCCGGCTGCGCTTCGCCAACGGCTGCGTGGCCAACCTCACCGCCAGCCGCGTCAGCGCCGAGCGCCTGCGCAAAATCCGCGTCTTCAGCAGCGCACCCGAGCCGGCCTACGTCTCGCTCGATTACCGCGCCCAGGCCGGCTACCTGTACCGGCTGGCGCGCGCGGACGAGCCGTCCAGTTCGCTGTTCAAGAAGCTCCTGGCCGCGCGCGACTCGACCGTGGTGAGCGAGTTTGGCGGCAAACGCATCGTGCGCGAGCCGGTGCCCATCACGCGCGAGGAGCCGCTCAAGCTGGAGTTGCGCAGCTTCGTGGACTGCGTGCTGGCCCGGCGTCAGCCGGTGGTCAGCGGCGAGGCGGCCAAGCGCGCGCTGGACCTGGCCTTCGAGATCACCCGGCAAATCCGGGCCGGCCTTTCGCGGGCATGAGTGGTCGCTCTTTCATGCTGGTGGCCGGCGAGGCCAGCGGGGACCTGCTGGCCGCGGAACTGGTGGGCGAACTGCGCCGCGTGCTGGCGGGCGGGCCGTTTGCCCCTCGCTTCTTAGGCGCCGGCGGACCCCGCATGGCGGCGGCGGGCGTGGACCTGCACGTGGACCTGACCCGGCACGCGGTGACCGGGCTGGTCGAGGTGTTGCGGCACCTGCGGCGGTTCCAACGGTTGCTGAACGAGCTGACCTGCCTGGCCAGCGCCCGCCAGCCGGACGTGGTGGTGCTGGTGGATTTTCAGGCCTTCAACCGCCGCCTGGCGCGGGCGCTGCGCCGGCACGTGGGCCCGCCGGACGACTGGTTCCACAACTGGCAGCCGCGCCTGGTGCAGTATGTCTCGCCCCAGGTCTGGGCCTCCCGGCCGGGGCGCGCGCACGCGCTGGCGCGGGACCTGGACCTGTTGCTGTGCCTGTTCCCCTTCGAGGCGGACTGGTACGCACAACACGAGCCGCGCCTGCGCGTGGTGGCGGTGGGCCATCCGATCTTGGACCGCCATCCGCCGGTGGATCCCGCCGCCCGGTGGGCGGCCGAATCAGCCCCGGTGCCGGAGGTGTTGCTGTTGCCGGGCAGCCGTGCGGGCGAGCTGCGTCGGCACCTGCCGGTGATGCTGGCGGCGGCCCGGCGAATTGTGGCGCAACGACCGGCCCGGTTTGCCCTGGTGTTGCCGGGCGAGGACCTGCTGGCCCTGGCCCGGGAGCTCCTGGCCGCCGGCGGCGTGGAAGTGGCAATGCAGGTGGGCGGATTGGGCGAGGCGCTGGACCGCGCGGCCGTGGCGCTGGCGTCCACGGGCACGGTCACGCTCGAATGCGCGGTGCGCGGTGTGCCGGCCGTGGCGTTGTACATCACCGCGCCGCTGACCTACGCGGTGGGGCGGCGGCTGGCCACGGTGCGCCATTTGGCCATGCCCAACGTGCTGGCCGGCGCGGAGGTGGTGCCGGAGTTCATTCAACACCGGGCCACGCCGGAGAACCTGGCCGACGCCGTGTTGACCCTGCTGGCCGAACCGGAGCGGCGCGAGGCCCAACGCCGCCGCTACGCCGAGGTCGTGGCCCGATTGGGTGCGCCCGGGGCCAGCCGTCGCGCCGCGGAGGCCATCATGGACCTGCTGTGCCGAGCATGAACACGAAGGGATTTGCCTCGCTGCGGCCGGGCGGCGTGGCACAGTTCCGCCATGCAAGCCCACCATTTCGCCAAACTAATTTTCGCCGGACTGTTTTGCGCGTCCTCGCTGTTCGCGGCGGAAGGCGCGTGGACGCCGTTGTTCAACGGCCGCGACCTCGACGGCTGGGTGCAGCGCGGCGGCCGGGCCAAGTACCGCGTTGAAAACGGGGAGATTGTGGGCGAAACGGTACCGCAGACGCCGAACTCGTTTCTCTGCACGGCGCGGCCTTACACGAACTTCATCCTCGAAGTGGAGTTCAAGCCGATGACCGGGCTCAACTCCGGCATTCAAGTGCGCAGCGAATGTTTCGACGAACCGAAGACCGTCGAGCTGGGCGGCAAAACCTATCGCATCCCGGCGGGCCGGGTGCATGGGTACCAGATCGAAATTGATCCCAGCGACCGCGCGTGGACCGGCGGCATTTACGACGAAGGCCGGCGCGGCTGGTTGCGGGATTTAAAGGACAACGAACCGGCACGAAAGGCCTTCCAGGCCGGGGTGTGGAACACGCTGCGCATCGAGTGCCGGGGTGACCTCATCAAAACCTGGCTCAACGGTGTGCCTGCGGCGGAGTTGCGCGACGGCGTAACGCCCGCCGGCTTCATCGCTTTGCAGGTGCATGGCGTGGGCGAGCGCAGGGAGCCGTTGCAGGTGCGCTGGCGCAACCTGCGCGTGCAGGAATTGCCTTGAAAGCCCGCGCCAGGCAAGGGGGACCGCAGGCGGGAATCCGACCTCAAGACCGCAAAAACACGCCCTGCGGCAATCTTTGCTGACGGCGTGCGCAGGCGCGCCAGCGCCGGTTCAGGCGGACACCCGCGCCGCGCCGGGACGCGGTCCATGAATCACCGCCGTGAAGGCCTCGAGCATCTCCTCCGCCATGCGCCGGGCGCTGTAGTGCTCCGCCACGGCGCGTTTTGCGGCGGTTGACAGGGCCTGCAGGCGCGCGGGATCGAGCAACAGCTTCTCCAGGGCCTCGGCCAGCGAGGCGGGATCGCCGGGCTCGCACAACTCGCCGGCGCCGCTGGCCTCGATGATTTCCGGAAACGCGGCGACGCGCGGCTGCACGACCGGCACCCCGGCCGCCATCGCCTCGAGCAAGTAAAGTCCGAAGGCTTCGCCATAGGCCGCCGGCACGGAGAACACGGTGAGCGAGCGCAGGAAATTGATCTTCGCGGCGCGGTCCAAGTTCGCATAAAAGTCCACATCGCCCAGCAGCCCGGCGTCGCCCAGGCGATGTCGCAGGTCCGCGACAAAGCGCTGGTCCGCCGGCCCGCAACTGCCGCCGATTTTCAGCCGCAAGCCGGGCACCCGATTCCGCTGCTTGAGCCGGATGAAGGCTTCGACCAACGTGTCGAGGCCCTTTTCACGGCACATCCGGGCAAAAAAGCCGACCGCGGGCGGCGGCGGGCGCACGCCCACCGGCCGGCTCGGCGCGGCGTCGAAGCCGGTGAGGTTGATGCCCAGTGGCACCACGCGGATGCGGTCCGGCGCCAGACGGAGGCGACCGGCCATGCGTTCCGCGAAGTACCGGCTGGGCGCCACGAACAGATCCGCGTCGTGGGTAATCTCGGTGAGAATCTTCCAGGCTTCGCTGCGTTGCGGGGCGGGCAGGCCGTCGAGGAAGGTGTCTTCGCCCGCAAGCAGACAGACCACCGGGGCGCCCACGCCTTGCCGCAAGCGGCGCGCCAACCCCATCAGGAGGAGGTTCGACAACACGATGATGTCCGGCTTGGGCTGGTCCTTGAGCCAGGCGACCAGTTCGTCCAGCTCGCGCGCCTGGTTGCCGTGCTCACCGTGGAGCATCGAAATGGTGAGGTCGGCCACCTCGTCCGGTCGGGTCTTGGCGGCCAGCCGGCCCACCAGTTTAAGCAGCCAGGGTTGCGCGAGGAACCGGTGCAGCCAGGGTGGCATGGCGCGGAGCAACGCTCCGCGTTGCGCGAGATACACGTTAATGCCGCTGAAAAAGATGGGCGCGCCAGCGGTGGCCGGGGACTCGTCCAGTTTCAGCGGCAGATACATCGGCAACATGAGCGGCGAGTGACCCAGGCGGCGCCATTCGCTCACCAGCGCGTTGTCGCGGATGCAATTGCCGCAATATGCCCCGCCGGTTCCGGGGGTGATTTGGATGATGTTCACAGCCGTCCCACTTCAGATATTCGTCATCGCCCTCGCCGGGTAGCGAGTTTTCCTGGCCGCTCCGGCAAGGTGTTGTCCACCACTTGTGCCATCAGACCGCCAGCCGCGCAAGTGTCGTGCGCGAGGGCGGACCGAGATGGATTACCGATTGGCGCCACCGGTCCCGCGGGCTCCGCAGATTGGCGCCGGGAACTGGAGCCCCCCGCCTGACCCGCATTTCCGCCTTGCGCGCGTCGCGGCGTTTCCGAACATCGCCGTCACACGATCACCCCTATGAAAACACTGAACGTCGGACTCATCGGCTGCGGCTTCATGGGCCGCGCCCACTCGAACGCCCATCGCAAGGTGTGGAACTTCTTCGACCTCGAATACCGACCGGTCCTCAAGGCCATCTGCGACTCCAACGAGGAAAAAGCCAAGGCCCACGCCGCCAGGTGGGGCTTCGAATCCGTCGAGACGGACTACAAGAAACTCGTGGCGCGAGACGACATTGACCTCATTGACATCTGCCTGCCGAACAACCTCCACGCCGAGGTGGCCATCGCCGCCGCCAAGGCCGGCAAGATGATCATCTGCGAAAAACCGCTCGCCCGCGACGGCAAGGAAGCCGAGCCGATGGTCAAGGCGGTCGAGAAGGCGGGCGTGCCGAACTTCGTCTCGTTCAATTATCGCCGTATCCCCGCCGTTACGCTCGCCAAGAAGCTCATTGAGGAGGGCCGGCTGGGAAAGATTTTCCATTACCGGGCGAAGTTCCTTCAGGACTGGACCATCTCGAAAAACGTACCCCAGGGCGGCGATGCCCTCTGGCGTCTGGACGTGAAGGCCGCCGGCAGCGGCGTCACGGGCGATCTGCTGGCCCATTGCATTGACACGGCGCTGTGGCTCAACGGCAGCATCGAGACCGTCACCGCCATGACCGAGACGTTCGTCAAGGAGCGGGTGCATCAACTCACCGGCAAGGTCGAGAAGGTGGGGATTGACGATGCCTGCGCGTTCCTGGCCCGCTTTGCCAACGGGTCGCTGGCGACCTTCGAGTCCACCCGCTACGCGCGCGGCCACAAGGCGCTGTACACCTTCGAGATCAACGGCGAGCACGCCTCCATCGCCTGGGACCTCCACGACCTGCACCGGCTCGCCTGGTTCGATCACAAGGACGAGGGCAAGGTGCGCGGCTGGCGCTCGATCCACGTGACCGACCACGGCGGCGAGCACCCGTACATGGACAAGTGGTGGGTGCCCGGTCTGAACATCGGCTTCGAGCACTCCTTTGTGCATCAACTGGCGGATTTCCTCGCGGGCGTGGCCAGCGGCAAGCCCGCCAGCCCGACCTTCCGCGAGGCGCTGGAAACCCAGTACATTTGCGACGCGGTCCTCAAATCCGCCCAGACGGGCAAGTGGGAGAAGGTCAAGAAGGTGAAGTAACCGCGAAGGCCCTCAAGAAAACCGGGCCGGGAGCATTGCTCTCGGCCCGTTGCTTTTCCCCGGCAGCGGCGTCCGCCGGTCTGCCCGGCGGCAGAATCGCGCGGATGCCCGGCCGGGCTTCAGACCCGGCGATGTTTGCGATACCAATGCCAGCTCGCGAAGCCGAGCAACAGCATCGCGCCGTACACGGGGCCGGGCTCGGGCGTGATCACGAACGCCAGGTCCAGGGACTCTCCGGTGAACGGGTCGCGCAGTTCGCTCCACCCACCCGTTTGCCAGTTCCACCACACGGCGTCGTCGTTAAAGTGATCCCGCGAAGTCTTCCAGCCGGCGGGGTTCCAGCCGGGCAGGAAATTCACGCCCAGCCAGTAGATCGTCCCGCGCTCCTGCCAGAAGGGTTGCGGAATCTGGGTGAGGTTCAACTGCCAGATCAGGGTGTGATCGTTCGGAATGATCAGCGGTTCGTTCGGGTCATACCAGCCCTGGGCGCCGATACCCCAAAGGCGAATCCTGTACTGATCGGGAGCGAACAGGCCAGACCACAAGAGGTTGCCGGGATGGCTGAAAGCACTTGGCGTGGCAGGAACGTCACTCCAGATGCTGAACACAACCGGGCCCGGCTGCGGCGGCAGGTCCTGCCGCATCGAAAACCAGATGTGGATGTCGCTGACGGCACCGCTCCGGGTGCACAACCAATCGTCCGCGGCCGCCGCCTGAGGCGCCAGCGCGGGTGCGTTAAATGCCACATCCCATCCGACGGGATCGGGCATTTGCGGGAAGTGCATTTTGTAGGGGTCGCCGACATCCCAGTCAGCGCGGGCGAAGCCCCCCGCCAGCGCCGCGACGACCACCGCGAGCAACGTGCGTTTCATGTTACCTTTCCTGTTCCGCGGCCTCCCCGCCGCCGCTGAAGGTGGCAACCCCATGCATCCTCATCGCCAGCGAACCTGCGGAAGGGACCAGCGGTTGTTGGTGCTTGTCTGAGCAGTCACTTTCCACTGATACACAAAGCTGCAAGAAGTCAATCTTTATTATTGGAATGCTACTGGTTCGGACGGTGCCGACCGGTGCCTCCGGGGCGACTTCCCGCGGCCCTGTGAGGCCCGGTCATGCCCGGACGCGGAGTCGGGACTTGAACCCGGCCGCCCGCCTTCCGCAAGCTGGCGAGGTTCGCGGCAGTCTGACGTCACAACCCATGCGTTTCCTGGATCGCCTCCTCATCGTCGGCGGGCAACGCGTTTCTGCGCGCACCGAGGTTATGGCCGGCCTGACCACCTTCGCCGCCATGGCTTACATCCTGGCGGTGAATCCAAACATCCTCGCGGTCACGGGCATGGACCGCGGCGCGCTCGTCACGGCCACCGCCCTGGCCTCGGCGCTGATGACCACGGTCTTCGCGCTCGCCACCAACTACCCCATCGCACTCGCGCCGGGCATGGGTATGAACGCCTTCTTCGCCTACACGCTTTGCCTGGGCATGAAGCTGCCCTGGCAGGCGGCGCTGGGTCTGACGTTTCTCAGCGGCCTGCTGTTCCTGGTGCTCACGGTCACCGGCCTGCGGCGGCGGATCATCGAGGCGATTCCGGTCGAGATCAAAACGGCGATCAGTTGCGGCATCGGGTTGTTCATCGCCTTCATCGGCCTGAAGAACGCCGGCATCGTCGCCGCCGATCCGGTCACGTTCGTCAAGGCCGGCAAACTGGCGTCGCCGCCGGTGCTGCTGGCGCTGGGCGGCATCGTGTTGACCGCCGTGCTGGTCTGGCGCCGCGTGCGCGGGGCGATGATCCTGGCCATCCTGGCGCTCACGGCGGCAGGGTTGCTGGTCCCAGCGGCGGGGGGCGAAGGCCGGGTCACGCAATTGCCCGCGTCGCTGGTGTCGCTGCCCGCCTCGCTGGCGCCGAGTTTTCTCCGGCTCGACCTCGGCTATGTGTTCGCCCGGTTCTTCGAACTGCTACCGGCGTTGCTGGCGCTGCTGTTCGTGGATCTGTTCGACAACATGGGCACGCTCATCGGCGTGTGCCAACGGGCGGGGCTGCTCGATGAAAAGGGCAATCTGCCGCGCATCGGCCGGGCGCTGGCCGCGGATGCCGGCGCCGCGATGGTGGGTGCGTGCCTGGGCACCTCCACGGTCACCAGCTATATCGAATCGGCAGCGGGCGTTGAGGAGGGTGGGCGCACCGGCCTGACCTCGCTGGTGGTGGCGGCGTGCTTCGTGCTGGCGCTGTTTTTCAGCCCGGTGATTCTGGCGATTCCGCCGGTGGCCACGGCGCCCGCGCTGGTCGTGGTGGGCATTTTCATGATGCAGGGCGTGACCCGGCTGGACTTGAGTGATTTTTCCGTGGCCGCACCGTGCGTGCTTACAATGCTGCTGATGCCGTTGACCTCGAGCATCAGCGAAGGCTTGTCGCTGGGCTTCCTGTGCTACGTGGCGCTGAAGCTGGGCACCGGCCGCTGGCGGGAACTGACTCCCACCGCGTGGGCGCTGGGCGCGTTGTTTCTGTTGCACGTGCTTTTTGCCTGAGCCCGGTCCGGTCGCGCACCCGCGCCGCAGGCAGTCGGTGTTTTCCCGCTCGAGGCGGCTGGCACAGGTAGTCCGCCGCCGTGGTGAGCCCGGATTCTGCCGGTTTGATTATTGCCAGAGCCGACTCCGCGCGTTGGGTCCGCGCAGCAGCGTTACGGCAGGCGACTCCGGGCAAATTACTCCGGCGGCAAGGTGAAGAGCACGACCGCCGGGGAATTGGGGTGGTTCTCCCGCAGCCCACACGCCTGCCCGCGGAAGGTCGAAGATGGTGGCAGCGGCGCGAAATCCGGACAGCGGGTATGTTGACCCGGGGCACTTTGCCCCGGCTTCAAAACCGCGGCAAGGGAGCCCAACCACGACCGGCCTCTTCGCACGCGCGTTACTTGCCAGGGGAGCACCCAAGGAGCCTCTGCATAAGAGGTCATTGGTCTCACGTGCTTGAGACTCGTGATGGCACACACAATGCTGGGTTATCGTCAGAAGTTTGAACTCATGAAATCGCTGGTTATCTCCGGGGCGCAAAGGCTGGACGCGGCAGTGCAGCGAAAAGGCCATATGCGCAATGTTGGTGGAATCTCTATCCGGCTGGCGGGAATCATCGCTGCAGGTCTGGTGACGCTCGCAATCAGTGACTCCGGCGGCCCCGGTGATCCGGTGCCCGGTTTTATAGCCCCCGGGGACCGCTCGCCGGGAATTGGCTGGCCATCATCCACCGCGGATGGGACTCCGAACAAGAGGAGCGTGGTTGCCCTGCCCGACGGACGCTTTCTGTTCTGGACCGAGCAGGACCCGGGCGCGACAGGCCTGTACTGGTTCGACAAGCATGGTCAATTCCAACACCCGGCACGCTTGCAGACACCCATTTCCACGCGCAGCGCCGTCGTGGTGGACGCAACAGGGTGGGTGTATGTGGCCGGGGCTTTCAAGCTGTTCGTGGAAGGCACTCCCGATCCGGCCAATCCTCAGGGCGCGAACCCGGGCTACCGCCATGTGCGCCTGTTGCGCCTGCTGCCCTCCGGACGGCTGGACCCGCGGTACGCACTTGCCGTCACCAACATCACGACGGAGATTCGCTCGCTGGCCCTGCAGCCCGATGGCCGCGTGCTGGTGGGTGGTCAGTTCGACCACCTCGGTCCGGTTTCCCGTGTCGCGCTGGCCCGGATGCTGCCGGATGGACAGGTGGACCCAACCTTTGTGCCGGCCCTGACCGGTACCGACAGCCAGCCGCCGGAGGTCAGGCATGTGTTTGTCCAGACTGACGGAAAAGTGCTGGCCATCGGCCGCTTTTCCATCAGCGGCGACAAACCAACGGCAGGTATTGCCCGCTTCTTCCCCGACGGCCGGCTCGACGCGGAATACCGGCTGCCGACGGACATTACGGGGGAGTCGGTGACCGCAGCCTGTCTTCTGCCGGACGATGACCTGGTGATGGCGGTACAACCCCGATTCGGGCCGCATCGTGTGTATCGCTTCCGGTCGGATGGCCGTCCCATGAACGGCGTTGAAGAAGGTTGGGAAGTGGCGAACCAGGTCAACACCCTGGCTGCCGGGCCGGAGGGTTCTTTCTGGGCGGGGGGCGACGTTGTGATCTTCGCCGGCCGACGGGTCTTGCAACCCGTGCGGATTGGTCAAAATGGGGAAGTCCTTGCCGCCTTAACGGGTGTGTGGAAGAGCGGACCTGATGGGGGAAGAATTACGGGATTGATCCACGGGCTGGCCAACTTGGCAGACGGTTCCGTGGTCATTTCCGGCGACTTCACTCTCGCGGGTGACAGTGGGCGTCCGGGGTTTTGCCGACTGGGGCCCGATGGCGCGGTGGATTTGGATTTTGCGGGTGGGGGTCCTGCCGGCCCGGCCAGTTACCTTCATCCTGCGCCTGCGGGGGGCTGGTACGTGGGTTTCAAAAACACCTCCTATTACAACCGGAAGCCGGGTACCGGGGTGGTGCGCTTGTTGGAAAATGGCCTGCAGGACCCGGGATTCGACGCGGCTGGCGCTGTGCCCTGGAACATTTGGTCATTCTTGCTGGTGAGGCCGGATGGCTATCTCCTCACCGTAGCTTCCTCGGATACCCAAAGCGGTTGGAGCCTGGTTCGACTTCGACCAGATGGGGGCCTGGACCCGTCCTTCAAGCCCAGCCAACTGAAAATGGCACATTACCTCAGCGCGGCCCTGCTTTCGGATGGTCGCATCTACCTGACACAGCCACAGACCAACGTTTCTGCCCTGCGTCGGCTCGTGCGCCTGCAACCCAACGGGGAATACGATCCCTCGTTCCCACCGCAAGAGTTACCCTTCCCCTATCCGCCCCGGTCAATTGCCACCGTGCAAATTCCCACGCCGGACGGCGGCGTCATCGTGGGAGGAGACCGCTTCCTGGTCCAGTACACCCCTGAGGGTACCCTGGCCAAACGCTTCCCTATTCGGGACCGAATTGTCCACGGTCTTTGGCAAATGCACGACGGGCACGTTTTGGTGCTCGCCGGTGCCTCGGCGGGTGTCCGCCCGCCTCATGAATTGCTCCGTTTGAGTCCTGCCGGAGAACTGGACCCGAAGTTTCTGCCGCCCGTGATGAATGACATCAGCGCGGTGGCGCCCCTGCCCGACGGCAAGATTCTGGTTGGCAGTTATTCCTGGACGTTTCGGGAGGGCAATCAAACCCGACCCCGGCTGGCCCGGCTTTTCCCGGACGGCTCGCTCGATCTGAGCTTTGATGCCCGCCTCAAGGATGAACGGGTGCATGGCCTCGGGGTCTCCGCAGACGGGCGAAGCGTTTTGGTGGGACTCCAGGTTATTTTCAGCGAGTCCCCCAGCCCCGTCCGGTATCCCCTGCGCCTGCTGCGCGCGGACTCGCCCCTGCTCAGCCGGGTACGTCCAACCCCGGACGCTCGGTTGCGCTTCGAGGCTAACGCGGCACCGAGAACGCGCGTCCTCGTGGAGCGCTCAACCGATTTGCGAGACTGGGAAGCCCTGGAAGAAGTCGTGCTTCCGCCGGGCGGAGTCCTGCCGCGCGAGTACGCCCCAGTACCTGGCACGGGCACTTTCTACGTGCGCGCCCGGCCGATCCCCTGAAAGGGAAAGGTTCAGTCGTCTCGCGGAGCGCCGGTTAGGGCCTTGTTTGACGCAAACCCCGCGAAGATCAGCGCGTCCAGGCGTGGATGCAGGTGGGTTGGCCTTCGGCGAGCGTGATCTGGGCCAGACTTCGGGCGGGTTGGCGCTGCCGTTCACGCCCCGCTCATGCACGGCCGAAGCCTGGAGGCGGCGAAACCTGCAACCGAATCGGCCAATGACCTGCTGCGGCGTTAGAACTGGAGAACGGCACACCGGTTAATTGTGCTCAAGGTTCGACATATCATCACCCATGCCGCGGAGAAATTGAGTCGCGTCCGGAGCAACAGTCACGGGCGCCCTCCGGCCGCGCACCCTGCCGGACTCAGTTGAGCGGCCTTTTCACCAGCGTCATCTGAATTCGCTCCTCCACGCGCTGGGGCGGGCCAAAGGACTGCTCCGTCTCCCGTACACGTCGCCAGGTGGCGGTGATACGGCCAGGCACGCTGGTGAAGATCGCGTTCGGGTCGGTGGCATCCACTCCGTAGCCCTGGAAAATCCCCAGTGTCCGGGTCCGGCGATCCGTGGTGCCCGTGGGACACGGGTTGTTCGGGGGAAACGGCACCTTGCAGTGGTAGGAGGTTTCCGTGGTGACCGTGTAGCGCATGCTGCGGCCGGCGGCATCACCACCGGCTCCCAGGTTTTCCAGCTTTCCGTCCACGATCCGCAGGGTGATGTCTCCTGCGGCCGGCACGGATTCCGCAGCGGACGCGGTTTCGGTGATGGTCGTGACGATGTCCCAGTCAGGCGGATCATCCACGGTGACCCGATGGATGCGGATTCCGGTGTGGAAGGCGCCTTCGGTGGCCAGCGTCCAGCCTTCGCCAGGTTTGCCGCCCGAGGTAAAGGTGGTGTGTCGGGTGACGCCCTTGACCGTTGCGGTGTAAAGCTCGCGAGTTTCATTGTCCCACGTCTGTGTCCGGGCGCCCGATTGGCCGGTGCCAATGATGCTGGTGACACGTTCGAGGACGATGGAACCCTCCCATTGACCGAAGCACGGGCCGGACATCAGTCGCTCGCGGATTTGGTCGTCCGAGCCGAGTTCGCACCCCTGGGCATCGGTCCGGCCGGTGACAATCCGCGCATCCAGCAACAGATCATTCAGGGCTTCGAGCAGTTTTGAGCCGGAAACTCCGGGTTCCTGCTCGCAACGCCGGATCAGTTCATGGGCGCAGGCGCAGCGGACCTTGGGCATGATCTCGCGCAGGTCCTTCTGAAGCGGGTCGGTCGCGTCCAGCGGAGCTCCGAGGATGCGAGTGGCCCGACCGATGAGCCGCTCCAGCTCGGGCACCACGACCCCCCGGCCGAGGGCGCAATCGGTTTCAGCCGCTTTCAAAAAGGGCCGCACCCCGTTCTCGTAGATGTCGGAGATCATTTGCAGCTCGCTGAGATCCACGCGGGAGTCAGCCGTGCTGTCATTGATCTTTCCGGCGTAGAGGTCCTTGATGATTTGGCGGACCCTTCGGGCGTGGCGATCCTGCGCGGCGTAGCGGGCATCTTTCTGTCGCGTCCAGGCTTGATCAAAAGTCGGCGGCGGGGAGTTGCGAAAACTCGCCACGCCTTTGCCGCTGAAATAGTCCACCGCCAGCACCACCTCCCGGGCGGACGGCCGCGCGGCAATCAGGTGAAAGCCGGTGCCGTCGCCGTCGAACGAATAGCCCGCCATGTCTTCCGCGGGGATGTTTTCGGGAAACGTGATGGCCAGCCGGGCCGTTTCCATGAAATCCAGCCCTTCCGGCTCCAGCGCCACCGCCGCGCGAAAGCCGTCGTTTTGTGGGAAGGCGACGAGATTGGTGATCACCGTCAAGCGCACCACCACCGGCTCGCGAACGGAGTTGGTCGGGGCGGTGAAATCAAACCGGATGCCCTCGGCGGAGGTCAGGCTGATCCGTCCCCCGGCGTCCGGGGTGATCAAGCCAGCCGCTGATTGGGCGGGGTCGGTTTGCGCCACGACCTGCACCGGCGCGGGCGCGTCCCCGAGGCGGGCCCGATAGAACACCGCGCTGGCCGGAAGGGAGTTGGAATGCAGGAAATGCGCGGTGCTGTTGGTGGCTGTCGCGGAATGGATGAGGAACCACTCGCGCAGGTTGAAGGAGCCTTCCAGTGACAAGAATTCGGCTGAAGCCACGCTGGCACGCAGGCGCACTCCGTCCGCTCCGATGCCCTCCACGGCGAGGCTGGGCGGCTGGGCGCAAACCTGGACCTGGAAGCACGCGACCGTCAGCGCGATCCATGCGCCGGCGCGGGCCAAAGGCGAGAATTTGCCGGCCGTGACTCCGCGCGGCATGGCCAACTGGGCTTCTTCGGTGTACATGATACTGCGCCGCCAGAGCGCTGTCCGCCGACCGGTTTTGGACTGGCGGCTTACCTCGTCCAGGCGTGAATGCGCGTGGGCTCGCCTTCGGTCAGTGTGATCTGAGTGGACACTTCCGGCGGGTTGGCGCTGCCGTTCAAAGTCAGGTCATACGTCGTCGAGGCCGAGTGCTCGGGCGTGACCACCAGCCGCACGGGCACTTCGCCGGTGAAACCCTGCCCGCGCAGGACCACCGTCTGCGTGGCGGGCGAGCCGGCGGGCAGCTCGAAGTTCACGCCCGCCGCTGCGTTCACCGCAATGGCCTGTCCCGCCACGGACACGATGTGCAGCGCCGGTTGCGGCCCGGGCGGCAGCGCGAACATGCGCGTGCCGCGGGTGACCGAGCCGTTGAGGTTGAAGTTGCGGAAAGCCAGCGGATCGGTGGTGTCCAGGCGGATCCGGCCGTTGCCGCCGCCGACTTGACCGGAAGCGTTGAGGCCGCCATTGCCGCCACCCGTGGGCGCCACCAGGCGGATGGCCCCGCCGCTGCCGCCGCCTTGCGGTGACCAACCGCCCGCGGCACTGATCTGTCCGTTCACGACGATGCGAGTGTTGGAGGCGATCAAGATGGCTCCACCGCCGCCGCCTCCGCCGCTGCCCGGATTTCCGTTCATACCGGCGGACCCTGACCCGCCAATGAGCGGCACGATAAGCACATTGCCGTAGGTGCGGTCATTGCCCGAGGCCCCGGTGGCGTAGGCGGCCGCCCGTTGGCCATCGGCGTTCAATCCCCGGCCGGGGCCGTGGCCATCGCCGCCGCGATTGTCCGGCGCGCTGGGGCCGAAGCCGCCGAAGCCGCCGTCGAAGCCGCCCGGCCCGCCGGTGCCCGGAATCGCGCCGGAAGCGTTGGCGCCGCTTACATCAATCGTGCCGGCAATGGTCACGTCGCCCTGGGCGAGCAGAACCACCGGCGTGTTCAGCGGGTTGCGATTGAACCGGAGAGTGCGGCCGGAGTTGACATTGATGGTGGTGCAGTGGAACACCCCGTCCGGCGGCAGGTCCAGGGTGGTGTTCTCGGTGATGTTCAACGGGCCGTAGCTGCCGTTGCTGCCGGAGTCGAACTGGGCGAGTGCCGCGCCGGGCAACCAGCCAAGGAACAGTGCCGCCGCCAGCGCGGGCAACCGGGTACGATAGGTGACGTTTTTCATGGGTTTCCGAGCGTTTGAGAGAGTCAGGTAAGTCAGTTAAGGTCAGTTGCGTTTCAAGGTTACAGGCGGGCGGGCCAAGTAAGGTCCGGCGGGTGTTTCTTCGCTGGCAGGTGCGCGCAAAACTTGCACCGGCGGCCGGGCTGTAAAGGGACCGGGCGGCACGTCTTCCGCCGCGTAGCCGATCCGCACCGCCGCGGGCGGGCGGGCCACGACGGGGCCGGGCAGCGCGGGCAGCACTTCGCGTGCGTCGGCGAGCAGCCCGGCCACGGGCGGGCGGGCGGCAAAGATTTGTCGCGGCCGCGATGCCGGATCGCGCGGGTCGGAGCCGTCGTTGACCTCGACCTCGTCGGCCCAGCCGTCGCCGTCAGTGTCCTCGGCAAAGGGGTTGGTGCCGGCGGCACTCTCCTGCTCGTTGGTGAGGCCGTCGCCGTCGGGGTCACCGAGCGGTCCGCCGGGGGCGATCCAGAACTGGCTCACGGCGGTGCCGACCTGCGCGTTGCCGGCCAGGTCGCGCAGGCCATCCACCTCGAAACGGTAACGGCCCAGCGGCAGGGGTTGGCCAAATTCCAGTTGCGCGGCCATCGCCGCGGCCGAATAGCCCGCCAGACCCGCGACCGGCCGGTCGTCGCCGGTGTCAAAGACCAGGTCGGGCCCGGCGGAGAGAAGGCGCACGCGCGCGGGGGTAATGGACAGGACATCCAGCGGTTCGCTGAAGCGCGCCAGCAGGAGCGTCAACGTTTCCTGCACCGAGCCGGCTTTCGGCAGAAGGGTAATCACGCGTGGCGGTGTGCCGTCGGGCAGGAGGGTGACGTTGAGCGTTACCGGGGCGCTGGCGTTGCCGGCCAGGTCCACAGCGCGGACTCCGAGCACGAAATTCGTTTGGGTGGGCGTCAGTTCCGGAGCAGCGAAGCGGAACTCGAACGGCCAGGTACGGGCCCGCTTCACCAAGGTGCCGTTGAGATAAAACTCGACCCAACGGACCAGCACGTCGTCGTCGGCCAGCGCGAGCAGCCGCGCCGGCTGGCCGGATTCCAGGCGGGGCGGATCGAGCGGAAAATCCGCCTGCACGGTCACCGTCGGCGGCACGCCCGCAGTGTCGGCCGGAGCGAAATTCACCACCTGCAATCCGGCCGGGCCGTCGGCCATAAACGCGAGCCCGCCGTGCACCGCCAGGGCGCGGCTGAGACCCGGCGTGACGAAGCTGCCGAGGAAGTTCAGTTCCGTGCCGTCCGCGCCGAGCCCGTACAGGGAAAGGTCCTGGGGTTCGTCTCCCAGCGGACTGGTACCGTCCGCAGCCACGGCCAGATCAGACATCACCGGAATCAACTGCTTCCAGCCGAACTGAGGTGTGTTGTGGACCTGCTTCAGCAGCGGCGCCGCCGGGTCGGTGATGTCAAAGACCGCGATACCCCGCGGAAACGCGCCATAGGCCAGAGTCCCCGCCAGACTGAGCCGCATCCGGCGGCCCAGCGTGGTGCCGGTCGGGCCGCCGTCCACGGCTGCAAGCCATTCGAGTTGCCCTTCAAACACGCTCACGGCATGCAGCCGGCCCACCGTCCAGACCCACACGATGTGATCCTGAACCGCCACGTCCTGAATGGGGGGCGCACCGGGCAGAATGAGCCGGGTGAGCTCGTTGCCGGTAAGCACATCTACCGCGACCAACTGCCCATTGCCCAGGCCGACGAACGCCAACCCCGCGTCCACCGCCAGCGCGCGCGCCTCGCCCCCAAGCGGGAGTTGCGCGAGGATCGCGGGACTGGCGGGCGTGGTCAGGTCGAGGATCACGAGGCCGTTGCCGCCGTCGGCCACCACGCCCCGCGGGCCGGCGAGCGCCACCGCGAGCGCGTCGCCGGGGGTGTTCACCTGCTGGAGCAGCACCGGTTCGAGGGGATTGGCCAGACCCACCACGGCCACGCCGGCGGCGCGGTCGGCCACAAGTGCCAGCGTGTCCTGGATGGCCACGTCCACAGCCTCGCCCGGAGTGTCCAGCGCGGCGATGACGCCGTTGGCGGGCGGCTGGCCGTCGAGCGGGTTGGTGTTGTGGCGCAATTCCTCGAGGTCCGGCACGCCGTCCTCGTCACTGTCCGCCTTGGTGTCGCTGGTACCGAGCACAAATTCAGCCTCGGCGGGGATGCCGTCGCCGTCCGCGTCCGTGGCGCTTAACTCCACGGGCGAGCCGTAGGGAATCCGCGTCGGTTCGCCTGCGGAGGCGCTGATGAACTCGGACTCGTGGAAGGTCAGCGTGGGGCCGAGCAGGAGACGGATGCGGTAGGGATTATTTGGTCGGAGGATGATGTCGTTAAGGTAGCCGCGCGGCTCGGTGCGGCCCCGGCGGACCAGGCCGGAGTTGAGGTCTTCAAGCGCGTACCAACCGCGGACGGGCGGGTAGGCCAGGTCGGCGAGGGGTGACTGCAGAATCAGTTGCCGCAGACCGACCAGGCGCGCCTCCGCCCAGTCGCCCGGCTGGCGCCCGCCCATGATCGCGAGGATCTGATCCACGAGCTGGTCGAAGCGGGCGCGGTCCGCCGAGCTGAGCTGCTCGTAGGTCGGGGCGGCGTCCACCAGCGCGCTGAGTTCCTCCCAGAGCGGTTCGAGCCGGGCGAGGTCGCTGAAAATCCGCTCCGCCTCGAGCACCACGCGGTCGGCGGCTGTTTCGGGATTGTTGGCTGCCCCGACGCCATGCCGAGCGATGCGGCGCCCCGCGCTGAGGAAACACGTCTGCCAGTGTTCCTTGCAGCGCTTGCCCTTGTCTTCGCACTTCTCTGCGCACTGGGCTCCCAAGGGGCAGAAGATGGCGACCTTGAGCGCAGTGAACCAACCCGCCTTCGCTCCCGGGTAGCACTTTTGATAGCATTTCATGGCGCACTCCGCGCCTTCAGCGACGCAGAGCTGCTCCTTGAGTTTGTTCTCGGCCGGTTCGTCGGAGCATTTGCAATTGCCACCGCTGGACGCGCCTTCCTCAAGAAGCTGACTACCGCCACCACCGGGACAATCACCGGGGCCGCCATCGCCCGGCCCGCCGTTCCCTGGACTTCCCGGCGAAACGCCATGCCAGCCGGGCTGGCGGATGCCCACGCCGGGGTCGGTTTCCACGAAATTGCCGTCGGCCGTCACCGTCATCGGGCCCTGCATTTCCCAGCGCCCGGTATCATGGTTGAAGCTCCACAGCGCGGTCTTGGCGCCGGGCGGCAGCTTCTCGCCGGTGACCGGGTCGGGCAGGTTCGGGAAGCGCGCCGGCACGGGGCGGTCGAAGTTCTGCGGGCCGCTGGTCTGAATCGAGATGTCAAGGGCATGGTTCAGCCCGCCAGGTAACGGCTCAGGCAGGCGGTCCGACGCCACCGGCGCGAGGCCCACGAGACCGCCGCGGTTGCCGTTGTCGTCAAACAGGCCGTTGGGCGGGACGCGGATTTCCACGCCGGCGAGGGCGGGGTTCTGGGCGATCACCGCCGGTGGAAAAGTGACGACCGTTTCCTCGGTGGCGCTGATGGGCTGGAGCGTGCCGGCCGCGATCAGGGGCAGGTAAATGATGCCAGTGCCGCCGGCGAGGTTGTTCGTGCGGCCGGCCGCTGCTTCCCAGCCCTTGCCAATGGTTGGGTAGTAGGCGCCGCCGGGCCACTGGCTCAGCGGCGAGGTGCGGCCGTCCACGTTCACAAAGAAACGGCCCGCCGGGCAGGGCTGGAGACGGAACCAGCCTTGGGCGTCGGTCACCGTACGCAAGGTTTCCTCCTGGCCGTCCACGGTGATGGTCACGCCGGGCAGGGGCACGTCCGCGCCGCCGGGACCAGGTTCGGACGCGAGCACGCGGCCCACCACCGCGGTGTTGGCCAGCGGTGCGGTGCTGGTGGTCTCGAAGCGCAGCACCGCCGCGCCGCCGGGCAGTCCGTCGCCGTCCAGGTCCACCGGTTCGCCCGCGGCGCCGGTCCAGCCGGTGCCGTCCAGCACGACCTCGACGCGCGCGCCGGCGGGCAGGTTCTCCAAGTAAAAGAGGCTCAGGGTCTGGCGGTCGCTGCCGAGCTCGGGTCGCGCCAAAAGGCGACGCCCGGCGGCGGTGGCGTAAAAACGTTCCCCATTCACCTGCGTGGCCGGGGCGAGCGGGGCGGAGAGGCGGAAGGTGGTCTCGCGCTTCACTGACACGCCGGCTTCGCCCCCGGCGGGCGAGGTCCACGTCACGGTCACCGGTTCGAGCGTGACGGCGCGGAGGCGGAAGAAGCGGGTGGCGTCGCCAGCGGGCACCACCAGCACGCGGCGATCGCCGACCGGGGTTACCGGTTCGTTCACGCGGTCCCAAGCCGTGCCGGCGGCCAGGCTGGGCGTGGTCTCGGCCACGTAGGCGCCAGCATTGGCGGCCCAGCTCAATTCGACGCCAGCCGGGACCTGTCGGACCGCCAGCACAGGTTGGGCGAGGCCGGCCAGCGGCGCTGTCAGGGCTGCAACCAAACCCAAAACCACCTTCCGGCTAGGCGCCCCCAGCCAACCCGCCGTTGGCCGGCAGGAGTGCGCTGTTAACACTCCAATCAGGGCAGGCAGACGCGCGGAAAAAAAGCGACGGCGCCGGTCGTTGGGTTGAAGTCTGGTCAGCATGCCTATAAGGCACATCGGTACACTTGGGAAATTCGCTGTCAAATGGCAGGGACAATTCTGGTGCTCAAGGGGTACGCCTGGTTCTCATACCGTCTTTACGCGCGTTTAGTGGCGCGAGGGTTTTGGTGCTGGGAAACGCCCTTCTGACAGCAGCGGGGGATACAATTTTGCCGGCCATTCCATGGGCAAATTCAGCGTTGCATTTGGGCTGGGGCGGCGGCACTTTCTCGCCCGCGAAACGTCGGGGCGTAGCGTAGCCTGGCTAGCGCGCTTGTTTCGGGTACAAGAGGTCGTGAGTTCGAATCTCACCGCCCCGACCATTTCCACTCGTGTACCGGAGCCGCGACCGGCGCCCTTTCCAACGGAGGTGAGGGACGACCCAGCCAACCTCCGGCCGGAGTGCAATCGGATGAACAAACTAATTCTGAACCTGTCGGTGCTGGTGTCCTGCGCGTTATGCGTGTTGTGCTTCGTGCAGTGGCGGCGTGAAAACAACCTCACCCAGGACAAGATCAAGCTCACCCACGACATCCACACCAACAAGGTGCTGATCCAGGACCTGCAGGTGCTCCTCAAAAACACCCAGCAGGAGTTGGAGCGGGTGCAGGGCATCCGCGTCAAGCTGGAGGAGACGGTCAAGACCAACGAGGTCCGCATCCGCGAGCTGACCGGCGAGTTGGAGAAGACGATGGAGGAGCGCGACGCCAAGACCCTCCAGGTGGAGCAGTACAAGGTGGCCCTCGAGCAGGCCAATGAGAACATCACCAAGCAGAACGAGGCCATCACCAAGCAGAACGAAACCATCAAGGCCCTCGTGGCCCAACGGGATGAGCAGGTCGAGGCCTACAAGAAGCTGGCCGAGCAGTACAACACCGCCGTGGAGGCTTACAACAAGCTGGTCGAGGAAGTCAAAAAGGCCAACGAAGCCATCCAGGCGGCCCAGGAAAAGCAGCAGCAGGGCAGCCAGCGAAAATAGCGGCGGGTCAGCGCCGTTTCAGAAAATATTCAGTGGCAGTCGCCGCCCGCGCGGAACCACTCGGCCGAGAAATCGGGCACCCGCTTCGCAGGTACTTCCTTCATGACTTCGTCCTGATCAGCGAGAAACCGCGCATCAAGGCAGGCGTCGGAGCGCTATTGCGTCTTTTCGCCCTGCGGTGCGATGGAAAACGCGACTTTCTGCACCCCGGCCCGGCGCACGACATCAAGCACGGCGATGACCGCCCCATGACTGGCATCCTTGTCGCCGCTGATGTACACGGGCAGGTTGGTGTTCGCCTGGAATTTGTTGGAAATGAAGCTGTACGCCTCGGCCAGCGTCTTGCGCTCTTTTTCGATATAGACGTCGCCCAGCTTGTCCACCGTGAGGTTGAGGATGTCCGGCTTCAAATCGCGCTTGGCCTGCGTGGCGGTGGGCAGGTCCACCTTGATGGATTGCAGCCGGATCATGCTCAAGCTCGCCATGACAAAGGAAGCGAGCAGAAAGAACATGATGTCGATCAGCGGGATGATCTCGATGCGCGCCTTCTTATGGGGAAGGGGGGTGCCGATTTTCATGCGGGCTCGGGGGGATGAATCGCGCGGCGCAGCGGGCCAAGGCAGCCGATCGGATCAGGATTGCACGACCTCGCGCGGGGCGGCAGTAACGTCCACACCATTACGCTGCTTGGCGGCGTTGACCATGACCTCGAGGTTGGTGGCGGCGGTTTCGAGTTCAAACTGCAGCTTGACCGTCTTACTGCTGAAATAATTGAAGGGCACCAGCGAGATGATGGCGATAGCCAGACCGCAAGTGGTGGCGATGAGCGCCTCGCCGATGCCGCCGGTCACCTTCTCCACTGCCAGTTCCGCGTCGCCAATGGCGGTGAAGGTGGTGATCAAACCCACCACTGTGCCGAGCAATCCCAGCAGCGGCGCCAGCGTGACCAACGTGTCCATGACCGTCAGGAAGCGGCCGGCCCGACGCAGTTCCACGCCGGCGGCAACCTGCAGCGCGCCTTGCAATGAGTAATGCACGTGGTTCAGGCCATGCCAGATCATGCGGACCACCGGGTCCTTGGAATCGGTGGCCAGCCGGGAGGCCTCGTTAAAGTTGCCGCTTTCCATGCTCGCCAGGACCTTCTCCAACGTCTCGGGGTCGCGCCGCGCGCTCTGGATGATCCACCAAATGGTCCGCTCGCCGATCACGCAGACCGCCACGATGGCGGTGATGAGGATCGGCCACATGATGGGCCCGCCCGCCTTGAACCACTCAATTACAACGTTCGCCAACATAAATGTCACAGCTCTGGTTGTCCGCGTCGCTGAAACTGCGCCTTTCCGCCGCTCCGGCGAAAGCCCGCACGTTATCCAAGCCGGTTTTCACCTGTCCACACTGGAGTTGCCGTCAATTTGCCCGCATCTCGTATTCCCAAGTGTACTTGCGCGATTCGCCGATCGGATCAAACCGCCAGCGGGTACGCACGTGTTGCAGGACCTTCTGATCAAGCTCCCGGATGCCGGACGAGCGCCGGACTTCCACCAGGGTCTTGGTACCGTCAGCGTCCACCTCCAGATAGATTTCCAAAGACGCCGACTCACCGGACTTGAGCAGGTTCGGGATAAATGGCGGGTTGGGGAAAATGCCCGGCGGGCCGCCCTTGCCGCGGCTCATGCGGATCACTCCCACCGCGGCCGGCGGCGGCGCGGCGGGCGGCGGCGGGCGGCGCAGAACAGCCGGCGGCGCCGAGGCCATGGATACGCTGGGCGCGACCAGCACCGGGCCTTCAACCGGCACGGAAAACACCACGTTTGCGTTGGCGGGCGCCACGACGATGGGCGTGTAGGCGTCCGGCGTCACCTCGGGTATGGTTTCCGTGATCTCCTCGGGCTCCTCCTGCGGCGGGGTTTCCGGGGGCGGCGGCAGTTCCACCCGCATGAACTCCTGAATCTCCGGCAGCGGCCTTTCCGTGATGACCGGGGTCTTCACGATGCCAACGATGCCCAGAATCAGGAAGGCGATGAAAATCGAGTTCGCGTAAGCGTACTTCGCGTAGCTGTCCCGTGTGGAGGCGGGCAGACAGAACTGAGCGATATCCGACTTGAGTTCGTAATGCGGTGCTGATGCTTCACTCGTCATACAACTTCCACGGCACACCGGACCAAGGATGTTGCCCTGGGCATCGCCAGCGTTGCTGGATTCTGTCCGTGCAGGGCGCCGTCCAACCAGATGACTTTAGGCTCTGCTTCACCGGGCGCAATCACGAAGATGGCTGTAGAACGTCACCGGGCGCTGTTCCCGGTCACCGGGCGGAGTGACCGCCGGCGTTTTCTGGTCCACACGCTACGGCCTCGGCCCGGACCCGCCGACCTTCTGGCGTTTGGTGAGGCTACGCGTTTTGCCACCTGCTGGCTGCGTCATCTCCACAGCCCCCACAACCATTCACCGAACCAGCATCCAGAGAAGGTTGCGTCCGATGCACAAATGGTCTGGAGCGCGGCTGGGTGCGAAGCCCTCGCCGGTGGGTCAACCTCCCGGCGTTCGCGCGGACTGTACTGGATCTTGCGGACACAACCTGACACTTTTAGCTGCTGGTTCCCTCGCGTTGGAGACAGCACCAGTTTCCTCCGCTTGACACCCCGGAATCCGGCAGCTTTCCTAAACTGATTCCACGGGCTGGGACGGTCAAATTGCGACGCGCAGTCGCGGCTGCCCGGCTGCGTGGGTTTGATCCAAGACCTATGAAGCACCATTGGCTCCCTGAACTAACCGCTACCGCGCTCCTGGTCGTCACGGCTGTCTTCCAGGCCCAGGCCGCGCCCATCCCCAAGCTGTACAACACCGGCGTGGATGATAACGGCGCCCCGTTGCCCAACGCCACTGCGGACCCGCATTACCGGCTCATCGAGAGCGCCGATCCCGCGTATCCCGGCCCGGACACCTTCACGCTTGAAGGCGGCTGGCCGGTGGCGCCGGCCGGGCCCTGGATCGCGGAAAGCGCCGTGTCGCGCTGGATCGCGCCCTGGGCCCGCCAGAGCACCGGAAATGCCCCCGGCAGCTACACGTTCCGCACCACCTTTGACCTCACCGGCTTCGACCCCGCGAAGGCGAAGATCACGGGCAAATGGACCTCCGACAACTCCGGCGTGGACATCGTGTTGAACGACGTGCCGCTCGGCATCAGTCAGCCCGGAAACTTCGGCGCGTTCAGCGACTTCACGATCGAGTCCGGCTTCGTGGCGGGCGTGAACACGCTGGACTTTCTGGTCTTCAACGCGGGCGACACGGTGAACCCAATCGGTCTGCGCGTGGAAATGATCGGCACGGTCGAGGTCGCGGGCGAACCGCCCCGTATCATCACTGCACCGGTGGGCGGCACCTACATCGCCGGCGACAATGTCAGCCTGAGCGTGGTGGCCGACGGCACACCGCCACTGTCCTACCAGTGGAAACGGAATGGCACGGACGTGCCCGGCGCCAACGGCACTACCCTGGCGTTGGACGCAATCACCGTGGCGCAAGGCGGCGATTACACGGTGGTCGTGCGCAACAACGTCAGCGAAATCACCAGCCCCGTGGCCAAGGTGACCGTGCTGGAGCCGATTCCCGGACTCTTCAACACTGGCGTGGACAACAGCGGGTTCATCCTGTTCGACGGTTCGGAGGACCCGCATTACAAGCTGGTGGCGAACCCGGACGACCCGGCAGTGACAGTCCCGGTGGTGCAGGATTCGACGGTCTTCCCGATCGTGGGCGGACCCTGGGTGGCCAACTCGGATACCTCGGTGTGGATCGGGCCGCGTTTCGAGACCAGCGCCGCCGCGGGTGGCGACTATGTTTACGAGTTGGAAGTGGACCTGACGGGTTTCGATCCAGCCTCCGCGCTCATCATGGGCTTCTGGGCGACCGACAACACCGCCACGCTGCTGGTAAACGACGCGCCCACCGCCGTGGCCAATGCCGGCAATTTCGACACCCTTTCGTCGTTCCGTCTCGAGGGAATTTTCTTCGCTGGCAAGAACCGGCTTCAGTTCAAGGTGAACAACGCCTCCGCCGGTTACACCGGCCTGCGGGTTCAAGGGCTGCGCGGCGGGGCCCGGCGTGGCACCGTGGGCGACGCGCCCCGGATCATCACCCAGCCCACCGGCGGCCTGCTGCTGACCGGCGAGAGCCTCGATCTGACCGTGGTGGCGGATGGCGCCAGGCCGCTGAATTTCCAATGGCACAAGAACGGCGCGGCTCTAAGCGGCAAGACCGAGGCCAGGCTCACGCTCGCGAACGTGACCCGCGCCGACGCCGGCGACTATTCGGTGACGGTCAGCAACTTCGCCGGCACCACCAATAGCGCTGTCGCCACCGTGACCGTCCTCGAGCGCGTGCCCGGCGTCTTCAACACCGGCGTGGACGACACCGGCGCGGTGTTGGCCGACGGTGCGGTGGACCCACATTACAAGCTGGTGGTCAATGCCACGAACCCGGACTCGCAGGACGCCATCGTCCATGACTCGTTGGTGTTCCCGATCGTAGCCGGCCCGTGGGTGGCCAACACGGACAAGTCCAAGTGGATCGCGCCATTGCTGGATTCCGGCGGCGCCTCGGGCGGCGACTACGCTTACCGCACCACCTTCGATCTCACCGGCTTCGATCCGGCGACGGTCGTGCTGATGGGCAACTGGGCCACCGACAACCTTGGCACGGACATCAAGCTGAACGGCGCGAGCACCGGGCTCCAGAACGGCAACCAGTTCAGCGCCTACACGGCGTTCACCCTCACCACCGGTTTCCAAGCCGGAGTGAACACGCTGGAGTTTCATCTCAACAACGCCGACGCCGTGACCGGTTACACCGGCCTGCGTGTGGACAACCTGCGCATTGGCGGGCTGCCCCCCGGTGGCGTCGCGCCTTCGCTGGCCATCCAGCGCAGCGGCAACAATGTGGTCGTGTCCTGGCCCGTCTCAGCGACCGGCTACAAGCTGTTTGGTTCGCCGGCGCTTGGCCCGGCCACTGCGTGGACGGAAGTCAACCTCCCGCCCACGCCGAATGGTGATCGGTTGACGGTGACGATCACCCCGACTGGCGCGCAGCAGCTCTATCGGCTGCAGAAGTAGTCGGGTTTGTGCCTGGTTGACCGGCCGGCGGAGACAACTCCGCCGGCCGTTTTGTTTGGCCTGCGATCCGGCTCCCGGCTAGCATGACGCCATGTCCGGCCGGAAAGTAGCGCTTGATCGGAGCGCGGGCAGCTCCGCCCGCGGAACTTCGTATTTCGGACTCCGTCTTGCCCTGACCGTGATTTGCCTGGCGGCGGTCGGTCTTTCCACCCTCAACGCCGGTTCGCCCGAACCGTCCCGGCCAGCGAGCACGACGAGCGCGACGGCAGCCGAGGCCGCGCCGCCGGCCGGCGCCAATCAGCTTCCCGGGCTGCGCCAGCTCTTTGACACGCCGTTGCGCGATCCCTCGATTTGCCGCGGGCCGGACGGCATCTGGTACCTCACCGGCACGGTCGAGCCGTTCTGGGCCTACAACCAGGGTATTCAGCTCTGGAAGTCGCCCGACCTGACCAACTGGACCGCGCTGGGCTTTGTCTGGAAGTACGGCACCAGTGCCTGGCACAAGCCGTACCTCGAGGCGAAAAAGCCGCTGTGGGCGCCGGAGATTCATTTCCTCAAGGGCACGTTCTGGCTCACCTACAGCCTGCCCGGATGGGACGGCACCGCGAAAACTTCCGGCTGCGGCCTGCTGAAAAGCGTCACGGGCAGGCCGGAGGGACCGTACGAGGACGTGCAGCCCGGCGAGCGTCTGGGCGATGAGATTGACGCCTCGTTGTTCGAGGACGACGACGGCACGGTCTATTTTCTCTGGCACAGCGGCAAGATCGCCCGGATGAAGCCCGACCTGAGCGGCCTGGCCGAGCCGTATCGCTGGCTCAAGACCAGCGTGCCCGACCCGGACCCCCGGCATCACTCGCGGCTGTGCGCGGGCATTTTCGGAAAGGAGTCGTTCGACCACGTCGGCTTCGAGGGCATGTTCATTTTCAAGGCCCACGGCCGCTACCACCTCGCCTGCGCCGAGGAATTCGAGGGCCGTTACAGTTGCCTCATCGCCACCGCCACGAACCTTTTCGGCCCCTACGGCCCGCGCTACGAGGCCCTCCCCCACGCCGGGCACAACATGTTCTTCCGCGACGAGCGCGGCCGCTGGTGGTCCCCCTTCTTTGGCAGCGACGGCCGCGCGCCCTGGCGGGAACGTCCCGGGATTTTCCCGGTCGAGTTTGACGCCGACGGCCGGGTCCGCCCCGCCCAACCTTGAAACCCTTGCTCCGGTTCTCGTCATGAAAACCTCGTTCACTCCACTGGCCCTGATACTCACCGCCCTGACCGGGCTGTCCGGGAACGCCGGGTTGCGTGCCGACCCGCTGGACGCCAGCCGCGCCCCGGCGCGGGTCAAACCCGCCGCGCCGCCCAAGGCCCGGCCGTTCAGCCTGCACGACGTGCGCCTGACCGGCGGGCCGTTCAAACAGGGCCAGGACATCGCCGTGGCCTGGCTGCTGAGCCTCGAGCCGGACCGGTTTCTGGCCAACTTCCGCAAGGAGGCCGGCCTGCCGCCCAAGGCGGAGCACTACGGCGGGTGGGAACGCCAGACCATTTCCGGTCACTCGGCCGGGCATTACCTGAGCGCCTGCGCCCTGGCCTGGGCCGCCACGGGCAACGAGGAGTTTCGCCGGCGCGTGGACTACATCGTGGCCGAGCTCGCCGAGTGCCAACGCGCGCACGGCGACGGCTACGTGGCTGCCTTTCCGGGCGGCCGGAAGGTTTACGCCGAAGTGGCCGCCGGCAACATCCGCTCCGCCGGGTTCGACCTCAACGGCCTGTGGGTGCCGAATTACACCCTGCACAAACTCTTCGCCGGCCTGCGCGACGCTTGGCGCCTGGCCGGCAACGCGCAGGCGCTCGAGGTTGCCCGCGGCCTGGCCGTCTGGTTCGAGCGCACGCACGCCAACCTCACCGACGAGCAGATGCAAAAGGTGCTCGCCTGCGAGCACGGCGGCATCAATGAAACCTTCGCCGACCTGTACGCCGACACCGGCGACGAGCGCTACCTGCGCTTGTCGCGCCGGTTCCACCACCGTGCCATCCTTGAGCTCCTGGCCCGCGGCGAGGACATCCTGCCCGGCAAGCACGCGAACACGCAGATTCCCAAACTCATCGGCCTGGCCACCCGCTACGAACTGGCCGGCGATCCGCAGGACCGCGCCGCCGCCGACTTCTTCTGGGACCGCGTGGTGAACCACCACAGCTACATCACCGGCGGCCACTGCGACCACGAGTACTTCGGCCCGCCCGACCGCCTCAACGACCGCCTCAGCCCGGCCACCACCGAGACCTGCAACGTGTACAACATGCTCAAGCTCACCCGGCACGTCTTCGGCTGGAACCCCGACGCCCGCGTGGCCGACTTTTACGAACGCGCCCTGCTCAACCACATCCGCGCCACCCAGCACCCGGACGGCCGCGTCATCTACAACCTCTCGCTCCAACCCGGCCATCACAAGGAATACCAGCCGCTGCGCGATGCCTGGACCTGCTGCATGGGCACCGGCATGGAAAACCACGTCCGCTACGGCGACGGCATCTACTTCCACGACGACGCCGGCCTGTGGGTGAATCTGTACTTGTCCTCCGAACTGAACTGGCGGACACGCGGCGTGAAGGTGCGGCTGGACACGCGCTGGCCCTACGCCGACACCGCCACCCTCACCGTTCACTGCGAGCAACCGCAGGAGTTCACCCTGCGCCTGCGCCATCCCCACTGGGCCGGGCGGGACATGGCCGTCACGGTGCATTACGGCAACAGCCTCCGCGACGAGGCCGGTCGCGTGACCGCCCGGCAAACCACCGCCTCCGGCGTCCGGCGCGGCCCCGAGGAGGCGCCGGGTTACCTGGAGTTGAAACGCCTCTGGCGCGACGGCGACCGCGTCGAAGTCCACTTCCCCATGTCCCTGCGAACCGAGTCCATGCCCGACAACCCGCGGCGCATCGGCATCTTTTACGGCCCGACCCTGCTGGCGGCTGATCTGGGACCGGTGGACCATCCGGACGCCGGCAAGCCCGACTTTGTCCCGGTGCTGCTCAGCGAAAACCGGCCGGTGACCGAATGGGTCAAGCCGGTCTCGCTGGCGGACCTGACCTTCAAGACCGAGGGCGTGGGCCGGCCGCGGGACGCGGAACTGAGGCCGTTTTTCAGCCTGCACGACCGGCGTTACACCGTGTACCTGGACTTCTTCACCGAGGCCGAGTGGACCAAACGCCAGGCCGAGATGCGCGCCGAGCTGGAACGCGAGGCAAAACTGGCCGCCCGCACGCTGGACGTGTTGCGCATTGGCGAAATGCAGCCCGAGCGCGACCACAATTTGCAGGGCGAACGCACCAGTGCCGGCGAGGCGTTCGGCCGCAAATGGCGTCACGCCACCGACGGCGGCTGGTTCGCCTTCGAGATGCGCGTGGACCCCGAGCGGCCCGTGGAACTGCTCTGCACCTACTGGGGCGGCGATGGCGGCGGCTACCGCGAGTTCGACGTGCTGGTGGACGGCACGCGCGTCGCCACGCAGAAGCTCGAACAGAACGCGCCCAACCGGTTTTTCGACGTGGCCTACCCGATTCCGGCCGAGCTGACCCGCGGCAAGAGCAAGGTCACCGTCCGCTTCCAGGCTCACCCCGGCAAATGGGCCGGCGGGGTGTTCGGCGCGCGGATGCTCAAGGCCGCAGAATGAGGCAAGATAAACGCGGGACTGGCGCTTGGACCCGAAAATCGAATCTGGCCGTGGCGCGGTGTGTCGCATCTGCTCGAGTTCGGCTTTCGGTTTGAACCGACGGACAGAATTCCGACGGGGCGCGGAGCCGCCGGAGGTAAGTTTCTCCGCGCCCTCACGGAAAATGCAATCGCAAGGGCGTCGCAGTTCCCTGAGTTTGCGAGAGGCGGATTGCCAAGCCCAGAATGTTCACAAACTCGCTTGTGGTACGGGGCGCCCAGGTCTCGAGGCGTCGGTTTCCAACCGTCTGTATCGCCGACCTCCAGTCGGCCGGGGGGCCGCATCATATCACTACCAAACGCGGCCGGGGCTTCGCCCACAGTGGCGCTCCGGACAATTGGCGCAGCCGGCACAAATTTCTCAGGATCGCAGTTCGGTCCGTGAGCAAGCCGCAATCCAGCGGACTAGGAATTGGCGTTACCCCCGTGATCCGCGATTCACGCGTGCCAAATCGGGACCGGCCAGGTTGCTCCTGGCGACGCTGGTGTCAGGCCTGGTTTCGCAGATTCACGCCGCCGTCATCCCCGGCTTGTTCAACACCGGCGTGGACGATGCCGGCGCGTTGCTGCCCGCCGGCGCGCGCGACCCGCATTGGCGTCTGGTGCAAAGCGCCGACGCCTCGGCTCCCGGCCCCGCCGCCTGGGTCGTTCGCGAGGGTTTTCCCATCCCGCCTTGGATCGCCAACGGTCCCGATTCGAAATGGATCGCGCCGCAGGCCGATCAATCCGGGGGCAACTCGCCCGGCAATTACACCTACCGGCTCGTCTTCGATCTCACCGGCTTCGACCCCGCGACGGCGGCGATCACCGGCCGCTGGTCCTCGGACAATGCCGGGGTTGAGGTGCGCCTCAATGGCCAGCCCACAGGTGTGACGTTCGACGGCAACTTCGGCGCGTTCTCCCCCGAGTTCACGCTGCGCGCCGGCTTCCTCGAGGGCACGAACACGCTCGAATTCGTGGTCAACAACGCCGGCGACGGCGTCAACCCCACCGGTTTCCGCGCCGAGCTACGCGGCACGGCGGAACTCGAGGCCCCGCCCGGCACACCGCCACAAATCGTCCGCCAGCCCGAGCCGGTCACGGTGCCTTTCAAGGATCCCGCCCGCTTCAACGTGGGCGTGTACGGCAGCCTGCCGCTGGCCTACCAATGGCGGCGCGGCGGTCGGCCCCTCGCCGGAGCCACCGGCCCGACTTTGCTGATCCCATTCGCCAGCGTGGCCGACGGCGGCAGCTACGACGTGGTGGTGAGCAACGCCTTTGGTGTGGCCGTCAGCGCGGAGGCGTCGCTCACGCTCACGTTTCCCAACCCGGCGCAACTCAGCCGCGAGCCACCCGGCCCCTCAAGCCGTCGCACCGGCGTTGCCATCTCCGAGATTATGTACCATCCGGCCGCGCGCCCTGCCGGCGATGACCTCGAGTTCATCGAGTTATACAACTCGAATCCGTTCTTCGAGGACCTGAGCGGCTGGCGGTTGAGCGGTGAAGTCGAATTCACGTTCCCGCCGGGGACGATTCTCGACGGGACGAACTACCTGGTGGTGGCCGCGAACCCGACCGCCTTTCGCGCCGCGTACGGCCTCACGAACGTCCAGGGTGGTTGGGCCGGCAAACTGGCCAACGCAGGCGGACGCCTGCGGCTGCGCAAAGCCTCCGGGGCGGTGGTGCTCGAGGTGAATTATCGCCCCCAAGCACCTTGGCCGCTGGCTGCGGACGGCGCCGGCCATTCGCTGGTGCTCACGCGGCCGAGTTACGGCGAAGACGATCCGCACGCCTGGTCCGCCAGCGCCTTCGCGGGCGGCTCGCCCGGCACGGCCGATCCCTCGCCGTCCAGCCCGCTCGACAACCTCGTCATCAACGAAGTCTCCGCCGCGCCTGGGCCGGGGGAGCAGGCGTGGATCGAGTTGCACAACGCCAGCCCGCGACCGGTGGACATCTCCGGCTGTGTCCTCTGCCCGCAGCCCGGCGTGGCTGGGTACACCGTCCCGGCCGGCACGGTGCTCGGCGGCGGGGAGTTCGTGCTTTTCGACGAAACCCGGCTCGGTTTCGCGCCCAACGCCGCGGGCGGCCGGCTCTTTCTGTTCAATGCGGACCGCCGCCGCGTGCTGGATGCGGTTGAGTTCGCCGCGCCCGAACCCGGGGTGAGCCAGGGGCGGACCCCGTGGCGACCCGGCGCTCTGCGCGAACTCGCTTCGCCCACACCGAACGCGCCCAACGCGCCGCCCCGCGTCGGCGAAATTGTCATCAGCGAAATCATGTTCCGCCCGCTGTCGGGCGACGACCGCGACGAGTTTGTCGAACTGCACAACCGCGGAAGCAACACAGTGGTCCTTGGCGGCTGGCGGTTTGTGGACGGAATCGAGTTCGAGTTCCCGCCGGCAGTGACGTTGCCACCCGGCGGCTACCTGGTGGTGGCGCGCGACGCGGCGCACTCCCGCGCGACCCACCCCGTTGTCCCCGCCGAGGCTATCGTGGGCGATTTCCGGGGCAGTTTGTCGGATCGCGGCGAAAGGCTGGCGCTGGTGCGGCCCCTCGAACTGGCAGTCCGCCGCGAGTGGCATGCGGTGGCGTCTCTCGGTGAGCCTGAACCCGGTAGGGCCGGGCTGCGTCCCGGCCAAACACTCGTGACGGCGACGCGGCATCGCCCTACCGAATTCACGCCGCCCACACACGATTCGGGCATCGTGATGGCTGCCCCGACAATCGCCTGGGCCATCATGGCCGAGGCGCAATATCGCGACGGCAACCGCGCGAACCGCTGGGCCGACGGCGGCGGCAGCAGCTTGGAACTGGCGGACCTGCGCTCCGACCCACTCGATCCCGACAACTGGGCGGAAAGTGACGAAAGCGGCGAGGCGGACTGGACTTTGATCGAGGCGAGCGGCGCGCTGGATCACACGCACCCGGCCGTGCCCGCCGCCGACCAGTTGCAGGTCCTGCTGCTCGACGCGGGCGAGGCACTCGTGGACAACGTCGAGGTGCGCGTCGGCGCCGGCGGCAACCGCGTGGGCAATGGCACGTTCGAGCTCAGCGCCGCCGGCTGGTTCTTCCAGGGCACGCACCGGCTGAGCCGGCGGCAGAGTGGCGGCTACCTCAGCGCCGGCTGCTTGCGCCTGGTCGCGAGCGGCCGCGGCGACCACGTGGCCAACCGCGCCCGCACGGCGCTGACCGCACCGATTCCCGCCGGTCAGACGGCCACAATCCGCGCCCGGGTGAAATGGCTGGCGGGCCATCCGGAAATCCTGTTCCGGCTGCGCGGCGGCGGGCTCGAAGCCGCGGGCCGGCTGGCCACTTCATCGTCGCCCGGCACGCCGGGCGCGCCCAACAACCGCGCCGTGGCCAACGCGAGTCCGGCGATCAGCGAAGTCACGCACCGGCCGCTCCTGCCGGCCACCGGCCAGCCGGTGCGCGTGCTGGCACGCGTAGCCGACCCGGACGGCGTTGCGCGCGTCACGCTGCGGTACCGTCGCGATCCGGAACGCGAGTTCGCCAGCGCGCCGATGGTGGATGATGGCACCGGTCCGGACGAACTGGCCGGGGATGGCGTTTTCACGGGCAGCATTCCCGGCCAGCCGACCGGCGCGCTCGTGGCCTTCCACCTCGAAGCCACCGACGCGGCCACGCCATCCGCCGCGCGCGGGTTTCCGCCGGGCGCGCCCGACCGCGAATGTCTGGTGCGCTGGAGCGAGCCGGCGTCGGCCGGCGCGTTTGGCACGTACCGCGTCTGGCTCACCCGGGCCGCGCACGACTTCTGGGCCGGCCGCGAGAAAATGAGCAACGAGGATGTGGACGCAACGTTCGTGTACGGCCAGCACCGCGTCATCCACAACGCCGGGGCGCACTACAGCGGCAGTTCCTACACGGCGCCGATCTACAACTCACCCACCGGCAACCTGTGCGGCTACGACCTCAGCTTCCCGAAGTCCGACCGCTTCCTCGGTGACACCCGGCTCACGCTCGACTGGCCGATCCGCGACGGCACCAACCAGCGCGAGCAGCTCATGTACTGGTTCCTTGAGCAGTACGGCCTGCCGAACATGCACCGCCGCTACGTCCACCTCTTCGTGAACGGCGTGCGCCGTGGCACGATCTACGACGACGTCCAGCAACCCGACGCGGACACGCTCGCCGAGTGGTTTTCGAACGACGCCGAAGGCACACTGTGGAAGACCGATTGCTGGAACGAATTCGACAACGCCGGCAACCGCGTGGACCCGTGCATTTTGAACACGCTCGAAAACTTCACCACCGCCGCCGGCGTGAAGAAGGTGGCACGGTATCGCTGGAACTGGCGGCCGCGCGCCGTGCGCGGTTCGGCCAACGACTTCAGCGACCTGTTCGCGCTGGTGGACGCCGTGACCGCGCCGGCCGATTACCTCGCCCGCGTCGAGGCGCTGGTGGACGTAGATCACTGGATGCGCACGTTCGCGATGAACGATCTGGCTTCGTTTTGGGACGCCTTCGGCAATCCGAATGCAAAAAACACTTTTCTCTACAAGCCGCGGCGCGACGGCTGGAAACTGTTGTGCTGGGACTTCGACGTGGGACTGGGTGTGTTTAACGACCCTCCCAACGCGCCGCTCTTCGAGGTCAACGATCCGACGCTGGCGCGGATGTACCGCACGCCGGCGCTGGTCCGACGTTACTGGGCCGCGCTCGAGGAAGCGCTGAACGACTGGTTCAAGGTCGGGCCGGGCACGCGCATTGACGCATTGCTCGACGCGAAGCACGCGGCGTTTCGCGCGGAGAGCCTGTCGTTGAACGGGCCGGCGGAGATCAAGTCCTGGATCACGCAACGCCGCGCCTACCTGCAAACGCAGCTCAACACCGTGCGCGCGAGCTTCGCGGTCACCAGCCCCGCGCCCGTGGTCGCCACCGACCAGTCGCCGCTGGTCATTCGCGGCACGGCGCCGGTGGCGGTGCGCACGTTGCGGGTGAACGGCGTCGAACAACCGGTGACCTGGACCAGCGTCACCGGCTGGGAACTGCGCGTGCCGCTGACCGCCGGCACGAACGCGTTGTTGCTCGTGGGCTACGATTACCACGGCCGGCCGGTGGCGGACGCGACGGCGCAGCTTGTCGCAAATTTCACCGGCACACCGTCCTCACCGCCGGTCGTGCGCATCAACGAATGGCTGGCGGCGAACCGGAGCACGCTCAGCGATCCGGCCGACGGCGCGTTCGACGACTGGTTCGAGCTTTTCAACCCCGGCGACACCGCGGTGAACCTGGCCGGCTGGCGCCTGACCGATTCGCTGGCCGCCCCGGACCAGTTTGTTGTGCCGCCGGGCTTCGTGGTGCCGGCGCTCGGCTTCCTGTTGGTCTGGGCCGACGGCCAACCGGAGCAATCGCGGCCCGGCGGCGACCTGCATGTGAACTTCCAACTCCGCCGCGACGGCGAAACGATCGCGCTGTTCGACCCCTTGAGCCGCCTGGTGGACGCGGTCGAGTTTGGCTCGCAGGCCGAGGACGTCAGCCAGGGCCGCTGGCCGGACGGCGCGCCGGAGCCGTTCTTCAGCTTGAGTCCGTACACGCCGGCCTCGGCCAACGCGGGACCGCCGGAGGACTTTCCCAAGGTGCGGATTCTCGGCGTGACGGTCGCGCCCGCCGGTTCGGTAACGCTGAGCTGGTCGAGCCTGCCGGGGCGCATTTACCGGGTGCAGAGTCGCGCCGATCTCGCATCCGGCGCTTGGGAGGAGGTTTCAGCCGCGGTCGTGGCTGCGAAGCCGGTTGCGAGTTGGACGGACAGTACCGCCAGCGCGGCAGCGCGGCGTTTCTACCAAGTGGTGCTGGAGCCGCAGGCGCCGTAAAGGCTCCGGGGATGAAACCCTTCGGAGCGCAGCCAGCCAGCCGCCTTTTTGACGACGTCTGCTGCGAGGCAGTGAATGTGAACGTCCGCGCTGCAGACCATCTTCAGCAGGCTCCGGCTGGCCAGGCTCCGTTTTGCGATTTTACGGATTTGGCCCCCCGGGCGAGGGCGGCAGGGGCACCCAGAGGTCAGGATTGGCCTCGGGCCTGCCCATCGCCTGGTCTTCGGCCTGCGCGCCGAACACCACGCGGTCCCGCACGACGTTGAAGTTCGCGTCCGTGTCGAGCAGATAGATGGCCTCGCCGCCGGCGGACAGTTTGAAGGCGGCGTGCAGGCCGGGGCTGTCGTTGACGTCCTCGTCGGCCCAGACCAGCAGGTAGCCTTCGGGCGGGATGAGCGTGCCGGGCGGGAAGGCCCAGTTGCGCGGATTGTTCGGGTTGTCGGTCAGGTACCAGCCGCTCAGGTCCACCGGCTCGGCGGTGAGGTTGCGCAGTTCGATCCAGTCGTCGTAGTCGCCCTGCGGGTCGCGCAGGGTCCGCGTGTTGGCGGCCATGAATTCGTTGAGAATCACCGGCGTATCCGGCGCGGAAGCCAGCCCCACGCGGTAACTGAACGTGGCTTCCTCGGCCCGCGGCGGCGCGAAGCTGGCCGCCCGGGCGGTGTTGGCGGCGCGCGCCTCGACGTAATAACGGACGCGGGTGTCGGCCGGGTACTCCGGCGCCGCCGCACCGTACACGCTGTCCCCGGCGGCACCGTCGCCGTGCGCGCCGTCGTCGAGCATCCGCACGACGGCGAACCGGCCGTAGTTGCGCGGGCGGTGGTAAAGCCAGACCGAGTCCACGCCGGCGTCATCCCCGGCGCGCACAGTGGCGGTGATCCAGGAGGTGCGCCCGGCCAGGGCCGGCGGCTGGGGCGCGCTCACGTCCGCGATCACCGGCGGGCGCGGGCGCAGTTCGGCGTGGTTGGTCAGGAAGTTGTAGCGGTTGGTGATGAACGTCTTCAGGGCGCGCAGGTCGTTGGTGTACGCCGTCATGGTGTAGCCCTTCTTGGTGTCGGCGATGATCGCGTCCAGTGACAACGCGCTGAGCCGGTCAATCAACGGGGTGAGCGCGGCGGGGTTGAACGATTCCTCGAGCACCGTGCGCAGGTGGGCCAGGTAACGCTGGCGCAGTTCCGGCACGCCGAGCAGCTTTTGCAGGACCGGCCGGTTCGAGGCGGTGGCGCCCTGCACGGGCGAGAGCGTGGCGTCGCCGGGCACGAAGGCCTCGTTGCCGTCGTGCTCGATGGGGTGGAGCCGCCCGCTTTCCGGCTCGAAGTAGAACATGTAGTCGGCGCCCTTGTTCCAGTAGCTGTCGTCGTCGGCGAAGAGGTTCTCGAGCGCGAGGAACCACAGCCAGCGGTCCACGGCGAGGACGCTTTCGACGGCGTCGCGGTAGGCCTCGACCGGGATGGTGGGCGTGCGGTTGAGGACGTGGATGACGTTGGTCAGCCGCTCCCAGGCGTTGGTGGAGTTGTCGGTCTTGAGCTCGTAGGCGGCCTTGTAGGTGGCGAGGTTGGCGCCCAGCCAGCTCAGGGCTGAATTGCCGCTGCTGAAGCCGCCGCCGCCTCCGCCCACGTTCGGCGCACGCCAGCGGTCGCCGTCGGTGCTGGGGAACCATTCCTCGATGAAGTCGCTGTTTTGCTGCTGGGCACAGGAGTACACGCCCCAGTACTCGCCGTTGATGAAAAGCCGCACCAGGCAGGCGCGCGGGCAGACCGCGTACCGGCGCATGACCGAGAAAAAGAGCGGCTCGCGCAGGAGGGTTTCGTCGCCATAGGCGTTGTTGAGGTTGAGCGTGCGGTAGCCCAGCAGGCGGACGTCGGGGTCCGAGAAGTCCAGCTCGAGGTTGAGCGACTTTTTGACGGGTGCGCCGCCGCCCGGACCGCCGGTGAACGAGGTGTTGCCGCGGTAGCGGGCGCCCACGCCCTCGAGGCGCGCGCCGTTGTCCATGACGAACAGGGCCGGGGTGTTCGAGCCGGTGGTGCGGCCCTGGGTCAGGCGTGTCTGCCAGTTGGCCTGGGTGAAGGTGAGGCTGATGGTGCGCAGGAGGAACAGGTCGTACAGGCCGTCGGTCTGCCGCGCGCGGATGAACCGGGCGCCCGGCTCGCTCGACCCCGGCAGGAGGCGCACGGGCGGGTTGGTGCGGTTGGCCAGCAAAGGCGGCTGGCCGGGCAGGGTGGTCCAGCGGAGCAGGTCCGACGAGGTCTCCAGGAACCAGTCGTACTTTCGGCTGCCCCAGATGCGCACGGCGGGGTCGTCGGCCTCAAGGCTCAAGGTGAGCATGGCCTCGGCGGCCACTGCAGTCCCGGCCAACGCGATCCAGGCCAGGGCGGCCCCGACCAGCCTGCTTGCGTGCAAAGCCCGAACCAAACGGAATCCCTTCATCGTCGGTGAAACGGCATCGGGGTTGTCCTGCCGGCTTGACCTTCACCGCGGGAGCGCGGCTGCTTTCACTTCCGGATGGTTCAGCAAGTAGGCGCGGCGCTTCTCGGCAAACTCCCGCAGCGAGATTTTTTCCCGGCCCGGCCCGAAACGCGGCGGCCAGGCCTCCGCACCGCTCGCTTCCGCGCCGCCACCGTCCCCTTCCAGACTGCGCAGGAAGGCCTCGGTGGAAAAGAGCTTGCGGGTGTCGGCCTTCACGTCCTCGGCGATCAACTCGTGATAGCGCCGGGCCAGCGGCCCCAGCCGCGCCCAGTCGAGCCACTTTTCCGCGATGTCCCGCACGTAGCCCAGGTAACGCGCGCGATACTCGGGCACGGCGAGCAACCGGGACCGCAGGGGTTTGGTCTCGTCGTTGAGGCCCACCAGCGGGTCCAGTTCCAGCCCGCCGCCGCGCGGGCCGCCGCCCGCTCCGGCGGGGCCCCCGCGCCAACCGCCCCGGGCGCCAGGCCCGCCGAAGCCCGGACCGCCCGCGATGGCAAAGGTTTCGTTGATGTCATGCGGAAAGACGTGGAAGCGGCCACTCTTGTCCTGGTACAGGTTGTAGTCGCTGGAGCGAATCCAGTACCCGTCGTTGTTGATGAGGACCACCTCCACGGCGAGGAAGCGCAGCACCTCGTCCACGGCCAACAACGGTTCGAGGGCCGCCGGCAGCGCGTCCGGCTCGGTCCGGTTGAGCGTGCGGCACATCCGGATGAGGTCGGCCCAGACCTCGGGGGCCTCCTTGGTCTTGAGCTGGTACAATCGCCGGTACGGGGCTTCATCTTCGCCGAGGTACTCGAGGCCGGCGCGGGTCTGCGGGCTGCCGGGGACCTTCCAGCGCGCGCCCTTGGGTGTGCCGAACCAGTCGCGCGCGAAGTCCTTGTTGAACTGCTGCACATTCACGTAGATGCCCCAGCACTCGCCGTTGATGACCACGCGCACAAAGTTGGCCCGGGCGGCGGGCAGGTAGTCGCGGGCGATTTCCAGGAAGAGCACCGCGCGCAGAAACGACGGGTCCTCGTGGGCGTTGAGCAGGTTGAAGGTGCGGTAGCCGCCGAGATTTTGGTCCGGGTGGACAAAATCAAACGACAGGTTCAACGGGCGCTTGCGTCCGGCCGGCACGAACATGAACGACGTGGCGCCCCGGAAATGCACGCCCACGTCCCGGTAGGTCCTGCCCTCCACGATGACCGTGGCCGGCACCTCGACGTCGGTGTTGTTGAAGTCGGCCAGCTCCTGCTCCCAGTTCGGGCTTTCAAACTCGAGGAAGAACGTCCGGAGGGTGAACGGGTCATAGACCGGCGCGTCCGGGTACGCGGGCACTTCGGCCGGGGTCAGCTTGCGGCCAGGTTGTGGCGGCTCAGCCGTTTCGCCGTCGGGACCGAACCGGCCGCGCGGACCGCCGGGACCGCCAAAGCGGCGGCTTCCGCCCTGGGTCTTCAACCACTCGCGCGCGGCCTGGCGCTCTTGGCGGTTGAGGCGGCCGTCGCCGTCCCGGTCGAACTGCGCCACGATTTTGCGCACCTGATTGATATCGCCCGGACCACCCGGGCCGCCCGGGCCGAAACCGCCCGGTCGAAACCCCGGCGGAGGCCCAAAGCCTTCCGGGCCAAACGGCGGCGGGCCGTCAAAGCCTGGCGGGCCGTCCGGCGGGCCTCCAAAGGTCGGCGTTGGGGCGGTCTCGCGCGGGGCGGGTTCAGCGGGTTGCGCAAGGCCGTCCCGCCAGCCGATGAGCGCGGCTGCGGCGACTGCGGCGGCGAAGATGAACTTCAAATGGCGCATGTGAATTGAGGCGGGATGGATTCGTGATTGCGGCCGGCCGGGCAAAACCAGCCGCCCGTTTGAGCGGTCAGTGTGTCATGACGTAGAGAATGATGTTGATCGCCAGTGGATACGCCTTCGGCTCGGAAAACTCGGCGAAGTAATCCGGGTTCGTGGCCTCCTCCTCCCAGCCGTCGCCCAGATCCGTGTTGTGGCACGCCAGCACCAACAGCCGGCCGCGGTCGTCCAAGATGGCCCGGTAGTGGGGCGTCCTGCCGTCTTCGACTTCCCAGGTGATGCCGGTGCCGTGATAGCGGGTGGCGTGATAGACGTTTGGAATCTGCGGCTTTTCCTTGAGGTTGAAAATGAAGTGGAAGATCGGGTGTGTTACCGGCAGTTCGACGACCGGGCGCTCGGGAAAGACCCGCCGGAGCACCTCGCCCTCGAAATGCGCCCACGGCCGTTCGCCCCAGAAATCGTCCACCAGCAGAAATCCGCCGCTGAGCAGATGTCGGCGCAGTGCCGCCACCTCTGGGTCGCTCAACACGATGGCCGGCACGCCGCTCATGAACAGGAATGGGTACCTGGACAACTCCGGGTCTGTCAGTTCCAGCACGTGGCCGTCTGGCGCCACCGCCAGCGCGGTGAGCTGGTGCAAACGCCAGGAGAGGTTCACGTCCGCGTCAGGGTAATCCGTCCACCAGGCGTAACTGCTGCGGTCCTGCGTGGACGTGTACCGGATGCGCGCGAACGTGAAGGCGTCCGCCTCGAAGCCCGCGGGCAACGACCAGGTGGGCACGTTGCCCCGCGTGAACTCTGGCGGGCCCCGCCGCCCGCCCCGCATTTGGGCCAGCGCGACCGTCGCGGCCAGACACCCGCCCAGCAGCAGCCACAGCAGGGGCCGGCGCCAACGCCGTAGCACGCCGGACATCCGCCGGCTGGCGGGTGGTTGCCCGCTGCGGGCCAAGTCATCCGTGCCGGCCGCAGTAGCGGGTGATTGGGCTGTGTGGCGCATTTCGACCGGGCGTTTCCCCGGCGAAAGCGGAGACGGCCTGGAACAGGCGGCGGTTACGAGGCACCGAGGCCCGGTGCCGGCTATCCGGATCCTTGGGCAACGGTTTTGGGCAAACGGCGGCGCTAGCCGGAGAAATGGAATTGGTGGGCGCTGAGGGATTCGAACCCCCGACCTACTCGGTGTAAACGAGACGCGCTAGCCACTGCGCCAAGCGCCCGAACGCCCGAGACCTTGACTCGCCGCAAGCCCGCTGGCAACCGCAACCCGCAGCCCCGGTTCGCGCCCGCCAGCGGCTGGCTCAGGCTGTCGCTTTCGCGGTGGTGCCGGCGGCCATCGTCGGCGATTCCACCTCGATGTGGGCGCCCAGCTTGGGCCGCTGGCCCTTGTGCCACCACAGCACGATGGGGCTGGCGATGAGGAGGCTGGAATAGGTGCCCGCCAGCGTGCCCACCAAGAAGGTGAACGCGAGGTCGTTGATGACGCCCCCGCCGAAGATCAGCAACGAAATCGTGGACAGGATCACCGCGCCGCCGGTGATGATGGTCCGGCTGAGGGTCTGGTTGAGCGCGAGGTCAATCACCTGCCGGAACGTGCCGCGCACGCCCAATTTCAGGTCCTCGCGGATGCGATCCATGATGACGATCTTGTCGTTAATCGAGTAGCCGATGATGGTGAGGATGGCGGCAACCATCGTGGCATTGAGCTGGCCGCCCGCCAGGAAGAAGATGGCCAGGGTGAGAAACACGTCGTGGACCAGGGCGAGCACCGCCGCGACCGCAAACGAAAACTCGTACCGGAATGCCACATATACCAGGATGGCGAACAGCGCCAGCAGGCAGGAAATCAGGGCCGAGCGTTGGATCTGCGCGCCCACGGTGGGACCAACGCTGTCCGTGCCCAGCACATCGAAACCGGCTTGCGGAAAAGTCTCTTTCAAGGCGGCCTCCGCCTTGGTCGCCGTTTCAACGGGCACGGTTAGTTGCAGGGTTTCGTGTCCGGTGGCGCGGTTTTGCTGGTAGCCGATCGTGGTGTCGCCCATGCCCGCCCGGGCAAGCGCGTCCCGCAAGGCATCCACACCGACGCGCTCCCGGAACGTGAGCGTCAACGAGTCGCCACCCGCGAAGTCCACGCCCAGGACGTGCTTGCCGCGCACCCCCACGCCGTAAGCCAGGCCGAGCGCAATGACCACCGCCGACGCCGCGAGCGTGGCCTTGCCCCAGTTCATGAACGGGATGTGCTGGAACTTGATCAGCGGCAGCATACGCACCTTGCGAATCAGGTTGCGGGCCAGCAGGAAGTCGTAAATGAGCCGCGTTACCAACAGCGCGGTGAACATGCTCACGCAGATGCCGATGGAGAGCGTCACGCCGAAGCCCTTCACCGGGCCGGTACCGAACTTGTACAGGATGAGCGCCGCGATGAGCGTGGTCAGGTTCGAGTCAAAGATGGTGCCGAAGGCTTTGTCGTAACCGCCGGCGATGACACCGCGGATGGACTTGCCGGCGGCGATTTCCTCGCGCATGCGCTCGTAGATCAGCACGTTGGCGTCCACCGCCATGCCGATGGTGAGGGCGATGCCGGCGATGCCCGGCATGGTGAGTGTGGCGCCCATCGCGCACATGGCGCCCAGCAGGATCAGGACGTTCAAGCCCAGCGCCAGGTTGGCGACCAGTCCCGAGGTCAGGTAGAACACCATCATGAACACGAAGGTGCCGACCGCCGCGATGGCGGACGCCACCATGCCGCTCTTGATCGAGTCCGCCCCGAGCGACGGGTCCACCGTGCGTTCCTCCTCGATGCGCACCGGCGTCTCAAGCGGGTTGCGCAGGACGTTGGCGAGGTCAAAGGCCTCACGCAGATCGAAGTCGCCGGAGATTTCGCAATTGCCGCCCAGGATCGGCTCGTTGATACGCGGGGCGGACTGGAGTTCGCCGTCCAGGACGATCGCCAACTGCCGGCCCACGTTGTTGCGGGTGATCTCGGCGAATTTCTCCGCGCCCTCCGAGTTGAATCGCAGGCTGATTTTCGGCGAACCGGTGAGCGGGTCGGGGTACACGCCCGAATCGGATACATAGGCGCCGGTCAGGCCCAGCTCCGCGGTCTTGCTCACCAGATAGGTCGCCGCCGGCGCGCTTTCGCGGTCCCGGCGTTTGCGGCGCTTTTCGGTCATCAACTCGTACCCCGGCTCGATGATCTCGGCCTTGACCAGGGCGTCGCTTTCCGGATGGACCAGCCGGAATTCGAGGTAGGCCACCTTCTGGATGGTTTCCTTGGCGGCCTGCTTGCGGTCCTCGGACATGCCGGGGATCTGGATCAAGATCCGGCCTTCGCCGGCGGGCTGCAGAATCGGCTCGGCCACGCCGAAGGCGTCCACGCGCTTGCGCAGCACCTCCATGGCCTGCTCCACCGCGTGCTGCTTGTCGGCGATCTTGGCCAGGCGCTCGGGGTCGAGGCTGACCAGGAAGGCGGTGCCGCCCTGGAGGTCCAGACCCAGTTTGATCCGCCCGGCGGCCTTTTGCTGGAGCCGGTTCAGGATGGCGCGATTGGGGTCCGCGTCCTCCTCGTCGGCGAGCGACGGGAAATAGCGCGTGAGGTCGTTGGTGCCTACCGCCGCCAGGAGGTTCAGGAAGGTCTGGTTTGACTGCTGCCGCTCCAGTTCCCGCGCCCGCTGGACGATAGTGGTGAAGTTGGCGTCGCTGAATTCGACCCGTTTTTCGAAGACCTCGATCAGGTCGCGCGGGGTGGGGGGATAGATTTCATACAATGCCCAGGCGACCACGAAGATCGTGAGCAGAAACCTCCAGGTGTTGCGGCTCATGGCGGAAAGGAAGACTCAGGACTTGGCGTCCGGCTGGGGCTGGGCGCGCTCGAACACCTCGGCGACGGCGCTCTTGAGCACCTCGAGCTTGGACTCGCCGCAGCGCAGGGTGAGCGTTTTGTCCTTCAAGGCGATAACCTCGCCCACCAGGCCGGAGTTGGTCACAACCTTGTCGCGGGGTTTCAAGGCGGCGAGCAGGGCCTGATGTTGCTTCTGTTTCTTCTGCTGGGGCCGGATGAGCAGGAAGTAGAAGATGACGAACATCAGGATCAGCGGCCCGGCGAGCTTGAGCAGCTCCGCCTGGGGATTGACCGGGGCCGGCCCCGGCGCATCGGCCGCGAACATCGCGGACGCCAGAAAACATGTGTTTGCGAATTGGAACATGCTGCCGTTACGTCAAGAGCGGTCGAATCTAGGGACAACCGCCTGTTTGGCAAGCCTGCGGTTTGCGGCTATCGCAAACCCACCGCAGCTCACTTCTTCGCTGTCGTTGGACTCGCGGCCGGCTACCAGACGGAATTGAGACACGCCCTCGCAACTCCCCCGCCGGGGGAACAACGCGGGTGGGCAAGCCCCAAAAGCGCGTGTGCATCCCCGCGGCTTGGGCTTGAATCCCGCTCCGGCTCACGGTGTCATCGGCGCATGAACACCGCGCTCTTACCCCGATACCGCACCGTGCGTCACGCCTGCCTGGCCCTGGCTTGCGGCCTGGCCTTGGGCACTGTGTTCGCTGGCGAAGCCGCCGGGCTGATACCCCTCCCGGAACATCCCCGGCCCGACTTCGAGCGGACGGCGTGGGTAAATCTGAACGGCATCTGGGAATTCCGCTTTGACCCCGACAATGCGGGCGAACGCGAGAGTTGGGGCGGCGCGGCTGTGCCCTTCCCCGAACGCATCACCGTGCCGTTCCCGTGGGGCTCAAAGCTCTCGGGTGTCTCGAACCGCGCCGACCTGGCCTGGTATCGCCGCCCAATCACCGTGCCCGAGGCGTGGCGCGGGCAGCGCGTGTTTCTGGTGGTGGGCGCGTGTGACTGGCTGACCAAGGGGTGGCTGGACGGCCAGCCGCTGGGCGAGCACCGCGGCGGCTACACGCCGTTCGAGTTCGAGCTGACGCCGCACGTGAAGTGGGGCGCCGAGCAACGGCTGGTCCTGCGCGTGGACGACACGAAACACCCTTTCAAGCTCGAGGGCAAACAGGGCTACGGCGAGGCCAAGGGCATCTGGCAAACCGTGTACCTCGAGGCCCGCCCGGCCACGCATCTCACCGCGGTGCGGTTCACCCCCGAGGTGTCCCGCGGCCGGGTGCGCGTGCACGCCGGGTTGAGCGACGCCGCGCCGGCCGGTGCCGAACTGCGCCTGCGGTTCGAGACCGGCGGGGTGCCCGAGGCCCGCTTGCCAGTGCCGGCCGGCGCGCGCGAGGTGTCCGGGGAGGTCGCCCTGCCGCAAGCGCGGCTGTGGTCGCTGGAAGACCCGTTCTTGTACGAGGTCGAGGCCGGGCTGGCCGCCGGCGGCACGGAGGACCGGGTGAACACGTATTTCGGCTTCCGCTCGATCGGTGTGGTGGACCTGCCGGGCACGGACTTCCCGTACATCGCGCTCAACGGCCGACCGGTGTATCTCCAGATGACGCTGGACCAGTCCTATCACCCGGACGGCTTCTACACGTTTCCCAGCGACGCATTCATGCGCGACGAAATCCTGCGCTCGCGCCGGCTCGGGCTGAACGCCAACCGCTTTCACGTGAAGATTGACGTGCCGCGCAAGCTCTACTGGGCCGACCGCCTGGGGCTGCTGGTCATGGCCGACGTGCCGAACAGTTGGGGCGAGCCGGACGCGGAGATGCGCCGCGAGATCGAGCACGCCCTGCGCGGCATGATCGCGCGCGACTACAACCACCCGGCCATCTTCGCCTGGGTGCCGTTCAATGAAACCTGGGGCCTCTTCACCCGGCAGGGGGACAAGCGGGTGTACCTGCCCGAAACCCAGGAGTGGGTCGCCTCGATTTACCGGCTGGCCAAGCAGCTCGATCCCACCCGGCTGGTCGAGGACAACTCGCCCTGCAACTACGACCATGTCGAGACTGACATCAACTCCTGGCACGCCTACCTGCCCGGCTGGGCCTGGCGCGAACACCTCGACCAGGTCACGCGCGACACCTTTCCCGGCTCGACGTGGAACTTCATCGGCGGTCGCAAACAGGCCCGGCAGCCGCTGCTCAACAGTGAGTGCGGCAACGTCTGGGGGTACGAGGGCAGCACCGGAGACGTGGACTGGTCCTGGGACTATCACATCATGCTGAACGAATTCCGCCGGCACCCGAAGGTCTGTGGCTGGCTCTACACCGAGCACCACGACGTCATCAACGAGTGGAACGGCTACTATCGCTATGACCGTTCCGACAAGTTCACCGGCCTCGAGGAGCTTTACCCCGGCATGACCCTGCGGGACCTGCACGCGCCGTTTTACCTCTCCACCGGCAGCGACCTGTGCCGCGACGCCCGGCCCGGCGAGACCGTGCGCGTGCCGCTGTTTGCCTCGTTCATGACCGACACCGCCCCGGCGGCGAAGCTGGTCATCCGCTCCGAACTCGTGGCTTGGGACACCCTGGGCCGCCAGCGCCAGTACAACCGCGGCGGCGCCGAGATGCCCTTCCATCCCTGGCTGAACACCGAACTGCCCCCGCTGAAGGTGCCGATGCCGCCGGCACCTTGCGTGGCCGTGTTGCGGCTCGCGCTCGAGACCCCCGATGGCCGGGTGCTGCACCGCAACTTCACCACCTTCCGCGTGAGCGACGGCCCGGCGCCACGCGATGAGACCATCAAGTCTGACGCCGGCAGCGCGCGAGTGGTACGTTTCGCTCCGGCCAGCTTCCACGAAGCGAAGTGGTCGCTCAAACAGTGGAACGTGCTCGACGGCCTCAAGGTCAACGGTGCCGGTTACGGGTACTTTGAATACCGTGTGCCCTGGCCGGCGGGCCTGGACCCGGCCAAGGTGGCCGGCGCCACGTTCCTCATGGAGGCTTCGGCCAAGGAACTCTTCGCCAAGGACCGCGAAGGCTCAACCTTCAAGGACGTGGATTACATGCGCGGCGAGGGCGCGGCCCACCGCAGCCAGAACCCGAACTCCTACCCGATGACCGACACCGAGCCGTTCCCCAGCGCGGTGCGAGTGCGGGTCAACGGCGTGGCGGCAGGGGTGTTCGACCTGCCCGACGACCCGGCGGACCACCGCGGCATCCTGTCCTGGCACGCCCAGCTCCGGGACAAGAAGCTGCGCGAGGCCGGCTCCTACGGTTACCTGGTCACCGCCACGGTACCGGAAGCGGCGCTGGCTGCGGCGGCCCAGGCGAAGGAACTGATCATCCGGCTCGAGGTGGACGAGGCCCTGCCCGGCGGGCTGGCCATTTACGGCGAGCGCTTCGGCCGGTACCCCGTCGAGCCAACCTTGGTGTTCAATCTCAAGTAAACAACGGGGCGCGGATATCCGGCGCGGAAGCGCCGGGCGCGACTGCCGCGGACATGGCATGGACTTCCGCTTGCGTCCGGCAGACTTCACCCATTCTCGCGCCTTCATTCCGTTGCCTGAGTGGTGGTCTGGACACTGGCCCCGGCCTGTCCGGTCAGGTCCCAATCGGGCAGGAAAACCCGGCGGCAACGGGCACTAGCGGGGAGATCCAAGCAGAATGGGAGCATGGGGATGAACTTCAGATCTAGCGCGGGGAAGCTGGCAGCGCGGCTCGGGAAATCCGGCTTCCCACCAGGCGGGCTGTTCTCCGGCTGATTCCACGCGCCTCGATCAACCGGGATGCACTCCGACCCGCTTGCCAGCCGGGGCGGGGTCGGGGTTTACTTGCGGGGCTTGCCCCGTACCGGCAGGCCCCGTTGCCGCGCATGAATCCTGAACTGCTCGCTCAAGCCAAGTCGCTCGGCTTTTCCGACCGCCAGATTGCCCATCTCACCGGGCGGACCGAGGCGGACATCCGCGCCTTGCGCAAGCGACTCGGGCTGGTGCCCAGCTACCGGCTGGTGGACACCTGCGCCGCGGAGTTTGAGGCCTACACGCCGTATTACTACTCGACCTACGACCGCGGCGACGACGAGGTGAAGACCTCCGACCGGCGCAAGGTCATGATCCTGGGTGGCGGCCCCAACCGCATTGGCCAAGGCATCGAGTTCGATTACTGCTGCGTCCATGCGGCCTTCGCGCTCAAGGAGGACGGTTTCGAGACCATCATGGTGAACTCGAACCCGGAAACGGTCTCGACCGACTATGACACCAGCGACCGGTTGTACTTCGAGCCGCTCACGCTCGAGGACGTACTGAACATCTACGAGCGCGAAGGCTGCTGGGGTGCCATTGCGCAGTTCGGCGGGCAGACGCCGCTGAACCTCGCCCTGGGCCTCCAGGCCAACGGCGTTCGCATCCTGGGCACCAGCCCGCAAAGCATCGAGGTGGCCGAGGACCGCGAACTGTTCGCCGCGATGCTCCGCAAGCTGAACATCCTGCAGCCGCCCAACGGCATCGCCACGAACGAGCAGGAGGCCCTCGCCGTGGCGAAGACGCTCGGGTACCCCGTGCTGGTCCGGCCGTCGTTCGTGCTGGGCGGCCGGGCGATGCAGATCGTCTTTTCCGACGCCGAGTTGCAGCACTACATGCGCTTCGCTGTGGAGGCGTCCCGCAAGCGGCCGGTGCTGGTGGACAAGTTCCTCGAGGACGCCACCGAAGTGGACGTGGACTGCATCGCGGACGTGGGCCAGTTCGCCGACCCGGATGAGGGCACGATCGTGCTGGGCGGCATCCTCGAGCACGTTGAGTTCGCCGGCGTGCATTCGGGCGACGCCGCCATGGTGCTGCCGCCGCACACGCTCTCCTACCACGTCATTCAGACCATTCGCGAGTACACGCACGCGATGGCGAAGGAACTGCGTGTGGTCGGCCTCATGAACGTCCAGTACGCGGTCAAGGACGAGACCGTGTACGTGCTCGAAGTGAACCCGCGGGCGTCGCGCACCGTGCCCTTCGTGAGCAAGGCCATCGGCGTGCCGCTGGCGAAGCTCGCCGCCAGGCTCATGGCCGGCAAGACGCTGCGCGAACTCAACTTCACCCGGGAAATCTGGCCGGATTACTGGGTCGTAAAGGAATCGGTGTTCCCTTTCAACCGCTTTCACGGCCAGGACATCATCCTCTCGCCGGAGATGCGCTCGACCGGCGAGGTCATGGGGCTCGATGCCGACCTCGGCATCGCGTACGCGAAATCCCAGATGGCCGCTGGCAGCCCGCCGCCGCTGGGCGGCAAGCTGTTCATCAGCGTGAGCGACGCCCACAAACCCCAGGCCGCCGCGCTCGCGCGGCTGTACGTCGAACTGGGCTTTGAGTTGGTTTCCACCGGTGGCACGGCCCGCGTGCTCGAAGAGGCGGGGCTCAAGGTCCAGCGCATCTTCAAGCTGCAGGAAGGCCGGCCCAACGCGCTGGACCTGCTCAAAAATGGCGAGCTCCAGCTCGTCATCAACACCCCCTCCGGCCAGATCCCGCGCGCGGATGAGGTCAAGATCCGCACCACCGCCGTGTACACCGGCACGCCGATCATGACGACCCTGAGCGGCGCGCGGGCGCTGGCGCTGGGCATCGCCGCGCTCAAGCGCCAGGGCTACGGGGTGAAAACGTTACAGGAGTACCACTGAACCGGAACCGTGGCCTGGGAGGGGAGCGCGCGCCGCGTGGTCGCTTTTCCCCGTCTGCGTGAAAAGCCCGGGCCGGTTGCCGTCACCGCCGCGGCCTTCAATCTGGTGTGCGGACCTTTTTGTCCGCTTTTTGCCCTCCGGGTTTTCTGTATGAACCACGGACGGGGATGTCCGCGGTCATCACCCGCGACGATCGCCGGCAGGTCACCTGTTCCAGCATTCACGCCGGGCGCAAGCTTCAGCGGCCGATTTACGGAGGAGCCGTTTGCGTTGTCGCGCCGCAGGCGTAAGCTTCCGCATGTAGGCCACCACCAATGCGAGCGGATGTTTCCGCTTAACGGTGACGGATTTATGAACGGGATGGGCCGCGTGCGTGACCTGCTCGTCCCGGCCCGCTGAAGGCCGGAACTCGGTGAAACCCTTAACCCGAGAAAGGAATTCGTTATGGCAGGAAAAGCCGAATCAGTAGCCGGCAGTCGCGGCTTCAAGCTGGAGGTGCCGCTGGACGCTTCCGGAATCGAAGGTTTCAAACCCGACCGTCAGGTCAAGGTGGCGGTGCAAGACGCCCGGGGCGCCATCCAGGCGCAACTGGTCAAATTTGACGACAAAGGCAAGGGGGTTGCCAAATTTACCTTCCCCGCAAAGCCGGGCAGTCTGAGGGTAGCGGTGGGACCGCCCGATGCCTCGGAGGAGGAGTTGTTCGGTCTGCAGACGCTGCATGTGGACATTCCGGGCCGGTTGTGGCGCGAGCCGCAACTGGTCTTTCCGCCCATTCGCATTCCACCGTTCCACTGGCACTGGTGGTGGCGTTGGTGCCGGGAATTCACCGTGCGCGGGCGGGTGCTCTGTCCCGATGGCCGCCCGGTGCCGGGCGCAAAAGTCTGCGCCTTCGACGTGGACGCCTGGTGGTGGTGGTCGAGCAAGCAATTGGTGGGATGCGATACCACCGACACCAACGGCGCGTTTGAGATCAAGTTCCGCTGGTGCTGCGGGTGGTACCCGTGGTGGTGGTGGCGCTGGCGTCTCTGGCATCTGGAGCCGTTCCTCATCGAGCGCATCCTCCCGGTGCTCGAGCGCGAGCCACGCCTGCGCCCCATCCCACTGCCGGACCCCGTGCCCGATCTGGGCATCTTTGAACATCTGGTCGGGCCGGAACCGTTCGCCGCCCTGAACCTGACGCGCCACTTGTCCACCCGCCAAGCGCTGAGGCCGGCCGAAACCAAGGCCCTGGCTGCGGCGGCCATCACTGAAACCGCCACCGTGGCCACCGTGGCGAAGGTGGCCATCAACCCCACCGTGCTGGCGGATCTGCGCGAGCCGTTGCTGGCCCGGCTGCCCCGGGTGGTGGAGCTCGAGCAGTTGAGCCTCTGGCCGTGGTGGCCCTGGCAGCCATGGTGGGACTGCTCGCCGGACCTCATTTTCCGCGTCACCCAGGATTGCCGGGAGCCCGGCACGGTCATCCTCGAGGAAGGTTACGGCCAAACCCGCTGGAACGTCCCGACCAATCTCGACGTCACTCTCATCGCGACCAACAAGGCCTGCTGCCTGGCCGACCAGGATGACGATCCCGAAGGCACCTGCGCCTTGCTGACCAACGTGTGCGACAACCCGATCAACCTCATCGGCGGCAACCCCGGCGCCCCGGCTGCGCCGGTCGGTTACCTGAGTCCGGGCGCCGTCTCCAACTACGGCGACCGGCCGTACGGCGGGAACGTGCTCCTTCAGGGGCAGGTGGGCACTGCGGTGGATTACTACGAATTCCAGTGGTCCAACGACGGCGGTGTGACGTGGAACGACATGCCGGCGTCGGCTGTGGGCGACATCCCGCGGCAGTACTGGGAGCCGGCCACGAACACCTTCCAGTGGGTGCCGTTCCTGACCAACCTGGATGGGCGGCTGGTCTTCGAGAGCCGCCGGCATTACGAGGCCACGCATGATCCGGGCACCTGGGGGGTAACCCGGTTCTGGATGGCAGCCAATTACCTCTCCCTCATGAACTGGCTCACGCAGACGCCGTTCACGAACGGGACGTACCGGCTGCGCATCCGGGGTTGGGAACTGGTGGCCGGACACCTGGCCAATCCTCAAATCCTGCCCGTTTGCAGCCTGCAAACCCCGGCCGGACTGGTGCTGCAGATTGACAACCGCTTGGAAGGCGCGGCCAGCGGCCACCCGATGGCCGATCCGAATCATCCGTGCGGCGGCGGCACGGTCCACACCTGCACGCTGGAGCCGGACACCGACTTCCTGAGCGTACGGATCATCCGTCGGGACGCCAACGGCGTGCCCACCGGCGAGGTCACCGAAGTCGGCGCGTGCGGCAACGTGCCCATCGGCCCGAAGGATCTCCTTCAGGTGGATTTCTTCGCCTACGATCCCGAGGGTCATTTGGCCTACTACACGTTGCAGGCCACCTATCGTGAGAACCTGGCCCGGAACCTCCTGGGCCTGCCCGGCGCGACCCTTACGCCTTTGGGCGGCGCGCCGGTACCGGCCGCGGTGCAGGTCGGTCCCAACTACTGGCAAGCCCGCTCGGCCAATCCGCCACCGGCCGGCGGCGCGATCGCGCCGATCTGGCGGGGCGGGGCCATCCGCTTGGAGGTCCCGGCGGGAGGCCCGAACGGCGCGTTCCCCGAAACGTGCTGCTATCAGCTCGAACTCCGCGCCCACAAACGCACGGTGGTCCATTGCGACCACTCGTTGTGGGGCCACACCAACTACAGCGAGTACAGCTTCATGATCGCCGTCTGAAGCACCTCACGGGTCCGCCGCCCCGCGGCGGCGGACCCTCTCCCCCGGCCGGATGGACTTCTATTGGCTGATTCTGGGCCTGCTCACCGTCTGGCGTCTCACACACTTGCTGCAAGCCGAGGATGGCCCGTGGGACCTGGGGGTGCGGCTGCGCCGCGCCGCCGGGTCGGGCTTTTGGGGCAAGCTGCTGGACTGCTTCCACTGCCTCAGCCTGTGGGTGGCCGCGCCGCCCGCGTTGCTGCTGGGCCGAAGCTGGAAGGAACAGATCTTTCTCTGGCTCGCCTTTTCCGGCGGCGCCATTCTCCTGGAACAACTTACCCGGCGCGAGCCGTCCGGCCCGGCCGCGCTCTACCACGAAGACAAGGAAAGCGACCATGTCCTGTTGCGGAAACCAGCGGCGCCAGCTTCAGACGAGCAGCCCAAGCCTCCCGCCGGCTGAGGCACCGCGCCACGCGCCAGCGGTGCCGGCAGCCGCGCGCCAGTTTGTCGTCTGCTTCGAATATGTCGGGCCGACCGGTCTGACCGCCATCGGGGGCGCGACCGGCCGGCGTTACCGCTTTGACCGACCCGGTGCCCGCGTGATCGTGGACCCGCGCGACCGGCCTTCGCTGGCGGCCGTGCCCCATCTGCGGCAGGTGTGAAGTCGGCTGTCGTCGCGAAGGGGCGATAAGTGTCGGTGTAAACGCAGCCTCACCAAGACGGGTGAATGGGTTGTCGGTCCGCCCGGCGCAGCCACCGGCCGCTTGTTAGGGGCGCGCGGACATTCTGGTCCGCCTGTTGGGCACCGGATTGTGCGTGAAGAAACGGACAGGAATATCCGCGCTCCGGCAGGCCCTTGATTATCCCGCCCCGCTTGCCGCCTCGCCATCCCGCGTCCACCCTTCGGGCCGTGGACGACCTCAACCAACTGGATGAGTTGATGAGCTGCCGCCTCGACACGGGTCGCCGGCAGGCCAGCCCTTGCACGATCGTGATCTTCGGCGCCAGCGGCGACCTCACCACCCGCAAGCTCATCCCCGCGCTGTACCATCTCCACACCCAGCGGCTTCTGCCCGATCCCGTGCGCATCCTCGGTTTCGCGCGGCGCGAGAAGTCCGACGACGTCTGGCGGGCCGAGTTGTTCGAGGCCGTCCGGCAATTCGCGCGGAACCAGCCCGTGGGCGTGGAGCGCTGGTCGGCCTTTGCCGCGAATCTGCATTACTGCGCGGGCGACGCGACCGACCCGGCGGCTTACCGGCGGCTCGCGAACCGCCTGGCGGGCTTCACGCCCGATTCACTGCGCCGCAACCGGCTCTTCTACCTCGCCACGTCGCCCAGCCAGTTCGGCACGATTCCGGCCCACCTCCACGAAGCCGGCCTGTTGCGTCGCGAGGAAGACCCGCCTTTCTGGCAGCGGCTGGTGATCGAAAAGCCGTTCGGCCACGACCTCGCCTCCGCGCGTCGTCTGAACGCCGAGTTGGTCCGGTACGCGCACGAAGGCCAGTTGCTCCGCATTGACCATTACCTCGGCAAGGAGACGGTTCAAAACATCCTGTTGTTCCGTTTCTCGAACGCGATCTTCGAGCCGCTGTGGTCGCGGCAGGCGGTGGATCACGTGCAGATCACCGTCAGTGAAACTTCGGGCGTGGGCACGCGCGGCGGCTATTACGAGGAGAGCGGCGCGCTGCGGGACATGGTCCAGAACCACCTCTTGCAGGTGCTGGCACTCGTGGCCATGGAACCGCCGACCTCGCTCGATGCCGAGGCCATCCGCGACGAGAAGGTCAAGCTGCTGCAAAGCCTCCGCGTGCCCCCCGCGTCGCTGGCCGGCCGCCTTGCGGTGCGCGGCCAATACACGGCGGGGGAAGTCGCGGGCCGCGCCGTACCCGGTTACCGGCAGGAACCAAAGGTGAAACCGGATTCGAACGTGGAAACGTTTGTCGCCTTGAAGCTGCTGGTGGACAACTGGCGCTGGTCGGGTGTGCCGTTTTACCTGCGCACCGGCAAGCGGCTGCCGCTCAGCGCCAGCGAGGTGCGCGTGCAGTTCCGGCCGCCGCCGCACGTCCTGTTCGCCGCCCGGTGCGGCCCGCAGCTCGACGCCAACGCCATCACCCTGCGCCTCCAGCCGGACGAGGGTATTTCGCTCCGCTTCAATGGCAAAGTGCCGGGCGCCAGTCTCACCATCCGCCCGGTGCGGATGCATTTCCGGTACGATACGGAATTTGGCGCGTACACCCCCGAGGCGTACGAGCGGCTGCTGCTCGACGCGATCGAAGGCGACTCCACGCTGTTCATCCGGCGCGACGAGGTCGAAACCGCCTGGAGCATCGTGGACGGCCTCCGCGCCGCCTGGGCCGACACGCCGCTGGACGACGGCGAATTCTATCCCGCCGGCACCTGGGGTCCGGCCGCCGCGGACAAACTGCTCCAAGCTGATGGCCACGCCTGGCGCAATCCGCAACCTCTGCCGTGAAGCCGGCCCATGCGGTGCAAAAACGAGCGCGCCGGGAAAGCCAACGAGCGGGATGCGCGGCGTGTCCAGTCAGGGCCAATGGGGGCGCTTGGGGCACCGGCGCGCGCGAGGGCGCCTGCGACAGCACGCGTCTGAGCCATGCCTGACCCCGTAATGATCCGCTGTGAATCACCCGCGCACCTGGCCAGCGAGGCCGCCCGGCGTTTCGTGGACTGGGCCCGTCTGGCCACAAATCCGCCGAAGGTTCACACCGTGGCCATTTCGGGCGGGCGCATCGCCGGGCCCTTCTTTGACGCGATTGCCAACCGGGACCGGGCGGGCACGGGGCCGCGCCTGGCCCAACTGTCCGTTCATTTCTTTTTTGCGGATGAACGCTGCGTGCCGCCGAATCATGCGGACAGCAACTTTGCTCTCGCCCACGCCCGCCTGTTTGCGCCCCTGGGCCTGGCCGCGGAACGCGTGCATCGTTTGCGTGGCGAACTTACCCCGGAGCTGGCCGCCGTCGAGGCCGAGCGCGATCTGCGCGCGCTGACCACCGTGCCGGCCAACACGCTGCCGGCGTTCGACCTCGTGATCCTTGGCATGGGCGAAGACGGTCACGTGGCGTCGCTGTTTCCCGGCGCGCCAGCCGCGGTGACCGAAAGCCGCGCGGTGTATGTGCCGACCGTCGGCCCCAAGCCGCCTCCTCAGCGGCTGACACTCACGTTCGCCGCGCTGGCCGCGGCCCGCGCGCTCTGGGTGCTGGTGTCCGGCAGCGGCAAAGCGGCGGCGCTGGCGGACTCCTTGCGACCGGGTGGCGCCACCCCGTTGGCCCGCGTGCTGCGCGAGCGGGCGTCTGTAACCGTGTTTACCGACCTGCCGGCATTGTGAATTCCGGCACGGGTCTGAATCCGGTTGCGCGGCCGGGTCACGCGCGCCGGGTGGTTGCGGCACGCCGACCGGCTCGTTGTAGGGCGGGATTACAATACGGGGAAAAATGAGCGGCAAAGCCGGTTTCCAAGCTGAAAGCAGCAAGATATGAGAATTCCCGTGTAGGGGCGACGCAGGTCAAGCTTTCCGCCGGCCGCGCTGGACAGTCCGTGATCCGCGGGCAAATTTTCGCGCCATGTTCCGTTGGATCCAGCGGGTCTTCCTGGCGGCGATGGTGGCCGTGTCGGCGGGGCGGGCTCAAGGCACCCGCGAATACGAGCAACCGCCGATTAACTACTCCGCCAGCCCCGCCACCAACGCCGTGAGTGAATTGCAGACGCGGCTCGCTGCGGGCGATTGGCCGGTGCGTGGCTTGTCGGAGCGCGAAATTGTGCGCGAAGTGCTGGCCGCGCTGGACGTGCCGGCGGAGTCCCAGGTTCTGGTGTTCTCGAAAACCAGCCTTCAGCGCGAGTTAATCGGCCCGCGCCGCCCCCGCGCGCTCTACTTTGCGGACGACGCTTATGTGGGTTGGGTGCCGGGCGGGTTGGTTGAACTGGCCGTGAGTGACCCGGCGCTCGGGCTGGCCTTTTATCGCGTGGACCCGCGCGCACCGGCGACAATGCGTTTCGAGCGCGATCCGGATTGCCTCTCCTGCCACGGCGGGTCGCTCACGCGCCACTGGCCCGGCCTGATGGTGCGGTCGGTCTTCGCCGATGCCACTGGCGAACCGATCACCGCGGCAGGGACTTTCCTCACCGGCCACGAAAGCCCGCTGAGCGAACGGTGGGGCGGATGGTACGTCACGGGCCGGAGCGGCCCGCTGCGCCACATGGGTAACGTGACGGCCCGGCTCCACGGCCGCGACGCTCAACTGGATCGTGACGCCGGCGCGAACGTCACGGACTTGAGCCGCTTCTTCCCGGTCGAGCCGTACCCGCGCCGGGACAGCGACATCGTGGCGCTGCTGGTGCTCGAACATCAGGTCGGTATGATGAACCGCCTCGTCGAAGGCGGCCTGCGGGTCCGGAAATGGCTCGCCTACCAGCACAACCTCCAGCGCGAACTCGGCCAGCCGGTGAGCGCAGAACCCGAAGGCACGGCGCTGCGGGTGGTGGAAACCGAGGCCGGCCGCATCGTCGAGCATCTGCTCTTCTGCAACGAAGCCGCGCTGCCCGCCGGGGGCGTAAGCGGCACAGGCGATTTCGAACGGGCCTTCCGCCGCAACCGCCGCACCGACCCACAGGGCCGGAGCCTGAAGGATTTCGACCTCCGCACGCGTGTGTTCACCTGGCGATGCAGCTACCTGATCTATTCGCGGGCCTTCGCTGCGCTGCCGCCGGCTCTGGGCAAAGCCGTGGCGCGGCGTCTCGGTGAGGTGCTGACCGCCGCGGAACCGCCGGCGAAGTTCCGCCACCTGACCGCCGCGGAACGGACCGCGATCCGGGAAATCCTCGCGGCGACCAAGCCCGAGTTGACGCGCGCGTGGTGATAGGCGGAACGCCGCTGGAACGGCCCGCTTCGCCGGGCGGCGCTTGACGCCCCGGCGTTACGGCCAACAGACTCGCCCGCATGTTCAAGATGATCGGCGGCGACGGCCAGGAATACGGTCCGGTGACCGCGGAGCAGCTTCGGCAGTGGATTTGGGATCATCGCGCCAACGGCCAGACGCTGGTCCGGGCCGAAGGCGAAGCCGACTGGAAGCCGTTGGGCGCCTGGCCGGAGTTCGCGGATACGCTCACCGCAGCATCCCGTGCTTACAGCGGGTCCGATCCAACCCAGCCCGCCGCGGCGGCGGGGCCCGCCGTCCCGGATACCGCCGGGCGCGCGGGTGAACTGCGCGTGTTCGACTGTCTGGGCCGGGGTTGGGCGCTGCTACAACGACACGTCTTTCTCATCATGGGCGCCAGCCTGCTGGTCTGGAGTTTGCAAACGTTCCTGGCCCTGTTCGGCCTGTTGGGTTTGCTGGCCAGTTGGCTGGTGTCCGGCGCGCTGTACGGCGGATTATGCGTGCTGGTGCTCAGGCTCGCCCGCGGTCAACCGGCCGGGCTGGGCCACGTGTTTGCCTGCTTCGACGCGCGGTTCTTGTCCTGCATGCTCGTCTGGCTGTTCACGGAAATCATGACCCAACTCGGCCTGGCGCTGTTGCTCGTGCCCGGCATTTTCTTCAGCGTGATCTGGGCGTTCAGCCTGCCGCTGGCGGCGGACCGCGGTCTGGACCTGGGGCCGGCGCTGGCGGCGAGCTGGCGGGCCGTGCTGCCGCGCTTCTTCCCGGTGCTGGGCCTGCTGGCGCTGGCGTTTCTGCCGGTCGTGGTATTTGCCGCGTACAGTCTGGTGGTCACGACCGGCATCGCGCTGCGCACCCTGGGACCCACCGGCGCGACGGCCCTGGGAGACATGTTCGACAAACTCGTCGAGGTGGTGCGCGAGGCCTCCGTGCTGGGTTTTCAGCAACATCTGGTGCTGCTCTTGAACCTGCCGTTTGCCTGGGCGGCGGTGATGACGGCCTATGAAGACCTTTTCAACCCCGGACGCCGCCCCGCCGCCTGACCGCCCCACCGCGTGGGCGTGCACGCTGGCAAATCTGCTGGCGCTGCCCGGGCTGGGCAGTCTGGCGGCCGGACGCAAGGTGGGCTGGGCGCAGGCGGCGCTGGCAATGGCGGGCTTCGCGCTGGTGCTTTACGGGCTGGTGCGCACGCTCCTGGACCTGCTGGCCAGCGCCGAACCGGTGCCGGCCTTCACGCCCGCCGTGGCGCTCGGCCTCGCGGGGTTGGTTCTGTCTTTGGGTTCCTGGTGCTGGGCACTGGTGACAAGCATCCAGGTCCACCGCCAGGTGCGGGAGCAGGAGCACAAGACGTCCAGCTCGCCAGACCCCGCCGAGCCGCCGCGGCTTTGAGGCCGGCTCGGCCGCTTACTGCGTGGCCGGTCGGCCAAACGCCTCGATGAACTTCACGATGGCCCGCACGTCGTGGTATTTCGCCTTCCAGTTGTGCGCCTTGGCCGTGCTTTGGGGCTGGCCATCCGCGCTCACGGTGTCCAACCAGATACCGTCGGCGGCGTTGATCTGGTGCCGGCGCAGAAAGCCGATGAGCTTGACCAGCGCCTCGCGATAGGCGGGGTTGTCCCGGCGCGCCAGTCCCTCAGTGAGCGCGGCCATGAACTCGGACTGGCTCCACCAGACCTTGTTGGTGTCGGTCGCGGGCAGGTCGTCGAAGCCCCGGTTGTACAGACCACCGCGCTCGTGATCGGTGCCGTAGCGCAGCGCATGCTCAAGAATCGCGTCGAAGTGCGCCCATGACGGCCGCCGGTCGAGCACCTGCTCGGCGCGGATCATGAGCCAGGCAAACTCGACGTTGTGGCCATAGGACAGGCCGGCGCTTTTCGGGTCGGTCACCGACTTCCAGTCCGGCTGACGGTGAAAGGCGGATTTGCCCGGCTGTTTGGGGTAGAACCATTTCTGGTTGATCTTCAGCGCCTCTGCCAGCGACTTGCGCACCGCCTTGTCACCGGTCGCCGCGTACAGTTCCGCCAACGCCTCCATCCAGTGCAGGTGCGCGTTGGCGCTCTTGAGCCCGGCCACCTCCACCTCGATGCGCGGGTCCTGCACGGTGAGCAGTTCCCACTCGCGGGTGTAATGCTCGCCCCAGCCGTCGTGCTTGCGATCGTGGCAGCGTTCCTGGATCGTGCGGTACAGATCCATTGCGTGCCGCAGCGCGGCCGGGTCCTCGCTGGCGCGATGATACTCGACCAGGGCGTACACGACAAACGCCTGGCCGTAGAGGTATTTCCGGTCGTTCACCGGCTGGCCGCTCAAATCCGTCTTCCAGTAATAGCCGCCGTGTGTGGTGTCGCGGAACTTTTCCAGCAGGAAGATGTAGCCGTGGCGGGCGGCGCGGAGGTAATCGCGCTGCGGGTCGCGGTAACCCTTCCGATACGCGTGGGCAAAGCCCCACACCATGCGAGCCTGGGTCACGATCATTTTCTCCCGGGCGGGCGGCGCAGGTTTGGCGGCGTCGTCCGAAAGCACGTAGCCGCCGCGTTCCCAGTCCACGCCACGATCATACCAGTACGGCAGCACCTTCGCGGCAAGTTCCTGGCGGAACTCCTCGGCCAGCACCGCGAGGTCTGCAGTGGGTTCGGTGTCAGCCGTCGTGGCCGGCGTCGGGTTGAAAAGGCAGAGGCAACCCAGGACCAGCAGGCTGCAAAAGGTCGAGGCGGTGGCTTTCACGCCGGAAGGCTTCCACGCGCAGGAACGGCGTTCAACTTGAAACCGACGCGAGTCGTGGCGGGGTTTTATTTTCGCGCGTGGCGCGGCCTCGACGCCGTTGGCAAGGGGTAACACGCGAGGCGCCGGACGCGGAGTTCGGCTTCCCAGGCAGGCCTGGAAGCCGGCCGTTATCGCGCCGGAAATTCGAAACCCACCTTGCCCTTTTCGTCGAGGACCAGAAAGGCAGCGAAGGTCCGCCCCGTCTTGCGCGACACGAATTTGTCCAACTGGTCCGTGCGCCCGCCGGCCAGGAGTTTGGCCATCTGCTCGCGCGGCACCGGTTGTTCCAGAATGACCTTGCCGGATTTGAACTTGCACGGCCGCGTCTCGCGCTGACTGTGCTCGCAAAGGTAATCCGTTTCGGATTCGAACACCCGCCCGCCGCAGCGCGGGCATTTGCCCAGCGGCTCCTGTCCGGTGAAGTCCACCTTGACCGGCGGCTCCTTCGGTTTCGCCGCGCGGGTGGCGGGGGCCCGCGACTTCTTCTCGCGCGGTGCGAACTCGAAGCCGACCTCACCGTCCTTGAGCACGAGAAACGCCTCGAACTTCCGCCCGGTGCGCTTGGAAACAAAGCCGGTGAGCAGATCGGTTTTGCCCTCGGCGAGCAGTTTGGCGACCTGCGCCGGCTCAATGGTTTGCTGCAAGATCACCTTGCCCGTCTTGAACCGGCAGGACTTCCCCGACCCGACGGCCTTTTCGCAGACGTAGTTCATGCCGGCGTCGAAGACGGCGCCGCCGCATTTCGGGCACTTGCCGAGCGGCTGCTGGCCGGTGAAATCAGGCGTGGGCTCGACGGCCGGGGTCCCGCCGTGGCCGCGATTTTCCGCGCCGCCGTTGCCATTGCCGAAGTCGAACTCAACCTTGAAGTCGGGGGCCGGGCCGAGCTTCATCATGGCGTTGAAGAGCCGTCCCTGCTTGCTGCGGAAGCCCTGCAGCGGGCCCACCCTGCCCTCGCGCAGCAGCGTCTCGACCTCCTCCGGCTCGAACTGCCGGCCCAGGATGATCTTGAACAGCGCCCAGTCGCACTTCTCGCACTGGAAGGTCTTGTACTTCTCGTGCAACTCGCCGCCACACTTCGGGCACGGTACCTGAAGCGTGCCGAAGTCGCCGGGCACGGTGTCGTGCTCGTACGATTTGGCACGGTCCACGATGTGGCGCGTCATCTCGGCGATGCCGCGCATGAACTCCTCGCGCCGCAGGCGGCCGTGCTCCATCTGCTTGAGCTGGTACTCCCAGTCGCCGGTCAACTCGGGCTTGGTGAGTTCCTCGATGCCGAGGCCGCGCAGCAGGGTCAGCAGTGAAAACGCCTTGGCGGTGGGCTGGAGTTCCTTGCCGTGGCGCACCAGGTAGTGCTCGTCAATGAGGCCCTCGATGATCGCCGCGCGCGTGGCCGGCGTGCCCAGGCCCTTTTCCGCCATCGCCTCGCGGAGGTCGTCGTCCTCGACCAGCTTGCCCGCGCCTTCCATCGCGCTGAGCAGCGTGGCCTCCGTGTAGCGCGGCGGCGGCTTGGTCTGCTGCGCCTTGACCTCGATGTCCTCCGTGTGGACCCGCTCGCCGGACCGGACCGGCGTGAGCGACGGCGAGTCGGGATCCTGTGCCTCGCGGCCATACACCACCATCCAGCCCGGGTTCACCATCACCTTGCCTTCGGACTTGAACGGCTCGCCCTCGACGCGCGTGATGCGCGTGGTGACCAGGAACTCCGCCGCCGGAAAGAACACCGCGAGAAAGCGCTTCACCACGAAGTCGTAAAGCTTTTGCTCGGCCTCGGTGAGATGTTTCGGCTGCTCAGTGGTGGGAATGATCGCGAAGTGGTCGCTGACCTTCTCGTTGTTGAAAATGCGCTTGTTGGGCCTCACCCAGCCGGCTTCGAGGATGCGCACGGCGTGCGGTTCGTAGGCCGAGCCACGCAACGTCTCGAGCGTCTTGCGCACCGTGGGCGGGTAATCTTCCGGCAAATGCCGCGAGTCCGTGCGCGGATAGGTGAGCACCTTGTGCCGCTCATAAAGCGTCTGGGCCAGCGCCAGGGTGGTCTTCGCGCTGAAACCAAAACGCGCGTTGGCCTCGCGTTGCAGGCTGGTGAGGTCGAAGAGCAGCGGCGGCAGTTGCGTCGTCGGCTTGCTTTCCTCGGTGACGACGCCGGGTCTGCCGAGGCACCTGGCGCGGATGGCTTCGGCGAAAGCCTTGTCCCAGATGCGCTCGGGCCGGAGGTCCGTGTCGGCGTCCTTGGCGGTGTCGCGCTTGAATTTCTCGTCGAACCAGCGGCCCGGGTACGTGCCCGCCTCACAGGCAAAGGTGGCGTGCAGTTCCCAATAGTCGCGCGGCACGAACTTGCGGATGCGGTCCTCGCGCTCGACCAGGATGGCCAGCGTGGGGGTCTGCACGCGGCCCACAGTGGTCTTCACGAAGCCGCCGGTCTTCGAGTTGAAGGCGGTCATGGCGCGCGTGCCGTTGATGCCCACCAGCCAGTCGGCCTCGCTGCGGCAGACCGCGGCATCCGCCAGACCGCGCATCTCGGCGTCGCTGCGCAGCCGCTCGAAGCCTTCGCGGATGGCTTCGGGCGTCATGCTTTGGAGCCAGAGTCGGCGCACCGGCTGCTTCGCGCCGGTGTACTGGATGATGTAGCGGAAGATGAGTTCGCCCTCGCGGCCGGCGTCGCAGGCGTTGATGAGCTCGGTCACGTCCCGGCGCTGGATGAGGCGCTGGATGGCCTTGAGGCGGTCCTCGCTCTTCTCGCGGGGGGTGAGGTCGAAGCGCGGCGGGATCACCGGCAGGGCGGCGAAGGTCCATTTGCCGCGCCGGGGCTGGAACTCGGCCGGGGCGTCAATTTCCAGGAGGTGCCCGACCGCCGACGTGATCACGTAGCGGTCGTTCTCGTAATGGTCGCCGTCCTTCTTCACCCGCAGCGCGCGGGCGATGTCGGCGGCGACCGATGGCTTTTCGGCGATGACCAGGGCCTTTCCCATGGCTAACAGGCGCGGCGCCGCCGGCGAAATGACCTCGCGACGTGGCGGCTTCCCTGCGCGGAGCGGGAAAGTGGCCAAAAGCCCCGCGCAAGTCAAAGGGTGTCTGTCGGCGGACCGTTGGGGCACCGGCAACCCGCCGGTAGAAAAGTATCGACGGGCAACAAACCGTCCGGGGGCGCGGGCACTGGGGCCGGAAACCGGGAGATGCCCCGCGCTTTCGGACCGCCGGGCGGTTGCTTGACAGGTCTTTGGTCAATCCCCATTTTGACCGCTCACTTTCACGCGAACGCAACGAACGCCATGACTGAACCGCACAATTTATTCGGCACCCGGCGCGCCTTCGATCCGGGCAACGGGAAGCCAGGCCATTTCTATTCCCTGCCGGCCCTGGAGGAGGCGGGTGTGGGTCCGGTGTCCCGCCTGCCGGTTTCGCTGCGCCTGGTGCTCGAGTCCGTGCTCCGCAACTGCGACGGCGTCAAAATCACCGAGCAAGACGTGCGGACCCTCGCGCGGTGGCAGCCGAGCGCGCCCCGCACGGCTGAAATCCCTTTCCTTGTGGCGCGCATCGTCCTGCAGGACTTCACCGGCGTGCCGCTGCTGGTGGACCTTGCCGCCATGCGTTCGGCCGTGGCCCGGCTGGGCAAGGACCCGCAACTCGTCGAGCCGCTGGTGCCGGTGGACCTGGTGGTGGACCATTCCGTGCAGGTGGATTTCGCGGGCTCGCCCGACGCCTTCCGCAACAACCTGGAGATGGAGTTCATGCGGAACCGCGAGCGGTACGCGTTCCTGAAGTGGGGCATGCAGGCGTTCCGCACCTTCAAGGTGGTGCCGCCCGGCATCGGCATCGTTCACCAGGTCAACCTCGAATACCTGGCCAAGGGGGTGCTGGAGGCCGGCGGGATTTACTACCCCGACACCTTGGTGGGCACCGACTCGCACACCACCATGATCAACGGCCTGGGCATCGTGGGCTGGGGCGTGGGCGGCATCGAGGCCGAGGCCGGCATGCTGGGCCAGCCGGTGTACTTCCTCATGCCCGACGTGGTGGGGGTGCATGTGACCGGCACGTTGCGGGAAGGCGTCACCGCCACGGACGCGGCGCTCACCGTGACGCAGATGCTCCGGAAGGCAAAGGTGGTGGGCAAGTTCGTGGAATTCTTCGGCCCCGGCGCCGCCGCGCTGCCGGTGGTGGACCGGGCCACGATCGCCAACATGGCCCCCGAGTACGGTGCTACGATGGGCTTCTTCCCGATTGACGCGGAGTGTGTCAACTACCTGCGCGCCACCGGCCGCAGCGAGGAGCATTGCCGCGCTTACGAGGCGTACTACCGCGCCCAGGGTCTGTTCGGCATGCCGCGCCAGGGGGAGATCACCTACTCGCAGGAACTGGAGCTTGACCTCGGCAGCATCGTACCCAGCGTCGCCGGCCCGAAACGGCCGCAGGACCGCATCGAACTGCCGGCATTGAAATCGCGGTTCCTCGAACTGCTGACCCGGCCGACGAGCGAGAACGGTTACGGCAAGTCGCCGGAGGAGATCGGCAAGCGCGTGCCCGTGAACGGCTATCGTCGTACGGAGTTTCACCCTGAATGGCAGGCCGGGCTGCAGCACGCCGCCCTTGAGCCGAGCGAAAGCGAGATGCGGGACCAGCATCCCGCACCGGACAACGTCATGGTGACGCGCGAGGAATTGAAGTGCGAGTTGCGACACGGCTCGGTGCTCATCGCCTCGATCACGAGTTGCACGAACACCTCCAATCCCACCGTCATGCTCGCCGCCGGTCTGCTCGCCCGGAAGGCGGTCGAGCGCGGGCTCGCGGTGAGCCCCACGGTCAAGACCTCGCTGGCCCCGGGCTCGCGGGTGGTCACGGATTACCTCCGGAAGACCGGCCTGCAGCCTTACCTCGACCGGCTGGGCTTTCACCTCGTCGGCTACGGCTGCGCCACGTGCATCGGCAACTCCGGCCCGCTGGAGGCGCACCTCGAGGAGGCGGTGATCCAAAACGACCTCGTGGCGGCCTCCGTGCTGTCCGGCAACCGCAATTTCGAAGCGCGCGTGCACCAGAGCCTGAAGGCCAACTTCCTCATGTCGCCGCCCCTGGTGGTCGCCTTCGCCCTCGCCGGCCGCGTGGACGTGAACCTCGCCGAGGAGCCCCTGGGCGCCGGCCGCGACGGCCGGCCGGTCTTCTTGCGCGATGTCTGGCCGTCCCTGAACGAAATCCGCGAACTGCTCGCCAGCGCGCTCAAGCCCGAGGTTTACCGCGAACTGTACCGGGACTTCGCCGCCCAGAACCCCAAGTGGAACGAAATCCCGGCCGTGACCGGCGCGGTGTACCAGTGGGACCCGGCCAGCACGTACATTCAGGAGCCGCCGTTCTTCCGCGATTTCTCCCGGCGGCCGGGCGCACTCGCCGAAATCAAGAGCGCCCGCTGCCTGGCGATCTTCGGCGACAGCGTGACCACCGACCACATCTCGCCCGCGGGCGCGATCAAGAAGGATTCCCCCGCCGGCCGGTACCTGCTCGAGCACCATGTGGCGGTGGCGGAATTCAACAGCTACGGCTCGCGCCGCGGCAACGACCGCGTAATGACCCGCGGCACCTTTGCCAACGTACGCATCAAGAACCTCATGCTGGGCGGCGCGGAAGGCGGTTACACTCTCTTCCAACCGGGCGGCGAAAAACTGTCCATCTACGATGCCGCCCGGCGGTACGCGGAGAGCAAAACCCCGCTCATCGTGCTGGCGGGCCAGGAATACGGCACCGGCAGCTCGCGCGACTGGGCGGCCAAGGGTCCGGCGTTGCTGGGGGTGAAGGCCGTGGTGGCGCAGAGCTTCGAGCGCATCCACCGTTCCAACCTGGTGGGCATGGGCGTGCTGCCGCTGCAGTTCAAGGAGGGCGCCAACGCTCAGACGCTGAAGCTGGATGGCTCCGAATTGTACGAGGTGCAGGGCCTGGGACCCAACCTCAAGCCCCAGCAGGACCTCACCCTGTGGATCCGCCGGACCACCGGCGCGGTCGAGCGAGTGCCGGTCACCTGCCGCATAGACACGCCCATCGAGGTGGAGTACTACCGGCACGGCGGCATCCTGCCATTTGTGCTGCGGCAACTGCTGGCCAAAAGCTGAGGCCGACGGGTGCGGTCAGCGGCTTGACATGGCAAACCGGCCGCCGCTCACGCCCGACAGGTTCCGGTCTTCCCCCATTTCAACCCCGCCCCACCTGACAGTAAGGGGCGGGTGAGTTTTTAGCGCGTTTCGGTTACGCGAGCCGAGGCTGGTGGGACAGGCTTGGGGAGCGTGCTAATCGCTAATCTCCACTGTCAATCCAGCACCGGTTCCGAGCCATCGAGCATCTTCACTTTGTTGTGCTCGAAGTATTCGCGGGTGAGCGCCTTCATCATCTTTGCGCGTTGATCGTAAAGACGCTTGAGTTTGCGCGGCTTGTGCTTGGCCAGGGCGTAATGGGTAAGCAGCGGCATGGCGATGGTGGTGTCCGTATAGCACACCACCGCGTCGGGCAGGCGCTCGGGGTCCACCTTGCCCCAGCTCACCGCCTCGCTGGGCGTGGCGCCGGACAACCCGCCGGTGTCGGGCCGGGCGTCGGTTACCTGCAGGAAATAATCCTGGCCGTATTCCTTGATGCGGAGCACTTCCTGGATTTGCGGCTCGGTCTGGAGCATGAAGTTCTTCGGGCTGCCGCCGCCCCAGAGCACCACGGCGCTTTTGCCCCCGGCCCGCTTGGCGGCGAGGACGATCGCGGTGGTTTCGTTCACGTCAATGCTCGGGTTGATCCGCAGTTTGTTGCCGCGCAGTTCCACCCCGGCAACGTTCATGCCGATGGTTGAGTCGCCCGGCGAGCTGGTGTAGCACGGCACGCCGGCGCGATAGGCGGCGGCGAGCACGGACACATCCTTGAGCTTGTGCTGGCGCTCCCACTCGGCGCAGTAGCGGCCGAGCAGGTAGTGCAGTTCCGCCGTGCCCATTTCCTTCTGAAACTCGGGCTGGACCAGGATCTGGCGGAGGATTTCGTCCGTGGCCATCAGACCGTCGGAATACGGGATCACCACGTCGTAGATGCGCACCAGGTCATTGTTGCGCAGATCGGTGTCGTCGAACTTGAAGCTGCCGGCGTGGACCGGGTAGTTCAGCGCGAAGTGCATGTCGTGGTACAGGTTCGCGCCGGTTGCGACGATCCAGTCCACAAAGCCGGCCTTGATGAGCGGGATGATGCACGAGCAGCCCAGCCCGGCCGGGGTGAGCGCGCCGGAGAGGCTCATGCCCACGGTCACGTCCGGCGCGAGCATCTTCTGTACGAACAACTGGCAGCCTTCGCGCAGCCGGGCGGCGTTGTAGGCGAGGAACACCTCGTCCAGGAGGTACGTGAGTTTTTCCCGGCCGTTCAGGTTCCGGGGCAGGATGCGCTTGCCCGACATGTACTGCTTCTTGTGGGGACACTCCTTCTCTTTCAGCCAGTCGGGCATTTCGGACAGGTCTTCGCGCGCGCGGGTGTGAGCTCGTTCGGTTCTTGCCATAATTCAATTCCGGTTTGTTGGCCGGGAAGCATACGGTCGCCGCCCGGCTTGCCAACTGTCTTCCACCAAAAACCACGCACGAACGCGCCAATCCAGCTTGCCGCCAGCGCCGCGGCGCGCCGGCCGGTTCCCCCCGGCCGCCCTGACCACACCCGCCGCAGTCTGGCGACTGCTGTCGGAGAAGAGCCAGGTTCCAAGTCCCGGTTTAAAGTCCAGAGTCCACGGTTCACGGTCCTGAGCCGAAGGTTAAAAGCCCGCATCTGGCATCCGGCATCCACCCTCTGACACCGGCATTCTGAAAACGTACGCTGGTGCTGACCGCGCCGCCCCGCCCTGCCAGGACCAAACCCGCAAGAGCCGGGCCGAGCCGGGTCGCTGATTGGTCGCTGCTTTTTGCTTGGCGGGCCGGCGGCTTATCCCGATAACCCCCGCCATGCAAAATCATCTGCTTGTCCCCCGCGCGCACCGGGCATCATTGCTGGGCGCAATCCTCCTCGCCGGCGCGTTGAACGCGACTGCCCAGGAGGAATTCCTCGGCCGTTGGGCCCTGACCCTCCCCGACGGCGGCGCCGGCTGGCTGGAGATCAAAAAGGAAAACGGCTGGTACGACGGCTCGATTCTGTGGGGCGGCGGCAGCGTGGTGCCGGTGTCGAGCGTGTTCTTCACCGACGGCACGCTGAATGTGACCCGCACCCGCGAGGTGAACCGCAAGGACACCACCGGCAAAGTGGTCCGCAAGCAACTATTCACCGAATTGCTGGCCGGGCGGGTGGACGGCGACACCATCAATTTCATGCAGTTCAACCCGCGCGAAAACGGTCAGGGTCTGGACACTGCGGAGTTCAGCGGGAAACGCATCCCGGACCTACCGCCGCAGCCCGACCTTTCGAAGATCAAGTTCGGCGAGCCGATCGCGCTCTTCAACGGCAAGGATCTCACCGGTTGGCGGCTGGTCGAGTCCGGCGCGGCCAACGGCTGGAGCGTGCAGGACGGCGTGCTTCTCAACCGGCCGGACAAGGACAGCGGCAAGCATTACGGCAACCTCCGGACCGAGCGCGAGTTTGAGGACTTCAACCTCCAGCTCGAGGTCAAGGTGCCCAAGGGCGGCAACAGCGGCATCTATCTGCGTGGTATCTACGAGGTGCAGGTGGCGGACTCGTACGGCCGCGCGCCGGACTCACACGGCATGGGCGGCATTTACAGCCGCATTACGCCCACGGTCAACGCCGCCAAGCCGGCCGGCGAATGGCAGACCCTCGACATCACGCTGGTGGATCGCCACGTCACCGTGATCCTCAACGGGGTGAAGATCATTGACAACCAACCGCTGGCGGGATGCACCGGCGGTGCGCTCTGGTCGGACCAATTCCGGCCCGGCCCGATCTACCTGCAGGGCGACCATGAGGCGGTGGACTACCGCAATATAGTACTCCGGCCGGTGGTGAAGTAATCGAGGCCGGCCCCAAGCCCGAGCATCAAAACCACAGGGGCTTGCGCAGCTCGCCCCGCGGAGGGATGTGGTGCGCTTACTGCGTCCGCCCGAAACGTTTCTCGAGTTCGCGGTAGTTGAACTCGATCAACGTGGGCCGGCCATGCGGGCAGGTGTACGGCATGGCGCAGCGGCGAAGGTCCTCCACCAGGTTTTCCAGTTCCCGGCCTTGCAGCGGGTCGTTGGCCTTGACCGCGTGGCGGCACACGGTCTTGGCCACCATTTCCTCGCCCAGCCGCATCGAGTTCACCTCCGAGCCGGCCGCCCGCAGGCCGTCCACCAGTTCAAGCACGAACTGCCGGGGATCGCCCACCCGGACAAACGGTGGCAGGCCGTCCAGCAGGAACGTGCGCTCGCCAAACTCGCGCAGGCTCACCCCCAGCCGCCCCAGCACGGGGAGCAACCCCCGCAGCCACACGGCATCCCGCACCGACACCTCGACCGTTTCCGGCAACAGCAGGCGCTGACAGGGCGCCTCGCCCTGTTCCAAGCGGGCGAGCATTTGCTCGAAGAGCAGCCGCTCGTGTGCCGCGTGCTGGTCCATGAGCACCAGCCCGCGGTCGCTTTCGAGCACCACGTACAAGCGCCCGATCACGCCCACCAGCCGGAGCGGAACTTGCAGCAGCGGCACGGGACCGGCCGGAACGCCCGGAGCGGCGACGAGGGAAGGAGGTTCGATTCCAGAGGCCGGAGGCCGGAGGCCGGAGGCTGGAGCCGGGGCGGGCGGTCGAGGAACGGCGGGCAGGGCCTGCCCGTGCGACTCCGCCGGGGGAGTTGGACTCGCCCGGGGCACGCGGGGGCGATTTTCCCCGGACGGGCCGGGCGCGGGAGTGGCGGGGCTGAGGAACCCCGCCAGAGGCAGCGGCTCGGCTGAGCGCGAGGGCGCCGGGGACGTTGGCAAAGCGATTGGCGCCGTTGGCAAATCCGCTTCCTTCGCACCGCGGCCGCCGGTCTCCGGCATCGGGTGTCCGGCCTCCGGCTCTTGAGTTCTGACTTCTGCCCGCTGGCTTCCGGCTCCTGCCCCCTGACTCCCGGCGTGAAACGCCAGCAGCGTCCGGCGGACCGCCTGCGTGACCAGCGCCCGCACCGCGCGCTCGTCGTGGAATTTCACCTCGCGCTTGGCCGGATGGATGTTCACGTCCACCCGCGCGGGGTCCAGTTCGAGGAACAGGCAACACACCGGGTATCGTCCCTTCATCAGCGCGGTGTGGTAGCCCTCGAGCAGGGCGAAGTTCAGCGCGCGGTTTTCCACCGGCCGACGGTTCACAAACAGGTGCTGGTCCTCACGCGTGGCGCGGGACACGCCGGGCGCGCCGATGAAACCCCACAGGCGGAAGGCCGAAGGTCGGGGGGCGAAGGTCGCAGGTTCGTGCAGTTCCAGCGGTTCGGAAACTTCCTCCTCCTCGGGCGCGGTCGCCGCCGCCAGGCGTGCGGTGAAATCCACCGGCAAGAGGTTCAGGTCCGCGCCGTACAATGCGCGCAGGCGCTCGTGCAAGACGGCGAGGCGCGAGGCCGTGTCCTGACCGACCGGCAGCGGCGGCAGTTGCCAGACCGTGCGGCCGTCATGCACGAAAGCGAAGCCGACCTCGGGAAAGGCCAGCGCCGCCAGCAGCAGGTAATGCTGGATGTGCGCCCGTTCGGTGTCCTCGCTGCGTAGAAACTTCCGGCGCGCGGGCAGGTTGTAGAACAGTTGCCGCACCTCGACGGTGGTGCCCGGCGGGCCGCTGGCGGCGCGCACGTCCAACAGTTTGCCGCCCGCCACCTGCATCTGGGTAGCTTCCACCGTGTCGTTCTCGCGCTCGCGGGTGGTGAGGGTGAAGCGGCTCACGCTGGCGATGCTGGGCAGGGCCTCACCGCGAAAGCCCAGCGTGGTGATGGCCGCCAGGTCTTCCGCGCGTTGAATCTTGCTCGTGGCATGGCGCTCTAGACACAGCAACGCGTCGTCGCGGCTCATGCCCACGCCATCGTCGCTCACCCGGATCAGGCTGCGCCCGCCCGCCTGCACTTCCACTGTGATCCGACGCGCGTCCGCGTCGAGGGCGTTTTCGACCAGTTCCTTGACCACGCTGGCCGGGCGCTCGATCACCTCGCCGGCGGCGATCTGGTTGGCGACCGGTTCGGGCAGGAGGCGGATGCGGTTCACCGGTTCAGGTTAGCAGTGCACCCCGGCGCGCGGAAGCGCCCGCGACAGGAAGGCATTTTCCGAGCGGGTCCGACTCGTCCGGCCGGCGGGGTGCCGGCCCCGTTCGGACGTTTCACTTTTTCCGTGTGGACCGGTCCATCAGCCAGAGCACGTCCGGGTTGCCGGGGGAAGGATAGTTCAGTTGCAGCGGCTGGCGGGGCCGGAGCACGGGCGTGGTCCGCGGGTCCAGCCAGCGTTTGATCTCGGAATGGCCGTCGGCGAAGGACAGGCCGCCGGCGCGGCCGTGGTAGCTGGCCGGGTAGTCCACGATGCGCCAGAGGTTGGGCTGGTTGGGATAGCCGGTCATGCCCACCACCATTTCTCCGTCGTTGATGCTGTCCTCGCGCTCGTCCATGAGGAGCCAGGTCATGGTGGGGCCGGGATCGGTCAGGTCGCTCATCTTGTAGTAAATCCGGAAGCCCGGGCCGAAGCCCTCCACGTCGGTCGAGTTGAACCACGCGTTCATGGCCAGGCTGCGCACGCGCGGGTAGGTGGTGCCGCGGTAGGTCACGGCGCTCTTGTCGGCGGGACATTTCCACACGGCCGGCGTCTGGCCGCAATAGGGCCACAGCAGGCTGTTGGTGAGGTCGCGGGTGATGTCCCAGTTGCTCCGGTTGTTGCCGTCGAAGTCCAGCGAGCCGTGCACCCATTCGATGGGCGAGCCAGGAGCGTACGACGCGGGGAACTTGTCCTGGTTGTCGTCCACGTAAAACCGCCAGGCCAGGGACATCTGCCGGGTGTTGTTCATGCACATGATGCCCTGCGCCTTCGCCTTGGCCTTGGACAGGGCGGGCAGGAGCATGCCGGCCAGGATGGCAATGATGGCGATGACCACCAGCAGTTCAATGAGCGTGAAGCCTCCGGGACCGGCGGGCCGCCGGGAATCGAACGAGGTCGTTTGCATAAACTAGTCGGGATGAAGCCGAAAAGAACAGCGGCGTCTTGACCCCCGGCGCCAGTCAGCCAAATCCGTCACCACCCACGCCCAAACGGTTATTGCAGCGGCTTCCACTTGGCGTGCTTGAACCGTTCGTAAATCCAGCGGAAGTCGCGATTTTTCACGTTGCCGCCCTGCCAGTAAAAGCTCGAGATGCCGTTGGCGGAATCGCGCGCCGCCTTGAGCGTGGTGGCCTCCAGCCACTTGTGGGCCTCGGCGTGGCCGTCGGCGAAGGCCAGCGTGCTCACGTCGCCGTGGAACACCGCAAACGGGTCCACCCAGCCGGGCGGGCTGACATCGAGCACCCAGGTGCCGTTGTTGTAGTCGCGCGGGTCGGCCTCTTCGAGGAACACCAGGGACATCGTGGGCTCGGGGATCGAGGCCAGTTTCTTGAACGGCTCAACGCCGGTCCACATGCCCCCGTTCATGCCGTCGGATTTCGAGTAGCTGTCGTAAGCCCAGCCGCGGCCGGGCTTGAGGCGCTTGGTGCGCAGGTCGCCCGGACAATGGTAGGCGCCGGGGCTGTCGCAGTACCGGGCCAATGGCGAGCGGCGGATGCCCTCCTCGACGCGTTTCTGGGCCTCCGCGATGCTGATGTTCTGCGGGAAATTCGGTCCCGGCGTGGGGCCGACCCAGAAGCCGCCGGCGTAAAGGTCCGGCATGCCGGTCTCGCGCGTGTACAGGATCGTGTCGCGGTTGTCATCAGCGTACATCACCCAGGCGAGGCCGAGCTGCTTGAGGTTGCTCAGGCAGGCGGAGCCGGTGGCCTTGGTTTTCGCCTTGGACAAGGCCGGCAACAACATCCCGGCCAGGATGGCGATGATGGCGATGACCACCAGTAGTTCGATCAAGGTGAACCCTCCGTCGCGCGGAGGTTTGGCCGGATGGAGTGACAAGGCCTTCATAGGTTCAAGGGCTTGTGATTGCTTACTCGGCAACTTGTACGAGAACTGAAGGCTGTCAATCCCGGAGATTTTGCCTGCGGCCGGCCGGGTCGCCCGCTAGGAGTCTGTCGGACTTAGCTCGAGGGCGGGGTGCGCCGGTATCGGTAGTAGTTGGAGTGGCCGGGATGATGAGGTGGGGCCCGCGAGGCCAGGACAAACTCGCCGGTTCCGGGGTGCCGGCGCGTGCCGGTGTTGGCCGCCGCTGCCGGTTTCGAGCCGGCGGAACTCGCCGTCAGCCCGCCGTCGCCCCTTTCAGCCCCGCCCCCAGCCGGTGCAGCCGCCTCAGGTTGTAGGCCAGACACACCAGCGTCCATTCCCCG
>Ga0209381_1000631_pt1 | contig 79265 bp, 52 predicted proteins | sample DewCreD2012metaG_FD_184111 | JGI IMG/M metagenome (GOLD analysis project Ga0209381, IMG submission 184111) | Hot spring sediment bacterial and archeal communities from British Columbia, Canada, to study Microbial Dark Matter (Phase II) - Dewar... ... | reverse complement strand
GGAAACGCTGCTGACCACCTTCGCCAGGTGCTGGTCGGCGCCGAAGTTCACCGTGCCGCCCGAAACGTTCAGCGTCAGGTTCGGCGCTGACGACGAGCCGGCGTTGGTGTTCAGGTTCACCGTGCCGCCCGACACGCTCAGCGTGGAGCCCACGCCGTGGGACTGGGCGCCGATATTCAGCGTGCCCGCGCCGCTCTTGGTCACGGTCGCGCCGCCGGCGATGTTCAGGCCGGCGTTGAGCGTGCCGCCTTGGACGTCCAAGACATCGCCGTTGACACCCGTCAGGGCATTGGTCACGGCCAGCGTGCCGGCGCCGGTCTTCACGAGGGTGCTGGAGGCCGGCCGAACCAGAGTCGTGGCGGTCGTCGTGCCGCCCTGGATGTCCAGCACGGAGTTGACGCCGCCGGGGACACTGAGCGTGCCGATCGTGCCCGTGCCGCCCAGCACGCTCAGGGTGGTCAGGGCCACCGTGCCCGAACCCACCGTCAACGTGCCCTGCGTCGCCCCGTTTTCGATCGTCAGCGTCGTGCCATAGGTCAGGGTCGTGGTGCCGGTTCCGGCCAGTGAGGCGATGCGCTTGCTGCCGGCGGTCAGGTTGAACGTGGCGTTGTTGGTCACGGCCACCGCGTTGAGGCTCACCGGGTCATAGAACGGATCCGCCGTGCCGCCGACGCTGACGATGCCCCCGCTGATCAGCAGAGTTGAGCCGGGCGCCACGGTCACGGTGCCGCCGGAGCGAGTAATCGTCAGCGTGCCGGTTGAGATCTTCTGGAGGGTGCCGTTCCAGGATGTGTTGCCCGTGCTGGTGATCGCCCAGCGGTTCACCCGCGGAGTGCCCGAAGGCGACAGGTCATTGATGACCAGGTTGCCGTTGAGCCCCGTGCCGCCGGTGCTGACGGCATCGAAGACGCCGCCGTTGAGCTTGAACGTGAAGTTCGTGCCGGTGGGCATGCTCGTCTGGGCGGCCAGCACCCCCCACAGCACGGTGCCGCCACGCAGATCCACGGTCCCGCCGTTGCTGGCGCCCACGGCGCCGCCGGTACTGCCGTTGCCGTAACCGAACATCGCCGAGTCGTCAGCGCCGTTGATGATGAGCGTGCCGCCACTGCCCACCATCGTAGCCCCGGCGTTGGTGCGCATGGAGTTCTTGAAAACAGCGCCGGCGGCAATGTTGATCGTTGCCGTCGCTCCGGCGGCGACGAAGACCTGCTGTGGTCCATAGCCCGGATTGAAGTTGGTGCTGACCCCGGCCGCAGCCGTCCAGGCATAGATCCCGTTGCCACCGACCGCGGTCGTGGCGATCAACGGGTTGGCCAGGACGTTCAGCGTGGACACGGGGGCGGTGAAGTCCCACAGGCCCGTCGCCGCCCCGGTGGCCTGGTCGCTGCGGTACGGCAGCTGGTTCACCGTCACCGCGCCGCTGCCGTCGATCCGCAAGCCCCATGTTGTGGGGCTGGTCGGTGCGGTGGGCGGAGTGTAGTTGACCGCGCCCCCGCCTGTGGTACGGAAGGCGCCGCGGCTGGTTCCCGTCGCCATGTGGCCGGTCAGCACCAGCGTGTCGCCGCCGCTGACATCGAGCGTGAACGTGGTTGCGGAGGTAAACGTACTGCTGTTGGAGTTGAATCGGTTTGTGAGCGTGACCGAGCCCGATCCGGCCGCCAGTTGCAGCCTGCCTGTGTCGCTACCCATGATCTGCCCGCCCGCCGAAGTGGACCCAAGCTGGTTGGGGGCGTTGAACACCACCGTGCCGCCGACGATGTGCATGCCCCCGGTAAAGGTGTTCCCGCCGGGCGGCGCGTTGGTCAGGTCCAGCGTGCTGTTCACGCCGCTCTTGACCACCTCGACCGGGGCGATCAGCCCGTCATCCTGGAGGGCATAGATGCCGTCCTGGCTCATGGTGCCGCTGCTGTGGGTGCCGCCCAGGTGCAGCAGCTTCACCGGGGTGACGCCCGCCGTGCCGGCGACGGTGGTGGCGGTGTAGGTGCCCGGCAGGCCCGTGATGGTGTAGTTGCCGCTCCACCCGATGGCGCCGTTGTCCAGCGTCACTCCCGGTCCGGTGTAGGTGATGGCCGGGTTGAGCAGAATGGCCCCGCCGGAGGTCGGGCTGACCCCCACGGTGGTCAATGCGGTGACGCTCTGGACGGCGTTGGCATGGTTGAGGTAAAGCGTGCCGCCGGTGGCGCGGGTGTCGCCGGTGTTGGTGTTGGCCGTGTTCAGTTCGGTGATGCCGTTGTTGGTGACGTTAACCGAGGTTGCGCCGCTGAGGACGCCCGCCCCGATGATCAGCTTGGTGGCTACGCCGCCGCCGCCGAAGATGTATCCGTTGCTGCCGGGCGTGAGCGTCCCCGTGTAGGTCGCCCCGCCGCTGGCCGCATCACCCAGAACCGTCGATCCCAGCCGCAGGCTGTTGAGCCCCGGGGTGGCCAGGTCGTAGGCCTGGCTGCTGTTGCCGGTGATGGCCAGCGTGCCGTTCGAACCGGTAGTGATCTTGGCCAGGTCGCCGGCGGCCATGCCAAAGCCGTCGCCCAGGGCGCCCGAGACGGTGATGTACGCGCCTGTGCCCGCTCCCATGGCTGCGGCGCTGTCAACCCGCAGCGTGGCATTGGCGTTGACCGTCAGCGTGCCGGTGAAGGTCTTGGCGCCGCTGAAGACCACGATGCCCGGGTTCATGTTGGCCACCGTCGGCGCCACGAGGCCGGGATAGGTGGCATTGTTGCTGCCACCGATGACCACGTTGGCCGCACCGCTCAGGTCGCCGCTGAGGGTCAGCGTGCCGCTGTTGCCGTTGATCGTCATTCCGGTGCCGGAACCGAGGGTCATGATCAGGTTGGTGCTGATCGAGTTGCTGCCGCCCTGGCTGCTGATCGTGCCGGCCCCGCCGGTGCCGGCCAGCACGTCAAACGTAAGCGTCGAGGCGTTGGCGGTGCCGATCGACACGTTCACGAAGTCGGTGCCGCCGGGGGTCGTGGTGGTGCTGTCGCCGATGTTCAGCACTTGCAGCACCGAGTTGGCCGAAACATCGATGCTCAGGTTGCCCGTGTAGTTCTGATTCACGGCCGCCGTGTCGCCGCCAACGGGCACGGGCCCCGCCCCGGCGTTCCAGTTGGCGGCGGTGTTCCAGTCGTGCGGCCCGCCCGACATCTGCACGTCCCAGGTCGAGGTTGCCGCCCGTGCCGATCCGGCCAGCAGCAAACCGCTCACCGTTGCCAACGCCGCTGCGCGCACGACACGCTTGTTGCCCTTGCGGGCGCTACGAGTGCAGGACATGAGATTGCTCCTCGAAAAAAAGGGGTGATAGAAGGTCGCAAAGCACACATGGAACACAACTTATATGCCATGCATAGATTGGCTGCCCTCTCCAGATCGCGCTTCCCGCATCCCAGCGGCAGGGCCGGTTGGGGCCTGCGGATCACTGAATTGAGCCTTTGCTGAAATATATCACAGGTTTATCGGAGCGTCCAAATAAAATCCCGGGTACGAGAAGGTTCTCCTCTTTATACGACTTAAGTGTTGCGATTGCATGCACTTGTGAATGATTGGGCCTTCGGCGGGCACGGTTGCCTCGACTGACAATGCGGGCGGGGTTGCCCTCCGGACGCTGTGCCGTGACCTTTGCACGCTGCCGGCCGCTGGACGGGTAACGGAAAGGGGATCTTCTCAGGCACTGGCCCGTGGAGGCTCGCCCGGGCTCATGAAGAATAGGCAGTGGTGGCAAAAAACCGGCTTGAGGCGGCGAGGTGTGGGGCGTATAAATGGACGCAAGGCACGCACTGTGCCGACCGGCCCGCGCTATGGCAAAGCAGCCCACCAGCACGCCCGATGGACCCGCAGGTGCGACGGCGGTCAAACCGCCTCCGCAGAAGAAAAAGTCGCCCCGGACCCGGCCCCCCAAGCCGCTCCCGCCCTGGAAGGTGCTGCTGCACAACGACGACAAGAACGACATGGTCTATGTCGTGCTGACGATCCTGCAGCTCACGCCCCTCAACGAGCAGGAGGCCGTGAAGCGCATGCTTGAGGCGCACAAGACCGGCGTGGCTCTGCTGCTGACCACCCACAAGGAGCGGGCCGAGCTGTATCGCGACCAGTTCAAGAGCAAGGGCCTGACGGTCACCATCGAGCCGGCGGAGTAGGCGGCGGAAGGCAAGTGGAACAACGACAAAGCCCCCCCGCCGCCGTTCTACTGGCTACTGGCTACTTCCAGTTTGACCTTCCCGCCGCCGCGCTGCTATCTTCTGCGGCCAACCAGGAGCCCTCTTGAACAGACCCCTTGCGAGCCTGTTGTGTTTGTGCCTGGTCCTGGCCTGCTGGTCCTGCGCCAGGAATGTGCCGGCCGGTTCGACCGAGGCCTTTGAACCCCTGTCGGCGCAGAGCTTCACATGGCGCTGGACGGCCGACCTGCAGCTGGGCAAGTCCGGTGACATCGTCCGCCAGGTATTCATCAGCGACGAGTATGTGTTCGTTCACACCAGCACCAACCGCGCCTTCGTGCTGAACCGCGCCAGCGGCCGGATCCTGTTCGTCCGCACGCTGGCCGGCATGAACGCGGATCTGTACGAGCCGGTGGTCTTCAAGGACTACATCGTCTGGCCGGTTACGCAGCGGCTGCTGGTCTTCGATCACAAGGGCGAGCAGTTGCAGGTGGTGGACCTGCCGTTCGCGATTCGCAGCAGGGCCGTCGGAGCCAACAACCGCGTGTTTGTGGGGGCCGATTTCTCGACCGGCGGGCGCGTCGCGGCGATCGACATCTCGCCGCGGCCCTACGCCTCGCGGCCCGTGTGGGAGCTGATGACCTTCGGCGGGCTGTCGGCCGCCCCGGCGCTGTTCCAGGGACTGCTCTACGCCGGCAGCCGCGACGGCAACGTTTACGCCGTGCGCGCCGAGGACCGTGCGCCCATCTGGCCGGGCCTGCCGCGGATGGTCTTCCGCACCGACGCCGAGATCGTCGCCGACCTCAAGGCCGACCGCGATGGCGTGTACGTGCCCTCGATGGACAGCAAGCTCTACTGCCTGGAGCTGACCACCGGCCGCCAGCGGTGGGTCTATCATTCGGGCCAGCCGCTGCAGCAGGAATCCTCGCCCGTGCCAACCGCCCACATGGTGTACCTGTACGTGTCGGGCAAGGGGATCGTGGCGATCGACAAGGCCGCGGCGGCCAACATCCGCCCGCAGAAATGGAACGTGCCCGAGGCCAGAAGATTCATCGCCGAAGACGCGCAATACGCGTACCTTCACGGGCGGGATGGTGCGATCCTGGCCGTCGATCGCGCCAATGGCCAGGTGGTGTTCCGCTCCAAACGGCGGGACCTGGTGGCGTTCGCGGAGAATCCGAAGGACGGCAGCATTTACGCCGCCACCGCCAACGGCCAGGTGTACTCGATCGCCGCGGTGCTGAAACCAGGCGGAGTGGGCGAAGTCGTGGCGCTCCCGGCGGAGGGAACGCCGCTGGCGCGGGCTCGTTGACTCTCAGGGCCGCAGCGGACGCAGAGGCCGCAGAGGATCGGGCTTGGCCGCCTGCTGAAACGCCGACTCGCGGTTGCGGCAGCCGCGGCAGGCCCAGCACGGATCGGCCTGTTCCTCCAGGCAGCTCCACGTCCGCTCCAAGGGCGCGCCCACCTGGAAGCCGACATCCACCACCTGCCAGCGTTCCAGCTCGAGGATCGGCGCGGTGATTTCCAGGTCCGCCAGCCGGCAGGGAATCTGCAGCAGTTCGTTGAAGATCTGCACGTATTCGGTGGCCTGGGCCAGGTCGTCCGGCGCCGGGCCGACGCGCAGACCCACGTACACCGCCGCCGCCTCATAGAATGCCGCGACCCGACCGGCAGTGGCCACCAGTGGCAGCAGATGGGCCAGGCGTTGGGGCAGCGCTTGGCCCCGCGGGTCAGCGGCGGCGTTTTGGGCGATGTCGCCGACCATCGTGCCCAGAAAGGGCATGGCCAGCAGGTGCTCGCGGTACGGCTTGAAGTGGGCGACCTGCTGCTCGTAGGCCGCCCGTTGCCGCGACGCGCCGTCGCCCGTCGTCTGCACGTGAAGCATCACCAGCCGATAGCGCTGCGCGGCCAGCGCCGTGGCGACAGCCGAGTTGATGTTGCCGTTGTTGAGGACGATGGCGAGGTCTTTGGACATTGGGGGGAAAGTAGTCAGTAGCCAGTAGTCAGTAGTCCGTAGTCAGCAGGGAACGCATATAGGCCTCAAGGAGACGTCCGACTTCGTTCAGCATCGCGTCAAGGGCCCGGGTGTCCGCGTACCCAAGGTCTTGAGCGAGAATCAGGTAGTAGCGACACTCCTCGATGGAGCCTTGTGAGATATTATAGAATCGAGCTTTGTCTGTCTTGCTGCGCTTGCGGAATCCCTCGACCAGATTAGCCGCAATTGAGACGGCAGCGCGGCGGAACTGGGCGGTGAGACCATACCGTTCCGCCCCCGGGAACCCGCCCGTGATGCGATACACCTCCAGCACAAATGCGTGTGCCTTCTGCCACACCAGAAGATCACGGAATGTTCGCGAGCCCACCGCCGCACTCCTTCTTCCTACTGACTACTGGCTACTGACTACTGGCTACTCTCGACAACCACCATCACCTTCAACACCCCCGGCCGTGCCGCCAGTTCCATCGCCTCCACGCCCTGCTCCAGCCGCATCCGCCGGTGGATGAGGCTGACCACATCGACCGATTTCTCGGCAAGCGCCTGGATGGCCTGCCTGAACGGACCGCACCGGCTGCCGACCACCGTGATCTCGTCCACCACCACCGGGGCCAGGTTCAGCGCCTGGCCGGCGGCGGCGGTGCTCTTGAGCACGATCGTTCCCCGCGGGCGGACCAGCTGCATCGCCAGCTCCAGGCCCTGGGCGCTGCCCGTGCAGTCCACCACCACGTCCTGGTCGTGCCGCGGAATGATCTCGCCGACCGGCCGCGAGCGAATCGACCACTTCTCGCACAGGGCCATCTTGCGGGGATGCCGGCCGATCACCCGAACCGGGCAGCCGGCATTCCGCAGCACCTGCGCCACCAGCAGGCCCAGCCGACCGTCGCCCAGCACCGTCACCCAGCTCCGCGAATCGGCCTTGATCTGCTTGAGGACCTGGAAGGCCGCCGCCAGCGGCTCCACGAACACCGCGTGGTCGTCGTCGATGCCGGCGGGCAGCACGTGCAGGTTGTCGGCCGGCAGACGCACATATTCGGCAAAGGCCCCGTCGTGGTTGAGGATCCCCAGCACGGACCGATTGCGGCAGTGGTTGGAAAGCCCGGCCAGACACAGGTCGCAATGCCCGCAGACGATGTTGATTTCGCCGACGACGCGCTGGCCCACAAGTTCGCGGCGGGGCGATTCGCACACCACGCCGACAAACTCGTGACCCAGCACCCCGCGGAAGCCCATGTAGCCGCGGACGATCTCCAGGTCGGTGGCGCAGATGCCCGCCTGCACGACGCGGATCAGCGTGTCGCCCTGCGAAACCGGCGGCTCGGGATGCCGCGGGCGAAACACCAGACCTTGATCGAACACCAGCGCCCGCATGGGCACACCCCTTGCCCGGCCGTTCAGCCGGAAATGAAGGGCTTGTCGCTGCGGGCCAGGTGCTCCAGCCACGCCGACTGGTTGTAGCCCAGGTCGCGGCCGGTCAACAGCCGCAGGCTCTTGCGCGACTGCCACGCCACCGCAAAGTCCTTGTCGCCCAGCACCCGCACCAGCGCCTGGCCGGCCTGCCCGGTCGGGAAGTTCCGCAGCGCATCGGCTGCGGCGATTCGCACATCGCGATCCTCTTCCGGATCCTCCATCCGCCGGATCAGCGCAGCCAGGGCCGCTTGGTCCGGCATGTTGGCCAGGGCCTTGGCCGCTTCGAGTCTGACCCACGCGCTGGAGTCCGACAGCAGGCGGAGGTAGATGCCCGTGTACTGTTTCTCCCGCGACCAGTTCAGCGCCCGCACCGCCGCCGCCCGCACGGTGAAATCCTCGTCCGTCTCGGCCATCTGGGCGTATCGCCTGGTGTAGGGCTCGCGGCGGCCGAATGATCGCCTGGCCAGGTAGAAGATTCCCTCGCGGCGTTTGTCGGGCTGCCTGGGCTCGAGCATGTTGCGGGCGGCCAGGGCCGGCGTATTGCCGGTGTAGTAGTTGTAGAGCTCCTTGATCAGGTTCCACGCCTGGCCGAACACCGGCTTGGGGGGCTTGGGCGACAGACGCTGCGAACCCGGCTCGGGGCCGTTGCGTCCGGCCAGCCGCTGGGCGTTGGCCTGCTGCTCGCGGGCGAGCTGCTGGTCGGTCAGGGGGGGAAAGGGATTGGGGCCGCGGTGGGCGCAGCCGCCGGCGGCCAGCATGACAACACCCAGCGTCAGGATGGCCGTCGATGTGCTTGGCTGCAAGGGCAAGCTCCTTTCAAACGGCCGAACGTAGCGACGGTTCGGCGACTTCCGGGCCCAGGCGATAGAGTTCCTCGGTGCCCACCCACGTGGGCGGGGGAATCTGGAATCCCAGGAAGCGGGGCGCCAGCCGTGCAAACCGCTGCGGGTCGTCGGTGACAAAGCAGCGCAGGTCGCCGGCCCGCTGGCCGTCGCGCCGCAGCAGCCCGGACATCCGCAGCCGTCGGGCCACATCCTCGGCGCAGTGCTCGGCCGAGTCAATCACGGGGATCTCCCGCCCCACCATCTGCATGATCAGCCCCTTGAACACGGGATAGTGCGTGCAGCCCAACAGCAGCACGTCGATGCGCTTCTCGTAGAGCGGCAGCAGGTACTGCCGCAGAGCCAGCCGCACCAGCGGGTCCTCCATGGCGCGTCCCTCCTCGATGATCGGCACCAGCAGGGGCGCGGCCCGGCAAATGAGCCGAGCCTGCATGCGCCGGCGGGCGATGGCCCGTTCATAGGCCCCGGAGCGGATGGTGGCCTCGGTGGCGATCAGGCCGATCAGCGGCAGGTCCTTTCGGCCCGCGGCCTCGACGGCCGCGCGGGCGCCGGGCTCGATGACGCCGCTGATCGATAGACCGGCAAACTCGCTGCGCAAGTGCGGCAGCGCCAGGGCGGTGGCGGTATTGCAGGCGATCACGACGTGCTTGGGCCGTCGGTCCAGGAAGAAGCGTATGATCTGTCGGACAAAGGACCGAACCGTCGGCGCGGTCTTGCTGCCGTAGGGGACGCGGGCGGTGTCGCCGAAATAGAGGATGTCCTCCTGCGGCAGGACCTTGCGCAGGGCGCGCACGACCGTCAGGCCGCCCAGGCCGCTGTCCAAGACGACGATGGGGCTGGATGGGCACGACATACGCGCGCTCTGGGCGCAATACCTGCGCCCAGCCTATTATCGGACCATCGCCGCAATAGCCTTGACTTTTTGTGCGGGCGGGCCGACACTCGCCGCCACCACCCGGAGGTTCCCATGAGCAACACGTTACAGGGCAAGAAGATCCTGCTGGTCGATGACGATCAGGACATCCTCACCAGCATGCAGGCCGCCTTTGAGCCGACCGGCGCGGTCATCCACACCGCCACCAACGGCAACAAGGCCGTCGAACTGGCCGAGAAGGAAGACCCCGACCTGGTCGTGCTGGACATGATGCTCCCCGGCCGCAGCGGCTTTCTGGTGCTGGAGAAGATCAAGGCGCGCAAACCCCGCAATGCCAAGCCTTTCGTGATCATGATCACCGGCAACCCCGGCAAGCGCCATCAGATGTACGCCGAAAGCCTGGGCGTCAGCGAGTACTTCAACAAACCCGTCAAGATGGAGAAGCTGGTCTCCAGCGCCCAGCGCCTGCTGGGCGCTGCCCCGGCCGCTTGAACACCATGCCAAGGACCCTTCTGTGGTTGTGCCTGATGCTGCTGGCCGGGCCGGCAGTTTGGGCGGCCGATCCGCCCGCCAAGGCGGTTGTCCGCAAGCTGCCCCACCTGGAAATCGACGTGGCGGCCAAGACCGTCCGCGTTGAATGCGAGGCCGTCAACGCCGAAGCCGCGCTGGAGTTCTTCCTCTGCGCTGCCGGGACCCAGGAACACGAGACGGTCTTGCGGTCGGCGGTGAAAGCCTCGCACCTGCACCAGGCGCTGCTGATGATCGGTCTGCAGCCCGGCGAGCCGGTGCGGTACGTCAAGAGCACCAACAAGTGGCTGCCGCCCCAGGGTCCGCCGTTGCAGATCACGGCCGAGTTTGAGCGGGACGGGAAAAACATGTCGGTGCCGGCCTACCGGCTGATGCGTAACGTCAAGACCAAAAAGGAGATGCCGGCTCTGACGTGGGTCTTCACCGGCTCGCGGCTGATGGACGATGGCAAGTACGCCGCGGACGTCACCGGCTACCTGATCAGCGTGGTGAACTTCGACCTGACGGTGATCGACATCCCCGAGTTGGCCAGCAGCGCCAACGAGACGCTGGAGTGGGAGATCAACCCCGACACGATCCCCAAACAGGGGGCGAAGGTCTGGCTGGTCATCGAGCCGGCCGGCAAGGTGCAGGCGCCCCATGGCGACAACCCCAGGCAGAGCGACGCGGAACCGGCCAGTCCGCCTGCACAGGTGGGCGGCGGCAACGACCAGCCGGTTCTGAGCCCCGTGAAGGTCGATGAGCAGAGGATTCAGGAGCTGCGCCGACATTGGGAGAAGCTGGTTGCGCCCCACGCCGGGGCCCTGCGACAGGCCGCGCAGACCCATTACGACGTCATCAACGCCCTTCGCCGCGAGCAGCAGCGGCTCATCGACGAAGCCGACCGCATCCAGCGAGTGATCGACGAGCTGCAGCGCGATTATCAGGACATGACCACGCCCCGGCCGGCGCCGCCGCAATAACCAAAGGCATGATCGCACCCGCCTCCGCGTCCGCCGACGATTCTCCTCAACCCAAGAGCGACCTGCGCGCCGTGCTGAACGCGGCGGCCGTGCCCGCCGCCATATGCGCCGTGATGATGACGCTGTTGGCGCTGTCGGCCGGCGCGAGCCTGGGCCTGTACCTGGGCGGGCTGGGCGTTGCCGCGATCGTCACGGGTTCGCTGGTGCTGGCCGAGGATACGCCGCTGGGGCGTTTCTCGGCCGCCGGCGGCATCATCGACACCATCGGCGCGGCGTGGCTGATCGCGGCGCTGGCCTCGGAGACGACCCTGGGCGAGTGGCTGGCGTGCTACATTCTTCTGGCGGCGATGGTGGCGGCGATTGCCGCGCTGGCCGTGTTGCTGCAGCGATTGCGGCTGCACTCGGCCCTGGCGGCGGCAATCACGACGACCGTCGCATTGGCCTGGCTGACCTGGCCGATCTGGCTGACCGCGGCGCTGCGGGGCCCGCGCGGCCAAGGCATCGTGGACTGGCTGACGCCCCTTCACCCGCCGCTGGCCGCTAACGGCGTGCTTCGCCACCTGGGCATCTGGGGCGAGCAGTCGATCATGTACCGCCTGACGATCATCGGCCAGGACATCCCCTATGCGCTGCCCGAGTCGGTGGTCCCGGCGGTGGCGCTGCATGTGGTGCTGGCGGCGGGCTTGCTGCTGGCCGGAAGGGTTCGAGGATGAAACGCACGAAAACCACCATGCGAACGGGATGGGTCCTGGTGGTCTGGGCCGCGAGCCTGACAGGGTCGATGTCGGGGTCGGGCCAGACGCCGCAACAGTCGGCGGAACCGGTTCAAGTCGTCGTGCCCGCGGGGGACTACGCTCTGCTGCGGGCACAGGTGGAAGGCATGGAGGCGGAGCTGTTCGTGCCCTTCCGCGACGGCAAGGGCAGGGTGGCTCATCCCCTGGGCATCACCCGTGAAGCCGGCTGGCTCCAGGTGAAGGACGACCAGATCAGCGGCCAGTTCGTCAGCAGCGCTGCTGCGGCGCGGCCCGGTCGCGAGCCGGCACGGCTGGTAACGGCCGTGCTGCGCGCGACGCTGAGGGGCGGCGAGGTGGCCGGCACGCTGAACGTGGACGGCAAGGCGAGGAAGCTCACCGGAACCTGGCGGACCGAGGCACAACTGGCCGCCGACAACCCGCTGGCGCCCGAGCGGAGTTGGCCGGCCTGGACCGGGCCGATCGGTGGCGGCACGGCCGCCGAGCCGACCGGCGTGAAGCTGGTGGAATCGCTGGAACAGGCGCGGCTGATCTGGCGCAGCGAGGAGGCCATCGGCACGAACATGGGGTCGATCAACCGATTCATGCAGAACTGGGGATCGGCGATGGGCCAGCGGACCTCCGGGCAAAGCGCCTCGCCGATTTTGGGCGATGGCAGGATCTTTCTGCACCAGCGGGTGCCGGCGGGCAAGGAGTTCTCGCTGACCAGCAGGTATGGCGGGTTCAGCAAGACGACCATGGAGGAGGTGAAGGCCGCCGGATTCGACGAGATCCCCTGGTATGCCATGGAGAAGTACCTGCTGCAGGCCGACGAGGTCGTGGTGGCCATCGACGCCAGAAGCGGCAAGACGCTGTGGAAAACCATCCTGCCGCTTCGAGCGCCCAATGTGCAGTATCACAAGGATCGCGGCGGGGACCGCACACCCGTGTACGTCGGCGGCAAGTTCGTCGGTCTGACGTACAACGGCGGGCTGTTCTGCCTGGACGGCGCGACCGGCCGTCTGCTTTGGGAGAACCCGCCGGCCGGCAAATCGTTCAATCCCGCTCTGGCGGCGATTGGCGAGGTGGTCATCGCTCCCGGGCGCGGCGTCTGGGCCGGCTACGATCTGGCCACCGGCAAGGAACTGTGGAAGGCCCCCGGGCGCTATACCAGCACCACGGTCGCCATCTGGAACCGCGGGGACCAGCCGCATGTGCTGATCCCCATCGACAAGGTGGCTCCCAACACCCGGCCGCGACGCACCGAGATTGACCTGCACTGTATCGAGGCCCGCAGCGGCAAGGTCGTCTGGAGCATGCCCTTCGCGATGGGGTCGCAGCGCCTGGGGATGACGGTCGTGGGCGACACGCTGGTTGCTTTTGAGAAGCTCGGCCAGGGCGCCGAGGAAGCCGCCGGCGACGAGAGCGAGAAGTTCACTGCCGGGCAGGTGTGTGCCTACAGGCTGTCGGCCAGGGGCGCGGCGCGACTGTGGAGCGTGCCGCTGGACCTGCATCCCTATACCCAGCCCATCGTGCTCGGCGGGCGGCTGGCGGTGGCCATCGGGCACGACTACAGCAAGAGCCAGCAGAAGCACAAGGTCATCGATCTGGCGACGGGCAAGGTGCTGTCGGCGACCGCCGGCCAGGGCCCGGCCAACGGCGGCTATGCCCAGGCGATGGAAGATCTCGTGCTGGTGCGGCGCGACGGCACGCACGGCCGGATCGAGTTTGCCGCGTACAGGGTCAGCGAGGAAGGGCAGATTGTCGCTTTGGAGCCGCGACTGTGGTCGCCGCCCGGCCCGCACACGACCAGCTACCATCATCCGGTGATGTATCCGCTGGCGGAGGGGCGGATGTTCGTTCGCCAGGCCGACGGCATCTACTGCTATGACCTGCGGGCGGGACAATCGCGGTAGGTCATCGCAAGACCGTTGCGGCCATCGGCTGCGGCCAGAGGCGGCGTGGCGCGGTTGCGGCCCACGACAGAAGCGCGCCGACGGTGCGGGCCGGCGGAGGACGTTGAATGATGTCCGCCCTGGCGTTGTTTGATGCCCGCAACCAGCAGGCCGGACGGACGAGTGGCCACTCGCCCGGCCGGGCTTGTCCTGCGATGGCCGACTACTTGATCGCGCGGTGTTTGACCAGGTCGTCCACGACCATCGGGTCGGCCAGGGTGCTGGTGTCGCCGACCTTGTCCGGCTCGTTCTCGGCGATCTTGCGGAGGATTCGCCGCATGATCTTGCCCGAGCGGGTCTTGGGCAGGCCCGGGGCCCACTGGATCACATCCGGGGCGGCGGTCGGGCTGATGACCTTGCGGACGTGCATGACCAGTTCCTTCTTGAGGGCGTCGGTCGCGGTCACGCCGGCCTTGAGGGTCACATAGGCGTAGATGCCCTGGCCCTTGAGATCGTGCGGGAAGCCGACGACGGCGGCCTCGGCCACGGCGGGATGGGAGACCAGGGCGCTTTCCACCTCGGCGGTGCCCAGGCGGTGGCCGGACACGTTGATCACGTCATCCACGCGGCCCAGCAGCCAGTAGTCGCCGTCGGCGTCCTTGCGGGCGCCGTCGCCGGTGAAGTACATGTTGTCGAAGGTGCGGAAGTAGGTGTTGACGAAGCGCTCGTGGTCGCCCCAGGTGGTGCGCATGATGCCCGGCCAGGCGCGGCGGATGCACAGCTTGCCGCTTTCGCCGGGGGCACACTCCTTGCCCTGGTCGTTGACGACCACCGGCTCGACGCCGAAGAACGGCCGCGACGCGCTGCCCGGCTTGAGCGTGTGGGCGCCCGGCAGGGGCGTGATCAGGATGCCGCCGGTCTCGGTCTGCCACCAGGTGTCCACCACCGGGCACCTGCCCTTGCCGATGTGCTCCCAGTACCACAGCCACACCTCGGGGTTGATCGGCTCGCCGACGCTGCCCAGCAGTTTCAGGCTCGCCAGGCTGCGCTTGTTGATGTGGCTCTCGCCTTCGCGCATCAGGGCGCGGATGGCCGTCGGGGCCGTGTAGAACTGCGTCACCTTGTACTTGTCGATGACATCCCAGAACCGGCCGGGGTCGGGGTAGTTGGGCACGCCCTCGAACATGATCGACACCGCGCCGGTGCACAGCGGGCCATAGACGATGTAGGAGTGGCCGGTGATCCAGCCGATGTCGGCCGTGCACCAGAAGATGTCGCCGTCGTGATAGTCGAAGATGTACTTGAACGTGGTGGCGGCATAGACCATATAGCCGCCGGTGGTGTGGAGCACACCCTTGGGTTTGCCGGTGGAGCCGGAGGTATAGAGGATGAACAGCGGGTCCTCGGCATCCATCCAGACCGGCTCGCACTGCGGGCTGGCCTTGCCCATCGCCTCATCCCACCAGATGTCCCGGCCGGGGGTCATGGGCACCTCGTGGCCGGTGCGCTTGACGACGATGACCTTCTCGATGCTGGGGCACTGGGCGACGGCCAGGTCGGCCTTGGCCTTCATGGGGATGTCGCGCTTGTTGCCGCGGAGGGCGGTGTCCTGGGTGACCAGGATCTTGCAGGTGGAATCCTGGATGCGGTCGCGCAGCGATTCCTCGCTGAAAGCGCCGAACACCACCGAGTGAATCGCGCCGATGCGGGCGCAGGCCAGCATGGCGATCGGCAGGGCAGGGATCATCTGCAGGAACAGACAGACGCGGTCGCCTTTCTTGACGCCCAGGCTCTTGAGCACGTTGGCGAACTTGCACACCTCGCCGTGAAGCTGGCTGTAGGTGAGTTTCGTCTGTTCGCCCGGCTCGTTGCCCTCCCAGATGAGGGCGGTCTGGTTGCCGCGTTTGTCCAGGTGGCGGTCCAGGGCATTGACGCTGATGTTGGTCTTGCCGTTGATGAACCACTTGATGTACACGTTCTGGCCGAAGCTGTAGTCCCGGACCTGGTCCCACTTCTTCTGCCAGACGAAGTCCTGGGCGATGCGGCCCCAGAACCCGTCGGGGTCCCGGATCGACTCCTGGTACATCTGCTGGTACTGCTCGAAGGAACGGATGTGGGCCTTGGCGGCGAAATCCGCCGGCGGAGGGATACGGCGTCCCTCGGTGGTCGTTTCTGCGCTGCTCATTCATCAACTCCCGCCGCTCCGAGGCGGCATTGCATGAAAAGAACCGTCACCCCCCGTCTGTATCCTTATGCAAAAACCGTCGATGTCAACCGCCCCCGCCGGCCGCCACCATCGGGCAGCGACGGCCTCGGCAGGCATGGGGCATCGCTCAGGCTCCCGGGCCGTCCGCAACGTTGCGCGGCGCGGGAGGCTTGAGCAGGGCCAGCAGGATCGCCGCTGCGATCAGCCCGGCGCCGGCGATCAGGTACGCCGCGTTGTAGCTGCCGGTCAGGTCGCGGACCTTGCCTGAAACCAGCGCCAGCACCGCCGCGCCCACGCCCCAGGCCGTAAAGACCCATCCGTAGTTTACACCGAAGTTCCTGAGTCCGAAGTGGTCCTTGGTCGCCGCCGGAAACAGCGCCAGGTTCGCGCCGTAGTTGGCCCCGATGAGCATGGAGATCAGCACCAGCGCCCACATGGCCGAGGCAAAGGGCATCAGGAACATCAGCATCGCCTGGAACAGGAACACGATCAGCATGGTGGCCTTGCGGCCGATCAGGTCCGAGAGGCTGCCGGCGATGACTCGCCCGCCGGCGTTGCCGACGGCCAGAAGGGCCACGAGGACGAAGCCGGCGTCGCTGCCGGCCTGCAGTTTCACGATGGGAGCGAGGTTGGCGATGATCATCAGTCCCGCCCCCGCCGCGAACAGGTACATCACCCACATCAGATGGAACTGCGGCGTGGCCAGCATCTGCGGCCAGGTGAAATCCACGGCCGGTTTCGGTGCCGCAGCGCCGCCACCCGAGGCTGCGGGCTTCCAGCCCTGCGGCGGGATGGCCAGCAGTTGCGACAGCAGCCCCACCGCGATCAGAAACGCGATGCCCAGGATCAGCATCGTCATCTGCACGCCCGGGCCGGTGTCCCTGCCCGTCGGGGTGACCACCGAAAAACGGTGGATGAGGTAAGTGGCCAAGGGAGCGATGTAAACCGACGCCAGACCGAACCCCGCCACCACCAGCCCGGCGATCAGGCCGGTGCGCTTGGGCGGGAACCACTTGACGGCGGCGGGCGTGGCGGCGGCGTAGCCCATGCCGATGCCCGCACCGGCCAGCAGTCCGAATCCAATCACGAAGCCCGTGCAGGAGGTATAGAAGCTGGACAGGATCATGCCCAGCCCCACCGTGATGCCGCCCAGCAGCGCCACCCACCGCGGACCGAAACGGTCCTGGGCGCGCCCGGCCGGCACCATCGTCAGGGCAAAGACCAGGCAGCAGACCGCATATGGCAGGTTCTTCTTCAGGTCGGTCCACTGGTTGCCATCCCAGTTGGCGGGAATGGCCTTCTTCACCACGCTCCAGGCGTAAAGCACGCCCAGGGCCAGGTTGATTCCCAGGCCGGCCAGCGTCACGCGCCAGCCCACGTTTCGCACATTCTCCAGTGCCGGGTTGGTCATTTCACGCTCCTGGCGCCGCCTCACAGCAGCAACTGGAACTGGCCCCGCAGGACCACTTCGCTTTCGCCGTCGCTGGTGCCGCTGATGCCCAGTCCCGTGTACGCCGCCGGCGCCCCGCTGGGCAGATAGGTCACGTCCACGGTGATCTTCGCCTTGTGCCCGCGCAGGTAATAGTTCACGCCCGCCGTGAGCTCGGGGAAGGTGTCCTCGCCGCCCGCGGCCGCCACGTCATAGTCCAGGAACGTCACGTCGCCCCGGGCAAACGCCTCCCAGCGCTGCGAGAACAGGTAGCTGCCCTGCGCCAGCAGACCCCAGTCGGTCGTGTCGTCGGCCAGCCCCGAGAGCTTGGCCTCGGTGTATTTCGCCAGTGCTGCGCCGTAGAAACCCCAGCCCGAGGCCAGGTTGTATTGCACGTCGGCCGTCGCCACCAGCAGATCGCCTCCGCCCTGGCTGAAATCGGCGCCCGCCCCGACCACGAGGGTGTCGTTCTTGCAGCCCAGGCTGGTGAACTGGCTGTAGGCCGACCAGTCGCCCATGACCTTGTACTCGACGCGGCCGGTCACGCCGTAGTCCAGCGAATGGGCCGGCGGAGCGGCGGTCACGGGCAGGTCGTTGGTATCGCCGGTGTAGTTGGTGTTGGCCTGGTTGGCGCCGTCGGTCGCGCCGACGATCACATTCCAGGGATTGTCCTTGCCATAGGCGCCGTACAAGCCCATCACGCCCTGGGTGTAGCCGGTGACGCCTCCGCCCACGACGGCGTCGGCCAGCGACGTGTCCGCCAGCAGTTGTCTCTTGGTGCTCATGACGAACTCATGGGTGACCGGGTCCTTGAACTGCCCGAAGAGCACGCCGCAATCCTTGTTGACCATGTACCGGCCCCACCCTTCCAGCAGCGTGACCGCTCCGCTGTCCCTGTTGGCGTCCACCTCGAAGAAGTAGGCGAAATCGGGCGTGAAGGCCGACCCGGCCAGGTCGAATCGCAACCGCCGCAGCTCAAAGCCGTCATCGACCTGCGAGTCGCCGCCGGGGGTGTCCGAGCGGCTGTCCAGCGTGTAGCGAAACTGGAACTGCACGGCCGGCCGGAGCACGAACGCCCCGCTGGCGATGAAGAAACCCTTGTCGTCGTAGCCGGCGTTGAGTTCCTCGCCGGTGGCCAGCAACTGCGTGCGGCGGTCGGCGTCGCGCAGGACCTCCTCGACGACCCGGGCCGTGTCCCGGGCGCCGGCCTTCTGCTGTCCCTCCAGCTCGGCCACGCGGGCCCGCAGCTCTTCCACCTGCCGCGCCAGGTCCGCTGTTTGTCCCGAAGATTGCGCCAAGGCCGTGCCGCCGCCTACCGACAGAACCGCGGCCACCACGGCTGCCGTGAACTTTGTGCTTGCCATGCCTGCTCCTTGAAATCGATTCCGCAGCGTTTCTGGCTCGCGCCGGTCCGCCGCTGCCGAGGGTCCGGGCAGTGCGGCATGATAGCAGGACAGCCCCCTCCCGCAACCGTCGCCGCCGCGTATCGGGATGCCGCGGTCCGCGATGCCGGCCGCGGCCCATGCATCCCGGCCCGCCGCACGCTACAATCGTCGCGGAGGCAACCTGGATGATCCCTGCTACGCTCTGGGCACGATGCGGCTGGATGGTGGCGCTGGCGGCGACGGTGGTCGGGACGGCGGCCCGCGGGCAGGCGCCCCAAGTCGGGGTGCTGACCCTCGAGAACGGGCTGATGGACGGCGTGTCGCTGACGATCCACCTGGTGCTGCGCGACAACCAGCCGGTGGCGGCGTTTGGCACGGGCTACAACTCCAAGCCCCACGACATCGACCTGTCGGAGCTGAAGATCGATGCCCAGCGCCTCGCCGGACGGATCAAGGTGACCGTGAACCCCGATGCGTACGCGCCCAGCCACGGCCAGCCGGTGCAGGCGACCTTCGACATCGACTCGCCCCTGACGTTCGGGATGGCCGGGGGGACGTTTACCGGCGTCTGCGGCGACCAGCCGCGCAAGGGCGCCGTGCGGGGCTTTGTCGGCGCGGGCCGGGAGGCCGGCGACTACCGCCGTCTGCGGCTGCGCATCCCCGGCGCGCTGCGGCGGCTCTATGACCTGAAGGGCCCCAACTGGAAATACGCGCTGGACATGAACCTGATCGTGCCGCTGGACCACGGCGTTTCACGCGATGTGAAACTCGAGACCATCGTCCCCGACTACCGGCGCTACTCGGCCCTGGTGCGGTCCAGCGACCTGAAGCTGGTTGGCCATGAACTGTCGGGCACGGTCGAGGCGATGGTGGACTACGGCGGTCAGGGCACCGGCAAGGGAAAGAACATCCCGCGCAGCGAGCTGCACCGCTTCACGTTGAAGGCGGTGGTCGTGGGCGACCACGTCGCCGGCACGTGCGCGATCAAGGTGGGCGACGGGGCCGAGGTGGCGGAGAAGTTCGTCGGCCGGGCGACGACCGACCCGCCCCCGCCGGTGACGCAGTCGCTGTGCTGGATCCGCATGCACGACGCGATGCAGGAGGGGGGGCCGATCTACTTGACATTGAGCCTGAGCCGCTCCCAGATCCACGGTTTCTGCTATGCGCCGGCCTACAACCACCAGCCGCAGAAGGTGGATGCCACCGGCCTGCGCCTGGAGGGGGACGCTCTGGTCGGGCCCATGGGGGTGACGCTTGCTCCGGATGTGTACAAGGGGGGCGAGCCGTTCAACATCCGCTACCGCCTGGAGGCGAAGGTGAGCGGCGGCGACATCACCGGCACATTCGAGGGCGAAGACCGCGGCCAGCCCGTCAAGGGCGTGCTCACGGGAGAGACGCGCATGCAACAGCGCCGCGTCGTCGCCAGCGAGAAGGAGCTGGGACGGCTGGAGCTGAATCTGGGCTACTGCCTGGTCAGCGCGGCCGGGTTCTCCGAGCAGGAGCCGGGCGAGAACCATGCCGCCATCGTGCTCACCTATGCCGACGGGCAGCTCACCGGCGGGCAGGTCATCAACCCCAAGAGCTCCGAGGAGCTCAACGGCCGGGTGCGGGCGGCCCAGGTGAAGATCGAGGGCGACAAGATCACCGGCGCCGTGGCTTTCCAGCTGACAAGCACCGCGGTCAAGAGCGGCCTGTACCGCTTCAACTTCGAGGGCATCGTCGATGGCCAGAAGTTGATGGGTTTCTGGCGGGGATCGCTGGACGGCAAGCCGATCCTCACCAAGAGCGCCAAACTCGGGGGGTCGCTGGCGCCGTACCGCGCGGCCGACCGGGCTCCCCCGGCGCTGGGGGGATGAAATGGCCTTGCGGGCGGCACAGCAGACGGGCGCCCGTTGCGCCGGGGACGGCCAAGCGTGCTTCGGGCGCGCTGCTGCGGGGCGCAGAAGGGTCTGGCCAGGCCGGCGTGGACGAGGGGCGGCGGGCGCGTATCATGCCCCCCTTTGGCCGGGCGGTGGTGCGCCGCCCGGGGATGAGCTCTTGCCGAGGATCGCCCATGGCGGTGCCGCTCTTGGACCTGAAACGCCAGTATGAACAGCTCAAGGCGCCGCTGGAGCAGGCGCTGCTGGAGGTGGCCCGCAGCACCATGTACATCGGCGGGCCGGCCGTCGAGAAGCTGGAAAAGGCCGCCGCCGAGTACTGCGGCACGAAGCACGCCATCGGCCTGTCCTCGGGCACCGATGCACTGCTGGTGGCGCTGATGGCCCTGGGCATCGGGCCCGGCGACGAGGTCATCACGCCCACGTATTCCTTTTTCGCGACGGCCGGCGTGATCTGGCGTGTGGGGGCCCGGCCGGTCTTCGCGGATATCGAGCTGGACACGTACAACCTCGATCCGGCCCAGCTGCCCGCACTGATCACGAAGAAGACCAAGGCGATCATCCCGGTGCACCTGTACGGGCAGTGTGCGGACATGGGGCCGATTCTGGAGTTGGCCAGGTCTCGCGGCATCGCCGTGATCGAGGATGCGGCGCAAGCCATCGGGTCGGATTACCAGGGCCGGCGGGCCGGCAGCATGGGCGAGATCGGCTGCTTTTCGTTTTTCCCCAGCAAGAACCTGGGCGCGATGGGCGATGGGGGGCTGGCGACGACTCAGGATGACGCGCTGGCGGAGAAGATCAGGCTCCTGCGCAACCACGGGGCGCACCCCAAGTACTACCACTCGATGATCGGCGGGAACTTTCGCCTGGACGCGATGCAGGCGGCGATCCTGTCGGTGAAGCTGCCGCACCTGGACGGCTGGACGGCCGGCCGGCAACGCAACGCCGCCCGTTATCGCCAGTTGTTCGCCCAGCGCGGGCTGGCGGGCAAGTCGGTCCTGTTGCCCGTCGAAAAGCCCGGCCGGCGGCACATCTACAACCAGTTCGTCATTCGCGTGCCGAATCGCGACGGGCTGATGGACCTGATGAAAAAGCGGCAGATCGGCTGCGAGATCTACTACCCCGTGCCGTTTCACATGCAGAAGTGCTTTGCCGACCTGGGCTACCGGGCCGGCGATTTTCCCAATGCCGAAACGGCCGCGCGGGAGACGCTTGCCCTTCCCATCTTCCCCGAGCTGCGCGATGCGGAACTGGTGGAGGTCGTGGACACCATCGCGGAGCATTGCCGATGAGCGAAACCCACGCGGCCAGCCTGCTGGAGAAGATCGAGCAACGCCGGATCGTCGCGGGCGTGATCGGCCTGGGTTACGTGGGACTGCCGCTGATGCGGGCATTCTGCAAGGCCGGCCTGCGGACCATCGGTTTTGACGTGGATGGCCGGAAGATCCAGCAGCTCAGGCGCGGCGAGACCTACCTGAAACACCTGGGCGATTCGTTCGTGCGTGAGATGATGGCCGGCGGCCGCTGCGATGTGACGGAGGATTTTGCGAGGCTGGCAGAGCCCGACGCGGTGATGATCTGCGTTCCCACGCCCTTGGGTTCCCACCTGGAGCCGGATCTCAGTTACGTGCAGAAGACCGCCGACGAGATCGCGGCGACGCTGCGCCCCGGGCAACTGGTCGTGCTGGAATCGACGACGTACCCGGGCACCACGCGGCAGGTCGTCCTGCCGCGCCTCCAGAACAGCGGCCTGCGCTGCGGCAGGGATTTCTTCCTGGCCTACTCGCCCGAGCGCGAGGACCCCGGCCGCAGAGACTTTGACACGCAGACCATCCCCAGGCTCGTCGGGGGCATCGACGCGACATCCGGCGAGCTGGCCGCGGCCCTCTATCGCCAGGCCATCAAGCAGGTCATCGCCGTCTCGTCGGCCGAAGTGGCCGAGGCCGCCAAGCTGCTGGAGAACATCTACCGCGCGGTGAACATCGCGCTGGTCAACGAGATGAAGGTGGTGCTTTCGGCGATGGGCATCGACATCTGGGAGGTGATCGCCGCCGCGAAAACCAAGCCTTTCGGCTTCCAGGCGTTTTACCCCGGGCCGGGGCTGGGCGGGCATTGCATCCCCATCGACCCGTATTACCTGACGTGGAAGGCCCGCGAGGCGGGGCTGCAGACGGCGTTCATCGAACTGGCCGGCGAAGTCAACCGCCGCATGCCCGATTACGTCGTGCAGCGGACCATGCTGGCCCTCAACCAGCGCGGCAAGGCCGTGAAGGGCAGCCGTGTGCTGGTGCTGGGGCTGGCCTACAAGCCGGACGTGGACGATGTACGCGAGAGCCCCAGCATCGAGCTGATCGAGAAACTGCGGCAGTTGGGCGCGGCGGTGGACTACAACGACCCGCACGTGCCGGCCACCCACCGCATGCGCCACCACGACCTGCGCATGACCAGCGTGCCGCTGTCGCCGGCGATGCTGGCCGGCTACGACTGCGTCCTGGTGGCGACCAACCACTCGGCCTACGACTGGCAGATGATCGCGGAACACGCGAAACTGGTGGTGGATACGCGCAACGCGCTGGCCAACGTCACCGGCCGGCGCGAGCATATCGTCAAGGCATGACGGCGAGGGCTCCGATGGGCGACATCCGCGTCGTTCTCCAGCAGATCGCCCTGCCGCGGTATCGCCTGCCGGTCTTCCAGGAGCTTTCCCGCCGGCCGGGAATCAAGCTGAAACTCATCTATGCCCAGACGCCGGGCATTCCCAACGTCGAGCCGGCCGGGCTGGACGCGACGCTCGTGCCGGTCTGGCAGCGACGGATCGCCGGCCAGATCGTCTATTGGCACCGGGCCCAGTGGGACTACGCCACCCGCCGCCACGCCGATGTGCTGATCCTCTCGTGGAACGTGCGATTCGCCAGCCTTGTGCCGGCCCTTACGCGGGCGCACATCGAGGGCGTGCCGACGGTGCTCTGGGGCCACGGCTACTCCAAGCACGAAGCCGGCTGGCGCGCCTGGCCGCGCCGCAAGGTCGCCCAGATGGCCACTGCCCTGCTGTTCTACAACCACACCACGGCCCGGCGGTTCATCGAGGCCGGCTGGGACCCGAAGCGCATTTACGTGGCGCTCAACGCCCTGGACCAGCGTCCCATTCAGGCCGCCCGGGCCCACTGGTCGGCCCGCCCCGACGAACTGGCCGCCTTTCGCAGGGCGCAGCGATTGGATGGCCGGCCGGTTGTGCTGTTCGTCTCGCGCCTCGAGGCCGACAACCGCGTGGGTCTGCTGCTGGAGGCGGCGGCGATGATGCGCTGGGCCGGCCGGCCGATCACCGTCGCCATCGTCGGCAAGGGCCCCGACGAGCAGCCCCTGCGCAACCTGGCCGCCCGGCTGGGGTTAAGCGATGATGTGCGTTTCGTTGGCGCGGTGTATGACGAGATGGCGCTGGCGCCGTGGTTCCTGTCGGCCGATGTATTCTGCTACCCGGCCAACATCGGCCTGAGCATCCTGCACGCGTTCGGCTATGGCGTGCCGGTGATAACCTGCGACCGCATCGAGTCGCAGAACCCGGAGATCGAGGCCCTGGAGCCCGGCGTCAACGGCCTGCTGTACCGCGATGGCGACGTGGGCGCCCTGTCCGAGGCGCTGGCGCGCATCATCGACGACCGTCCGCTGCGTATGTCGATGTCCGAGTCGGCGACGCGCACGGTGCTGGAGCGCTTCACGCTGGGCAACATGGTCGATGGAATGGAGGCGGCGGTGAGGTACGCGGCAGGGAGCAGGTAAGGACGAATGTGTGTTGTCAGTTCAACGGCGGAGCCCTACGCTAGCGGGCCGGCCTGTGCGTCGGAGTTGGCCGATTGGAGCATGAACATCCTCCACGTCATCAGCAGCCTTGACCCTGCGTCGGGTGGCCCACCGAGGGTGGCGTGTCGGCTGGCCGCGGCACAGGCCTGCCTCGGGCATGCCGTGCACATCGTCACCTATGAGTCGCCAGGCGCGATGGGGGCCATCGCGGAGATGACCGCCGGGCTGCCCAGCTTCAAAAAAGTTCAGATCACCTATATCCCCGGCGGGGACAGAGGCGCCGAGCGCTTTCTCGCAGGGCGGGCAGCGGAGACATTGGGCAGCCTGATGGACGACTGCCAGGTTGTTCACCTGCACAACTTCTGGGAGTCGATCGTACGCGTGGGCGCCCGCGAGGCCTGGCGCCGACGGAAACCGTACTTTGTGCAGCCCAATGGCATGCTGGACCCCTGGAGCCTCTCGCAGAAAGCCCTGAAAAAGAAGCTGGCCATGGCCTTGGGCTATCGACGCCTCCTCAACAGGGCCAACGGGCTGCTGCTGGGCAACGAGGTGGAGCGAAGGCTCCTGCAGCCACTGGGCCTGCCGACGCGCCAGTTCGTCGTCCCGCTCAACGGCATCTTTCCCGAGGAGGTCGGGGCGATGCCTCCACAGGGCAGCTTCCATGCCCGCTATCCGCAGCTTCGGGGGCGACCGTTCATCCTGTTCCTGGGACGATTCCACTACAAGAAGGGCGTCGATTACCTTGCCGATGCCTACGGGGCGTTCGCCAGCAGGAACGCCGGCGTCCAACTGGTCATGGTCGGATACGACGACGGCGCCCAGGCGGATTTCGAGCAGCGGATCCACCGCCATGGCGTGAGCGACCGCGTACACATTCTGGGGCCGATGCACGGCGCGGCCAAGTGGGAGGCGTTCCGCGACGCGGCGTGCTTTACGCTCCCCAGCCACCAGGAAGGCTTCAGCATCGCCATCACCGAGGCGCTGGCGTGCGGGTTGCCGGTGGTCATCACCAAGGGCTGCCACTTCGACGAGGTCGCCGAGGCCGGAGCCGGCGAGGTGGTTGATCTGGAGACTGCGCAGCTGGCCGCGGCATTTGGCCGGGTGCTTGATGACGAGGCCCGCCGCCGGCAGATGGGACAGGCGGCTCGACAACTGGTGGCCAGTCGGTTCAACTGTTACCGGATGGGCGAGTTGGCACTGGAGGCCTACCGACAGGCTCTGGAAGGTCCAGCGCCTGCGACGCAGGCCGACCTCGCTCGAAGCGGGAGAGTGTGATTCCCATGACCCCTATCCGCTCCAAGGACCGATTTCTGGTTTTCGGCTCTCCGGCCATCGAGGAGGCCGAGATACAGGAAGTCGTCGCCAGCATGAGAAGTGGCTGGCTGGGCACGGGCCCGAAGGTGGCCAGGTTTGAGGAGGACTTCCGCGCCTACCGCCGCGCCAGTTGCGCCGTGGCGGTCAACTCCTGCACGGCGGCGCTGCACCTGAGTATGCTGGCGGCCGGCCTGCAGCCGGGCGATGAGGTCATCACCACGCCGATGACGTTCTGCGCAACGGTGAACTCCATCATCCACGCCGGCCTGACGCCCGTGCTGGCCGACGTGGACCCGGTGACACAGAACATCGACCCGGCGGCGGTGGCGGCGAAGATCACGCCGCGCACGCGGGCGATCTTGCCGGTACACTTCGCCGGCCGGCCATGCGATATGGACGCGCTGTTGGCCATCAAGCGCAAGCACGACCTCAAGCTCATCGAAGACTGCGCCCACGCCATCGAGACGGAGTACAAGGGCACGCCCGCGGGGCGATTCGGCGAGTTCGGTTGCTTCAGCTTCTATGTGACCAAGAACATCGTCACGGGCGAGGGCGGGATGGTGCTGGCCCAGCGTGAGGAGGATGCAGCGCGGGTCAAGGTGCTGGCCTTGCACGGCATGAGCAAGGATGCCTGGAAGCGGTTCGGCGACGAGGGCTACAAGCATTACCAGGTCGTCTATTCGGGCTACAAGTACAACATGATGGACATCCAGGCGGCCATCGGCATCCACCAGCTCAAAAGAGTGGAGCCATACTGGCGCCGCCGCGAACAGATCTGGCAGCGCTACAACCAGGCCTTTGCCGATCTGCCGGTGACCCGGCCGGCTGACCCAGAGCCCAACACCCGGCACGCCTATCACCTGTACACACTTATGGTGGACCGCCAGCGCGCGGGAATCAGTCGCGACGACTTCCTGACCGCCATGACCCGCCACAACATTGGCATCGGGGTGCATTACCTCAGCGTGCCGGAGCACCCGTATTACCAGCAGACCTTCGGTTGGCGGCCGGAGGATTACCCCAACGCCATGCGCATCGGCCGGCAGACCGTGAGCCTGCCGCTGTCGGCGAAACTGACCGACGATGACGTTCAGGACGTGATCAAGGCGGTGCGGCAGGTGCTGCTGGGATAGGGCAGGCTAACCGGCAAGCAGTGGATCGCGGCAGATAAAGTACTCCTCGCTTCGCCGCCCCCATCGCGTGCTCCACATGCGAACATCGGCAAAGTGCGGATGGAGCATCTGGTGGATCTGTTCCGTCGAGCGGAAGTTCACCCGGGCCGATGCGTCAATCACCTCAGGCGGATACACCGGGACCGACCCGATGAAGCTGCCGTTGCGGGCGGCGATGGCCCGGCCGATCTTCTTCAGCAGCACGGCCGCCTGCTCCGGCGTAAAATACTGAAACGTCGCGAAGCAGCAGACCACGTCGTAGTCGGCACGCGGGAATGGGTCGGCCAGCACATCAGCCAGGTGGAACTTCAGGTTCGGCCGCGGGTATCGGCGGCGGGCGTGGGCGATGGCTGCGGGGTCCAGGTCAATCGCGTCCACGTGCCGCGCCTTGGGGGCGAAGAACGTCGCGGCATAGAGCCCGTCGCCGCAGGCCAGTTCCAGGACATCGTGGTCTTCTCGCATGAGCGCTGCCGCGGCCACGCCGCGCTCGCACCATTGCCAGTTGTCCAGCCCGCGCAGGTGGCTGAAACGCTGGTCGAAATACGGCCGGCCGAAGAAGGACCATGTCCGCCCGTAGGCGGTGCCCACGGCGCGTCCACCCAGCAGCAATGCACCGGCGGCAACACCCAGGGCAAGCTCGGTGAGTCGGTGCAGCCCGGTGCCGGTGATGAGCCGTCGAGCAAGCTGTTTCGCGGAAGCCATCGGTCGATCAGCCTGTTGAGCCGGGAAAGTAGCATCGGTCGGCGTAAACTGGATATTCGGGGTAGCCGTTGCCCTCCGGGTCATAATACTCCAGCGGCAGCGTTTCGGCCGCGTGCCGGCGTAGGGACAGCTCCAGCCTTCCCAGCATGATCGCGAAGCAGAAGACCGAGGCATCGCCCATCAGGCAGCCCTGCTTGCACATGAGGATGAACTCATAGGCGAACAGGGCGGCCAGGACGGCCAGCAGGCCGCGCAGTTCCGGGTCCTCGCCCAGCACCGGGCGCATCCGGCGGAAGCTGTTGATCGTCACCGCCAGGAACGCCAGGAAGATGCCAAAGCCCAGCAAGCCCTCCTCGCCCAGGATCTCCAGCGGCACCATGTGCGGGTAGAAGCCGATGATCTGGGGGTCGAACGATGCCGAGCTGCCCAGGCCCACCAGCCAATGCAGCGGGTTGCTTTCCAGCCACGCCCCCAGGAGCTGCATGGCCGGGCCGATGCGCCCGCCCTGGACGGCCGTGGTCATCACTTCCAGATCCCATCGCCTTTCCAGGGCAAAATGGCCGTAGGCCCAGTGCGCCAGGCCCGCCACGAGCACCACGCCGACGCTGGTGGCGATAAAGCCCTGGATGTTGCGGATCCGGCGGCTGATGGGCAGGAAGGCCAAGACCGCGATCACCGCGCCAAACAGCTGCCCGCGCGAGCCGGCCTTGAAGATCAGCGCCAGGGCCAGTGCCACGATGCCCCAGCGGGCCAGTTGCCAGAACCGCGCCACGCCGCGGAAGTTCATCAGCACGGCGATGATGACCACGTAGCCGGCCATTTGAGCGATGGCCAGAGGGTTGGTCTGGCCGGCGTCGGTCGCCCTGCTGATACCCTCGACGACGATCCGCTGATACACGTTCCACTGGGCATCGAACAGCAACAGCGCAACGGTGAGCGATCCCAAGGCCAAGGTTGCCAGAAAGGCCGCCCGCAGGTCGCTTGGACCGCTGATCAGCAACGGCGCCAACAGGCCGCTCAGCACGACATAGGGCCACATGCTCGCCATCCGCTCGATGGTGGCCTCCGGGTAGATGCTCCAGAAAACCGACAGCCCGGCCACCGCGTAGAGGGCTAGAAACAGCCAACCGGCGCGGGGGTACTCCTTCAGATGCAGTTGCCCGCGAAAGAGCTTGACGGCCAGGCCCTCGAGCACGACCAAGCCGGTGATGATGTTGGTCAGCCGGTGGTTGGCGGAGAAGAAAAACGAATTGGATGCGCCCCACTGCTCGATGCCGTAAAGGCAGAACACGCCGGCCAGGGCGACGGCGGGGCGAAACAGCGTACCCACCGCCAGCAGAGACATCATCGCGGCATAGATGATCAGCGCGTGGATGGCAGGTTCTCCGGTAAACTGGGCGGGCGGATCCCGGCATCGCCCGCGGACGCAACGGCCACAAGACAATATCGGCCCAAGCGCTGCCGGACAATAGGCCCCGCGGCTGTCCGCGGTCCGCGTGGACGGCTCAGGCGGCCGAGCCCAGCTCCCCCAGGTCGGCGCACCACGCCTCGACCCGCCCCATCTCCCGCGGCGGGAAGAGGCCCGCCTCGATGAGCTTCTCGTGGCACGCGCGAAGGTTCGCGGCGAGGTCGGCTGGACCGGGCCGCAGGCCCAGGGCCGCCAGAGCCTGCACCAGCCGGTCGTTGCCGGTGTGGCCGGGAATCTCATCCGCAAAATCGCCCATGAGGTTGTGCATGTTGCGGTCCTGTCGCACTTCCGGGCCATGGAACACCACGCCCAGGCCCATCGCCCGCAAGCACCGCTGGGCGATGAACGACCGCCAGATATCCGTCATGCGGAACGAGCAGTAGCTGGGCAGGTACATCAACGGATAGGCCCGCGGCCACCACCGAGTGGACTGGCTGTGGAACGGGCACCACGTGTTGGGCGGCAGCCACAGGGCAGGCCGCTCGTGATGCTCGAAATCAAACGGCCGGTCCAGCACCAGCCGCCAGACGGCGTCTACGTCCGGTGCGTTGTCGGCCAGGCCCTGCTGGATGGGCGCTTCGTGGTCGGCCAATGGAGCGGCCGGGTCGTGTCGCCAGGTCGCCGGGTCGGTGATGCGATCCAGGGGATACCCGCGCGGCCAGACCAGGCCGTCGGTGAAAACACGGTGGAGGTTGAACCACGGGCGCGGCGCGGCGCAGGTGACCTGGAAGAAGGTGGAGAGCCGGCGGTCGTGGTCGAGCCTGAGCGAGGGATGCTATCTGTTGCGCAGCAACGTCAACGACTGGAGCGACGCGGAACTGTGGCAGGCATACATGCAGTCGGCCGAGACGGTCGAGGAGGCATTCCGCATCCAGAAGAGCGACCTGCGGCTGCGGCCGATCTGGCACCAGAAGCAGCACCGGGTGGAGGCGCATGTGCTGGTGTGCTTTCTGGCGTATGTGCTGTGGAAGACGCTCTCGGCAATGTGCCAGTCGGCGGGACTGGGCGATGAGCCGCGGAAGGTGCTGGAGGAGATCGGGCGGATCCAGGTGGTGGATGTGGTGATGCCGACGCGGAGCGGGACGGAGATCCGCAGGCGGTATGTTCAGCGGCCGACGGAGCACCAGGCGATCCTGCTGCACCGCTTGGGACTGCACGTTCCGACCCGGCTGGAGATGATCGAAATGTAGTGAAGACTTTTAGCCAAAATCGGCCTTGGCGCTATTGCCAGGGCCGATCGGGTCGCTCAACTGCGGAAGTTGGGTTGGCAGTGACCTCCATGCCCGGCGAACACACGGGCCAGATTTTGAGGATATAGACACTTGACAGATGATAACCACATGATAAACTATATCGGGCAGGTTTTTTAGATTTATCATTTAGTTTGTGCATCTGAAAAGTAAACTACGAAGCCATGCCGGAAACGGATCTAACTGACGGACGTGTACCCAAGAAGCAGCGGCTGATTGTGGACGAGTTGCGCCGCCAAATCCTCCGGGGAGAGATTCCGCCCGGTGGCCGCATTCCGACGCAACTCGAGCTTTCGAAACGGTTTAGAGTCAGCAATGTCACGGTGCTTCGCGCGATGGACCGTCTGGCGCACGAGGGTGTTCTGGTGGTTCGCGGCCGCCTGGGAACCTTCGTCGCCAATCATCCGCCCCACCTGAGCACTTTTGGGCTGGCTTTTCCCACCCGGCCGACGCATGACGAAGCGTGGGCGTCGCGCTTCTACTCGGCTATCACCCAGGAATGGCACCGGCTTGGTGGCGCATCACGCCGGACGTCTATCTACTTTGGTATCGCCCCGACCGGCAGTCCAGACGAGATCGCTCGTCTGATAGCTGACATGCGCGAGCATCGACTGGCCGGATTGTTCCTGGCCGCCGCGAAGGTTTCGTTGCCGGTGATTGCCGAACATGCCGGTTCCATGCCACTGGTCGGAATCGGCGCCGCGTCGTCTTCCTGTGTCGCGGTTCATTTCTCCCCGGATGCGTGGGCAGCGAGGGCCGCCCAATGGCTGGCCGCCCGCGGACGCAAGCGCATAGCGATGGTCCACAGTGCTATGCAAACGCCCGAGACCGTGGCGGTGATGGTCCGCACGATCGAGGCCCACGGCCTGTCCACGCGGGCGCCCTGGATGCAGGCGGCCCATCCGGCTTGTCCCAGTTGGGCCCGCAACTGTACCCATCTGCTGATGGACCGCCCCGCGGAAAATCGCCCCGATGGCCTGCTGGTCACCGACGAAAGCCTGGTGGAGGATGCGGTGCGAGGTTTGGTCGAGGTGGGCGTGCGAGTGGCTGTGGATTTGGACGTGGTGGCGCACTGCAACTTCCCCAGGCCTGTGCCGGCGATGGTGCCGGTGCGGCACCTGGGTTACGACATAGGGCGGATGCTTGCCGGTGCCTTGGACATCATGGAGGCGCGGCGGCGAGGTCGAAGCACGCCCCAGACACTAGAGGTTCCGCCCGTGTTCGAAGAGGAGACGTCGCAGGCGGTAGCGGCCAAGTAAGGCGATTGTGCGCTCTCCTCAAGGGCGGCGCATTCTGACCGGGTGCGCTGCCTTTTCGGGCCGGCTCACGGTTCCGGGTGATTCCGGCCCTTGGCAGTGGATGGAGCCGCCGCCATGCGCAAGTCCAGGACACGGTCGGCCCGGCAGATGCCAGAGGCAAGCGTCGAGGAGCTGGCGGAAGCGACCGGATGCCCTGTGAAGGACGAGGCGCGCAGGGCGCCACGGGGCCGGAGGCTGCGCAGATCGCGGGATGCAAGGAGCACCGAAGGCATGAAATCGCGACCACAATCTGGTTTCACGCTCGTCGAGCTTCTGGTGGTGATCGGCATCATCGCGGTGCTGATCGCGATCCTCCTGCCGGCGATGGCGCGGGCCAGGAAACAGGCGCAGATGACCGTCTGCGCCGCCAACCTCAAGCAGATCGGCGCGGCGATCCTGATGTACGTCAATGACAACAAGGGCGCTTATCCGCCCATCGCCATCTTCGATCCGGACGGGCTGGACGCGGACACGGGAAACCTGGCGCGGCCGATCTGGCGTCAGTCTATCCTTCCCTACATCTACCCCGGCCAGGACGTGATAGACGGCCCGGGGACTGATGCGTGGGTGTTCGGCTGCCCATCCAATCCGAATTCGCAGGAGCTGGTCAAGTCGGGCAATGAGCGCTACACGCGCCGGGGCTACGTAGCCAATGGCAATGTATCGGGTCTGGATTCGCCGATGGGCATCTTTGACCCCTCGGGAGCGAAGAAGCAGTACGGCATCCGGAAGGCAACGCAGGTCTGCCGCACCTCGGAGACGATCCTGGTAACCGAAGGGGGAAAGGCCTCGACCTACTTGTGGGCAGCGCAGCTCCCGCACTACAGCGGCCCGCTGCGCTTCTACTTCATGCACAAGGACCGGATGAACTTCCTCTTCGCCGACGGGCACGTGCTCCCGATGAGGCCGACGGAGACGACGAACATGTGGAGCCATACCGGCGCGGCGGCCCCGGCCGGGTTCATGCAGGCGCTGAAGACGGCGGAAGAGGTGTTCCGGGAGTTGGACTACTGATGGCCCCTGACAAGAGCAGTGGAGCATGGGCACCACGACACACACGAGGTCGTTCAGTTGCAGAAGTTTTGTGCGCCTCGAGCTGCCTTTCGACCGGCTCCCTTCGGGTCTGAGCCTCAGGGTCGAAGACAGGGCAGCGGGCAAAGGCAAAGCCGTCGGGTTCACCCTTGTCGAACTGCTGGTGGTGGTCGGCATCATCGCGGTGCTGATCGCGATCCTCCTGCCGGCGATGGCGCGGGCCAGGAAACAGGCGCAGATGACGGTCTGCGCCAGCAATCTGAGACAGATCGGCGCGGCGATTCTGATGTACGTCAACGACAACAAGGGCGCCTATCCGCCCGTCGGCTACCAGGATCCGTCGGGGCCGGACTGGAACGGCACCATGTGTCGCCCCACCTGGCGACAACAGCTCGTCCCCTACATCTACAAGGGGCAGGACCTGATGGACGGCCCGGGAACCGATGCGTGGGTGTTCGGGTGCCCAGCCAATCCGTCATCGCAGGGGAACGCGCCGACGGAGGGACTGCATCGCTACACGCGGAGGGGCTACGCGGCCAATGGCCACGGCGGCCCGGGCAACATCGATGGCCCGATGGGCCTGCTGCGTTGGGGCATCCGCAAGGCTTCGCAGTGCATGCGCCCCGCCGAAACGATCCTGGTCACGGAGGCCGGATCGGACGCGACTTGGTTCTGGGCGGAGCAGCTGCCCCACTACAGCGGCCCGCTGCGCTTCTACTTCATGCACAAGGACCGGATGAACTTCCTGTTCGCCGACGGGCACGTGCTCCCGATGAGGCCGACGGAGACGACCGAGCCGGTGAACCTGTGGAGCCGCACCGGCGCGCCGGCCCCGGCCGGGTTCATCCAGGCGCTGAAGACGGCGGAAGAGGTGTTCCGGGAGTTGGACTACTGATTCACCAACACGGACATCACCGACAGGCGGCATCTGAACGAGGCGGTGGTCTGCTATCTCGATGGCCACGCCGGCCTGATTCCGGCGCATGTGAACCTGTGGACCGGAAAGCAGAAGGAGAACGGCGTCAAGTATGACCGGCGGGCGATCTACCGGCCGTTCCCGCCGCCGTAAATGTTCTGGATCAACACATCGAACAGGGGAATTGCGTGCCGAGGGTGATGACTTGGCGCCAATGGACAGGAGAACATATGAGGATGTGGGTTGCGGTGCTGGGAGCGGTGATCGTGCTGGCAGCGGCTGAAGCGCGCGGCCAGACGTTGGTTCTGGAAGGAGCGGAATACGCTGGGATATCGATGTTTCGTCCCTTCTGGGATGCGACGGTGTTGTTGAGCCCGGATGCGGCACAGAAGATCGTGGACAGCGTGATCACCGACCGCGGGGGCCAGGCAATCTGGTCGGCCGACAAGCCCGGCCCGTTGGCTTTTGACGCACTGAACCGCATGGTGCTGTTGCGCTTCCCGGCCGCGGCCGAGAAGATCCATGCCGAGCTGGCCAAGGGCAGAAGCATCGCGCGGGCCGAGATCATCCTTCCCTATCGCGACGAAGAGCTTTGGCCAGTCGGCAGCGCAGATGGTTTCCAGCCCACCGGCTACAGCTATCGCATGAACTGGGGGGTGGACTCGCTGTATCGTACACGGCGGCCGCGATGGCACGCCGTCGCCTGGGCCCTGCGCCGGCCGTGGCAGGCGGACGCAAAGCACGGCCCGACGTTGAACGCCGCCGTCAACGGCGCGGTTTACTGGAGCAAGTACGGCGCCCAGGACCTGGAAACCGACCGCTATGCAAAACAGTTCGGGCCCGCGGAGGTCTCCTACAAGAACCCCGAAGGGCGGCTGGATGTGACGGCGCTGCTGACCGACGCGGCCTTCGGGGCGACGGCAGCGCACCGCCTGCGGCAGTTTGCCGACTGCGGCGTGCTGCTGAAGAAGTGGGAGACGTACGATCACCTGTTCTTCCAGGGCGTTTACGAGTTCGCCACCGGGTGCGGCGGGCGGGCGATCCTGATCCGCGAACCGAAGCTGGCCATCACCTTCGCCGCAGGCGCTGCGTTGTCCGAGCCGCTGCCGAAGCCGGCGGACGTGGTTTCACTGGCTCGCAAGGGCGACACGGTCGGAAGCCCCACGGCCGTCATGCCGGACCTGAAGCAGATCGAAGCCTGGGTTGCCGAGTTCCGCAGGAAGCCGGACTGGATGTCCGACTGGCAATGGGCCCGCGTGCAGGAGCTTGCCGAGCTGGACGACGAAGGTCCCAGGGACCAGCCCTACTTCCTCCAGTACCTTCCGAAGCACCTGTTGGGAAAGATGCGGGAAACGGTCGCCGATCCGGCGGGCAAGAAAAAGAAGGGCATTCCCGGGCCCGTCAAGCTCGACGTGGCCTATGCCACGTGGGTGGATCAGTTGATCGCCCGTCAGCCGCGCGGCTGGGCCGGGTTTGAGATCGCGCGTGAGATGTCGCAGTGGTACATGTATGGCAAGACACTCCCCGGTCCGGCCCAGGAGGCGATCCGCAGATACTGGGAGGCGTGGCTCATGCCCGATCGCGTTACCGCGGCGACGGACAGACAGCGCGTGGATTTCAACGACGTCTCCGGCGACCTGATCCACCCGATGGCCGACGACCCGCGCATCGGCAGGGATGCGCAGGGCAGGCCGCCCACGACACGGCCTCGCGGCCGCGACCCGGCGATTGGTCCCGAGGGCCTCCTCGACACCTACTACGCCAAGACGGGCGACTGGCGCGGGAACAAGAGCTTCTTCCGCTCCGGATTCACATACATGACCAGCACCCAGAACTTCAACACCACCGCAACGACCGGCGCGCTGCTGGCCGGCGGCCTCATCGGCAGCGAGCGGGCGATGGCCGACGGCCGCAATGGACTGGAGGCGTTCCTGATGCGCCAGTGGGCCTGGGGCGGCGGCAGCAGTCAGGAACACCTGGATCACTACTACTTTGCCGTGACGGTTTCGGGCACCAAGGCGATTGCCGATTTCGCCGCCACTTACTATGACCGGTTGGCCGCACGCGGCGTGCTGGCCAAGTACATCGAGGAACTCGTCTCGGCATATCATCCCGGCCTGCGCCACTTTCTGGCGGGGGCCTCGCGCACCTCGCTGGAGTATGTGCTGGCCACACAGGATGGCCTTCAGTTCATCCTCCACACCCTCTCGCGGCAGGGCACGGTGCGGGAACTGGGCGGTGGGGCGTTGCCGGGCAATATGAGTCGATTCGGCCACGAGGTCCGGCCCAAGGTTGTGTTCCAGCAGTCGCTCTCGGGGCCTTGGGCCCCGGAGTGGGTGGCCGAGCAGGTTGATGGCAAGCCGCTGCCTTACTACGCCGTTCACCGTGGCGGGGGCGACGGTGCCGTCTGGCGCAAGTGCTGGCTGGGGCGGAACTATGGCCTGGCGTCCAGCGACACCGGTACCGGCCGCCTCCACTTGCTGGGGCACTGGCGGCGCAAGCCCCAGACGGTTTCCGGCGTCGCCGAAATCGGGACGATGGACCTGCGCTACGGCTTCAACGACACGCAGTGGGTCAACTCCGGCCCCGGGTACATATTCCATCCCGGTTCGGAGTCGATTCTCCAACACCAGAACAAGATGATCGTGATCACCAGCCCGCGGGCGGGCAAGGTCGGCTTCCTGGGCACCGGCGCGTGCAAGGAACTGTGGAGCCTTCAGACCTCGGTGGGACTGTTCAACTATCAGCCCTCGCCCACGTGGGAGTTTTATTCCGATGGCCGCAAGGTGCAGGTTCCTTACACCGGCTCGCTGAAGAGTCGGATCACAGTCAAGGACGGCGCAAGCTACCTGGCCTTTGTCCCGCTGCCGGGGACCGATCTGGGCCGCGACGTGGAGTTGGAGATCGTGGCCGGCAAGCCGCAGAGGTGGGGCACCGCCAAGACCGAGCTGGGCCCGGCGGTGGTCATCAACGCCTACAATTTCAAGAAAGCCAAGCCGGTGAGCGAAACCGATCCGCTCTGGCAGAAGGTGCCTGCGGCATGGGGCGGTTTCCTGGTTGAGATGGGCGACGAGTCGGAATACGGTTCGTTCGAGGCATTTCAGAAGCACATCGACGCGGTTGTGCTCAATGCGCAATACGACCCGCAGACGCAGGTCGTGACCGTGAACGCCAGGAGCGGACAGGATGAGCTGAAGGCCGCCTCCTGCGTCTGGATACCCAACCCCAACGTCGAGGACGGCAAGGAGCCGCGCGAGACCGGCGCGCCCAACCTGTCGGTCCGTGAGGTCAACGGCAGGTCCGACCTGCCGCCTTCGAACATCCTCCGCGACACGCCCTACTGCCAGGAAGGGTTTGGGGCGCTCGAGAAGAACGGCGCACGATTCGAAGGCAACCCCAGGCGGCACCTTTTCCTGCTGACAGAGCCGAAACAGGGCGTCTTCTGCGCCTGGAACCCCTTGCCCGACCTCACACCGCTCAAGTTCACGCTGCCAACGGGCCTGATCGTCGAGAGCGACGGCGCGGCAGGGCTGAGCTGCATCACGGTGAGCGAGGGCGGCCGGCGCGTCGAGATCGAGTCCGCTTTCAAGGCGGGGCAGGAGATGGACGCCTCGGCCGCCAGGCGCTTCATCATCCGCGGCCCCGTGGAGCCGCAGGCGATCAAGTGCAACGGCGCGGTCGTGCAGCCGCTGGCCATCACGCTCGACGGCCAGAAGGCGTGGGCGGTTCCGATGGCCGCCGTTGGCGCTCGCGAGGATCGGCCGTGAGCAGCAGGTCGATCAGCGAACTCGCCATCTGGTCACGGCGGCGCCGCATCATGGTGTTGCTTGTCTGCGGCCTGTGCATGGCGTGGCACCGGCCACACAACCGGTCGGGGAGAACTGGCTGAGGTCCTTGGGCATTCAGGCGCGAACATGAACGCTCGGCGAAGAAACCAGTGCCACCATGCCGACCGGATGCCCAGCCGGCGCCAAGTGCTGGGCCTGGCGGCTGCCGGAGGCGCGGCCTGGATACTGCAAGGCTGTGCTCACAAGGACCGCGTTTGCGCGGACAACAGAATCACGAGACCCAACACCATGAGACCCAACATCCTGATCCTCCACGCCGACCAGATGCGGTTCGACGCCCTGGGATGCAATGGCAACCGTCATGCGCGCACGCCCAATCTTGATGCGCTGGCCGCCGAGGGCACCGTGTTCACGCGCCACTTCGCCGCCAATCCGGTCTGCACGCCATCGCGAGCCACGCTCTTTTCCGGGCTGTATGTGCCCGGTCACGGCATCTGGCGCAACGGCATCCCTCTGCCGCGACGCGACGACTATGGGCCGGCGGCGCTGCGGAACTGGCCGATGCCGGGGCACATGGAACTGACGAAGACCCCGGTGCTGATGCCCGATCTTTTCGCCGCCGCGGGATACGACACCCTCTCCCTGGGCAAGCTGCACTTCACGCCGTTCCGCGCGCCGCGCGAGTACGGCTTCGGCGAATGCACGCGCCTGATGTACGACGGGGCGCTGTCGGACTGGCACGGACCCTATTACGGATTTCGACACGTGGAAATGACCTGCGGGCACGGCGAGGAGCCGTGCCGCGGCGGGCACTATGCCGACTGGCTCCGCGCCAATCATCCCGACGTGTATGCACGCGCCAACTCCACCAAGCCGCCGGAGGCATACCCGCTTCCGGGCCGGAAGAACATCTGGGCGTCGCCGGTGCCGGCGGATCTCCACAACTCGATCTGGCTGGCCGACCGGTTCGCCGACTACCTCACAAAACGCAAGGCGGAGGCTCCGCCTTTCTTCGCTTTCGTGGGGTTCCCCGACCCGCACCACGCCTTCGCGCCCAGCTTCGACCTTGTCGAGCAGTTCGCCAACGCCGAAGTTCCCGAGCCGGCCGATCCCGAGGGCGAGGCGTGGCCCGAGCCTGAGGAGCGGCAGCGCCTGGCCTCGCATTGCCTTCGCAGCCTCACGCCTGAGCAACGGCGGGTTTATATCCGCTACACGTATGCCATGGTCCACAACATCGACCGGGCCGTCGGGCGCATCGTCGCGGCGCTGAAAGCATCCAACTGCTGGGACAACACAATCATCGTGTTCACCAGCGACCACGGCGACTTCCTGTGCGACCATGCGCTGCTGCTCAAGGCGCAGTTCGGCTCCCGCTCGCTGCTGCACGTGCCGTTTGTGCTCCGCGCGCCGGGAGCTGGACTCCCGGCGCGCACCGCCACGCCCATGAGCAACTGCGACGTGCTGCCCACGCTGGCGGCGCTGGCCGGCCTCCACGCGCCCGGCGACATCCACGGATGCGACATCGTGCCGATCGTGCGCGACCGGCGCGACCATGTGGCGCTGGCGCACTGCTACACCGGCGAAGCCGCTCGCAACAACTGCACGATCCACGACGCCCGCTATCGCCTGACGTGCTATCCGGCGACCGGCCGGATCGAGTTGTATGACCAGCAGCAGGACCCGGGCGAAGTGTGCAACCTCGCCGGCACGCGCGCTGTGGCGGATGTTCAGGAGCATCTTCGGCGGCTGCTGGTCGAGCGCACCTTCAGCCTGTCCAATCCCACGCTCGGGCGCTTGGCCCAATGGTGACCCAGCCGGATCCAGGCGGCAACCGTGCGTCAGGAAGACCTCTAGGGACAGACAGATGCCGGGCGACACAACCCAGCCGCGCGCCTCGCCGCCACAGCCCACCCGACGACAAGTGCTCCGCCTGGCGGCCGATCGTTGCGGCGTGCTGCCCGTGCCGATTCGGAAGCGGACGACGTCGGCATGATCCCGATGCCAGGGCAAACCGGGTAACGCCGGGCGGGCGCGGCCGGGCTTCGCCTGTATCGGATGTGGTCGGAGAATGCGCGGATCGCCCTGCACCTGAAAGGCAACTCATGGTCCTGTGCCAGCATGCTTCCATTCGCGGCATGTCCAGACGAGAGATGCTGAAGTGCGCCGCCGCTGCTGCGGCGGCGTATGCGGTGGCCGGCTGCGCCGGCGGCGGCCCGCAAGGGCCCGACCGTCAGATTTCGGCGGGCATCGCGGCCTGGGAAACGCGGATGCACTTTAACGCGCCGTTGGAACCTCCAGCCACCGTCCTGCACGGCGCGGGTCAGGACATCGACGGCTTCCGCGAGTACTCCGAGGCATTGGGGGCGACCAGGCAACCCGTGCTGTACATGACGTATGTGGGTGTCGGCCGCGAACCGGCCAAAGTCGTCGCCTGGGGGCGCCGCCTGAATGACGAACTGGCAAGGCTCGACACCGACGAGATAGTCCCGCAGGTCGGACTGAATATGACCGGCGGCAAGGGCATCGGCCGTGACGCCGAGGTCGCCGACGGCACCAGAGACCAGGGCATAGCGGCGTTCTGCGAGGCGCTGGCGGCGCTGGGCCGGCCGGCCTTCGTGCGGATAGGCTATGAGTTCGAAGCACGCTGGAACGGCTATCGGCCCGAGACCTACAAGGCGGCCTTCATCCGCGTGGCCGGACAACTCCGAGCGCATGCGCCTCAAACCGTGACCGTCTGGAACGCGGCCGGCTGTGCGTCGCTGGAGGCGCTGATGGAATACTACCCCGGCGACGAATGGGTGGACTGGTGGAGCATCAATCTCTTTGGCCGCAAGGCCATCCGCGAACACGGTCCGCGCTTCTGCGACGGCGCTCGCCGCCGCGGCAAGCCGGTGATGATCGGGGAATCCTCCCCACAGGGCATCGGCGCTCTCCAGGGCCAGACGAGTTGGGAGCAATGGTACGCGCCCTATTTCGCATTGATCCGCGCGAGGCCGGAAATCAAGGCATTCTGCTATGTCAACTGGGAATGGAGATACTGGTCGGAGAAGACCGGCCACCAGTGGCACAACTGGGGTGACTGCCGTATTGAGCGAGATCCGATCGTCCTGCGGCACTATCGGCAGGAAATGGACAGTCCGTTGTATCAGCACTGCCGGGCGAAGGTTCGAGTTGCACGAGGAGACCACACATGAACAGACGAGCATTCCTGAAGTCCGCCGCCGCGACCGCGGCCTGTGCGGTTGCCAGCCGGCATCTGACAGTGGCGGCCCCGACCCCGGCGAGCGACAGTGCGCCTATCCGGCCCAACATTCTGCTGATCATGACCGATCAGCAGCACGCCGGGATGATGAGCTGCACCGGGAATCGCCTGGTGAAGACTCCGGCGCTGGATGCGCTGGCACTCGGCGGGATTCGATTCGATCGCGCCTACTGCACCAATCCGATATGCGTCCCCAGCCGAATGAGCATGGCGACGGGCATGATGCCGGGGCGTCTGGGCGTGACGGACAACCGTTCGGGCACGTCCCTGGCGAGCCTGCCCGAGGGCGTGGCCGATCGCTCGATGGGGAAACTGATGAAGCAGGCCGGCTACGAAACCTTCTACGGCGGCAAGGTACACATGTGCCGCGACCTGGCGCCCTTGAACACCGGCTACGACCAGTTTGAGCGTAACGACCGAGAGGATCTCCCGGCGCGGTGCCTGGAGTTTGTGGGCAAGAAGCGATCGGCGCCGTTCTTCGCCGTCGCCTCGTTCATCAACCCGCACGACATCTGCTATTTCCACGGCGTTCGCGACGGGAAAGACGACAAGCGAGCGCCGGGGCTGGCGGAGTTGTTCCGCAAGGCTGCGTCCCTGGCCGACGGGGAGCTGCCGCCGCTGCCGGCGAACTTCGCCGTCCCCGAGGACGAGCCGACCGAACTGCCGATCAAATCGGACCCCGATGCCCCCACGCCCGCCGGTCTCATGCGCCAGACCTACTCCGAACGCGACTGGCGCATGTACCGATGGGTTTACGCGCGGTTGACCGAGCTGGTCGATGAGCAGATCGGGCGGCTGCTCAAGGGCCTGCGCGACGCCGGACTGGATGAGCGGACGCTCGTGATCTTCACCAGCGATCACGGGGACATGGATGCAAGCCATCGCCTCGCGTCCAAACGGTTCTTCTACGAGGAATCGGTACGCGTGCCGTTGATCTTGAGGTGGCCGGGTGTGATTCCGGCCGGCCGAGTCGATGCGAAGCATCTGGTCTCGACGGGGCTTGATCTGCTTCCCACGCTGTGCGACGCGGCGGGAGTGAAGGCGCCGGCGGGACTGCTCGGCAGCAGCCTGCGCCTGTTGGCCGAGGGACGCGAGGATCGCGGGCGGCGTAATTTCGTCGTATCGGAGAGCGCTGGCGGGCGCATGATTCGTACCCTCCGCTACAAGTACTGTGTCTATGCGGCGGGCCGGAACAGGGAGTGGCTGGTTGATCTGGAACAGGACCCCGGCGAGTTGCGCAATCGTGCGTCCGATCCCGCTGCCGCGACGGTGTTGCGGGAACACCGGGCGCTGCTCAAGGCGTGGATCGAGGAATCTGCCGACACGCTCGGCGCGCCATACATCGTCCAATAGGCAATGGGCCAGACAGATCTTATGAATCCTGAGCCGCACATCTGGCTGAACCTCGGGTTTGCCGCTGCCTTTCTGCCGACCGTCACGATTGCACGGGGCCCCCAGAAGGGGGAAGAGTATGCCCAGGCTCCGGATCTCAAAACCAGACCGGCCGCCATGAAGGTCAACGGACTGGACATCCAATCCATCCCGAATGCCGGCTCCCGCATCGCTTCGCCGGATGCGATCGTCGATGAGCAGAGAAGGGTGCTCCGGCTCCACTTTCCTGCCGGCAGCACGATACTCAACAAAGCCAAGGGGGCGAAGGCTTCCGGCCAGCCGACCTTTTGCGCCGCGTCGTCGGATGGACGGAGTTTCCACATGCCCCAGCCGATGGAAATCTTCGGGAACCTCCACTTTCGGGTATTTCGTCTCGAAGGCCGATGGTATGCCAGTGCCAAGGGGAAAGAACCGTATCGCGGCAATGACGGTGTGACACCGTTTCAACCGATCGGCAATCCCTTCTTCGCCGGCGCTTTCGGCGGTGCATTGGGCAATGGAAGCTCCAGCTGGGCGGGAGATGCACGGCACGTGGCCGTGGAGCCGGTCGGCGATGACCGCTGGCCGATGGAAGGCAGACCGTACCCATGAAGAATCCCAACATCGTCCTCATCCTCGCCGACGACTTGGGTCGCGGCATGCTAAGTTGCTACGGACAACGTCACTACCGCACGCCCAACATTGACCGCCTCGCCGGCGCGGGCGCGCGGTTCGAGCGGGCGTATGCCTGCGCCATGTGCGCGCCGTCTCGGGCCACATTGCTGACCGGCATGCACGACTGCCATGCCGGACGGTGGACGTTCACGCGCGGGCACGTCTATTCGGAACTCACCAACGGCACGCGCAGCCTCGAGAATCTGGCCGAGCTGATCAACAACACGGGCATCCGTCCGAGAGACGGCGATACGTTCCTCGCCACAGTGGCCAGACGCGCTGGCTATGTCACCGGCCAGATCGGCAAGCTCGAATGGGGCTTTGCCACGACCGGCGAGGAGATCCGTCGCCACGGATGGGATTACCACTACGGCTACTATGATCACGGCCAGTGTCACGGCTTCTACCCGCCGTATGTCTTTGAGGATGGGCGGAGGATCGACATTCCCGGAAACACTCGCGCCAACTTCGGAGTGGGCCATTATGGTCCCCATCCCGGCGGCAAGGTCGAGCACGACCCCGCGGGCCGCTCGGTCTATTCGCAGGACCTCTTCGACGCCAGGATCGTCGAGTTCCTCCGCTCACACAGGGATAGGCCGTTCTTTCTCTATCATCCCAGCCAGCTGCCGCATGGGCCGACCTACTATCCCGACGTCTTCCCCGAGGTCGCGGACAATCCGGCGCTGACGCAGGTGGAGAAGGAGTTCGCATCGATGGTCCTGCGCCTCGACCGGACAGTGGGCCTGATCCTGGACGAACTGGATCGCCTGGGCATAGCGCAGAATACGCTGGTGATGTTCGCCTCCGATAATGGCCATGCGCCAAGCTGCTACGCCCAGCCGGGACGCACCACGGTGGACGCAGACCTTCAGGGCAACCGCTTCGACCAGATCACCTCAAAGTTCACCAGCGAAGCCTGCGGCGACATCTTCAACGGCAACGACTCCATGGGCGGCATCAAGACCAACAACTGGGAGGGCGGCACTCGCGTGCCCCTGATAGTGCGATGGCCCGGCCGCATCCCGGCCGCCAAAGTGTCGGATCGCCTCGTTGCGCTTTACGACACGCTGGCGACTGTGGCGGAACTGACCGGCCAGACGCCGCCGCCCGAAACGGACGGCCTGTCGTATCTGCCGTCGCTGCTGGGGCGCACGGACGCACCGGAGCACTCGCATATCGTCTATGCCAGTTCCTGGGGGCCAGCCCTGGTCACGAAGGACGGCTGGAAGCTGCGAATCCACATGCGGCGCGAGGAGGCGCTGAACTTCAGCCTCTTCGGGACTGTGCTCAGCGCCCTGGACAAAGCCTATGCCTACCAGCTCTATCACCTGCCGACCGACCGCCGCGAGGAGCGCGACCGAGCCAAGGAACACCCGGAGATGGTTCACCAGCTGACCGGCATCCTGCTGCGTGAGTGCGACGGCAACTTCGTCAACGCCACGCCACAGGCGCACTTCGCGCCCTACAACGCAAGATAGGAGCTCGCATGTTCGGCTCTTCTCTTCGCTGCAGCACCGCGCCAGCCACCTGCTCCGGCTCCTTTCGGCACGGGGCGGAGCCGTTCGCGATGACATGGGCAAAGCGGACCGGGTGCTCACGGGAGGGCTGCTCGTGCCGTCGCTGCCCGCGGGCGCACATTCATTCGCCTGTTTCCGGAGGCATCGAGATGAGAAGCAATCGCAATCGCGTTGGGCGTATCCTGGCCACGGCCCTGGCGGGCATCGGGCTGTCGGGAGCCGCGGCGTCGGCCGGCGTCAGCAACTGGAGCGCGACTCCGGCGGATGGCAACTGGAGCAACGCCGCCAACTGGGATGTAGCGCCGGTGGCCGGCGACACCCTCGGCTTCGACGCATCGACCGTCACGGCCCTGAACAACGATATCGTGGGCGGGTCCTACGGGGGCATCGGCTTTGGCTCGTCGGCGCCGGCTTACACCATCACCGGCAACGGCATCACGCTGACGGGCAACATGGCCACGGCCGCATCGAACCTGCAGACGATCGACCTGGACATCGTGACGACGGCCGTTCGCACGGTCACCACCGTGGCCGGCGGCGACATCACGCTCAGCGGCGACATCAGCGGCACCGGCGGCGGCATCACCTCCAACGGAGCGGGGGTTTTGACCCTTTCCGGCGCCAACAGCTACGACGGCCCGACGACGATGAACCACACCAGCGGCACGCTGGTGCTGGCCGGCTCCAACAGCAGTGGCGGCGCCACGGCGCTGACCAATGGCACGTTGAAACTGGGCGGCACGAGCAACGGCGGCCTGGCCGGCGGGACGCTGACCCTGACGGCCGGTTTCCTGGAGGCGGTCGAGGCACCCCGGACCATCGCCAACGCCGTGGCCTACACGTCCGTCACGGTCCAAGGCTCGCAGGACCTGACGCTGACCGGGACCCTGACGGCCAACGGATCGAGCAACCGGACGCTGACGAACAACATCGATGCAGGCAGGACGCTGACCTTGGGCAACGTGGTGATCACGGGCTCGGGCACCACCGCCCGCACGCTCACGATCACGGGAACCGGCGATACCACGATTGCCGGGACGATCTCCGACGGCACGAAGGCCGGCAGCAAGCTGACCCTCAGCGGCACGGGCACGAAGATCCTGCAGTCGGACATGGCGTACACCGGCACGACGGTCGTCTCGGGCGGAACGGCCATCTTCAACGGCAAACTGAACGGGATTTCAGGCACGGCTGGATTGGTCACAGTGTCGGGTGGCGGCACACTGATCCTGAACGCAGACAACTCGGCCCAGGCCAACAGCATCACGGTCGGCGCCGCCAGCACCTTGCGGGTCGGTGCTGCCAACAATCTCCCCACGGGAGTCCTGACGCTCAGTGACGGCACGGCGACCTTGGACCTGCGCAACGATACGGGCACGAACTACGCCAAGGACCTCGCGGCGACCAGTGGCACCATCAACGTGGATCGGGCCGTGGGCGGCATCGGAGTCAACCAGACCCACACGCTGGGGAACATCACGGGCTTCGGCTCGGCCGCAGCCGGCGGGACCCTGAACGTGACCGGGGCGAACGGCTATGGTCTGACGGTCGGCACTATCACCAGCACGACGGTCACGGCAGCCAACAAGACGTGGGCGATCAACAACGACGCACCGGGACTGCTCACGATTGCCGGTTTCACGGGCGACACGACTGTCACCAACACGATCCTCAAGCTCGGCGGCACAGGCAACGGCAAGATCACCGGCGCCGTCGCCGCTGGAGGAGCGGGCGCTGTGACCATCCGCAAGACGGGCCTGGGCACGTGGACGATGGGCACGGGCGTGTCCACCGGCGGGCCGATCAACGTCAGCGCCGGCGTCCTGGACCTGAACAACCTTGACGTCACGGCCACGCCCGCGACCACCACGTCCGCCGCGCTGATGATGATTGTCAACAACAGCGGACTGGCGCCGGGCAACACCGCCACGCTGAACACCGGGACCGGGACCCTCACGCTGGCCGGCTACGTGTGGAGCAGCGATGCGGGCAACAGCGCCGGTTCGTTCATCAACGGCAACCTCGATCTTGGCACGCTCAACCCGGCGGTGTGCGGGACGCAGACCGGCCGCATATTCTCAACCGACCGGCTCGACAACCACAACTACGGCATCACGGTCAATGCGGTTGTCAGCGGTCCATCCACGATGCCCCTGATAAAGACCAACATCGGGAATTTGTACCTGGCGAACGCTGCCAATACCTACACCGGTTTGACCTACCTGTGCGAGGGAGTACTCGCCGTGAACAAGCTGGCCAACGGCGGCAGCAACAGCGGGATCGGTGCCTCGTCGAGCGCCGCCGGCAACCTGATCTTCGGCCCGGATTTCGGCATCCTGCGTTACCTGGGCAGCGGCGACAGCACGGATCGCTTGTTCACGATCGAGGACGGCGATGCGGCAATTGAGGCGTCTGGCAGCGGCGCCCTGAAGTTCACGAACTCCGGCGCGATCGTGGTGCCTGCGGGCCTGGCGGTGGCTCTGGTCCTCGGAGGCAGCAACACCGGCGATAACACCTTCGGTCCTGCGCTGGTCGATGGAAGCGGCGGCACGACCTACCTGACCAAGCACGGCGCCGCCACGTGGGTCATGGCCGGCACCAACCAATACTCGGGCACCACCACGATCGACGTCAACGGCGGCATCCTGCAGTTTGCCAGGCGAGTCTCGCTGTACAACGCCACCCCGGCCAGCTGGACAGCCGGCAACATCGTGGTCCGTTCCGGCGGCACGGCCTCGTTCAACGTCGGCGGGGCCGGTGAGTTCACGGCCGCGGACATTGACATCATCGCACCCCTGGGCACGGATGCGACCGGATTCATGAACGGCTCCAGGATCGGCTTCGACACGACCAATGCCGCTGGAGGGACGTTCACCTACAGCACCGCCATCGGCAACCCCAACGCCGGAGCCAACGTGCTGGGCCTGACCAAGCGCGGCACGGGCGAACTGGTGCTGGCCGGCGCCAACAGCTACACCGGCCAGACCATCGTGGCCGGCGGAAAGCTGACGGTGAAGCCGGCGGCCTCGACGGTGATCATCAGCGGCGGCGGCGTGGATATCCAGAAGGGCACGCTGAGCTTCGACTACACCGGCGGAAGCAGCCCGGTGGCGACCATCCAGGGGTTGCTGACGACCAGCTACAACGGCGGGGCGTGGAATGCGGGCCAGTTCAAGTGCACCACGCAGACATCGTCGGCCGGCCTCGGCTGGGTGGACAACGGCACGACCGCTCTGAGGGTCATGTACACGCTGTACGGCGATGCGACGCTGGACGGCACCGTCAACTTCAACGACCTGCTGAAACTGTCGCAGAACTACAACCTGTCTGGCAAGACCTGGGCCCAGGGCGACAGCAACTACGACGGGATGGTGAACTTCAACGACTTGTTGAAGTTGAGCCAGAACTACAACCAGAGCATCGGCAGCCCGGGTGCAGGCGATATGACCGCGGCGGCCGTTCCCGAGCCGGGGGCGATCGGGCTGCTGCTGGCGGCCGCGGGATTGCTGGGGCGAAGGGGCGGGGGTCGGGGATGAGCCTTCTGCCGCCGCACATCAGGCGGCCGTGCCCCGACAGGCGCCGGTTGCGCCCGTCTCCGCGCGCGAGCCGCAACCGGTCAGCGCGCCGGCCGGGGCCTGCATGTGTCGGCGAACGCCAACCTTCCGCTGGCTTCACGCAGCCCGGCGGGTTTCTGCCGCTACGGAGCGGATCTGCGACAGCTGATCGTCAAGGCCGTTGAGTTACTGGCACAGCATCCGTCTGTTGCCCGCGAGTTGCGGGTCGAGGTTCCCATGGCGATGGAGGCGCACAAATCATGAAACTCAAGCGAGGACTGTCGTCGTTGCATCGAAGGCGCCGCGGCGCGGGCTGGTTCGGACGCGCGATGTCGATCGAGGGCCTCGAGCCGCGGGTGATGCTGGCCAACATATCGTGGAACGTCGCTGGCGACGGCGTTTGGGACACCACCACGCCGAACTGGACGGGCTCCACGCACCTCTATGCCGAGGGCGACAACGTCACGTTCTCCACCGTCGGGCCAGGCGTCAGCCCGACGATCTCCATTCGCCCTGAAGGGGTCAACCCCAATACGATCATTTTCAACCACTACCACAACACCTACACCTTGCAGGGCGGATCGATCGGCGGAAGCACCGGCATCACGATGAGCCCGTATGCGGCCAAGGCCGTCTTCGCCGGCTACACCACCGGGCTGACGTTCACCGGGGGGATCACCGCCACCGATGGCAGTCAGGTGACCTGGAGGCCCGCGGCGGCCGGGACCTTCGGCCTTGGCACGGGCACGATCGGCCTCAACTACGGCACATTCGAGTACTACCCCTCGGTAAGCGGCAACTACCTCGACAACACGATCGTCTTCGGTTCGGCAGGAACCAGCACGCTCCGCGGCAACGCCAATGCCAACTGGGACTACGCCGACGTGACCGTCGGCGGCACCCTGTCCCTCGGGACCGGCGGGCCCTACTTCACCGGACTGAACCTCCGCCTCAACGGCGACCAGCAGCTTAATCTGGCGGCGCACTACAACCTCAACTCGCGGACGGTCTTCAACGGCGTGGTCAGCGGCTCGTCCTACACCGTGACCGTCAACGCCACCAACAACGCCAGCAACCGCTACGCCGACATCTCCGGCCCGGGCAACTGGGACGTCCGCGGCATGACCAAGAAAGGCGACGGCACGATCCGCCTGCTGGCCAGCGAGGTCGTCGGCGACTGCCTGAAGATCGACGCCGGCTGGCTGAACCTGGTGAACGTTGGCGACACCCAGACCGTCAGCGAGCTGTGGCTGGGCGGCGTCAAGCAGACCAGTCCCGGCACCTACGGCTCGTCCTCCAGCAACGCCACCTACAAGAATGACACGTACTTCAAAGGCCCCGGCGTGGTGACCCTGTTGGCCGTGCCGGAGCTGTCGCTTGTCGCCCCGGACGCCTTCGTCGTGGAGGAGACGTCCGACACCGGCACGTTCAGGATCACGCGCAACGACAGCCGCGGGGACCTGAGGGTCTACTACACTCTGGGCGGCAACGCCTCGGCAGCCGATTACCAGGAGACGCTCTCGGGCAGCGTGGTCATCCCCGACGGCGAAACCTCCGTCGCGATCACCGTCACGCCCGTCGACGACTCAGACTGGGAGGACCTGTACGAAACGCTGACCATGACCCTGACACCGCACGGGTCCTACACGATCAACGGCGGCTACTCCACAGCATCGATGAAGTTCACCGACAGCGACCTGCCGGCCGACAACGTGATGACGTTCAGCTACGCCATGACGGCCGGCATCAGCGGCTTCCGCGCCGACTGGGACACGCCCAAACCGAACATGCTGGGCTTCGACGCGATCCACCGCAGCCTGATGGTCCGCTTCCCCGGCATGGCCGCCGAGATCAAGCGGATGATCGAGGCCGGCCACGAAATCGAGTCGGTGGAGTTGATCCTCCCCTACGCGGGCACCGAGCTGGGCAGCGATGCAACGTACGCGTACATGTACCGTTCCAGCTTCAACATCCCCACCAAGTGGGCCAACACCACGCCGCAGTGGCACGCCATTGTTTACGGGTTGCGCCAGCCGTGGACGGCCGACAGCGAGATCGGCCCGACCTACAACGCCTACATCGACGCCGGCGCCGGCGGATACGGCTACTGGGCCAAGTACGGCGCACAGGACACCACCCACGACCGATACACGGACACGTTCGGCGGCGATGCCAACAGCGAGATCTCGTCGGTTCATCCGCAGGGCAGAGTGAACGTCACGGCGGGCGTGACGGGCAGCGAGTACGGCGCCACGCTGGCCGACCGCCTGCTGAAGATGGAGGAGAGCGGCTGGCTGGTAAAGAAGTGGGAGACCTACGACTTTGCGTTCCGCTCCAACAACGACCCGTACGAGTGGGGCATCGAGACCGGCGGCCGGGCCATCTGGATCCACACGCCGCAGCTGAAGGTGACGTTTGCCGAGAATGCCACGCCGCCGGACGTGAGCAACCTGGACGAACCGGTTGACGTCCACGCGCTGGCACAGACGCTCACCGACGGCGCCAAGACCGCGACCATCCCCACCGAGGCGCAGTACAACATCCTCAAGGGCCAGCTGAGCCTCTCGCAGCCCGCGTGGATGCCCAACTGGCAGTGGACCCGCGTGCAGGAACTGATCAACCTGCAGAACCAGGACGACCCCGGCTACTTCTACGATTTCCCGCAGACCTACGCGGCGTACCTAGGCTGGGTCGATGAGATGCTGTCGATCCCTCACCGCATGTGGCAGGGGCACGTGACCATCCGCATGGCCCTGGACATGCTCGACTATGGCGCCGGCATGCCGGCGCCGCTCCAGCAGCACATTATCGACTACTGGACCAACTACCTGATGCCGGATCGCGTCTCATCGACCGGCGCCGGGGACTGGGTCGCCGGCAGCGACATGCTCGTGCATCCCCAGGGCATCTGGGGCGAGAGCAGCAGCGCCTACTACGCACGCACCCACGACTGGCGCGGCAACAGCAGCTTCTACCGCAGCGGCTACTGCTACAGCCTCAGCACGCAGAACTTCAACCACACCGCCGACACCGGCGCGATGATCGGCGGCCTGCTGATCGGCTCGGATCGCGCCATCGCCGACGGCCGCAAGGGCTTTGAGCTGTATCCCCTGAACACCTGGGCCTGGTCCGGCGGATCGCTGCAGGAGGAACTGGACCACTACTACCTGGCCATCACCATGGACGCCCAGAAGATGTTCGCCGACTACGGCCAGAGCGAACTCGACCAGATGATGGGGCGCAGCGCCTTGAACAAGACCATGGAGGTGATCGCCTCATCGTATCACCCGAACCTGCGCCGCCTGATCGGTCCGAGCAGCCGCACGATGCTTTCGCACGTGTTCGCGATGCAGGATGGGTTGTTCCACGCGCTGAACACGGTCAGCAGGAATGGCGTGCAGCACGATGTCGGCGAGACGCTGCCGGCGGGCATGAGCCTGGTCGGGCACGACGTGCCGCCGGGGTTGATCGCGCGCCTCGCATGCAAAAGCCCCTTCATGCCCGAGTGGTTCAGCAACCTGGTGGACGAAAAGCCCCTGCCCTACCAGCAGATCAGCAAGGACGGCAGTGCCTGGAACGTGACTTCAATGGGCACGCACTGGGGCCTGGGCTCCTCCAACGACAGCACGACCAACAGCGTCAATGTCGTCGGCCAGTGGGAGAACGCGGCGGGTTCGAACGGCAACACCGAGAATGTGCGCACGCTCCTGGCCCGCTATGGCGTGAACGACACGAATTTCACGGCCGATCAGTCCAACGGCATCGTCGCCCACCAGGGCGGCGAGGAGCTGACCGTCCACTCGGGCAACCGGATGATTATCTTCGGAAGCCCCAACGCCAACCTGTCCGGCTACACCTACACGACGCCTGCGGACGTTTACAGCTTCCAGACGTCCCTGGGCATCTACAACTTCCAGACGAACCCCGGGTGGCTGATCTTCAAGAACGGCATCAACATCACCAGCCAGATCGACGCGGGCGTGACCGCCGTGGCCGGCGACAAGTTCACCATCTACGACGGCGTGAGCTACATCGCGATCATCCCCATCGCGTCGGGTTACTACCAGGAGCGGCCCTATGAAGTTCTGCTCCGCCGCGGCGCGACCAACGCCATCAGCGGCGGAGGATCGGCGGCGGCCACGCTGCAGTTCGACGTGTACAACTTCCAGTCCGCCACGCCGCTGAACAAGAGCGCCGCCGACTGGACTGCTATCGACAAGCTTTACGGCGGGTTCGTCGTGGAGATGGGCGACAACACGAGCTTCGCCAACTTCTCGGCGTTCCAGGCTCACATCATGTCGGCCACGCTCAGCAGCAACTGGGACGCGGCCAACGAGTTTGTCGATGTGAACTACACCAGCGGCGGAAGCACGATAAAGGGCCGCTTCCTCCCGGCCGGCTCGGGCTCGGTGCCGCTGGCCAGGCTCGATGGCCAGAACATCTACCTGACCGGCGAGGTCAAGCGCGACAACCCTGGCGGGCAGATCGCCCAATACACCGGCGCCACCGGCGGCCTGACCTCCGCCGACAAGGATGGCGGGTCGATGTCCACGGGCTGGTGGAGATACGCCATGATCCATCACGACCCGATCACCCGCACCTACGCCGGGTATCAGCCCAAGACCGCCTTGAGCACGTTCGACCTGGCGACGCCGGACGGCCGGCACGTCATCAGCGACGGCAAGGTGAGCATCACCCAGGCATCGATCGACGTGGACGACAACATCGTCACGATCGACTTCGCGTACCGTGACGAAGACCGGCCGAATCTGGCCGACGCGATGCTGCTGACGGGCTTTCCTTCCGAGCCGACGGTCATCCGCAACGGCGCGCAACTGGGCGCCGGTCTGCAGACCGTGCAGTACCAGGGACAGACGGCCTATGTGGTCCCGCTGCCGGTGGCCGATGCCCTGCCGCGTGTTCGGATAGAGGCCACCGATGCCATCGCCGCCGAGCAAGACCAGGACACCGCCACGTTCACCGTCAGCCGCAATACCAACGTCGGCAACCTGACTGTGAACTATACCGCAGGCGGCACGGCCGCGAACGGCGCCGACTATTCAGCGCTGTCGGGCAGCGTCGTGATCCCCGAGGGCCAGTACAGCGTTTGGTTCACCGTCACGCCCATCGATGATAACGTCGGCGAAAACAACGAAACGGTCGTGCTCACGCTGGCCGAGAACGCCGCGTATTGGATCCGCAGCGACTACGCCAGCGCCACGGCGACCATTGCCGAGAACGACATAACGGTGCAGGTCAGCGCCACCGGGCCCGACGCGGACGAAACGGGGCCGTACGCCGGCCAGTTCACCTTCACCCGCCAGGGCTCGACGGTGGGCAACCTGGCGGTCAACTACACCGTCGGCGGCACGGCAAGCAGCGACGACTACAGCGAGACTCTGACGGGGGTCGTCGTCATCCCAAGCGGCGCATCATCGGTCACGATCTCCATAACTCCGGTCAACGACGCCATCGCTGAGAACCTGGAGAGTGTCGTGCTGACCGTCGCGCCCGGCGCCGGTTACCTGGTCGGCCCCGCCAGCTCGGCCGAGGTGATCATCCAGGACAACGACCGCACGCCCCTGTCGCGCACGTGGGCGACCGTCGGCGGCGGCGACTGGGACATCACCACCGCCAACTGGTCCGGGGGGACGACCTATGCCGAGGGCGACAACGTCACCTTCCCCAGCCTCAAGGGCACGCACTACATCGTCGTCGAGTCCAACGACGTCTTCCCCGGCTCGGTGACGTTCAACCACTACAATGGCGACTGGTACTTCTCCGGCGGGACCATCCGCGGCAGGGCGGACATCAGAGTGACGAACAACTCGAACATGCACTTCGACGGCTTCACGCGGGACCTGACCTTCCGCGGAGGCATCAACGTCGATTCGGGCGACACCCCGACGATCAGTTGGAAGCCCGCCTCAGCCGACGCACACTACCTGGGCTACGGCACGATCAACCAGTACGGCGGCACGTTCACCTACCAGCCCAGCGTGGCCAACCAGCTCCGCACGCCCCTGTCGTTCGGCGCGGGGACCGTCTCCCTCAACAGCAACACCAACGCCGACTGGAGCTACGCCCCCATCCAGGTCAACGGCGGCACCGTCCAGATCAACGGCTCGGACACGTGGAATTACAATGGGCTGGTGCTGAACCTGGCGGCCAACAGCCGGCTCAGCGTCGCAGCCCATTACAACGAGAACGTGCAGGGACGGTTCAACGGCGTGGTGGCCGGGCCCTACACGCTGACGGTCCACGTCACCGGCGGCGGAGGCAGCACTTCGTCCTGGGGCCGCGTCGCCGGGCCGGGCTACTGGGACATCGCCGGCCTGACCAAGACCGGCGACAAGCCGCTGCGCGTCGAGACCTCCGAGATCTGCGGCGACGTGCTGACCATCGCCGGCGGCGCGGGCAAGCTGAACCTGGTCAACGCATCCGACACCCAGACTGTCACCGAACTGTGGCTGGGCGGGACGCAGATGACCCAGTACGGCACCTACGGATCGGTCAGCAGCGCCGCCGACTACGTCCACAACGCCTATTTCGATGGCCAGGGCATGGTCCGCCTGGTGCCCTCGAAGATCCAGATTTCCGCCACCGACGCCACGTCGTCGGAGAGCCCTTCGGACAGCGGCACGTTCACGATCACCCGCGTCGGCTCGACCAGCGGCAGCCTGACGGTCCACTACAGCATCGGCGGCAGTGCAACGGCAGGCGACTACACGCCTGCGCTGACCGGCAGCGTGGTCATCCCCGATGGCCAGGCTTCGGCGACCATCACGATCACACCGATCAACGACGGCCTGATTGAAGGCCCCGAAGCGCTGACGTTGACGCTCCTGGACGACGCCGCGTACGGGCTTGGAGCCAACCGGTCGGCCACTGTAACCATCGTTCCGCCGGGACCGGACGCCTTGGCTGCCGCGGCCGTCTCCGCATCGCAGATCAACCTGTCATGGACGTACAGCGGCGCCACGCCGACGGGCTATGAGATCGACCGTGCCACCGACAGCGGCTTCACGCAGAACCTGATAACCGCGACCGTCGATGCATCGGCGACGGGGTACATCTACACCAACCTGGCCGCAAGCGGCCCCTACTACTTCCGCGTCCGGGCAACCAGCGACGCGGGCGGCTCGGCCTACGGCCCGGCCGCCGCGGCCGTGGTCTGGAGCTTCGCCTCGCCGACCGACAGCCGCCGCATCGCACAGAGCGGCGGGCAACTGCAGTTCTTCGACAACAACATCAGCCCCTCAACGCCTGCCTTCAGTGTGCCCGTGTCGATGCTGGGCGGCATACATGTAATCGCCAACGGCGGGGTGCTGGCCATCGATACCGCTCTGCCGGCCGGCTCAGGCCTGGATGTGAACACGGACGATGTCGGCGTTGCATCGGCGGTCGTCGGGACCTCCCAGCAGCTGTCAAGCCTGCAGATCGGCACAGGCGGAAGCCTTGACCTGGACAGCCACTCGTTGACCGTTGCTTACGGCGGTGCAAGCCCAGCCGCAACGATCGCCGGCTGTCTCGCCAGCGGATACGCGGGCGGCGCGTGGAACGGCACGGGCATCCACAGCAGCACCGCGGCCTCGCAGCCGGCCATGGCGCTGGGGTGGAAGGATACCGGTGCACAGGTCATCGTTGACCTGACGTTGTACGGAGATGCCGACCTCGACGGCATTGTGAACTTCGCGGACCTCCTGGTCCTCTCGCAGAACTACAACACGACGGGCAGGAACTGGGCGACCGGGGACAGCACCTACGACGGCACGGTGAACTTCAACGATCTGCTGAAGCTGTCCCAGAACTACAACCAGACCGCACCGGCCCCCGAAGCTCCGGCCCAGGCAACTGCGCCGCGGCAGACCGCGGCAGGCGGCGAGATGTCTCTCGCCTGGATCGAGACGCCGCCATTCGCCGGGGTCAAGGTGGACCGGCTGGCCGAGGGGCTGCTGGAGAGCCCCGACAGCCTTGGCTTCTGATCTGGCGTCAGTCGAATCGGGCGACAAGTATAGCCCTGGCCGTGGAGGGCCACGCCGTATGGATCGAGCGAGCGGCCCCCTCGGTCCCGGTGGCGATAGGCATGTGAAGCGGGGCCGGGGCGGCGCGCGATTCAGGGCCACCCGCGTTGCCCAGAGGATACCACCGCACTCGATCGAGTGCGCGAAGCAGCCTCGTTCTCAACAGCCGCTGTTGTCCACTTGCCCGTCTTCTTCTCCTTGGCCGCCTTGGCCGATTGGCGGAAGCGGTAGCTCTGGCGTTCATCTCGAAGATGTGGCAGCGGCAGCCGGTTCAGCAGCGCCGCGGTCATGCGCTCGCCCTGGAAGACCTGCCCCCACTCGCCGAAGGGCAGGTTGCTGGTGATCAGGATGCTGCCCCGCTCATAGCGGTCGGCAAACACCTGGAACGGCAGTTCCGCACCGGCGAGTGAGAAGCTAAGGTAGCCCAGTTCATCGACGATGAGCAGGTCCACCCGGTTCAGCATCGACAGCATCTTCTCCACCCGGCCACCCGCGGAACTGTGTTGGGATACATAGGGAGTGAACTGATGAAAGCTGCAAAGACCGTGTGTGCTTTGATGGCTCTGGCCGCTTGGGCCATATCGGGCGTGGGCGCCCAGGCTCAGACGCTGGTGCTGGACCAGCCCATGTGCGCTGGAATGAGCGGATTCCGCGCGCACTGGGACCAGCCGATCCCGGTCGCCGAGGATGGGCAACGAATCGTCAAGGACGCGGTGGTCAAGGACCGCGGGCAGACGGCGGTGTGGGACGGGGTGAAGCCCGGCCCGCTGGCGTTCGATGCCCAGCACCGATACCTGCTGGTCAGGTTCCCCGATGCCGGGCAGAAGATCGCCGAGGCACTGGCCGGCGGCAAGGCGGTTGAGAAGGTGGAGTTGGTCCTGCCGTACCTGGACGAGGAGATCTGGCCACAGGGCCGGCCGGACAATCCCAGCCCCGACGGCTATCGCTACCGCACGAACTGGGACTGCGACAACTACTGGCGCGGGATGGTTCGCGAGAAAACGAAGCAGCAGACCCCCGCGCTGGTCTATCGCGAGGAGCGGCCCAACTGGCACGCGATCGCCTACGTGCTGCGCAAGCCGTGGAATGCCGGCGCCGACACGGGACCGACCTACAACGCGGCCGTCAAGGGAGCGGTGTACTGGAAGCGATTTGGCGCATCGGACCCGGCCGAGGATCGCTTTGCGACCCGGTTCGGCCCGACGGAAGTTTCATCCTACAAGCCCGAGGGGCGGATGGATGTCACGGCGGTGCTGACGGAGCAGACCTTCGGCAAGACGCTGACCGAGCGGCTGCACGCCCTTGCCGATTGTGGATTTGTCATCACCAAGGAAGAACTCTACGACCACCGCTACTACGCCGGCCCCTATGAGTTTGCCACGGCGGCCGGTCCGCGGGCCATCTTGATCAGGCAGCCGAAGCTGGTCATCACGCTCAAGGCCGGCCGCGGCGAGGCAGTGGGCCCGCTGTCGCCGGTCGATGTAGCGGCCCTGGCCGCCAAGCACAAGGCCAGTCCGGTGGGGTCGGCCACGGCCGTCGTGCCGACGCCGGAGCAGGTTGCCGCGTTGAACCAGAAGTTCATGGCCAGGCCGGCCTGGATGCCCGACTGGCAGTACGCCCATCTGAAGCAACTCCTGGTGCTGCAGCGAGGCGGCAACGTGCAGCCGTTCTATTACCGGGCAGTGCCGAACCACGTTATCAACGACCTTATCAGCAAGGCCCGGCAGAACGCCGGCAAGAACGTGCAGGTCCCGCAGGCCGACCTGGATTACGCGGTGTACCTGGCCTGGCTCGACTGGATCAACGGCCGGCCGCTTCGCTTCTATGAGGGTCACCTGACGGCGGCCAGCAACGTCAGCGAGTGGTACAACTATCGCGAGGCGATTCCGGCGGCGGTGCAGGATCTGATCGTCCGCAACTGGACCGCATGGTTGATGCCCGATCGCGAATCAGCGGTGGCGATCGGGGAGATGGCAAACTTCGCCGACGTGTCGGGGAAGCTGATCCATCCCATGGCGGACGACCCGCGCGTTGGCAAACACGATGGCCAATCGGCCGTCTGGGGCCAGGGCGACACCTACTACAAGAAGACCGGCGACTGGCGGGGCAACAAGAGCTTCTTCCGCTCCGGCTTCACACGCTCGCTGAGCACGGCCAACTTCAACAGCACGGCCGTCACCGGGGCGCTGCTCAACGGGCAGATCGTCGGCTCGGCCAGGGCGATGGACGACGGACGATCGGGCCTGATGAAGTTCCCGTTCTGGATGTGGACCTACGGGTCCGGCGTCGGGCAGGAGTACATCGATCACTACTACTGGGCCATCGCCACGGCCGGCAACAAGCTGTTCGCGGATTACTGCCAGGACCCGCAGGACCGGATGGCCGGCTGGAGCATCATCCAGAAGACGGCCAACGACCTGGCGATGTCGTACCATCCGAACCTGAAGAAGCTCCTGGGCCCGGCCAGCCGGACAGGCTTTGAGCATGTGCTGGGACAGCAGGACGGGCTGTATCACATCCTGCACGTTCTCTCGCCGCGGGGGGCGCTGAGCGACACGGACACGGGGACTTTGCCGGCGCTGACAATGACGACCCCGGATGCCAGGGGCAGGACGCCTCGGCCGCTGACGGCGTGGGGCCACGACTACCCGCCGGAAGCGGTTGCGCTCAACAGCATGTCAGGCCCGTGGGCAGACCCGTGGATCAGCGAATGGGTCGATGAGAAGCCGCTGCCGTGGTTCGTGCTGGCCGAGAAGAGCGTCACCACCGATGGCGACTGGGTGAGCACCTGGTTTGGCGAGAACTACGGCCTGATGAGCATCCGCCAGACGAGCCAGCGAATCCATGTGCTGGGTCACTGGCGGCGCAAGGCCGAGCGCCCGTCCACCATGCGCGACATCGGCACGCTGGATATGCGCATCGGGTTCAACCAGACGCAGCTTGCCAACGACGGCGACGGAGTGATCAGCCAACAGGGCATCTACCGCTGCTTCCAGCACCACAACAAGCTGATCATGCTCGCGCAGCCGCGCCCCAAGGTGATCGCCCAGCAGGCGGGCGAACATAGCTACGGCCAGGCGAAGGTCCCCGCGCAGGAGATCAAGAGCGTGCAGTGCACGGCGGCGCTGTTCAGCTACGAGCAGCCGGCGCCGGCGTGGGAGATCTACGTCGATGACCAGAAGGTCGGGGCGCTGCCGGTTACTGCCAAGTCTGGACAGGTGATCACCATCCGCGACGGAGTCGCCTACCTCGCGATCCGCCCGCTGCCGACCGACGACATCGGCCGCGACGCGGACATCACGCTGGAAGCCGGCCAGCCGCAGCCGGAGGCATACCGGGAGACGATCAACATCCAGGCCGCCTTGCTCATTCACGCCAACTTCTACCGGCGTGGCACGGCCCTGGCGGCGGCGGACCTGGAAAAGCTGCATGGCGCCCGCTCGGGCTTCGTGGTTGAGATGGGGGATGAAAAGGAACATGGGAGCTTCGCCAGGTTCCAGCAGCATGTCCGGGGCGCCACGCTGGATGCTGCGAAGGGCGCGGCGACCTACAAGAGCGGCGCGGACACGCTGGCTGCCACGTGGGACACCTTCACCGTCAACGGCAAGGACCCCTACGCCGCGGCCGAGGCCGGCAGGATCTGGCAGGACACGACGCTGTCGCAGATGGGCATGGCCCGACGCATGGAGAAGGCCGGCGCGGTCGTTGAGCGCGGCGTCGTGACGGGCAAGAACCCGATGATGCTGCAGGTCTTCCCCAGGCACAAGACCTACGTGTGCACCAACCCGGTCCCGGGCTACAAGGCCTACACGTTCACCACTCCCGATGGCGTGCGGATCGTCGCGGACGGCCTGTGCTCGATGGGCCGCTGGGCCGTGATTGACGGGAAGGCCATCGACGTGCGCCACCATGCGTTTGACGTGAAGAAGGACACGGCTCTCGCCGGCGGGTTGCCGATTGCATCGGCGCTGTTTGTCACCGGGATGAAAGGCAAGCCTTCTGTGTCGTTGAACGGGACCGACATCGCCTCGGCGATCAAGGCGTGGAAGCACGAGGGCCGGGAAGGGTGGTTGATCCCCCTCGGTGGCGACTTGGGCCCAGAAGATCAGATCGCGGCAGGACTGAAGGCTGCGGCGGCCGCAGTGAACGAGCAGGCCGGCCCATGAACCGGGCAAGCGGCGGGCAGTGGCGTGCCGCCGCGAAGAAGAATGCGAAGGCATCTATGAAAGAGTTGCAGCAGACAGGACAAGGCAGCAACGCGCGGCCGCTCAAGGTCGGCATGATCGGGCTCGGTGGCTTCGGGGCGCACCGGCGCAGGACCATGCGCCAGACGGGCTTGTTCCGTATCGTGGCGGGTTGCGACCGCAACGGTGCGGTCCTGGCCGAGGCCTGCGCGCAAGAGGGCGCGATCGAGTGCCCGACTTTCGAGAGTCTGCTGGCCGTCGATGGCTTGGAGGGCGTGGTGATCAGCACGGGCGCCGACAGCCACGCAGCGCTGGCGGTGGCGGCGATGCAGCGCGGGCTGCACGTGTTTGTGGAAAAGCCGCTGTGCTGCACGGTCGGCGAGGTTGAGCAGCTCCGCGAGGTTCAGTCGGCGACGCAGAGAGTGGTTGGAGTCGGCCACCACCATCCCGCGGACGACCGGAGCAGCCGGCTGGCCCGCCAGCATATGGACGAGGGCAAGCTCGGGAAAATCGTCGCCTACGAGGCCAACGAGTCGCACTCCGGCGGGCTGCAGATCAGGCCCGGCGATTGGCGCGGGCGCGGCGACACAAACCCCGGCGGCATGCTCTTCCACTGTGGAGTTCACGCGCTGCACCAGGTCTGCGATCTCTTCGGGCCGGTGACGGCGGTGTCGGCCATGATGCGCTACGATGCGCACCCGGCCACGGCGACCGCCGACGCGGCGACGGTGCTGTTGCGGCACGAGTCGGGGCTGTTGGGAACTCTCAACTGCTACCACGTGACAGCCTATTGCCACGTGCTTCGCCTGTTCGGCACCGGCGGGAACCTTTACATCGATAAACACGCGGGCCGCGCCTGGTACCAGAAGGCGCTCTACGGACCCGTCGAACCGCAGCAGGAAATGGCTGCGCCGCCGGCGCCGGCCCGGAACAGCAACCTGGTGAGCTGGTATCGGGCCATTCGCGGCGAGGGGGCCGCGCGGCCGGGGCTCGAGGATGGTGTGCGCGCCGTGCTGCCGGTTTTCGCGGCCGAGGTGGCCGCCCGGGAGAGGCGCCAGGTGATGATCGAGGAGTTGTCGCAAGCAGACGCGGTTGCGTGATCGGGCCATCCGGCTCACTGCCTCCGCGCCAGGAGTCAGAACAACATGACTTGCCGCGGGATCGCCGTCGTGATCGGCCTGGCCCTGGCGCAGCATGCCGTCGCTGCCCCACCTCTGGCCACGTTCAAAGCAACGGAGCGACTGGGTCTGGACTGGCCGCGCACGCTGGTAACCTATCGCGTCGAACTGCCGCCGGGCACTGCCAAAGTGGAAGGCGTGCGCCTCGTGGACGCCTCCGGCCAGGAGCGACCAGTGCAGTTGTCCCAGGTCAATCGCCATCCGGACGGGTCGATCGCGCTCGCGTGGGTATCGTTCTTTGCCGAGTTGCCCAAGGGCGGCAACTACTCGTTCTCGCTGGTTCAAGGCGAGCCCAAAGCCGACATCGTCCTCCGCGGCCGGGCCGGCGCGGTGCGGATCCATCGGGAGAGGTTCACCTTGTTGTCAGCGAGGGCCCTGGGGAGGTCAGCTACCAGGGCACAAGCCTCAGGGCGGAGGTGCCGGCCACGCGGATTATCCCGCGGGCCCGGTTGGCGCCAGAGCAGACCTTCGTCCCCGCCCCCGCGCACAGCATCCGTTTTGTGCTGGACAAGCCCGATGCCAAGCGCGAAACGGTTCAGCCCGGCGTTACCCGGTGGGCTTACACCGATGGCTTCGCCTGGGAGTTCGATCTGGAAACCACCGCCACGTTCGCCCGAGACGGCGTGCAGTTCACCGGCCGCCGGGGCGGCATCGTCGTGGACCAGGGCAAGGGGCAGACCCAACTGGCGATGCTCGAAGGCGAGCGGATCGGTTACAGGGATCTGTCGGTGTCCGGCGGAGACGGGCCCTACACCATCACGTTCGAGAGGGATCGTGTTGTCGGCCGCACCGCGGGGCTGGAGCGCTTCATCCATGTGACGCGGCCGGAAGGGCTGGACCGGCTGCCCGTGCTGGTGGTCGATGGGCAGACTTATGCACCCGGCACGTCGGCGGACTTCGCTCGCGGGACGATCAGCACAACGGGCGACCCATACAACGCCGATGGCCGCGGCGGCCTGCTGATCGTGCCGATCCTGCCCGGCGAGCACAGCTTCGAGCTCAGGGCGCTGGACCAGCCACCTGTCTTCCGCAACTGGCAGGCGTGGCCACCAACACCGCAAGCAATGAGCGGCCGCGAAAAGGAGCAGTAGCCAGATGAAGAAGCGACATGCTTTGGGGTTCACCCTTGTCGAACTGCTTGTGGTGATCGGCATCATCGCGGTGCTGATCGCGCTCCTGCTGCCGGCCCTGGGCCGGGCGCAGCGCCAGGCGCGGATGACGGTCTGCGCCAGCGATCTGCGCCAGATCGGCGGTGCGATCCTGTGCTATGTCAACGACAACAAGGGTGTGCTGCCCATGAAGCCGACGGAGGCGACAACGCCGTTGAACATGTGGCATCGCGAAAACGCCCCGGCGAAGGCCGATTTCATCGAGACGCTGCGAATCGCCGAAGACGTGTTCGCGGAGTTCAACTACTGATCGGCGATCGATGACCAACCGGGCGCTGGTCAACACCATCATGCACTGCGGCGGCTACATCATGATGCCGGATCACCTGATCACGCCCGGGGTATCGCTGGCCGACTACCGCCGGTGCCTGCAACGGGTTCGGCAACTGCGGTTCTGATCGTGGAGAGCCTTGCGCCGCGCGAAGGGTGTGGGGAGATGGAGTTGCCCGGGTATGATGGGCCCAACCCATGACGAACGTCTCGCCACCTACCTGCGCCAACTGGCTCGCACGGACTGGGGCGCGCCCAGCGGCTTCGGTGGACGCACGTGCTTCCAGGCAATCGCACCGCTGGAGCTGGAGCGCCGAGGCGAACCGGCTGGCGTGTTCCGCTGGGAGTGGATCGACTACTCGCTGGGACTGCTGCGAGACCGCAAGGACTGCCAAGACTTCGCCATGGTCGGCCTGCTGCGCATGCTCTATCGCTACGGCGATTCGCGCATGCTGAGTGCCGAGCACAGGGACTGCATCACCAGCGTGCTTCGTGCGGCCAAGTACGACGAGTCCGATCCCGGCCGCGACAGCTGCTGCTGGCACACCGAGAATCACCAGGTGCAGTACGCGGCGTCCGAGTTGCTCGCGGGGCAGCTCTTCCCCGACGCCGTCTTTGCCAATACCGGCAAGACCGGAAAGTGGCACCGCGACCGCGCGGCAGAAAAGCTCCATCTGTGGCTGGATTGGCGGCGGCGGTTCTCCTTCAGCGAATGGAACTCCAGTTGCTACTACGACGAGGACGCCGCCGCGCTGCTGAATCTGGCCGAGTATGCGCAAGACGACGAGCTGCGCCGCCGGGCGGAGCTTGTTTTCAGGCAGCTGGTGCTCCACGTGGCCCTGAACACCTGGCGCGGCCTGACGGGCGCGTCGCAGGGCCGGGCCTATCTCGCCGACCAGATCGCGCCTGATGAAACGCCCATGGCGACGCTGGCGAGGGTCTGCTGGGGTGATGGCCCCCTGCCCCGCCGAATGGGGTTGGCTGCGCTGCTGCTGGCCGCGGGGACGGTGCGCGTGCCGCCGGCCGTGCAGGCCGTCGGCAGGGACTGCGACCAGGACATGGAGAACCGCGAGCGGCATGGGTTGGACGCGGACGAAGCCGCCGCGTTCGGCGTCCATCCCGACCAACTGCGGGACTACCCGTTCTTTGCTGGGGCAGGCCAGGCCCATCACCACCTGGTCGTCGATACCACGCACGCGTATTACAAGGGCCAGCCGAAGTGGCCGGGGTTCTTCGCCGGCCGAGACTTCTATCGGCGCTGCCGTGAGCGGGGGCAGCCCTTCGACACGTGGGCCCTGCCCCATGCGCTGGGACACGCGGACCTCTACACCTATCGCACGCGGGACTACATGCTCGGATGCGCGCAGGATTATCACCCCGGCGCGCCGGGCTACCAGCAGTTCATCTGGTGCGCCACGCTGGGTCGCCGGGCCGTGGTCTTCACCACCAACCCTTCACCGGCCGACGTTCCTTACGGCCGGCCGGGACCGTGGGTAGGCAACGGGGTGCTTCCGAAGGTCGTGCAGCACCGCAATGTGCTGGTTGCGCTGCACCGCGTGCGCCCCGTGTCCATCTTCGACGATCGGCCGTGGTGGCGCGAGGACCGGGTGCATGCCTGGTTCCCCCGCGGCGCCTTCGATGAGGTCGTCGATCGCAACGGCTGGTGTTTCGGCCGCAAATACGAGGGCTTTGTCGGGCTGCGTCCGCTCAAGGAGGCTGCCTGGGCGCCGATTCAGCCAGGCCTTGCCGCGCAGGTCGGCTGCAATCAGCCTTGCGAGTGGGTGGTGAACGATACCGATGTCGCCTGGGTCTGCGAGCTCGGTTCCGCCCGCAGCCACGGCAGCTTCGCCAGCTTCGTCGAGCGCCTGGCCCGGGCGCGCGTTGAAGGCGGCATCGATCACCTGGTTTACGAGTCGCCCACGCTTGGACTTGTCGAGACCGGCTGGCAAATGGGCCTGAATGTCGGCGGTCGGGCGATGGGCCTTCACGACTACCCCCTGTTTGACAATCCGTACTGCCACGTGCCCTTCGGCAGCGGCGAAATGCCCGGCCTGATCACCCGGGCAGCAGCCGAATGGAGTAGCCGATGTAGCCAGCGCTGCTGATCGCGATGCCGACAATCATCCACGCGGCCGCGGCCGCGGCCTCGCCCACGATCAGGCCCAGAAAAACCGGCATGGCGGCGCGGTACAGGCTCGAGCCCCCGAAACGCACCAGCAGCACCTTGGCCGCCCAGCCGACAAAGAGGCTGAACCACGTCAGGTGCACCGGCAGACTCTGCCACAGCAGATAGCCCACCGGATGCAGAGGCCACCAGTCAAAACGCAGCCCCAGGAAGGCGAGGAGTCCCGTGACCACTGCCCCGACGCCCATGTGGACCGCTGCGTTAGACAACTCCGGAACGCGGTTGAACGGCGGGACATAGCGTGATGCCTGGCTGAGCAACGGCCCGGCTCCCTGGATAGGCCCGGCATTCACCGTGGCTGCTGTGCCATCCGCGGTGGTGGCGTGGTTGTACTCCACGTAGAGGCTGGCCGCGCCGGATGTCAAGTAGGCCACCACCAGCGCCAGGCCCATCAGCGGTATAAGGGCCCGCCGGCCCCGTACCGATTCGGCGATGGTCTGATCGGCGACGCGGACCGCTGTCGTGGAATAGACCGAGAGCGTCTCGCGCAATCCGGGGACGGTCAGGGCGTTGATCCAGTTGGTCAGGAAAAACGTTCGCTGGGTCGTGTGCATGATCGTGGAAACGCTGGCCAGCTCAACCCACGGGCGCACGAACCATACGCCGATCGTCGCGTAGATCAGACCCGTTTCGGCGATGACCCGGGCCATCACCAGGAACGTGAGCATCAGCAGCCCCACCAGCACCACCGCGCCCGCAACGGTCGCTCCGGCGGCGACGAGCCACGCCACCATTCCCGCGCAGCATGCCGCGCAACACCATCCGGCGGCGCGATACGACATATAGGGATCGCCAGGCTCGTCCGCCCCCAACCGGACGAACATCGCCCGCAGCACCATCGCATAGTGCCGACGGCCGACCCATAGGGCCATGGCGCCCATGGCCAGCAGCGACCCGAGGACCTGGTCACTGAGCCCGCGCAGCTCGGCGCCGTAGCCGCCGGCAACCATGGCCATCACCTGCCGCAGCACGAAAAAAAACCACAGGCTGAAGGCCACCTTGGACTGCACGAAATAGGTGATGCCCACGACCGACAGATAGACGGTGCTGCCCTTGAACCCGCTGCCGGCATAGACGAACGGCGGCTCGGAAAGCAGTGCGCTCAGGTCGAAGCGCAGGGGAATCGGCGGCACATGGCGGGGGAAGTACACGCCCAGGCCATTCCAGGCATGCAGCGCGAATACCGCCAGCGCGGTGATGCAGAATGCCCGCGATCCCAGCACGCGGTTGAGGACCCGGCCGTCGCGGGGCGGCTCGATGAGCGATGTCCAGACGGTGGCCAGGGGAAACGGCAGGCGTTCATTTTCCACCCACTGCCGACGGACGATCGCTGTCATCGACAGCACAGCGCCGTACACGCACGCGAAGAGGATGCCCCACGCCAGTGCCGGGGTCGTCCAGGCCGCCCACGGTACCGCGCGGATGCCCGCCAGCAGCCCGGCCTCATCGCGCGGGGTCTTGTTCAGGTAGTTGGCAATGACCGGATCGGCCGTGCCGCCAAACGACCGGTTTTTCAACGTGGGAAAGAGCCAGTCGGGCAGGTCCAGCGCAGTCAGGAGCTTTTCGTGCTCGATGCTGATCCCGGCCTGCTGGCGAATGCCCACGAGCGTGGCGGGCAGGTACTTCATCAGGCCGCTGGCGGGGACAGCGCACGCGGCCAGCACCATGGCCAGCGCAACGGCCAGTTCGCCACCGGTCAGGGCCCGTGAAGGCGCCCATCGCCGCAGCGGCAGGTTGATGGCCAGAACGACCAACAGCACCAGGACCAGGGCACCAACAGGCAGATAGTTCCCCGTGACGGGAGAGTTGACCAACACCAGGTCGTTGTAGGGGGTGATCAGGCTGATCAGGAAGCTGCCCGACAGGCCAAGGCCGACACTTCGCCAAGTGACTGCCCGGCAGGCCTTTACAGAAGCTGCGCCGTCCATGATGCCCGGTAGTGGGGCGGACGGCGACGTGGTCTGTGGAACACCATGAGCCATGGGGAACTCGGTAGATCCTGCAGCATATCCGCTTGACACAATAAAAACAAGTGTTATAGTATAAAAGATGGCTCTTATTGCTATCAAGCTGTTTTCAAAATGAAAAAGTGAATCAATGGATCGCTCCATGGATGCCAACCTCGTGACGGACCGGACTCCGCAGAAGCGGCGCATTCCGCGTAAGCAACTCCTGGTTCTGCGCGAGCTCCGGCGGAAGATCGTGGTCGGCGAGATACCCGCCGGCGGCCGCCTGCCCACGCATATCGAACTGTCCCGTCAGTTCGACGTCAGCTGCGTCACCGTGCAGCGGGCACTGGACCGTCTGGCCCACGAGGGCCTGCTCGAGAGCCGCGGCCGCTCGGGCACGTTTGTAACCGACCGACTCCCCCACCTGAGCAACTACGGGCTGGTCTTCCCGGACCGCCCTTCCGCCGGATCGGGGTGGCGCTCGCGCTTCTGGGCGGCTCTCACCCAGGAATGGGTCAGCTTGCAGGCGCAGGGAACGCGGCGGATGTCCATCTACTTCGGTGTGCGCCCGGACGGCGATCCGGCCGATATCGCCAAACTTCGCGATGACCTGCGGGAGCACCGGCTGGCGGGCCTGCTGCTCGTGGTCGCCCGAGTATCGCTGCCCGTCATTCGGGATCTCGCCGGTTCGCTGGCCGTCGCAGGATTCGGCGACGGGGCGGGCCAATGGCTCCCGGTCAACATGCAGGGCGACCGCTGGAACGAGAGAGCCGTCCAGTGGCTCGCCGAGCGGGGACGCAAGCGGATCGCAATCGTCAACGCCTCGATGCAGTCGTCGGAATACATCGCGGGCCTGATCCGGTTGATCGAGCAGCATGGCATGTCCACTCGTGCGCCGTGGGTCCAGGCGATCAGCCCCACAGAGGCGGTGTGGGCACGCAACTGCACGCACCTGCTCATGGACCGGCCAAAGGACTATCGCCCCGACGGCCTGCTGATCGCCGACGACAACCTGGTTGAGCACGCGGTGGGCGGCCTGATCGACGCGGGCGCACGCGTGCCGGACGACCTGGACGTCGTGGCGCACTGCAACTTTCCCTGGCCGGCTCCCAGCGTGCTGCCGGTGCGGCGGCTGGGCTATGACATACGCAAGATGGTGCGCGACACGCTGGAACTGATCGACGCGAGGCAGCGAGGTGAGGCCAAACCGGACCGGGTCAATGCCCCGGCGGTGTTCGAGGAGGAAGCGACCTCGCAGGTACCGGCCGAGGCGGACGCTCATTGAGCACTGCGGCGGCAACGGCAAGGAGCAAGTGGATGCGGCGGTTGGATGCCCATCACGGCAGGCACGCAAGCGAGCGCCCGGGGTTCACGCTCGTGGAGCTGCTGGCGGTGATCGGCATCATCGCCCTGCTGATCGCAATCCTGCTGCCCGCGCTGAATCGCGCCCGCAGGCAGGCGATGCTGGTGCAGTGCATGAGCAACCTGCGGGCGAACTGCTTTTTCGTGGACGGGCATGTTGCGACGATGAGGCCGACGGAGACGGCAACTCCGGTGAACCTGTGGGCGCGCCGGAATCCGCCCGCTTCGGATTCGTTCAAGGCCGTGCTGTCGAAGGTGGAGGCGGACTCTACGGATGTGGGCTGGTTGAGATTTTAATCGCAGGCCGCGTCAGCCTGCGCTTGTGGTGACGGGCATCGAGGGCACATCGGATGGGAGCTGCGGCTGTCATCCCCTTTTCTGGAGGTTGGGTCATGTCGAAGAGCGTTTCGAAGCGTATCGTGCGGACGACGATCCTGTCGGCCGCGGTTCTGGGCTTGGGTCTCTGGACGGGCGGCGCGTTTGCCGCGCCGCAGACCTGGGACCCCAACGACGATGAGGGCGCAACCGGCAACAGCGGCAACTGGGGCACCGCGGCCCTGCAATGGGCCGACGGCACAGCCGCGAATGCCATTTCGCTTGGCTGGACCCAAGCCAACGACGCGATCTTCGGCGGCACCGGCGGCGGGCCGTGGACGATCACGCTCGACGAGGCCATCGCGGCCAACAGCGTGACGATCAACACCGCCGGCTACACCATCGGCGCGGCGGCGGCGCCGGCGCTGACCACCAACACCATCACCGCGAATGACTCGGCGGCCATCGCGGCCGACATGGTGATTACCGCGGCCGGCGCCTACGACGTGGCCTTGGGCAAGACGCTCACGGTCACCGGCATCATTGGCGACGGGGCCAGCAACTTCGGCTTCACCAAGAGCGGCGCCGGCACGCTCTACCTGAAGGGCATCAACACCTTCGGCAGCAACAACGCCATCAACATCAACGCCGGCACGGTGCAGATCGACGCCGAAAGCGGCCTGGGCGCGGCCACCAACGACATTGTCTTCGGCGGCGGCACGCTGCGGGTCAGCGGCAGCTTTACGCCGGGCACGGGCAAGACCTATGCCGTGGGCACGTCCAGCAGCGCGATCGAGGTGGACGCGTCGCAGACCCTCACGCTGCCCAGCACGGCTGGCCTGGTGACGGCCGATACCACGGGCGTCCTGGCCCTCAGCGGCGCTGGAAAGGTCATCATCCAGAGCACCAACGTGGCGTTCGACGGCACATGGAAGCTGGACGCCGGCGAGTTGGAGATTCGCAACGCCAACTCGCTGGGCGATGCCACCAACCGGCCTATCGCGCTCCTGAGCGGCGGAAATCTGCGGCTGGCGCGCAGCTCTGCCACAACGTGGGTTGCCGACGTGGTGGTCGATGACAACTCAAGCATCATCGTGGATCGCACGACCAGCGGAACAGGACTGAATCAGACGCTCGGCACGTTGAGCATGGGCGGCGGCAAGACGCTGACGGTTACCCAGACCAACTACACGGCCGCCCCGACACTGATCTTCGGCGCCACGACGTTGACGGGCGATGCCACGATCGACTCGGCCGCGGACGTGAATGTGCAGGTGGGCGCCATCACGGCGGGCAGCAACACGCTGACCAAGGCAGGCGCGGGACGGCTGATTCTCGCGGCCGACGTGGTGAGCGGCACGCTGAAGCTGGACAACGCGGCGCTCGGCACCTCAGCCTCGCCGCGAACGATCAACAACCTGGAGGTCGTCGGCAACTCCTACATCTGGTCCGTCTCCAGCACGGCGTGGACGATCAACGGGGCCGTCAGCGGAACCGGCAAGCTCATCGTCGGCGGCACGAACCGCAACGCCGTGGTGAACATCCCGACGACCGGCAACTCGCTGGGCGGCCTGGAAGTGCAGGTGGGCAAGGTGGTCGCGACGGACGCGACCAGTCACGGCAGCAATGCCATCGATATGAACCTGACGGCGGCATCGATGACGGCGGCCCTCACCTACACGGGCTCGAACATCACGGTCGCCAACAACATCAACGCGACCATCGGCGCGGCCGCCAACGGCAACACTGGCGAATGGATCCGCATCGGGCAGAACGCGTCGGACCTGGGCACGCTGACCATGACCGGCACGCTGACGCTCAGCAACAGCTTTGTGGCCGCCACCCCCGCCGCGGGAGCGACCGTGAAGCTGTCGGTCGGCAACAACGGCATCCTGGACTACCAGGGCAAGATCACCGGCACGGGGAACATCGGCATCGACGTGGTGACCGTCAACAACACCGGTTTGGTGAAGTTGAGCAACGCGACCAACGATTTTGTCGGCGACGTGCTCCTGCGGCAGCAGAACGTGAAGCTGGTGATCGCAGCGCCCGGGGCGCTGGGCAATCCGTCCAACCGGCTCATCACGATGATTGGCCAGGCTGCCTGGGTGCAGTTCGATGCCAGCATGACGCTTCCCAACGACGTGATGACCATTGGCAGCAACAACTGGGACACCAACGGCAACGATGTGACGATGAGCGGGTTGATCACGGGCGATCCGGCTACCTCCGCGTTCTTCAACAAGAAGGGCCTGGGCACGCTGACGCTGACCAATCCGTTGAACACCTTTGGTGGCGTCGTGGCCGGAGGCCAGCGCACCGTCAACATTCAGGGCGGCGTGCTGGCCACGCCCAATGACGGGGCGCTGGGCAACTCGGCACTTCCCAACAACGTCAGCATGGACGGCGGGTCGTTCCGGGCCACCGAGAGCTTCTCGTCGGCCCGCGTGTTCAATGCGACCGCGACCGGCGGAAGCATCCTGGTCGATGCCACCAAGACGCTGACCCTCACCGGCACGCTATCGGGCGGACTGCTGGGCAAGGGCGGCGATGGCACGCTGACGGTCAACGGCCCGCAGAGCTTTGGCGTTGGCTCGACCTTCACGGTCAGCGCCGGCACGGTGAACCTGAACACCGACGCGGGCACGGCGGCGACGGCCGGGCCCACGGCTGCGGTGGCCAACCTGACGCTCAACATCAGCGGCACGGGCGTGGTCAACTTCGGCACTGCGCAGGACCTGCTGAAGCTCAGTTCCACGGTGGCCGGCGGCGCGAACCTGGCCGGCAACGCGGCCCGCATCTACACGCTGGCCGACGAGGCGCAGCTCAACTCGGATGTATTCGCCGGCAAGGTCATTGACAGCACGATCAGCACCAACCCGTGGCAGATCGGCATCACCGACCAGAAGCTGGACGCGGCGGGCAACCCGATGTTGCTGGTGCAGGTCACCCGCAAGGGCGACGCCAACCTGGACGGCACGACGAACTTCACGGACCTGCTGCGGCTGAGCCAGAACTATGGCGTCAGCGGCAAGCTGTTCGATGAAGGCGATTTCAACTACGACGGGACGGTGAACTTCAACGACCTGCTGATCCTGTCGCAGAACTACGGCCAGAGCTATCCGGCGCCGGCTGCGCCTGTGCCCGAGCCGGGCGTGCTGGGAGTTCTGGCAATCGGCGCCGCGGGCCTGCTGGGCCGGCGTCGGCGGTAGCGATCGGCTGGTCTGACTTTGTGCTCTCCTCAGGGCGGCGCATTCTGACTGGGTGCGCCGCCTTTTCGGGCCGGCTCGCGGTTCCGGGCGATACCGGCCCTTCGCACGGGATGGGGTCCGCCGCCATGCGCAAGTTCAAAACACGGCCCGCCCTGGAGATGCCGGAGGCAAGAGTCGAGGAGTTGGCACAGGCGACCGGATGCCATGTCAAGGACAAATCGCGCGGAACGCCACGCGGGCGGAGGCTGCACAGATCGCGGAATGAAAGGAGCACCGAAGGCATGAAATCCCGACCGCAATCTGGTTTCACGCTCGTCGAGCTTCTGGTGGTGGTCGGCATCATCGCGGTGCTGATCGCGATCCTTCTCCCCGCGCTCAGCCGCGCGCAGCGGCAGTCCAAGTCGCTGGTTTGCGCCAGCAACCTGCGACAGATCGGCTCGGCGGTGCTGATGTACGTCAATGACCACAGGGGCGCGTTTCCGCCCATCGGTTACTACGACCCGTCCGGGCCGGACTTCAACGGCTCGATGGCCCGGCCGATCTGGCGGCAGCAGATCCTGCCGTACATCTACCCCGGCCAGGACGTGATGGAAGGCCCGGGGAACGATGCCCAGGTGTTCTGCTGCCCCGCCAACCCCAACGCCCAGGGCCCGGTGGCAACCACGGGTCTGGGGAGGTACACCCGCAAAGGATATGTGGTCAACGGACACATCAACGGCATCGACTCCCCGATGAGCATCCTGGACATTACCGGGGCCAAGAAGGACTTAACCATCAGGAAGGCCACGCAGTGCAAGCGCACCTCCGATACGATCCTGATCACGGAGGGCGGGGCAAGTGACTCGGTCAACTTCTGGCCCGCGCAGCTTCCCCACTACAGCGGCCCCGACCGCTTCTACTTCATGCACCAGGCCGTATGAACTTCCTGTTCGCCGACGGGCACGTGCTGCCGATGAGGCCGACAGAGACGGCCGAGCCGGTGAACCTGTGGAGCCGGACGGCCGCGCCGGCCCCGGCCGCCTTCATCCAGGCCCTGAAGACCGCGGAAGAGGTTTTCCGCGAGCTCAACTACTGAGCGGAGGCGTGGCTGGGCCTGGCAACCGGCAACCGGCAGACACGGCGAACAGGAGACAGGATCGCAGTGAGCACCAACCTGCACCGTCTCACACCCCGCCCGCCAATGGGCTGGAACAGCTACGACAGCTTCGGCTGCTTCATCAATGAACGCCGCGCGATGGAGAATCTGCGCGTGTTCACCCAGCGGCTGAAGCCGCACGGCTACGAGTACTTCGTGATCGATGCCGGGTGGTTTCGGCAGTTCGACCTCGGCGGGCGCGAGTTTCCCACCAAGAGCGATCCCTACACCGTCCGGCACGATGAGTTCGGGCGGCCGATCCCGTCGGCCAACTTTTTCCCAGACGGCTTTGGCCGGCTGGCCGAGGCGTGTCACGCGGCGGGAGTGAAGTTCGGCGTCCACATGATGCGCGGCATCCCGCGCAGCGCGGTCGCGGCCAACACGCCGATCAAGGGAACGTCCTGCCGCGCGGCGGACATTGCCAACGCCGCCGACACGTGCTCGTGGTGTCCGGACAACTTTGGCATCGACATGCGCAAGCCTGGCGCGCAGGCGTACTACGACAGCATCATCGAGCTGCTTGCGGGCTGGGGCGTGGATTTCATCAAGTACGACGACATCGTCCCCTCGCCGCCCGAGGTGGACGCGGTGGTGAACGCAATCGAGAAATGCCCCCGCGACATCGTGCTGAGCCTCTCTCCCGGCAATGGCCACAACGCCGACGGCTGGCCGGCCTATTTCCGCGCCAACATGGTCCGCACCAGCGGCGACATCTGGGACAACCGCGGCGACTTCCGCTGGGTGTTCGACCGCTGGCAGAAGTTCATGGACCTGCCGGTGCCGCCCGGCTGCTGGCTCGACATGGACATGATCCCCTTCGGCGAGCTGCAGGTGTGGAATCCCGGCGGAGAGACGGATGAAATCCTGATGAACGGCCGCGGCTCGCGGCGGATGAGCGGGCTGAACTCGGCCCAGAAGCGCACGTTCCTGACCATGCGCGCCCTGGGCGCGTCGCCCCTGATGATGGGCGGCAACCTGCCCGGCACGGATGAGGAGTCGTTCCAGCTGCTGACGGACCCCCAGATGCTCGCGTGCAACCAGAACGGCATGATGGGCAAGCTGGTTGAATACACCGACTGGACGAGCACATGGCTGACGCCGCATCGGACGAAGCCCGGCGCCGGGTGGTTTGGCATCTTCAACCGCGACGGTGCAAGCGCCCGGGAAGTGGTGGCCGATGCGCAGGTGCTCGGCATCCCGCCGACAAGCATGCTCCATGATGTCTGGGGCCGGCGCGATCTTGGGCCGCTGGTCACGCCGCTGCGTGTGACGCTTGACCCTGACGAAGTGCTGTTCGTGCGATACGGCCAAGGCTCGGGCGCCCGAGCCGCCCCGTCACCCGATGGCCCGCCATTCTCGCTATCCGCACCGCCGTCCCGGCCGCCCCGGAAAACGGTCGACGCTGGGCCGAGTTCCACTCCAACCCCGACAACTGCCACCCCACCGACAAAGGGCACGCCATCTGGGCCGAAGCTGCGTTTGCCGACATTCAGCGACACCTGAGATAAACGGACTGTCCTCTCTTGCACTACGGACTGCCATGACCACAATCGCCCCCATGGCGCAGAGCGCAACTCCTCGCGACGGCGATGCCGTGGTTATTCCCGTGGCCGCGAACAGCATGATGGCGGACTCACCGGCGGCCTTTCCTGAGACGGGGTGTCTTTCCCCGCAGTTCGTACCCGATCTGGTGCAGGTGGATGAGCCGGCCGAGAGCGAGTATTACATCTTCCGTTCTCCGTGCCGCTCAACGAAACAGATCGCCGCCATCCAGGACCAGATGCCCTCTGGCACGTTCACGCCGCCGCCGGCGGACTGGACGCACCTGTGTAACACTCGCCGCATTCTCACCCATGGCGGCACGCTGCGGCTGCTGGCATTGGGCGACAGCATCGTCAACGACACCATGCGCTCCGGGTGGGTGGCCGGCCTGGAGGCCGCGTACCCGGGAGTGCAAATCCAGGCCACGGTGTACGTGCGCAGCGGCGGCGGCTGCCAGCATTACCGCTGGGGCGATCGTGTTCAGAAGTACATTCTCCCGCGGCGGCCGGACCTGGTGTTCATCGGCGGCATCAGCCATGCCAGCGTGGATGACATTCGCGAGGTGATCCGCCAACTGCGCAAGGGTCTGCCGGAGGTGGAGATCCTGCTGGCCACCGGCGCGTTCGGCAGGACCGATCCGCGCGATGCGGCGGCCATGGCGGCGGCGAGCTACTCCGGCTCGTCGGAGTACGGCCGGGCGCTTCGCGCGCTTGCCGCCGAGGAGCGCTGCGCCTACCTGGACATGACCGGGCCTTGGGTGGAATACATCCTCTCGTCGAAGCTGCACCCGCATCGTTTCTACCGCGACCGCACCCACGCCAACGAGTACGGCGAGCAGATTCTCGCCAAGATCATGCTCGCATTCTTCACCGCCCCCGACCAGCACGCCGGTACCGCGCGGCATCGACCGTAAGCACGGAGCTTCGGCCATGAACCCGCCGATCGCCCAGGCCGAAGTCCGCATCCACCGCGGACGCCCCGTGATCTTCGTCAATGGCCGGCCGCTGGCGCTGCCGGCTTACAGCCCTGTGGCCGGTCGGCGGCCCGAGCTGTTCCGCATGCAGAGCGCTCGCTTCTTTCAGCACCATCTGGAGCTTTTCCTGATCTCGCTGCCGTGTGGCGTGCTTCCGCAGGGAGAGGAAGACCAGTGGTGTCCACCGCTGTTCTGGCGCGGCGACACGATCACCGGCGAGCCGCTGCTGCCCCCGGCGTACGACCTGGACGCGGACGTGGCCCACATCCTGGCCGGCGCGCCGCATGCGTGGATCATGCTGCGGAGCAGCCCCGATGAGCCGCAGAGCTGGCGCCGCCTGCATCCCGATGAGCTGTTCGTCAACGACGAGGGCCAGGTGCTTCAGACGCCGTCCATGGCCAGCGATCTGTTCGTGGAGATGCGCGGCCGGGCGACGCGGGCGTGGATCGGCTGGTGCGAACGCCGCCCCTGGGCTGGCCGCATCATCGGCTACTGGAACGGCGACCGCGTGGAGGGCTCGCACCAGCCGCTGATCGATGGATGGCTCTTCGACCACAGCCCGGTCATGCTGGCCAGATGGCGGGCGTTCCTCAAGGCCAAGTATGGCACAGTCACAGCGCTGCGGGCCGCCCACGGCGTGGCGTATGCCGACTTTGAGACCTACGACACGCCGCGCGATGTAAACCGGGGCTTCGTCATCGACCTCGAGCATCGCCCGTTCTGGCCCTGCCCGCCGGCCGTGCGCGACTACCTGGAACTGAACCGGGACCTCTATCACCATCGCCTGCGCCGACTGGCGGCCGACACCCGCGCCGCGTGCCTGGGCCGCAAGCGGGTCCTGGTGTACGACTGCCTGAAGCAGTGGATGCAGGGCTGGTCAAATCTGGGCTTCTTTGACCCGGGCAAGTCCTGGCCTCTGGCATTCCCGGACATCCTGGCCGGCTCCGGGCACATCTCGATCGCGCCGCTCCTGGACGCCCCGGGGCTGGACGGGCTGATCACACCGCACGATTATCAGGCGCGCGGCATCGGCGGAGTGTACGAGAACGAGGGCGCAAGCGACTCGTGCATCCTCCGCGGGCGCATCTTCCTGTCCGAGATGGACACGCGCTCGTGGACGGGTACGGATGTGTGCTTCCCGGCCCGCGACCTGGGCGAGTTCAAGGCCATCACCTGGCGCAACCTGGCCACGGCCTGGACGCGGGGCTTCCACAACTACTGGATGGACGTGTACCAGGACTGGTTTGCCGACCCGGCCATGCACGCCCAGGTGATCGCGCCGCAGGTGCGGGCCATCCGCCAGGCGCTGGACTGGGAACACGCCGATGAGCCTGGCATCGCAGTAGTGATCGACGACAGTGCCGCGCTTGATGCCGACCCGCGGGGCAACTACCTTAACGAGGCTGTGCTGTGGGAGGTGCGACAGGGACTGGCCCGCTGCGGCGTGCCCCACCGCATCTACCTGCTGGACGATCTTGGTTTGGACAGCTTCCCCCCGCACCGCCTGTTCTACTTCCCCAACCTGTTCCGCTGCGATGCCCCCAAACGTGCCCTGCTGGAAAAAGTCGTCATGCGCGATGGCCGCGTGGCGGTCTGGGGCCCCGCCTCCGGCATCAGCGACGGCACGGCCGCCTCGGCCGCCTCCGCCGAGGCGCTGACGGGCTTCCGCATGGAGCTGATCCCGGTCAACTTGCCGCGCCGTGTCCTGCTGTCGGACTTCTCACACCCAGCCACCCAGCAGGTCGCCGCAGGCACGATCTACGGCGGGCCGCTGGCCTATGGGCCCACGCTCGTGCCTCTGGACGGCCAGCGGCTGGGCGAGGCCTGGCTGCACCGAGGACTGACCCGTGCCGGCCTGGCTGCCAAGTCGCTGGGCACTGGCAAGGGCGCCTGGAACTCGGTGTTCACGGTCGCCCACGGGCTGCCCGCGGACTTGTGGCGCGGCCTGGCCCGCTGGGCCGGCGCGCACATCTGGTGCGAGAGCAACGATGTGTTGCTGGCCGACCGCTCCATCGTTGCACTTCACACGCTCAAGGCCGGCCCGCGCAGGCTGCACCTGACGCGGCGCTGCGACGTGCATGATGTCATCGCCGACCGCCCCGTCGCCCGCGGGACCGACCGGATCGAGTGGACAGCGCCGGCCGGAGCGGATACCCGCGTCTTCCGAATGCTGTAGGAAATGGCATACGAACCAGATACGACCGCGGGCGATGAGGCCGGACCGACCATGGACCGGCGCGGCTTTCTGCGGTTGACCGGCATGACCGCGGCGGGGCTGGCCGCGAGTCCCTGGCTGGCCGGTTGCCAAAGCGGTACTACTACCAGTGCCAAGACCGGAGGTGCAGCACGCATGAGCAAACGTCCCAACATCCTCTTCATTCTCGCCGACGACATGGGCTACAGCGACATCGGCTGCTTCGGCGCGGAGATCCGCACGCCGGTCCTGGATGACCTGGCCGCCCGCGGCGTGCGTTTCACGCAGTTCTACAACTGCGCCCGGTGCTGTCCGACGCGCGCCTCGATCATGACCGGCGCGCATCCGCATCGGGCCGGTGTCGGCGCGATGGTTCGCGACCAGGGACATCCGGGCTATCGCGGCTTCATCCGCCCGGACCTGCCCACGGTGGCGGAACGGTTGCGGAAGGCCGGTTACACCACGTGGATGAGCGGCAAATGGCACTGCGGCGGCGACTATGCTCCAGGCGATCCGGACCAGTGGCGCCGCAGCGCCGGCGACGCAACGCATCCCACCCCCACCCAGCGCGGCTTCGAGCGGTTCTACGGCATCCTGACCGGCGCGTGCAGTTACTTCGACCCCAACACGCTGATGGACCAGGACCGGTTCGTGATGCCCAGGGAGCTGCCGGCGGATTACTACCTCACCGATGAACTGGGCCGGCGCGCGGCGGGCTTCATCAAGCAGGCGACGGCAACCAGCAAGCCGTTCTTTGGTTATCTCGCGTTCACCGCACCGCACTGGCCTCTGCATGCGCCCGAGGCGGACATCGCGCCCTATCGCGGCCGGTACCGCGGAGGATGGGATCAACTGCGCACGGAACGTCTGCAGCGGCTCGTCGCAGCGGGCCTCTTGCCGGCGGGACAGGCCTTGTCGCAGCGCGATCCCCAGGCGCCGGCATGGGTCAGCATCGACAACCCGGACTGGCAGGCCGAGCTGATGGCCGTGTATGCAGCCCAGATCACGGCCTTGGACCGCGCCATCGGTTACGCGGTGGACGCGCTGCGCCAGACCGGACAGCTCGACAACACGCTGATCGTGTTTCTCTCCGACAACGGGGGATGCGCGGAGTTTCTGCGTGAAGATGGCGAAATCGGCAAGTGGCCGGAGATCTACAACCTGCCGACCAAGACCGGCACGCGGTGCGTCGTCGGCAACAACCGCTCGCGCCGGCCGGGCCCGGCCGAGACGTTCATGAGCTATGAACTGCCTTGGGCCAACGCCTCCAACACGCCCTTCCGCAAGTTCAAGGCGTGGACGCACGAGGGCGGCATCAGCACGCCCTTCGTCGCGTGCTGGCCGGCGGGCCTGCCGGCCGGCGCGGTTCGCCAGACGCCGGGCCACGTCGTCGATCTTGTCGCCACGGCGTGTGCGCTGGGCGGTGCGGCGATGAATGACCTGGACGGGGTGGACCTGCTGCCGGTCGCCCGGGGCGAGAAGGAGGAACTGGTTCGCAACGAACCATTGTGCTGGGAGCATTTCGGCCACGCCGCCATCCGCGATGGCGACTGGAAGCTGGTGCGGGCCGGGCAGAACAAGCCTTGGGAGTTGTACGACATCGCCGCCGACCGCATCGAACAGCGCGACCGCGCGGCCGAGATGCCCCAGGTCGTCGAACGACTCAACGCCGCCTGGCAGAAGTGGGCCTACCGCTGCGGCGTGCTGCCGCTGCCGATCAAGGACAGTTGATGGCCGACGCCAGCGACCCGGCGTTGTCCGGAGAGACGGAGAAAGACCACATGCCAAACCGAGGTATTTCGATCCTTGACTTCGCGGCCGATCCGGCCGGCACGTGCGATTGCTCCGCCAGCCGCCCAAGCCCCATGAGGGGCAGGTTGGCGAGGTGCGGTGGACCGTTGTGGATGGACAGGCGCAGTTGTTCCTGAGGACTGCCGAGGGCTGGACCTTCTGCCGCATGGAGCGGTTCATCGGAAGCGGAACATGACCGGCACTTCAAGTAGAGAGACCCGCGATCACCGTCCACTCAACATGGAGGCACGTTAGCCCTGATCTTCCCCCACATCTCTGGCCCCGGGCCAGGTGTTTGGCACAGGTGGAGGCCAGCCAGTTGAGCGATGCCCGTCGGCTGGGTGCGTTGATCGGGATTTTGTCGGTGGTGGCGGTGTCCCTG
>Ga0209381_1000623_pt1 | contig 80026 bp, 57 predicted proteins | sample DewCreD2012metaG_FD_184111 | JGI IMG/M metagenome (GOLD analysis project Ga0209381, IMG submission 184111) | Hot spring sediment bacterial and archeal communities from British Columbia, Canada, to study Microbial Dark Matter (Phase II) - Dewar... ... | reverse complement strand
ATCCGCGATACCGGGCGCGGGGCTGGCCAATCGGTTCGGGGGTGGTGGAGTCGGGGGTGAAACTGTTCAACAAACGAGTGAAGGGAACCGAGCAGTTCTGGAACGAGGACGGAGCGGAATCGATCCTGGCGTTACGGGCGCTGAACCTGAGTCAGGATGGACGATGGGACCACTACTGGTTGTGTGGCCAGCTTCTGCGGGGAGCCGCATAACATGCCACGCACCCAGCCTTCTGCCACGCCGGGTTCCGACGACATCGTGGCCGGGGGCTCGGCGTTGAACCAGTAGTACGCATGCCAGGAGCTCCGGCCGCGCCGCACGGTCGCCAGGTAGCGCATGTCGGGCGGAACCGCAAACCGCGCATCAGGCTCCCGCTCGTAAACCAGAAGGATGCGCACGTCGTTCCCGCGACCCAGTGAAAGCGGGTCGTCGATGGGAAGGACCGGGCGGTTGAGGTAGATCGACAGGTCTTCCGGCGCCAGCCGCCTGGGCCGATAGCTGAACAGCTCCGCCCCGGGGTAGCGTTCCCAGATCTCCCTGGCCAGCGGACGGAACTCGCTGCGTCCCTCGTGGCTGTGCTGATAACCCAGCATGAAAACCGATTGGAGAAAAAGCATCAGCCCCGCCGTGGCGCCCACCAGGGCCATCGCCCGCCGACGGTATGCGATGGCGCCGATGATCAGCATCGCGCCCCCGATCACGATGGCGACCGCGGCAAAATCCGCCTGGTACCAAGGCCGCCCGTCGCGCGTCAGCATCAATCCTCTCCACCCCGTGGCACCCAGCAGCGGCAGCATGACCACGGCCGCGACCAGCATCAGCCAGTGACCGCCGACCAGCGCCCGGCGCAGGGGGCGATCGGCCCCCATCAGCACCACCAGCAGCATGCGGGCCGTCACAACCGAGGCCGGGCCGATCATCGGCAGCAGATACCGCTCGTTGCGGTCGCGGAAAAAGCTCATGATCAGGATCGGCACCGCCAGCAGCAGCAGCGCAAGCACACCGCCCTCGCGGCTGCCTGCCCACCGCCGCAGCGGCTCGATATCGTCGGCCTTGCCCAGCAGTTCCAGCACGGACAGCGCCAGCCCGGCAAGGAAAAACAGGCTCCACGGCAGCATCACCGCGAAGATACTGACGTAGTTGTACCACTGACTGGGTTCCTTGTCGGTCGCACCTTCGCGCGTGACCTCGCGCCACCACAGGTCCAGCGCATCGTATCGCCGGATCACAATCCCAAACCACGGCAACGCCACCAGGAGCATCACCGTCAATCCCGCGAGCATGGCGACGGCCGCCGGCCTGCGCCTTGCCGCCCCCGGATTGTCCGTCGGATCGATGCCGCGCGACGCAGACAAGGCCCGCCAGACCAGAAACGCCCCCACCGGAATGATCGTCTGCACCCACGCCACCGGCCCCTTGCTCATGAATGCCAGCCCCAGAGCAATCCCCCCGCCAACGCATCCCAGCCAGAAACGCCGCCGCAAGACCGCCTGAGCCAGAAGCGCGCTGCCCACCGCCACCCACGCGGCCAGGTGAACATCGGTGGTCGCGTTGCGCGAAAACCGCAGGAAGGCGTAGTTGGTCGCGCAAACCAGGGCAGCCGTGATTCCAAGGCTGCTTCCGCCGATCACCCGCCCCAGTTCGTGAACGGCAAGCACCATCACGCACGCCAACAACAGGGTCGGCCACCGCACCTGCCAGGCAAGGCGACGATACGCATTTTCGCGCACCTCCGCTTCCGGACTGCTGATTTCAGCCAGCGTCCGGTCGCTGACCACGAACGCGGTGATCCAGGCTGTCAGCGGCGGCTTGGCCAGTCGAGGCAGACCCTGGAGGGTCGGAACCATCCAGTGCCCGCTTCGGCGCATCTCCAGCACCGTGGCGACATTAAGGTTTTCGCTTCCGCCGGAGAACTCCAGCCACGCCAGCGTCGGTGCAATCGCGATGAACACCACCAGCGGGATTCCCAGCCGTCCGGCCCATTGCTCAACCATCGTCCGCCATTGGATGGCGGCAGCCGCCCCTTGTCAAATCGCGGGAACTCGGACTGCCCGCGCGACCGGCCGAACCTGCGCGTCCGGTAAAACAATCCGCATTAAGTCTGGTGTGCCGCATGACGATGAGCCGGTTGTCTCACGCAAAGGTCGGGAGTGAGCGAGGAGATAATGTCGGAGAAGCTGCCGGAGGGCATGACGTGGCCGGAGAATTCGGTGGAGTGCCTGCTGCTGTCCGCGCCGAACCTGGTCGCCGCCCATCGACTCGAATTCCAGTTGATCGCAGCGGGAATTGACGCCGCGATGGGGCAGTTGGGCCTGCGAATCAACTGCCGCGAGACCGACTGGCGATCCATCCTCCGCGCCGTGGCCCAGGGGCTGTCGCCCCTGGAGCAGCGCGACACCCGCGTGGCCGTTGTCGGCCCCGGCAACGATCCGATGTCGCTCCAGCAGGCCGCTTTTCGCGCCCATCCCCTGCCGGAAGTCCTGAATCGGCTCGAGCACGAGTGGATTCTCAAGGTGTTGCGGCACGGAGCGATCCAGATGCACTACCAGCCGCTGGTGCAATACCCCCCCGGGCGCGTGCATGGATACGAATGCCTGATGCGGGGCATCGACGAGGGCGGAAGGCTGATTCCGCCCCTGCGTATGTTCGAGGCCGCCAGAACGATGGGCTGCATTCCGGCCCTGGACTGGATGTGCCGCATCGCCGCGATTCGATCGGCCGCGCCGCTGCGGGGCACCGCCACGAGCCTTTTCGTGAACCTGATCCCCAGCGCCATTCTCGACCCGCGCCGGTGCCTGGTCGCCATGCTCGACGAGCTGGGAAAGACGGGGTTGAGGCCGGGCCAGATCGTCCTGGAAGTGATCGAAACCGATCGTGTTCATGACCAGCGGCATCTGGTTGAGCTGCTGCGGTGTTATCGGAAGGCGGGGTTCAAGGTGGCCCTGGACGATGTGGGCGCGGGATACGCTTCGCTTCTGTCGGTGGCCAGATTGCGGCCCGATTACATCAAGATCGAGGGGGAACTGGTCCGCCAGGGGGCCCGCTGCGCCATGGAAGCCAAGATCGTGCGCGACCTCGCTGAAACGGCAAGGCAGAACGGAATCATCACCGTGGCCGAGGGAATCGAGACCGAGGCCGAACTTCGTTTCGCGCTATCCTGCGGCATCCGAATCACGCAGGGGTATTACCACGCGCGACCCGCGCCCGAGCTGCTTTCGTCGGCCCAGGCCAGGCAGATCGCGCAGCGGGTGGCGAATCTGGACCACCAGCCGGCCGAGAATCTCGCGGACGCGATCTGAACCCCGCGGAGCTACTGAATCCTCCGCGAGGAGAACACCTGCGCGGCCGGCGCCACGACATCCGGCCGGGTTACAAGCGAACCGGCCTTCAGCGAGGAGATCTGGCTTTCCAGCATCCGCACCATCTCCGGCAGATCGGGCACGCGGCCCCAGATGCACGCCTCGGGCAGCAGGATATTGGGCACGCGGCCGATACCCATCGCCTCAAACGCGGCGGCAGCCTGGCGGATCTTCTCATCCAAAGAAGGCTGCCGCATCACTTCGTCCAGCGCCAGGCCGGCCAACTGCTCCGCGCGGCGCTGCGCCTGGTCCGTCGTCGGCGGACGGGCCGGTGCGAAAAGCCATTGATCGAATGCTTCAAAGGCGTCAGACCTTGACATCCACACCGCCAGCGCCAACCTCGCATAGAAGCATGCGTCCGCGTGATCGGTCACGCGGTCATGAATGGCCGGATTGCAGTCGGGATTGATGGGCACCGGAACGGCCAGGAACGCCAGCCTGGGCTCATAGCGTTTGATCGTCTGGAGAATCAGCCCATGCACGTGACGGCAATCGTGGCAGGTGTAGTCGAACAGATAGACCAGGACATGCGGAGCGTCGGGCGGACCCAGCAGCGGCCAGTCGGCCAGATGCACTCGAACCCGCCCCTTGAAGACCGAGATCAGGCGCGAGGATGAGGGCAAGGGATGGGAGCCAACCGGCGCAGCGGCCTGGTCCTGCCTTGCCGCATCAGGCGTCGCGCCGCTGACCGGCACGGCCGCCGGCTCGCCAGGCGCCGGGGTCAGGACGTGCGTGGGTGCCGGCATGAACAGTTGCAGCGCAACCATGGCCAGCACCACCGCGGCGCCGCCCGCCAGCGCAACCGGCGATGGCGTTCTCAGCAGAATCGCCGCCGTGAACAGTCCCAACACGTGAACGGCCGTGCAATAGCCGCAGAGCCTGCGCAGTACCAGCATCTGCACAAGCATGAACCACACCGCCGCGCCGGCGGCCACGACCGCCGCGGTCTGAACGAGCAGCCAGGCACCCTCCGCCCGAATCAGGCAGAGAACCGCGATGACTGCGTAAAGCGCCGCGCCGGGTCCGGCCAAGGGCATCCCGCCCAGCCGCGCCCAACGGCTGGAAAGAACTGCGTCACATCCTGATCCGGCGCCGCATCCGGGCAACCCCGCGCCGCGGCCAGCCTTGTTCAGCAGTACGATGCCCAGGGCTGAGGCCGAAGCCGCGCAAATCCCGGCAATGATCAGGAGGTATGACTGAATGGGCATTGCGATCAGTGTACCGCACGGTGTGACGCCGGCCAGCGGCCGATAATGCCTGCGGCCGGATCGCCCCAAATGCGCAAGTTGCCGCGTTTCGCTGTGTATCGTACATCACCCGTCGGAGTTGTCTGTCAGAAGCTGACGAAGAGGCGGAGCGCTGCAAGCGAAGGTGGATGACCAGGGACGGTCGCAGCAGGTACAGCGCTATGAGGCTATTCGCAGGCAAACCGCGTCGTCTGCTCGTATCGAGCCGTCAACTGACCCCAACCGCTCGACTGGAACCTATTGAGCCGCGCGTTCTCCTGAGCGTGATGCAGCCTGACGAGGACTTCGGTCCCGGCGGCAAACGTCTGTTGGACTTCGCCGGCGGCCCGGATTACGCGTACGCCGTTTCGGCGCTTCCCGACGGCAAAGTGCTGATTGCGGGAAAGGTCACCGGCGAGGCCGGATCGGACGTGGCATTGATGCGTCTGAACGCCGACGGCTCCCTCGACACCTCGTTCGGCGTCGGCGGCCGTGTGATAACCGACCTGGGATCGACCTCCGACGCCGCACTGGCAATGCTCGTGCAGCCTGACGGGAAAATCGTCCTGGTCGGCACGGCCAACGGCAGTCTCCTCACAAGCCATGATTTCGCGGTAATCCGCTACAACGCGGACGGCTCTCTGGACGCGGGCTTCGGCGCCGGCGGATGGGTTCGCACGGACTTCGCCAACGGCTTTGACCAGGCTTACGCCGTCGCCCTCCAGCCCGACGGCAAACTTGTCGTCGCGGGCACGGCGACGGTCGGTTCGGCGCGATTCGCCGTGGCGCGATACAACGCCGACGGCACCCCGGATGCGACCTTCGGGCAGGCGGGCAAGGCAACGGCCGCCATTCCGCAGCGCCAGGTCGAGGCCTATGCACTGGCCATCAAGTCCACGGGCGAAATCGTCCTGGCCGGATCGGCGGAGGACCCCAACGGGCAAAGAGACTTCGCCCTGGCTGTTTTCCTTCCCAACGGCAGTCTGGACCGCAGTTTCGGCGGCGGCATCGCGCTGAACCATTTCGGTTACGGCGACGAGTCGTGGAACGCGCTGGCCATCGAAGACAACGGCGCCATCCTGGTGGGCGGCGTGGCCAACGGGGATGCGATCATGATGCGGTTCCTGGGCGCCAACTACATCGACTCCGGGTTCGGCCAATGGGGCATCCTGAGCATGGATTTCGGCGGCGGCGAGGATGGCATCAGCGCGATCAGCCTGGGCGCCGATGGAAGGATCACCATCGTCGGCTACGCCTCCCGCGACGGCGAGAGCGACTTGTTCGCCATGCGGGTGGACACGACGGGCGCACCCGACGAGACCTTCGCCCCCGGCGGACGGTTGTTCGCCGATTTCGGCTCGCCGGATGAACGGGCCCTGGCCGTGAGCATTTGGCAGAACCGGTTGGTGGTGGCCGGCTACAGCGCCCAGGCCGAAACGGACGCGGACATGGCGGTGGTGCAGTTCATCTCGCCGCTGCCGCCGCCGGAAGATCCTCCTCCGCCGGCGCCCGATCCGGAGGATCCGCCTCCCCCGCCGCCTCCCAACAGCGCGCCGGCGGCACAACTCTCGGGGCCGGCCTTGGGCGTGCCGTGGCAGACACTGGTCTTTGCGGCCGCATGGTCCGATGCCGATGCCCACGACACCCACGAGGCGATGTGGGACTTTAGCGACGGGACCGTGCTGGCATACGCGCCGGTTCTCGATGCGACCCTGGCACAGTCGCACATGTACGCCGCACCGGGCGTCTACACCGTCACGGTCCGCGTCCGCGACGCGGCCGGCGATGTCGCCTCGGCCAGCGTCCAGATCAATGTCAGCGCCGTGGCCCTCATCGCCGACCCGGTCGATCCCTCGAAGCTCAACCTGGTCGTGGGCGGCACCGGCGGCAACGATGTCATCCAGGTGCGCAAGGTCTGCGAAAAGAAGCAGAAAGGCATCGGCGTATGGTTGAACGGGCAATTGGCGGGCGTGTTCAACCCGACCGGCCGGATCATGATCTACGGCGGGGACGGCGATGACGTGATCAAGGTCGGAGCCTGCCTGAAGCTGGCCGCGGAAATCGACGGCGGCGCGGGCAACGACCTGATCAAGGGAGGCGGCGGGCACGACACGCTGATCGGCGGTGATGGCAAGGACCGCCTCAACGGCCGCGGCGGCCAGGACCTGATCAGGGCCGACAAGGACGACTGGTACCCTGGCCGAAAGAAGATCGAGAACAAGTGCGTGAAGAAGCGGTGAAAGCAGGGGACAGGCACCGGTGCGACGACGGAGGATCGAGCCATTCGATCCTCCGTCGCGTTTTGCGGCCGCGTCAGATGCGCACGTGTCCGTTGCCGGTCACCACCCACTTGTACGTCGTCAGGTCGGTAGCGCCCATCGGGCCGCGGGCATGCATCTTGTCGGTGCTGATGCCCACCTCGGCGCCAAGTCCGTACTCGCCCCCATCGCTGAAACGCGTCGAGGCGTTCACCATCACGCTGCCTGAATCCACGGCCCTGACGAATCTGTCGGCGCTGGCGATGGACTCGGTCAGAATCGCATCGGTGTGGTGGCTGCCGTACCGGTTGATGTGATCGATGGCCTCCTGCAGCGAATCGACCACCTTGATTCCCGCGATCAGGGCCAGGTATTCCATGCCCCAGTCATCTTCCGTGGCCGGCTTGCCGGCAGGATAGAGTTGCCGGGCCCGTTCGTCGCAGCGGATCTCGACGCCTCTGGCGGCCAGGTCCTCGCAGACCCTGGCAAGGAGTCGCGCGGCGGCATCCTTGTGAAACAGGATGTGTTCGACGGCATTGCAGACCGCGCCCCCGGGATAGCTGGTCTTGGCGTTGACGCAGATGTCGCGCACCTGCCTCTCCATCGACTCGGTATGGGAATCGACGTAGATATGGCAGTTGCCGGTGAAATGCTTGAGCACGGGAATCGTCGATTCCTGGACCACCGCCCGGATCAGGCTCTCGCCGCCGCGAGGGATCACCAGGTCGATGTGCCGGTCGAGTTTCAGCAACGCCGGAACCAGGGCGCGGTCGGAGGATTCGACAAGCTGCACGGCGTCGGCCAGCGCCGGGTTCTGCGACTTGAGCACCCCATGGATAATGTCGGCGACGGCCTTGTTGGAGTGCATCGCCTCCTTGCCGCCGCGAAGGATGATGGCGTTACCGCTCTTGAGGCACAGGGCGGCCGCGTCGCTGGTGACGTTGGGCCGGCTTTCGTAAATGAACAGGATCACGCCGATCGGCACGCGCACCTTCTGGATGCGCAGGCCGTTGGGACGGACATAACCCTCGATCACCTGGCCGACCGGGTCGGTCTGGGCCGCGATCTGATCGACCGCGTCGGCCATGGCGGCGATGCGCCGGTCGTTGAGCTCAAGCCGCTTGATCAGCGGCGCGGCGATGCCCGCCTGTTCGGCGGCCGCGGTGTCAAGCCCGTTGGCCTCGATCAGCCTGGCCCTGCTGTCGCGGATGGCGGCGGCAATGCTCCTGAGGATGGCCACCTTGGTCGCGCCGTCCAACTCGGCCAGTTCCCGCGACGCTCGCCGCGCCGACACCCCCAGCCGCTCAACATAGTCCTTCCAGTCGCTCATTGCTGATCCTCGGGGCCCATTCCTTTCCGCGTGACACGTCGGCATTATACCCGCCGCGCCGATGCTGCAACCCGCAGACCGGGTGGTATACTTTTTCGCGGAGGCACATGCCATGAAACAAGCCATCACCCGCCGCAGGATTCTCCGGTCGGCCGCTGCCGCCGGCACCTTCACCATCCTTGGGCCCCATCTGGTCCGGGGCGCCGCCGCCAATTCGAAGATCGAGCTTGGTGTTGTGGGCTGCGGCGGGCGGGGCGCGTGGATCGCCGGGCTGTTCGCCAGGAACCCCGGCTACCACGTTTCCGCGGTTGCCGACTATTTCCAGGCCGTGGCCGATCGCGCCGGAGACGCCCTGGGCGTGGCCAGGGATCGGCGTTTTTCGGGATTGCTGGGTTACAGGCGCCTGCTGGATGCGAAAGTCGATGCCGTGGCCCTGGAAACGCCCCCCTGGTTTTTCCCCCGGCATGTGGTCGATTCGGTGAATGCCGGCGTGCACGTCTACATGGCCAAGCCCGTCGCCTGCGATGTGCTCGGGACGCTGCAGGTCCTGGAAGCCGGCAGGAAGGCCCGCGCCAACAAGAAGTGCTTCCTGGTGGATTTCCAGATGCGCACTGACCCGCACAACATCGAGGTCGTAAGGCGAATTCATGAAGGCGCCCTCGAGCGCGTCTGCGCGATCAACTCCTTCTACAACGACGAGGGATTCGCCGATCCGGCAAAAACGCCGACCATCGAAAGCCGACTTCAGCAGCTCATCTGGGTCAACGACAACGATCTGGGCGGCGGCTATTTCGTCAATGCCGGCATCCACGCCATCGACACGGCCCTGTGGATCGCCAACCGTCCGCCGCTCAGCGCCGTCGGGCAGGCCGCCCGAACCCGCCGCGACCCCCATGGCGACAGCGACGATGTGTTTGCCATCACCTACGACTTTGGCGATGGTTTGATTTGCAGCCACCGCGGCGAGCATGTTCACAACCTCAACGGATTCTCCTGCGGCTGCACCGTCATGGGACGCGGAGCCTTCGCCGAGACCAACTACGCCGGCAAGGCCTGGCTCCGCGGCGGCAAACAGGCCTACAAGGGCGGCGACGTGGAGAATCTCTACGAGGCCGGCGCGGTCCGCAACATCGCCGCCTTCCACAAAGCCGTTACCGAGGGCGATTACTCCAACCCCACGCTCGAACCCAGCATCAACAGCAATCTGGCCGTCATTCTCGGCCGCGATGCCTGTCGAAAGGGCCGGAAGATCACCTGGGATGAGTTGCTGGCCGACAAGAGCCGCCTGGATGTCGATCTCTCCGGGCTTCGGGAATAGTCGAGCCCGCCTAACGACCGGGGGCACGCGAACTCCGCGAGGAATCCGCGTGCCCCCGATTCTGCTCCGGGCGGCCTGAGCCGCCCTCCGGTCATTCTAGAACAGGCTTGACAGCACCTTCTGCGTCGCGCCCACGCCCTTGCCGAATTCAACCGGCCTGCCCAGGGCCTTCAAGGCGTGCTCAATGGCGGCCACCGTCGCCAGGCAGTCGTACGCATCCGTGTAACCCATGTGGCTGACGCGGAAGATCTTGCCTTCCATCGTTCCCTGGCCGCCGGCCACATGGATGTTGTGCTTGCTCTTCAGATGCCCCCGGAAATCCTTGTCGGTGATGCCGTCCGGGTATTTCACCGCCGTCACCGAATCGGCCGGCCGCTTGCTGAACAGCTCGAAGCCCAGCGCCTGCACGCCGGCGCGGAAAGCGGCGGCGATCCCTGCCGTCCGCTTCCAGACGCCCTCCAGCGTTTCCTGCTGGATCATGCGCAGGCTTACCAGCTGCGCCTCAATCAGCGTGTTGGCCGGGGTGAACGGCGTGTCGCCCTCGGCCATGCTCTTCTTGTACTTGCGCAGATCCAGGTAAAAGTCCTGGCGAGTCTTGTTAGCCTCGATCTTCGCCCACGCCCGGTCGGAGCAGGCGACGTAGCCCAGGCCCGGCGGGAGCATCAAGGCTTTCTGGCTTCCGGTGATGGCCACGTCCACGCCCCAGTCGTCCATCTTGAACGGCAGCGCTCCCATGCCGGTAATGCTGTCCACGATCAGCAGCGTATCGCCGCTGGCGCGAACGGCCTTGCCGATCCCCTCCAGATCGCACGCCGTGGCCGTGCTGGTTTCGGAATGGACCAGGATCACCGCGTCGTACTTCGCGGCCTTCAGCTCGCCGGCAATCGTCTCCGGCGAGACAGTCTCCCCGTATTCGAACTTAAGGTCCTTGTGCTCGATGCCGTAAGTCTGGCAGACCTGCGCCCAGCGCTCGGCGAACTTGCCGTTGACCACGCACAGCGCCTTGGCTCCCGGGGCCAGCGAACTGACGATGCCCGCCTCGGCCGCCGCCGTGCCCGATCCCGTGATCGTGTAGACGGTGCTCTTGGTCTGGAACACGTACTGCAACAGCTTCTGAACCTCGCTGAACATTGCGCGGAACTCGCCGGTGCGATGGTGATGCACCGGCTTGGCCAGTTCAAGCAGGGTGGCCTCCGGCACGCTCGTGGGACCCGGGGTGAACAAACGGTACTTCATCAACATGATCTTTGTCCTCGTTCCTGGTTTTGCCTCGATTCGGCCCTGCCCTTTCGGGCAGGCGGGAATCATAACAGAGCGGGCGCACGATGCCAGTGACACTACATCCAGCGGTACTCTCCTCCGTGCTGCTGGAGCCATTTCACGAACATCGCCAGCCCTCCCGAAATGCTGGTCGTCGGCTGGTATCCCAGTTCCGCGGTGGAGCGAGTCAGGTCGGCATAGGTCCGCTCCACGTCTCCCGGCTGGGCCGGACGCCGATCGATGATCGCCTTCACCCCCATCGCCTTCTCCAGTTCCTCGATCAGCCCGGCAAGGCTGATCGGGTGCGACCCGCCCAGGTTGTAAATGCGATACCCGTCGCACCGGTCGATCGCCGCTAGGATCCCCGCCACGATATCCGAGATGTAAGTGTAATCCCGGCTCGTCGAGCCGTCGCCGAACACCGGCAGCGGCTTGCCTGCCGCCATCAGCCGTGCAAATTTCTGGATCGCCAGGTCAGGACGCTGCCGCGGCCCGAACACCGTGAAAAACCGCAGGCAGAAGCACGGCAGCCTGTAGAGGTGCCAGTAGGTGTGGCAGATCAGTTCGCCGGCCCGCTTGGTGGCCGCATAGGGGCTGATTGGCTGGTCAACCGGGTCCTCCTCGCTGAAGGGAACCTTCGAGGCATTGCCGTAGACGCTTGAACTGGACGCAAAAACGAACCTGCCCACCTTGTTCTCCACCGCCGCCTGGAGAAGGTTCGTCGTGCCCTCCACGTTCACCCGGACATAATGGGCCGGCTGGACGATCGACGGCCGAACCCCCGCCATGGCCGCCAGGTGCAGGATCACCGCGGGCTTCACCTGCGCAACCAGCCTGCCGACCGCCGCACTGTCGCAGATGTCCATCTCATGCAGTTCCAGCCCGGGACCCACGGCCTTTACGTTTGCCTCCTTCCACGACCGGTCGTAGAAGTCGCAGAAGTTGTCCACGCCAACCACTCTCCATCCCCGGCCGATCAGCGCCTCGCAGGCATGTGAACCGATAAAACCGGCCGCGCCGGTGACAATCAGACTCTGGGTTGCCATAGTCCAATCAGTGTATGAACACCTGCCGTCGATTGACAGTCCCACCCGCGGACTTATAGTTACCCCGCTTTCGGCCCGGTCCCGACAGAGCCATGGACCGATTATGTCGGCCCGGTCATCACCCGAACCGAGACCCGGCCCGTGTCGCAACACGAGGCGTCAGGCGATTCTCGACAGACCGCGATCCGGCTTGAGTATCCCGGAGGAGTGGTGAGAATCGACCCGGGCGTATATATTCCCGGGCAGGGGAGCGAACGGGTTGCCGACGGCGTGCTGATCGCCGACATGGGCCGCGGAGTGTCGAGCGGCCCGTCTCGTGATCGGGACGATCCGCGCGGCCAGTGATGCAGGGGGCGTCCGGGGAACTGAGGAATGGCATCTTGAGCGAGAGAAAGAACATCAAGAAGAAGACGGAGCCGGCGGCAACCGGCCCAATGGACGTATCGCTGCTGGAGCAGATCGTCAAACTCATGGCGGCGAATGACCTGAACACCGTGGACGTACGAGACGGCCAGAAACGCATCGTGCTCAAGCGAGGCGCGCCGGCGGCAGCCACCGTCATGATGGCCCCCGCGGCAACCGCCCCGGCAATCGCCCCGACCGTGCCCGCGACTTCCGCCGCGCAAGCCCCGCTCAAGCAGGACGACGATGCCGGCCTCAAGGCCATCAAGAGCCCCATGGTCGGGACGTTCTATTCCTCGCCGTCGCCCGACGCCAAGCCTTTCGTCTCCGTCGGCTCGGTCGTGGACGAGGAAACCGACGTCTGCATCATCGAGGCCATGAAGGTCTTCAACAACATCAAGGCCGAGTGCCGCGGCACCATCGCCAAGGTCCTGGTCAGCAATGGCCAGGTTGTCGAGTTTGGGCAGACCCTCTTCCTCGTCAAACCCAGTTAGCATGTTTTCCAAAATCCTCATTGCCAATCGCGGAGAGATCGCCCTGCGGATTCTTCGCGCCTGCCGCGAACTGGGCATTCAGACGGCTGTCGTCTACTCCACCGCCGACCGCGACGCCGCCTATTTGAAGCTCGCCGACCAGGCCATCTGCATCGGCGAGGCCGCCCCCGCCGACAGTTACCTGAATATCCCCCGCATCATCTCGGCGGCGGAAATTGCCGATGTCCAGGCGATCCACCCCGGCTATGGGTTCCTGGCCGAGAACGCGCACTTTGCCGAGGTCTGCCGGAGCTGCAAGATCGAGTTCATCGGCCCGCCGGTCTCCGCGATGGCCGCCGTCGGCGACAAGGTCGAGTGCAAGCGACTGGCAAAGAAGGCGAAGGTTCCCACGGTCCCCGGCTCGGAAGGCGCGGTGGAGGATGAGAAGCACGCCCTGAACGTCGCCAACGACATCGGCTATCCGGTCATCATCAAGGCGGCCGCGGGCGGCGGCGGGCGAGGCATGCGCGTGGCACACAACGAGGTCACCCTCCGCGCCGGGATCAAGGCCGCCCAGGCCGAGGCGGAAAACGCCTTCAAGGACGCAACCGTCTACATCGAGAAATACATCGAGCGCGGCCGGCACATCGAGGTGCAGATCCTGGCCGACTCACACGGCAACGCCGTCCACCTCTGGGAACGCGACTGCTCGCTCCAGCGCCGCCATCAGAAGCTGGTCGAGGAATCGCCTTCCCCGGTGCTCAAACCGGAGGTCCGCGACGCCCTCTGCCAGTCGGCCGTGCGCCTGATCAAGGCCGCCGGCTACGCCAACGCCGGCACCGTCGAGTTCCTCGTGGACAAGGAGCAGAACTACTACCTGCTGGAGGTCAACGCCCGCATCCAGGTCGAGCACCCCGTCACCGAAATGGTCACGGGCATCGATCTGATCAAGGAACAGATCCGCATCGCCGCCGGTTACCCCCTCTCCTTCAGGCAGAAGGACATCCAGCAGGTCGGCCATGCCATCGAGTGCCGCATCAACGCTGAAGACCCGGCCCGGAATTTCGCCCCATTCCCGGGCCTGATCCAGGAACTGCGGGTTCCCGGCGGGCCAGGCGTGCGCCTCGATACCCACGCCTACGCCGGCTATCGCATCCCGCCCAACTACGACTCGATGATCGGCAAGCTCATCGTCCATCGCAAGACGCGCGAGGAGGCCATCGCCACCATGCGCCGGGCGCTGTCCGAGTTTCATATTTCCCCCATCCGAACGACGATCCCGCTGCACCTGCAGATCATGAGCAACCCGAACTTCATCAGCGGCGACGTGGACACGGGATTCATCGAACGCGGAATCCTCAGCAGGTAGGGGCAAGGCATCCCTCGCGAGTCTTGACCCTCTCTCCCCGCAAGAGGCTTGGGGTCAGGGCACCCTCAGATACCGGTCGTCTGGTCCCGTTCCTCGGGCCGAGCCGGCGCGCACGGTACCGGCATCCGCCACAGCCGCTTGCCGCTGGCGTCGAAAAGCACTTCCGGGGACGATGGGGGCATGAAGATACGACTCACTCTTCAATTGCTGGTTCTGCTCATGCCTGCGGGCTTGGCGATGGCACAGCAGACGCCGCTGGTGCGGTGGAATGCGGCGGAGGTGGGGGCGGTGGCGGATGAGAACACGGATTGCACGGAGGCAATTCAAAAGGCGCTGGATCTGGCCGGCAAGGCTGGAGGAGGAATCGTCGAGTTGCCCGCGGGACGGTACGCGGTGAAAGGGACGCTGTCAGTGCCGGCGGGGGTGACTCTCCAGGGGACGTATCGCGTGCCGCCGACATCGGCCCGCAAGAATGAGAAGCCGGATGGAACGGTGCTGCTGGCCTACGCGGGGCGCGGGTCGGAGCAGGGGAACGCATTTATCCGGCTGGCCGGGCGGAACTCGGCCCTCATGGGGCTGGTGGTGATTTACCCCGAGTGGAAGCAGGCGGATGTTCCGCCGGTGCCGTATCCCCCGTGCGTGGAGTCGCGAAATACGGAGAACGTGGCCATCCAGGACTGCTGTTTCCTCAACCCGTATGAGGCGATCAGGTTCGTGGCCGCTCATCGACACCTGGTCCGCAACGTGACGGGCTACCCCATCAAACGCGGGATTCATGTGGATGAATGCTACGACATCGGCAGGATCGAGAACGTGCACTTCTGGCCGTTCGGCGTGGCGTATAGCGCAAACGACCCGTATTGCAAGTGGATCAACACGCAGGGGGTGGCGTTTGAACTGGCGCGGACGGACTGGCATTACGTGCTGAATACGTTCTGCTTCGGGTATGGGGTGGGGTACAAGTTCTCCGAGTCGAAGGCCGGAAGCACCAACGGGAATTTCCTGGGGCTGGGTGCGGATTCGTGCCGGCGAGCGGTGCTGGTGGAGCAGGCGCAGGCGCCGGGCTTGCTAATCACCAACGGCGAGTTTGTGGGCCGGTGGGAAAGCACGGATTCGGTCTGCGTGGAGATCGGGCCGAACGTGGAGGGAAAGGTGAGCCTGGTCAATTGCTCGTTCTGGGGACCCATTGAACGATGCGTGTGGATGCGCAGCCCGACGGGTCAGTTCACGGCGCAGGCGTGCAACTTCGTCCACTGGGACAACGAAAGCAAGGGCGTGCCGGCGATCCTCATCGAGGCGGGGAAGGCGATCATCCAGGCCTGCACGTTCGGGAAAGAGGGGACGCATGTGCAGGTGGGGGCCAGGGCGCGGTCGGCGATACTGTCGGCCAACCAGGCTGAAGGAGGGTTTAACGCGGAGAACCAGGCCGGCGCGCGGACGGTGATGTCGGCCAACGAGCAAAGCGCGTTCGAGTTGGCACCCGAGGCGAGGTTATACTATCGGATACAGATCGGCGCGACTGGGGATGGGTCATTCCTGCGACAGTGGCACGGACGTGAACGCGCGGCCGGCGGGAAGACGATGCGGTGGTCGTCGGGCGCGTCGAAGCTGCTGCTGCCGATCACGCCGGGAAAGGCGCACCGGGTGGAGATCGAGATCTCAGCGCCGGCGCACGCGATCTCGGATGAGGCCGGGGTGTACATGGATGGCAAGCGCGTGGCGAAGATCGAGGCGGGAGCGACGATGATTGCGGCGGAACTGCCGGCGATGCACAGTTCGTCAGCGACGCTGGAGGTGCGGTGCCGCGGCTGGGTTCCGAAGGACGTGATGAAGGACTCGCGGGACGACAGGACGTTGGGGGTGTCGGTGCATTCGGTGACGGTGAGGGCGGCCGATGCGCCGGGACGACTGTTTGACGCGAATAGATGGGAATGGGTGGAGTAGGGAACTTGGATGCGTATTATGGGGCAGGTGCTGGGCCTCACCCGGCGAACAAGGCACATGATGCCCTGCCATCTGATCGCCACCCAGAAGCTGTTGAACTGGAGGCGGATGCCTGCACGCCACTTCGATAGCGCATCGAAGTGTTCTTTGGTGGAACGAGGCGCAAAAAGAACCCACGGAGCAGGCCCCGTGGGAATTGAGCACACGGCGAGTCTATTGGAGCGACAAGTCAATATCGATAGTGCTCACTCTTGTACGGCCCTTCCACCGGCACGCCGATGTACCTAGCCTGATCGGGCGTGAGTTTTGTCAGCTTCGCCCCGATCTTTGCCAGGTGGAGCCTCGCCACCTTCTCATCCAGGTGCTTGGGCAGCACGTACACCTTCTTCTCGTACTTGTCGTTGTTCGTCGCCAGTTCCACCTGCGCAATCACCTGGTTGGTGAAACTGTTGCTCATCACGAAGCTCGGGTGCCCCGTGGCGCAACCCAGGTTCAACAGCCGTCCCTCGGCCAGGATCAGCACGCTGTGTCCGTCCGGGAACGTCCACATGTCGTATTGTGGCTTGATGTTCGTCTTCCTGATTCCCTTGACCTTCTTCAGCCCGGCCATGTCGATCTCGTTGTCGAAGTGGCCGATGTTGCCGATGATCGCCTTGTCCTTCATTTTCGCCATGTGCTCGGCCGTGATGATCCCGAAGTTGCCCGTGGCCGTGATGAAAATGTCGGCGTAGGGAAGCGTGTCCTCGATGGTGAGCACCTGGTATCCTTCCATCGCCGCCTGCAGAGCGCAGATGGGGTCGATTTCGGTCACGATCACGCGGCAGCCCTGGCCGCGCAGGCTCTGGCAGCAACCCTTGCCCACATCGCCGTAACCGCACACCACGGCCACCTTGCCGCTGAGCATCACGTCCGTCGCCCGCATGAGCCCGTCCACCAGCGAGTGTCGGCAGCCGTACAGGTTGTCGAACTTGCTCTTGGTCACGCTGTCGTTGACGTTGATCGCCGGGAACAGAAGCGTCCCGGCCTTCTGCATCTCGTACAACCGATGCACGCCGGTGGTGGTCTCCTCGGAAACACCCTGCATTTCGCCGGCCACCTTATGCCATCGTTGCGGGTCCTGCTTGAGGCACCTGGCCAAAAGCCGCAGCACCTCCGTCCACTCCTCGCTGTCGCTCGAAGTGGGTGCGGGCACTTTCCCGGCCTTCTCGTATTCCACGCCCCTGTGGATCAGAAGCGTCGCATCGCCGCCGTCATCGACGATCTGGTTGGGGCCCTTGCCGCCGCCGAAATCCAGCGCCCGCTCGGTGCACCACCAGTACTCCTGGAGCGTCTCGCCCTTCCAGGCAAACACCGGCACGCCGCGCGGCTTGTCGGGCGTGCCCCTGGGACCCACGACAACGGCAGCAGCCGCGTGGTCCTGCGTGCTGAAGATGTTACAGGAGCACCATCGCACCTGCGCCCCCAACGCCGACAGCGTCTCGATCAGCACGGCCGTCTGGATCGTCATGTGCAAAGAGCCCATGATGCGCAACCCCTTGAGCGGCTGCTGCCGGGCGTACTCCTCGCGCACCGCCATCAGGCCCGGCATCTCCTGCTCGGCCAGCATGATCTCCTTGCGGCCCCACTCGGCCAGCGACAGGTCCGCAACCTTGAATTCCAGCTTGCCCTGCGAAGCCTTCGCAGGCGCCTTGATCATCGTCGTCATCTTGATCTCCTTAGGTACGTCAACTCAACACGGAGCACACCGAGGACACAGAGAGCACAGAGGAAGATGCCTATAAGGCCACTCGCTTGATCCCGTTCTTCAACAGCTTCACGTTGAAGTTAATGATGATGGCGAGCTTCATCTTTGTCGCTCTCAAGTAAGCAAGCACCTGGGCCACGTGGACCGGTGCGATTGTCTCAACCGACTTAAGTTCCACGATCACCTGATCGAACACGAGAAAGTCGAGGCGTCCTTTGCCGACCACGCGACCGCGATACAACACCTCAATCGGATGCTGACGCTTGAACGGAATGCCTCGCTCCCCAAACTCGATCGCTAACGCTTCCTCATACACCGATTCATCGAAGCCGGGTCCAATCTCCTTGTGAACAGCGATCGCAGCGCCGATGATCGCGTTGGTGAACCGGTTCAACTCCGGATCCGGCTCCATTTCCTCATCAACAAACTCTTCCATTTCTTCCCTCTGTGTGCTCTGTGCTCTCTGTGAGCTCGGTGTTATCTGGCCCGTTCAGCAACAACCAGAAACAGCGCCGGCCCTTTCACGTTCGCCTCCGGCGCAAGCGGCCGGATATCCGCATTCGTCAGTCCGCACGCCGGCAGCATCAGCGCCAGCCGCTGCGGCGAAAACCCCAGGTGGTGCTGGCCCATCCGTCTCCGGAAATCCTCTCGGTCGTGCGGCAGCAGGTCGACAATCACCGCCCGGCCTCCGGGCCGCAGAATCCGGTGCATCTGCCGCAGCGCCGACTGGGGTTCGGGCACATACGTCAGCGCCAGCAACATCAGCGCGGCGTCCACTTCCTGATCTTCCATCGGCAGCGAGCCGAGATCGCCCTGCTTCAGTTCCACGTTCTCCAGTCCACTTGTCCGTTTCTCTGCCGCCTTGAGCATCGGCGCCGATGAATCCACGCCGATCACGCGCTTCACGTGCCGAGCCAGCGCGGCAACGACCGAGCCGGTCCCACATCCAAGATCGGCCACCACCATCTGCCGCGGCAGCAGCGACAACATCGCCGACAGCGTGAAGCCCTGGCCATAGAGCTCCGTCCGCAGCTTGTCCCATTCTCCCGCCGCTCCGGCAAAGAACGCCTCCGCCTTGCTCTGCCGCTGCGCCAGTCGCCGCTCCAATCTGGCCTGATCCTGCCGCCAGGTGACCCAGTTCTCGGTCTGTTCCCTCGACAGCAGCCAGAGCCTTCGCGCCGACGCATCCAGTTCATCCAAAACCATCGCATACAGATGCGTGGTGGCCTGTCGCCGTGGCCGAACCCATCCCTGATCAGTAAGAACCTTCAAGTGGCGGCTCACCGTGGACTGTGGCAGTTGCAGCACATCGCAAAGATCCACGACGCCAAGCTCACGCCCCTCCAGCACCCGTAACAGCCGCAGGCGGGTCGGGTCCGACAAACACTCCATCCAAGCCAGGAGCGAGGCGGGTTGGGAGAGTGTTTTCAGCATCCGTCTATCCGGATGAAATGTTAATTCATCTCCGGTGTTTTGTCAAGGCTTCGCCAAACTCCCCATGCGGGCATGGCTCCAGTCGCTGCTCAACAGGCAAATGGTCGCTTTCATCTTGTTGAGCAGGTCTCTTGGATTTGTACAAGTCATTTTTTTAAATGGACTTGCATCATGCCAAAGCAGATCGATCCGCGCGTTTATGGCAAGCGACCCGGCAAGTCGGAGTGTCGTATATATGGTAGGGTTTGTTCGCCGGAGGTATCTGTTCAATGGTCGCATCCCACGTCAAGTATGTGCTGATTGGCGGTGGAGTGGCTTCTTCCGCGGCGGCGAAAGCAATCCGCCAGCTTGACCCTGACGGAACCCTGATTCTGATCGGTCAGGAGGTCAACCGCCCCTATCATCGCCCGGCCTTGAACAAGCAGTACCTCCGCGGGCAGACCGGCCGATCACAACTCTTCACGCTGCCCGACAGCTGGTTTGCCGAACATCATGTGCAGCTATGCACCGGACGGCGGGCAACGCGGCTGGATGTGGCGCGGCATGCCGTCATGCTCGACAGCGGCGAGGAAATCGGCTTCGAGCGACTCCTGATCGCAACCGGCGCTGTGCCCCGGCATCTGGCCATCCCAGGCGCCGAATTGCCCAACGTTTACTATCTCCGAAGCCTCGAGGACGCTGACCGCCTGCGCAATGCCGTGGACAAAGCGAGGCGTGAAGGCCGGCCTCACGAACGCGGGCGGGGACGAGCGGCCGTGATCGGTGCCGGCCTGCTGGGACTGGAACTGGCCGATTCGCTGATCGATCTGGGGCTGGCGGTGGACCTGATCTCGCCCAGACCGCATCCGTGGTCGCGTTTCATCGGCGAGACGACCGGACGATTCCTGACGCACCTGGCCGAGAGTCGCGGCGTGAAGACCTTCATGCAGACCTCTGCGGTTCGGCTGGAGGGCGATGGCCGCGTCCAGCGCGTGGTTCTCTCCGACGGCGGGGTGCGGGAGGTGGACCTGGCGATTGCGGCCCTGGGAACGCTGGCCAACAGGGACCTGGTGAAGGGCACAACGCTTGCCGCGGAGAAGGCCATTTTGGTGGACGACCACTGCCGCACGAACGATCCGGCGATCTATGCGGCCGGTGATTGCGCTGCCATTTTCGATCCGCTGTTCGGCAAGTACCGCCCCCTTGAACACTGGGAGCCGGCGCTTGAATGCGGCACCATCGCGGGTCGCAACATGGCCGGAGCGAACGCGCGGTACATGGACGTGAACCACTTCGCGAGCACGGTATTCGGGGTGAACATCGCGTGCTGGGGCGACGCGCGGCTGATCGAGCGGCGCATCCTCCGCGGCAACACAAGCCTTGAGTCGCCCGGTTTCCTGGAGATCGGCGTGGCCGGTGATGGCCGAATTGCTCAAGTGCTCGCCATCAATCATGAAGGCGAAGACCAGACCCTGTGCGAACTGGTCCGCCGGCGCCTCAACATCACCGACCGCGAATCGATGCTGCGTGATCCGACGATTGCGATGCGGTCGCTCCTGACGTAAGACACAGGCCGTGACACGCCTCGCTGGTCTATTTCACCGTATTACTGAGCACGCCGATCGGCTTGACTTCCATGCTGATCTGGTCCCCTGTTTGCAAGGCGAAACTATCAGGCGGAATGATCCCCGTCCCGGTCAAGAGGAATACGCCTTTGGGAAAGCTCTGGTCGCGGAAAAGATACTCGACCAGTTCATCGAACGGCCTCTTGATCCGCGAGATCGATGTGGAATCGCGGAAGACCGTCTCGCCCGCTCTGGTGATTTCCATCGCTATTTCCTGGCGACGAATATCTAGCCCCGGCTCGGCCAGCAGGATGGCCGGCCCCAATGCGCAGCACCCGTCCCAGACTTTTGCCTGCGGCAAGTAGAGCAGGTTTTCCCCCTCGATGTCCCGGCAGGAAAGGTCGTCACCGATCGTGTAGCCGACGATTCGACCGCCGGCGTCGATCACCAGAGCCAGTTCAGGCTCGGGAACCATCCACCGAGAGTCCGCACGGAGCCGCAGCGACTGGCCATCGCCCACGCATCGCCGCGCGGTGGCCTTGAAGAACAGCTCGGGCCGGGGCGCGTCGTAAACGCGGTCATAAGCATTCGCTGAAAACTCGCTCTCGGCCATGCGCGCAGTCCTGGATCGCAGGTAGGTCACGCCTGCCGCCCACACTTCCTGCGTACCTATGGGCAGCGCGCAACTCATCGCCCCGCTGCGGTGCCGCTGCGACGCATCCAGGTGGCGATCGAGATATTCCCGCGGCTCGTCGGCCGATAGCCAGGCGTCGATGTCAAAATCGCCCAGATGGACGACTTGGCCGGCCTGCGCCTCGGCCCACCAGCCGTCGGTATGTCTGTAAAGCCTCATGGCCCTGAGTTTAACCGGACAGCCCTTGTTGGTCGCGGTCGACAACGCGACCTACGCGGTCACTTTGCGAAGGTAATCCACACTCGCCCGCGCGATCTTCTCCGCGCCATACTTGAAGTCGAACGCCTCAACGCTCAGCCAGCCGTCGTAGCCCACTCCGCGCAGCGCCGCGATGATCGGCTCGTACTGCACTTCGCCCATGCCCGGGCCCAGCAGGTTCGGGTCGTTGACATGGAAGTGGGCCAGGTGTTTTGCATTCTCCTGGATGACCTGCGGGATGGGCTTGCACTCGTAACTCATCGCCTTGACATCCAGGTGGAGACGGAAGTTGGGATGGTCCAGGCGCTCGATCAACTCCACCCCGTCGGCCGCGCACATGAGAAAATCCGTCTCGCGTCCCGACAACGGCTCGATCGCCAGGGTGACGCCTCGCCTGGCGGCCGGTTCAAGGCAGGGCTTAAACACCTCCACCGCGTAGTCGAAGCACTGGGCGAGTTTCACGCCCGGCAGGCGGTTGCGCTGCTTGGGCGAGCCGATGACCATCACCTTGCCGCCCAGGTCGCCGCAGAGATTCACGAGTTGGACGAAATAGTCGCTGGTCATCCTGCGAATGGCCGGGTCGGGATGGGTCACGTACATCCCGGCCGGCTTAACCAGCAGCCAATGGAGACCGACAACTTCCAGGCCGGCCGATTCGACGGTCTTGCGGATCTGCTTGCGCTGTTCGGGAGAGATGGCCTCGGCCCGTTCTGCCAGAGTGAATGGGGCCAGTTCCAGGCCATGGTAACCGATCTCGCTTGCGAAGGCGGCAACCTTCTCCAGGGGCTGGCTCTCGAAGAGCTCGTTGCAGATGGCGAATTTCATGGTCTTATCTCACCGCGGAGACTTTGTGCAGAAAACGCAAAGACGTAGAACGTAATAGAGTTCCATTACGTTTCACGTCCCCGCGTTGTACGGAACCTACTTCTGGCCGGACATCGCCGGCTCGAAGTGCTTGGAGCCAATCTCAAAGTCGGCGTCCTCGGGCAGAGGCTTGCCCTTGGTTTCCGGCGCGAAGATCAGGGCGACAAACCCGACAAGGTAGACGACGGACACCGTTGTGGCCGCCATGGCGAACGCCTTGCCGCCCACGAAACCGTGGGTTGCATAGAACTTGGACAGGTTGCCCAGCAGAACCGCGAACGGGGCCGCAAAGACACGGGCGGCGTTGTAACCGATGCCGCAGCCGCTGGCGCGAAGTCGCGTGGGAAACAGTTCGGGGAAGTAGACGGTGAAGCCGGAGAACGGCCCAAGCGTGCCGAAGCCGAGAATCGGCGCCAGGATCAGGCTCAGCACGAAGGCCTTGCCGCCGGCGCCGGCCAGGCCCCAGAAGAACCCGAGGACCGACACCCACGCGATGACAAACCACAGGCCGAACGCGGCCCTGCGGGTGGTCTTCTCGGCGAACATCGCGAAAAGATAAATGCCGATAAAGGCCCCGACCTGCTGGAGGAAGAACATCACGCTTATCGCCCGACCGATCTCCGCCTTGGCCCAGCCCGCCGCCCGGAGTTCGCCGTCAATCATGTTGGTGGAGAAGAAACCGATGCCCCAGAGCCCGCCCACGCCGGCCGTCGCCAGCATGATGGCTACGAGTGTGTTTCGTCGCAGCAGGCGGTTGGTGAACAGTTCCGAGATCGCGCCCATCTCCTTGCCCAGGGCCGATTGGGCCTTGGCATCCTGCCAGGCCTGCGGTTCCTTGACGCTCTTGAGGATCCAGAACACCAGCAGGGCCGGCAGGAACCCGATGAAGTAGGCGATGGGCCAGTACTTGTCGAGATTGCCCAGGATGAGGGTGATGACGGCGGCCATCATGTTGCCCACGGCCGACAGCGCCTGAAGCGTGCCAAGGGCCATGGCACGGGAACGCTGCGGGAAGACCTCGGCAACCAGCGATGCCCCCGCCGCCCACTCCCCGCCCACCCCCAGCGCGGTCAGGAATCGGGCCACGGCATAAACCTGCCAGTTCCAGGCCAGGCCCGACAGACCCGTGAAGATCGCGTACATCAGGATGGTCGCAACCATCGTCTTGACGCGGCCCAGGCGGTCGCCGATGACACCGAAACCAAAACCGCCCACCGCCCAGCCGATCAGGAAGATGGCGTTGATCCAGGCGCCCTTCTGGTCGGCGGCGGCCTTGAGTGCCACCTCGTCCACCACCTTGGTGACCGGATCGGTAAAATCCTTGATCAGCAGCGACCGCATGGAGGCCGGCCGGACCAGGTTGTAGAGGTTCTGGTCCATCGTGTCGAAAAGCCATCCCAGGGCGGCAATGATCAGCACGATCCAGCAGTAGCGGTCCAGGCCTTGATACCACTTCAAACCGGAAGGATCGGGAAGAGGACTCTTTTCGGTGTTGGTAATGAGCGCCATGGTCGGAGTCTACTAGCGAAGAACCTGATGTTCCAGAGACGCGATTCAACAATGCCCAAGGAAACGCCGTCACAGACTCCAGCCCGTCCGATACGGCGGATTGACCAGCGCGTCGGCCTCGGCGTTGTTGCCCTTGAACTTCATGTTGACCGGATCCCAGTGGAGCTTGGAATTGGTCCGGATCGCGATATTGCCCAACAGCACCACCTCGGCCAGGTGGGCCGCGTGATCGACGAAATTCGACCCGGCGGGCTCGCCCCCCTTGCAGGCCTGGACCCACTCCTGGTAGTGCCCCGGCGAACGCGGAAGCGTCGGGGCGGGCTTCTTGTACTCAGCCATTCTCTTTTCAGGGATCAGCCGATGGCGCAGCATCTTGCCCTTGTCGCCGACGTACATGATCCCATCGCCGACGGCAAACTGCCGTCCTTCCTCCAGTTCATCCGGCCGCGGGGGCTGCATGCCGCCGTCATACCAGGTGATGGTGAAAGGCCCGTGGTCTTCGCTCGGCGCGAAGGTGTAGCGGGTGATCGAAGCCAGGGGAGCGGTCTCCTTGGAGATCTCGTCGCCCTGCTGCCAGTTGGTGGAACAGGCCTCGATCGTTGCCGGATGGCCAAGTTTCAGACACTTGAAAATGGCGGACAACTCATGACAGCCGATATCCCCGAGAACGCCGGTCCCAAAATCCCACCAGCCGCGCCAGACGAAAGGTAGATAACAGGGGTGATACGGCCGCATCGGCGACGGGCCAACCCACAAGTCCCAGTTGAGGTAATCGGGAACGGGCGGAGTCTCCTTGGGCCGGGCGATCCCGCGAGGCGAAATGTCGGGCTTGCGGTTGGACCAGGCGTGGACCTCCCTGATCTGGCCGATCGCGCCATCCCGGATCATCTCGATGACCAGGCGCGCCTCTTCGGACGCCTGCCCCTGGTTGCCCATCTGCGTCGCAACCTTGGCCTCCCTGGCGGCCTTGCCGATCATGCGGGCCTCGTAAACCGAGTGTGTCAGGGGCTTTTCACAGTAGACGTGCTTGCCGGCCTTGAGGGCGGCCATCGTGGCCACCGTGTGCAGGTGATCCGGCGTGGCCACAATCACCGCGTCAATGTCCTTCTGCGTCTCCAGCATCACGCGGAAATCTCCGTGAACCCTCGCGTTTGGAAAGTCCTTCTTGGCCCGGCCAATCATGCGCTGATCCACGTCGCAGACGGCCACGATGTTGTGGCCAAGGCGCGCAACGTTGGTGATGTCCCCAAAACCCATGCCGCCGATGCCGATGCCGGCGACATTGAGCTTCTCGCTGGGCGGCGTCTGACCCTGACCGAGAACGTGACGCGGGACAATGGTGAACGCTGCAACCGCGGCCGCGCCGCCTAATGCCTGGCGACGGGAAAACTCTTTCTGCGACATGGTCTCTCCTTTGTGCGAAGTGAACTGACCGTCAATACCACTACCGGAGGTGGATTGCACCTGTTGCCGTCGCGATGCAGGGATGGATAATCCCGGCAACGCGAGGGCAAACCTTCCGCCAGACCGCGAACGGCTGTAAATCGGCCCTGCGGAAGTCGCGCTCGCCTCGCGGAGATTACCAGAAGGAACCAACCGCCATGCCCGACATTGCCATTGCCGATGCGCTGATGGGAAAAGTCCCCGTCAATTCCCCCGTGACGGTCAAGGGGTGGGTGCGAACCCGCCGCGACTCCAAGGCCGGGTTTTCTTTCATCAGCCTGCACGACGGCTCGTGCTTCGACGCCATCCAGATCGTCGCCCCCGCCTCGCTTGCCAACTACGCCACCGAAATCCTGCACCTGACCACCGGCTGCTCGCTGATCTGCACCGGCACGCTTGTGCCGTCGCAGGGCAAGGGCCAGAGCGTGGAAATCCAGGCCACCCAGGTCCAGGTCGTCGGCATGGTCGAAGACCCGGACACCTACCCTGTGTCGGCCAAGCACCACACATTCGAGTACCTGCGCGAGGTGGCGCACCTGCGGATGCGCACCAACACCTTCGGCGCGGTGACGCGCGTGCGCCACACCCTGGCCCAGGCCATCCACCGGTATTTCCACGAGCACGGGTTCTTCTGGGTCCACACCCCCATCATCACCGCCAGCGACTGCGAGGGGGCCGGCGCCATGTTCCGCGTCTCGACCCTGGACCTGTGCAACCTCCACACGCTGCCTAAGACCGAGGACGGCGGAAGCCTTGATTTCACAAAGGACTTCTTCGGCAAGCAGGCGTTTCTCACGGTATCCGGGCAGCTCGAGGTGGAGACCTATTGCTGCGCGATGAGCAAGGTCTACACCTTCGGCCCCACCTTCCGGGCGGAGAACTCCAACACGCCGCGACACCTGGCCGAGTTCTGGATGATCGAACCGGAGGTGGCATTCAACGACCTGAAGGCGGACGCCGACCTGGCGGAGGATTTCCTGAAGTTCATTTTCAGACGGCTCCTGGAGGAACGGCCCGACGACATGAAGTTCTTCGCCGACCGCATCGACAAGGACTGCGTCAACCGCGTGGAGAAATTCGTCAGTTCCAGCTTCGAGCGCATGGAGTACACCGACGCGATCGCGGCGCTGGAAAGATCGGGAAAGAAGTTCGAGTTCCCGGTCAAGTGGGGTATCGACCTCCAGACGGAACACGAGCGGTATCTGACCGAGGAATACGTCAAACGCCCGGTCGTGGTGATGAACTACCCCAAGGCAATCAAGGCCTTCTACATGCGCCTTAACGATGACGGCAGGACCGTGGCCGCCATGGACGTGCTGGCCCCGGGCATCGGTGAAATCATCGGCGGCTCCCAGCGGGAGGAGCGGCTGGATGTGCTTGACGCCCGCATCAGCGAAATGGGCATGGACCCCAAGGCCTACTGGTGGTACCGCGATCTGCGGCGGTACGGAACGGTCCCGCACGCCGGCTTTGGCCTGGGATTCGAGCGGACGATCATCTACGCCACCGGAATGGCCAACATCCGCGACGTGATCCCATTCCCCAGGACGCCCGGGAACGCTGAGTTCTGACTCGATGGGAAGACTGCTCGGCAAAATCGCCGCGTTTTCAAACCGCAAACCGGTCAAGTGGGCCTTGCGCATCGTCAACCTGCTCCTGCTGGCGATTGCCGCCTTGCTGCTGGTCCAACTCATCCTGCTGCCCTGGCTGGTCCACAAAGCCTTGGCACGGACGCTGGCGAGCTTCGGGCTCCAGCAGACGCGATTCGCCGTCCGCTCGGTCAGCCCCTGGCAAACGGATCTGGCGGAAATCGACTTCGGACCCGGCGGTTTTGGCCGGATCGGCAGCGTCAGCGTCACCTACTCCCCGTTGAGCCTGAAGAACGGGCAGGTGAACGCCGTTCGCATTCGAGGGGCGGAAATTGACCTGCGCATCCGCGATGATGGCTCAATCGACCTGGGGACATTCTCGATGCCCCCGTCCAGGGAGCCCGCAGCCGCCTGGCCCTTTGACCGCGTTGAACTCCGTTCATCGGCCATGATGGTCCACTACCGCGGCAAACGGGCCTGGGTCCCGCTGGCGGCCGCGCTGGATCAAACCGCACCCAATACGGGCAAGGTGTCGGCCACGATTCGAATCCAGGGAATGCCCGTCGAGTTGGCCGGTGAGTTCGGCGGCAAAGCGAAGAATCTCAATCTGACTGTCGAGGCCGACGACCTGGACCCCGGATCGCTGACACCCCTGCTGCCCCCGGAACTGGGCCGCCGGATTCCCTCGCTGACCGGGGCTTCGCTGCACCTGAAACTTCACGTCAGCCGCGACGATGCCGGCCAAACCATCAGCCTTGATGCGTCCGGCCGGAAGATGAGGCTGCTCCATGCCTGGCAGGATTACCGGATCAGTGCCGATGACGTGGGCTTTGCAGTGTCGGCGACACTCAGTTCGGCCCTGGAACCAACCTCCCTGGCCCTGCGAATCGACATCGGACGGCTGGCCGTGGATGACCAGCTTGTCCGCAATGTCTCGGTGACCGCCGACCGCCAGGGAGATAGCCTGACGCTCCATGCCGCCGCCATTGGTTCGGACTGGCAACTTCGCAGGTTCAAGGGCGTGACTGACGGCATCTGGTCGGGCCGGCGAAACGAATTCACCACCAAAGCCGAATTCAGCGCCGGTGGCAACCTCCCGCCGGCCCTGCTGAGCCTGTTGAGGTCCCGGCAGATCGACGCCACGGGCATCGGAACGCTTTCGGCCGAAGGCAAAGCGACTGCCAACATCAGCCTTCCCATGCCGGGGGATCCGCGGCTGACATGGCAGGTCAGGACCGACGAACTGCAAGTGAGCCTCTCGGCCGGGGACCTCTCGCTGGCTCGCGGAGAGGTGATGCTCCGGGGCATGGCAGGGATCGCGCGTGTGGCCGCCCAGGTGGACAAGGAACGCGTGCGGGCGAGCGTGCTGCCGGGCTCAAACATCTGGGTCAAGGAAATCCAGGCCGAGCGCAACCCCGTCCGCTTGAACAGGATCAACGCGGATGCGCCGCTGCTGGTGGCCAGTGTTGATGGGTCTCCCGCCGACATCGCGCTCGATTTCGTGGATGGACGTTTGGCCGAATGGAAGGCGCGAGTCCCGACGTTGAGCATTCGCGCCGGCGAGGTTGATGCCGCCTGGGCCCGGGAGGCCGGCCTTGCCGGCGCATCGGCCGTGCTTCGACTGGCGGCCGAAGCCGACGCCGATCGAACGATCATAACCGCTTTGGATGGCTCGCAGGTCCGATTCCATGAGCTATGGGCCGTTGCGGGCGAGTCGGCTTTGCGCGTCCGGGATTGGGCATTGGACGTGGTCGGCGCCGACGGTCGCCCACTTCTGGAACTTGCCAGTGACGCCGAGCAACCGGCGCAATTTGCCGCGCAGATTCGTTCCGCCAGGGCATTCTCCCTGACCTCCCGCGACGTGGACGCGGAACTGGGCAGCCTGGTGATCGATGCAATGGGACAGATGCGTGGCTCGGATCTGGCCGCCACCGGCGTTATACGGCTGGAGAAAGGTGCCTTCCGCCACAAACCGCAGGACCTCCGCGTCGCGCAAGTCAACGCGCAAATCCCCCTTGCCTGGAATGCGCCGATGACCCAAGGCCGGTTCTCGCTGGAGGGCATCCAGGTCGGGAATCGCACCTTGGAACCGATCAGGGGCACCCTCGGACTTGCCAATCTCCGGGCTGAGTTCGAGGCCACCAGCGAGGTGGTGCCCGACCTGATCAGGGTGAGCGCTTCGGGCCACACCCAGTTCAACGCCGGTCAGTGGCTTGGCGACATCAAGGTGAACGTGCCCAGATTCCAGTTGCAGGAGAGCAGGCAGTTGGCCACACTCGTGCCTGAAATCAGGGATTTCGACCTTTCAGGACAATTGGCCGCCGACGCCCGGATCGAGTTCCGCGGGACACAGCTAAGCCCGCGAGCGCGGCTTATGCTCAACGACGTTGCCGTGGGCAGCCGCGAGTATGAGACTTCCGCTCAAGGGGTTACGGGCACGATCGAGGTGGAAGGCTTCAACCCGCTGCGAACCCCAGGCGGCCAGCGGCTGGACGTCCGACAGGCCACGACCGGCCAACTTAAGTTCGAGAAGGGTGTCATTACCTTCAGAATCGAAGATACGACGGCCTTTCACGTGGAAGGAACCGATTGGGGCTTCGCCGGCGGACGGGTTTACACCAACTCGTTCCGCTTCGATCTGGACAGCCCCCGGCTCGATTTGACGCTCTCGGGAGACAAGCTGCAACTCCGGGAACTTCTGAGCCTGGTGGCCGAAAAGAAGCTGACCGGTAACGGTACGCTCTATGGCCGGCTGCCGGTGCGAGTGAACTGGCCAACGGTGGATCGGTTTGGCGAGCGGGTGACGGACTGGCCATCGCCCCGGCTGGAGTTTGGCGAGGGCTTTCTTTACGCCACGCCCGGCGGCGGAAAGCTGATGATCCTCGACCAGACGCTGCTGGAGCCGATCTTGGCACAAGACCCGCGGTTCGGCAAGGATGGACAATTGGCGCTGGTCAAGGAACGGTTGCAGATGGCCCTGGCGGACCTGTCCTACTCGGTACTGAAGATGGATCTGGAGCGAGAGGGTCCGGGCCTTGTGGCGCGCGTTCACGTGGCCGGCAAGGGACAGAAAGGCAACGTGACCCAGGAGATCGGCGGATTGACGGTGAATATCCGCGGTTTTGAGAGTATTCTTAAGGATCTATTCGTGGTGAAAAAGAAGCTTTCCTTTGGACAGTGACAGGAGCCGACCGTGAAAAAAACGATACTGGTCGCGGGCCTGCTGATCGCGGCGGGCTGCAACACCACGCACAAGGTGGAGATGACCCACAAGGTCGAACCGATCTACATGACGGTGGACATCAACATCCGCGTGGACAAGCAGTTGGACAAGTTCTTCGAGGACATCGAGACCCCAGGCACCCCGGCCACACAGCCGGCCAGTTCAAAGCTGTAACGGGAGAATGACCATGACACGCACATTCCTGACGGTGATCGCGGTGACAGCGTTGCTGCTGACAGCCGGCTCGGTCGTCTTTGCGGCCAGCAAGGCGGAGTTGCAGGAGAGTTTTCGCAAGCGACTGCCGGCGCTGAACGAACTGAAGCGGGATGGGAAGGTTGGGGAGACCTACGACGGCTGGGTGGCGCCGGTAAATGAGCGAAAGCTGGACCCCAACGACCAAGCGGTGGTGGACGACGAGAATTCCGATCGCAAGGTCTTGTATCAGATGATCGCCGACGAGGAAAAGACCACCCCCGATAAGGTCGGCGAACGCAACGCCTTGCGCAACTACGAAAAAGGCCGCAAGGGCGAGTGGTTCAAGACCCGGGGCGGCACTTGGAAGCAGAAGGAATAGGCGTTCCAATGGGCGGGGCTCAACATCAGCGGGCTGCCGCACCGCGCACGCCTTTGATGGTTATTTCGCCTGCGCCGGAGGGTCTTCCACAATTGCCCCAAGTGGGGGTAATATTGGGACAAAGGAGCAGTTCATGTCTCGCGTGCATCCGGGCATCGTCTTATTGGTATTTCTTGGCCTGTCAGTGATGGAAACCCGCGCCCAGACGACGCTTCCCCCCCCGGTGGACCGCACCGCCTCGAAGGAGGCCCTCAAGAAGAAGAACGAAGCCCAGGCCGAGGTGCGCAAGGCCGAGGCCAACGTGCAGGCGGTGATTGCCAGGCTGCGCGGCTCGATGCCCAACCCTGAACTGACCAAGGCCCAGGCGGAACTCAAGCAGGCCGCCCTTGACATGGAAACCGCCCGGCAGCGCGTGGTCGAGGATACCCGCAAGAAACCGGAGCACCAGAAGCTGGTCCAGGACAAACTGAGAATCGACAAGCAGAAAGAGGACCTGCGGGCGGACCCGGGCGCCGACAGCAACAAGCTGATGGAACTGGCCAACCAGTCCCTGGCCGTCAGCGCGGCCATCACGAAGATGGAAACTGACGCCGTTGCCAGCGATCCCAAGTATGCGGACGCCAGGAAGCGTTCGACCGACGCGGCCGCAAGGATCAAGGAACTCGAACAGCAGTTCCTGGAATCGATCAAGGATAACGAGCAACTGGTTGAAGCCCAGAAGAAGGTGGATGAAGCCAGGGAGAAGGCGAAGCTGGCGGAAGACGAACATGCCCAGGCGGTGCAACGCGAGGCCGAGGCCGAAAAGCAGCGGCGGCAGCAGATCGCCCAGCAGCGAAAGAGCGGCACCCGAAGGTAGTAGCGGCCGACGAGGCACAAGGGATTCAACACTTGGCAGCCGGACAAGTTCCGGTCTTTCCAGCCCGGTCATTGTCTTGCCTTTGCATGGCCGGCCAAATCCGCTAAAACCGGGGACATGAAGATCGACAAAACGCTGAAGGCCGCGTCGCTTACGCCGAAAATCCGGAGGTTGTGGGAGGCCTCGGCGCCGAAGATCGATTCGATCGAGACGACCTGCCAGCCCGGAAGTGGTTCGCCGGTGTTCACGGTGCGCGGCAGGTACACCGCCCGCGGCTGGACCGAGTGGACGCAGGGCTTTCAGTACGGCTCGGCGCTGCTCCAGTTCGATGCCACCGGCGACCGCAAATACCTGGCCATGGGCCGGGAAATGACCGTCAAGGTCATGGCGTCGCACGTGTCGCACGTCGGCGTGCACGACCACGGGTTCAACAACGTCAGCACCTACGGAAATCTCTGGCGGCTCATGAAGGAGGGGCGCATCGGATACAACGGCCACGAGTGCGACTTCTACGAGCTGGCGCTGAAGATCTCGGGGGCGGTGCAGGCAGCCCGGTGGCGAAACACGGCCGACGGAACCGGCTACATCTACTCGTTCAACGGGCCTCAGTCGCTGTTCGTGGACACGATCCGCTCGTGCCGGGCCCTGGCGATGTCGCACATGCTCGGGCACGTCTTGATGGGCGAGCGCGACGCGAGAATCAGCCTGTTGGGGCGGCTGATCGAGCACGCCGGAAACACGGCCCGCTGGAACGTCTATTACGGCGAGGGGCGCGACGCGTACGACATCCGCGGTCGCACCTGCCACGAGGCCCTGTTCAATGTCAACGACGGCAACTTCCGCGCCCCCAGCACGCAGCAGGGATACTCCCCGTTCAGCACCTGGACGCGAGGGCTGGCGTGGGCGATGCTCGGCTTCGCCGAGCAACTGGAGTTCCTGCAACGCATCCCCGACGCGGAGTTGAAGCCCTTCGGCGGCCGCAGGCCGGTCCAGGCCATGATGCTCAAGGCCGCGACGGCCACGTGCGATTTCTACATCGAGCACGCGACAGCCACCGACGGCATCCCCTACTGGGACACCGGCGCCCCCGGCCTGGCAGAGATGGAAGGATGGCAGGATCGACCGGCCGATCCGTATAACGAGCATGAGCCGGTCGATTCATCGGCGGCGGCGATCGCGGCGCAGGGATTACTGCGGCTGGGGCGGCAGTTGAAGGAGGGGCACGGGCAAGACGCCCGTGCCAGGAAAGAGGGTCAGAGGTATTTTCAGGCCGGGTTGACCGTGGCCAATACGCTGTTCGACGAGCCGTATCTTTCGATGGATCCGAAACACCAGGGCCTCATCCTGCACAGCGTGTATCACCGGCCCAACGGCTGGGATTACATCGCCAGGGGCCAGAGAGTCCCCAACGGCGAGTCGAGCATGTGGGGCGACTATCATGCGCGGGAACTGGCACTGTATCTGCAGCGAATCATCGACGGCGGGACGTATTACACGTTTTTCGGGTCGGAAGATTAACATGGAGGACACCGGGAACACCACGAGCATAGAGCAGACACAGAGCAGAGAAGACGGGGCAACTCACTCGGCGGCTCCATTGGGACCGGCTGCGGACCCGATGCGGCGGGCGGCCAGTGACCAGCGCTGCCCGGCAAGAGGGGCACGGGCGGGACGTTTGTGCTACGAGGAATCCGGCCCGCCGCCCCGGCAACTTCGCAGCCGCTTTAGGGTTCTCCCGGCTTCTTCCTCTGTGCGTTCCGTGTCCTCCGTGCACACAGTGTTCAATGGAGTACGGTCATGAGCATGGCAATTGTCACAGGCGCGTCGCGGGGCATTGGCAGAGGCGTGGCGCTGGCCCTGGCCGGCGCCGGATATGACATCGTCATCAACTACAACAAGGCCGCCGATGCGGCGACGGAGGTCAAAAAGCAGATCGAATCGCTGGGGCGCAAGGCGCACATCGTACAGGCCGACATCGCCTTGGCCGCCGACCGCCAGGAGCTGGTCGACCAGGCGGTGAAGACGTTTGGCCGAATCGATCTGCTGGTCAACAACGCGGGGGTTGCGCCGGACGTGCGGGCCGACATCCTCGAGGCCTCCGAGGCATCGTTCGATCGCCTGATCAACATCAACCTCAAGGGCCCTTATTTCCTCACGCAAATCGTGGCCCGGCAGATGATCGAACAAGTCAAGGCGGAAGCGACGCGGCGACCAGGCGGCCAGGCAATGACAGGGCCCAAGATCGTGACGGTCTCGTCAATCTCGGCTTACACCGCCAGCGTCAACCGCGGCGACTACTGCATCTCCAAGGCCGGGCTGGCCATGCTGACCAAGCTATTCGCGGCGCGTCTGGCCGAGTACGGGATCAACGTCTACGAAATCCGCCCGGGCGTGATCTCCACCGACATGACCGGCCCGGTGAAGGCCAGGTATGACAAGCTGATCCTGGAGCAGGACCTGACCCCCATCCACCGCTGGGGACTGCCCGAGGACATCGGCAAGGCTGTCGTGGCCATCGCGACCAACCTGCTGCCCTTCAGCACCGGCGAGGTGATCAACGTGGACGGGGGATTCCACCTCAGGAGGCTGTAAGCGCGCCCGCCTGCGACGACGGGCGGAAGAACCTCACCGCTTGCGGAGCCGCAGCGAGCCCTCGTCGAACCAGGCCTGCCCGGCCGTCGCCTTCAGTTCACACACGAACATGACCTCGCGTGTCGGCTCGGCGACCTCAAACTCGTGCTCCAGGTTCTGCCACTGGCTGTCGCCCGCCAGCCGGTTGACGCGCTGGCCGCCGCTGATCCGCAGGCCCGCGCCCGTGCCCGGGCCGTCGGGGGCGACCACCCCCGCCGTGCGCACCCGCCCCTCCAGCACGTAGCGTCCCCTGGTCAAAAGCGCCGTCGTCCGCCACGACGCGCTGGAGCCGCCGTCGGCCCCGATGTAAAGGCACGGAATGTCGCCGTCCTTGACTCTTTCGGTTTTTGTATTGCCCCCCTCGACGCGCGGCTGCCACTGGCCCAGCGCCGCGGTCCCCTCGGCGCTGAATCTCAGCGGCCTGGGAATCGCCGCGATCTGCTGATCGACGTTCTTGACCCGCTCGCGCACCTGACGCCGCAGGTTCTCGGCCAGTTCCTTGTGGTACTGCGCTGCCCGATGGCTGACCTCCGCCAGCGCCGGCATCGCCTGCTGCGAAAACCGGTCGATGTGCGCCACCACCCGGTCGGGATCCATCACCTTCGCCCGCAACTCGGCCAGCCGGTCCAGGTATTGCGCACGATCCTCCGGCGACTCGGTCAGCAGCCTCGCCAGCCAGCCGGTCTGGAGAATGATCGGGAAATTCGGCTGCGCGAAGATCTGGTCCATCCCGTGCGGCAGGAACACCAGCTTGCCGGAAGCCGGGTCGTCGTAGATCCGGTAATTGTTGCGATTGCCGGCATACCCGTCCCAGTGGGCGATCAGCGCCTCGACGGCGATGAACGTCAGGAAACGGTCCACGTCCAGGATCTTATCAAGACGCTCCCTCCGCTTGATCGGATCATTCTCGCGGGCGGCGTCGATCAGTTCCTTGAGCCGCTCGCGATTGGCCACCTTCTCGTTGGTCTTCGCGGCCAGATTCGGCGAAATCTCCTGGATCTGCGACTCGTAGACCGGCCCGGAGTCGTCGCCGAAGAAGGTCTTGAGAAACACGTCGTCAAAGCCTTCCAGCAGCACGTAGACGCCCAGGTCCTTGCCGTTGAGCCACACGCGGGCGTGCGAACCGCGCGGCGTGGGTATGCCGGCGTCGCGGAAGATGGAGCGGCCGACATGCTCGTTCAGCAGGCTCGCATCCTGAACGGAGTTGTTCAGGTGGATCTTTTCCAGCCCGCGGAACCGCTGGCCCCTGGTGAACTTGTTGAAGTTCAGCGTCAGCGCCGGGTTGGCCTCCAGTCCGCGGAAGCTGCCCGCGCCTCCCTTGAGGTGGATGCCCACGTTGGCGTAAACCTTGTCCGGCCGGCCGGGAGTCGACTCGCGCACCGTGCAGCGCACGTACTCGCGCGCGTTGCGGCGCAACTCGTCCATCTCGGACTGCGCCAGCTCGATGCGGAACCGCGGGACCAGCCCCTCGGCGAAAAACGCGCTGGCCTCCTCGAGCTGTCCCTTCTTGTCTCCCTTGGCAGCCAAGGCCGGACAGCACACCAGGAGCACGATGATCAGGCACGCGGATATCATGGCATTGTGGAACATAGTCGGCCTGTCACAGGCCGCTTGTGATTACCCCTGCATCCCGGCGGCGTTGAATCGCGCCATGCGATGGCCTGTTCACCGTCACAGCAACGGCACACCCTGGGCCAGAAGCCGCGCCCGCATGTCATCGGGCCACAACGACGACTGCACTTCCCCGACGTGTATCTTGCGAAGATAGAGCATGCACAGGCGCGACTGGCCGATGCCGCCGCCGATCGACTGCGGCAGCGTGCCGTTGAGCAGCCGTCGATGGAACAGCAGTTCCCGCCGCGCCATGGTGCCGGTCATCTCCAGCTGACGCAGCAGCGACTCGCCGTTGACGCGGATTCCCATTGACGACAACTCGAACGAGCGGTTCAGCACGGGATTCCACACCACGATGTCGCCGTTGAGCCCGCGGCCGCGCTCGGTCGGGGTGGACCAGTCGTCATAGTCCGGCGCCCGGCCGTCGTGCGGCCTGCCGTTCCTCAGCGGATAGCCGATGCCGGTCACGAAAACCGCGCCGTGATCCCTGCATGCGGCGTCCTCGCGTTGCCGCGGCGCCAGGTCGGGATACTGCGCCTCAAGGTCCTCGGTGTGCACAAACCGTATCGAGTCCGGCAGGGTCGGCGTGATCGCCGGATAGAGACTGGCAATGTACTGCTCGGTGCGGCGAATGACCTCGTAAATTCGCCGCACGATATCCTGGAGAAACCCCAGCGTCCGCTGCTCCGGGGTCATGACGCGCTCCCAGTCCCATTGGTCCACGTAGATCGAGTGAAGCTCGTCCAGCGTCTCGTCGGGCCGGATGGCGTTCATGTCCGTGTAAATGCCCTCCCCAACGCCAAAGCCGTAGTCGGCCAGTGCCATCCGCTTCCACTTGGCCAGCGACTGCACGATCTCCGCCCGCCGCTCGTTCATGTCCTTGATGGGAAACGAGACCGGCCGCTCCACGCCGTTGAGATTGTCGTTCACGCCAGTGTCGGCCAGCACGAACAGCGGCGCGCTGACGCGCTGAAGGTTCAGCGCCTCGGCCAGGCTGAGCTGAAAGAATTCCTTGATCTGACGGATCGCCTTCTCCGTCTGGCGCAGGTCCAGCAGCGGTTGGTAGCCCAATCATTCCTCCGCGTAAGCACGTTGGCGCCGAAGCATATTGGATCAAGGCCATTGGAGAAAGGGCATCGCGTGCCTCACCATGCTCCGCGGTGGGCCTGCCATGATTCCATTTCCGGCGGGAATCCTGGTGCTGATGGGGCTCGCGCCCGAATGAGTGGGCCGGCCATGACTGAAAACCGGCGGTCTTGGCTGTCCGACGTCGCCAGGGCCGGCAAGCCTCTTGGGCGGATTCCGTGGAGACCGGGGATTCCGGAACCCGCGGGCCGAAACGCCGACCATCGCCGGGAACCGGAACCTGCCGGACCCGCCGCAGACGGCATCCCCGTGGGCCTGTTCGTCACTGCTGCGGCTTCTTGCCCGACTTCACGTGCAGCTTGTCAGGACGCCTGGGGCGCCGGCCGTAGCGCGTTCCCTCGCCGGTGTCGGCGGCCCGGGGACCTTCCAGCGGATTGCGCTTCTTTTCCTTGCCGTTCCCGGTGGCTTTCACAAGCTTGTTGTCGGCCGGCTGCCACCACCTGGTCTTGATTCCCTGGCGAACAAGGCGCACCGCCTCGGCCGGATCGTCCACGATGCGGAAGATGTCGATATCCTCGCGATCGATGAAGTGCGGGATGAGCTGCTCACGCATCCATTGGCGCAGTCCGCTCCAGTACTTTGATCCGTAGAGGATCACCGGCACGGGCGGAACCTTCAGCGTCTGAATCAGGGTAATCAGTTCGAAAAACTCGTCGAGCGTGCCGTAGCCGCCCGGGAAGCAGACGAAGGCCGACGCGTACTTCACGAACATCACCTTGCGCGCGTAGAAGTAGTGGAAGTCCAGCGTCAGCGTCTGGTACTTGTTGGCCTCCTGCTCCTGCGGCAGCGTGATGTTCAGCCCAACCGACTGCCCGCCCGCCTCGAAGCACCCTTTGTTGGCCGCCTCCATAATGCCCGGTCCGCCGCCAGTGATCACGGCAAATCCGGCCTTGGCCAGCAGCCGCGCCGTCTCCTCGGCAGCCGCGTAACAGGGCGCCGCCGGCCTGGTCCTGGCCGAACCGAAAATCGACACGGCCTTGCCCACCTTCTGCATGGCCTCGAATCCTTCGACGAACTCGGCCATGATGCGGAAGATCCGCCACGTGTCTTTCCCGTTCAGTTCATCTACTGGTGGCATTTGTATACGCTCCCGTTCCGGTTGTCGGCTCGAGTTGAAAAAACCTTGAACTGCCCCTTGCCGTGGCCGGTAATACATTCCCCGGACCGGCTGCCGGCCGGCCATCACCTGATCCCCAGCCGCGTTTTTTTCTCTTCCCATTCCATCTGTTCGCGCTTGTTGTCCGACGCAAGCGGCCGGCCTGATCTGATCGCCTCGACCTCCAGGGCCGTCAGGCGCATCGCGCCCAGTTCATAATCCATGAACGCCTCGGCGGCGATCGGCACGATCGGCTGCACCAGCGCGTACATGGCCACCGCGTAGTCGCGGATCTCCTGCTGGGCATGCGCATCCATCCGCAGCGACAAAAAGTGCATCAGGTTGTGCAGGTCGATCTTCCAGTACCATTCGGTGTACACGCTCAGCGGCAGGGCGATGCGGGCCAACTCGCGCGCAACACCCTTCTCTATGAACGTTTCGTACGCGCGGTAGTTCTGTTCAACCTTCTCCAGGTGATCCAGGAACTGCTGCGCCGTCAGGGCATCAATCGGGCCTTGGCCCCCCTGGCGGTTGGTGGAACTCTGCCTGCGCACGTTCTCAAGGTCCGGGCGGTAGAACCGGTCGCTCACGACCGAATAGCGCGCGCTGTACTCGTTGACGTTGGCCGTGCGATGGCGGATCCACTGCCGCGCCACGAAGATCGGCATCACGTGATGAAACTTGAATTCCACCATCTCGAAGGGCGTGGTGTGCCGATGGCGTGCCAGGTAGCGGATCAGGCCGCGATCCTCGTTGACCTGTTTGGTTCCCTGGCCATACGACACGCGGGCGGCCTGAACGATCGCGTAGTCGGCCGTCTTCCCCGCGGGCGCCAGCCGCGGCATGACGTCCACCAGGGCCACCAGCCCGTGGTGGTGCACCTTCACCTCCCACCGAGCCGCGCCGCCCATGACATCCTGCATCGACTCCTCCGGCGCCTTGCGCTCGATGCGCACATCTGAAAGACCAGTGATTTCAACAGCCATAGATCCTCGATTATACCATCGCCGCTCACCGCATCCCCGCGATCAGGGCGTGCAGCAGGTACACGCAGTACCCCACGATCAGCCACCCGCCAACCCGCCGATCCAGCTTCACCTGCCCTCCGGCCACCGGCAGCAGGAGCACGGCCAGGATCAGGAGCAGCAACGCATCCAGCCGCCAGCTCACGCGGGGGAACAGCACCGGATCGACCAGCCGCCGCGTGGCCGGCACATTCATCAGAACCCCGCCACCCCACTGCCGAGCCTGCGAAACCAGCACCACCGCCGGCACCAGCAGGCACAGGTTCAGGTACACCAAACCCACCTGCGCCGTCAGCGGCGCCCAGCCCAAGCCTTCTCCCGCTAGAGCCGCGCCGCTGCTGATCATGGGCATCACCATCGCAATGCTCAGGAGCGTGGCCGCGATCGTGCCGGCCGCGTAGCGGCTGTCGGCCTCCGCTCCGCGCAGGACCGCCCAGGCCGACAGAAGCACCAGTGCCAGCGTGGTCACGATCTGGAGCGGCCTGATGAACCCTGACGACCCCCAATGGGCACCGGGCATCGCCTGCGTCGCCTGGTCCCACGGCTCCAACTGGCCCCGCTCTTTCCAGATGCCCATGACAAGCCCCCCTTCAAGCAGCAGGAGAAGGGCCTCGGCCCATCCCAACTGGCCGTGCATTCCAACGATGAACACCAGGGCCGCCGGGGCCACCAGGAACGACCAGATCCGCGGTGCGCGGGGATGAACCAGTTCCATCGGCCCGGCCAGGAGCAGAAAGCCGGTCACCACCGACATCGCGGCCACGCTGGTTCCCATCGCCAGGGCGATCCCCATGTCCGCTCGACCCGCCGCCGCGAAGACGACTCCGACGATCCCCACCGGCAGCCAATGTCCCATCGCCCGCCGCCAGGGATCGACCTGGCGATCGGCGAACGTCAACCGGGTCATCGCCATCACGGATACCAGCAGCCCCAGCGCTCCCCCAAAGAGCACCGCGACGTTCCAGTCCAGAACCAATGCGCACAGACAGTTCGGCATTCGACCGCAGATGGTGCAGGCTGCGCCGGAAAAAGTCCAGCAGCCTGCGGAGCCCCCGCCGTCTGCAATGCGATGAATCAATGAACAGCGCCCGGCCTACCTGAACACCGGCTGTGTTGCCGGCGTCAACGGCTTGGCCCTTGGCATCTTCTCCCCTTCCGGCGAAAGCGGCATCCAGAACACCCCGCTGCCGCCGGAGCCCACCACCAGCCGCTCCCCTGCGAAGGCTCCCATGTTCCGCTTGACTCGATCCGGGATCGACTTGTCCAGCATTGCCCACGTGTCTCCCCCGTCACGCGACAGAATGACCCCGTCGGCCGTCGAGGCCGCCGCTCGCCCGGCAATCGCCATGTCCGTGCAGACGTGCGTCGCCTCGCGGTCATATACGCACTGCCAAACCAAACCCCCGTCCTTCGTCCGATATACCCCGCCCTCGCCATGCCCGATAAAGAACCGCCCGGGCGACTGGACGTCGGCCACAATCGAAAACGGCCGGCCCTTGGCGTTCATCTCCACCTTCTGCCATTTCTCATCCCCCGGCCCGCGCCGGTATACCTGCCCGGTGTCCTGGCTGATCGTCATCAGTACCCCCTTGGGTCCGGCAGCTATCTCGCGCCCGGTTCCCCAGATATCGTGTCGATAAAACCCGGTCCCCAGCGGCAACCCGTCGCCGAACCACTCCCATGTCCTGCCCCCGTCGGCTGATCGATACGGGCCGCCGCCCGTCGGCGATAGCCTGCCTGAAACCGCCAGGTAGACGACCATCGGATTATCCGGATCGGTCGCCACGCTGTTGCACCGCCGGTCGCGCATGTCCGGCAACCCGGTCATCGGCGCCCGCACCCAGGTCTGACCCGCATCCGAGCTGACGTAGAGCTGATTGGACTTCCACTCCCAGTTGTCCGATCCCACCGCGTACACCCGCGCCGGCAGCCTTGGCGAAAGCGCCAGGTCCTTCACGTTCGAACACCCGCCCGGAAACCGCACCTGCTGAAACGTGCTCGCGCCGTCGATGCTCCTGAAGTAGCCGTTGTCGGCCATCGCCAGATGAACCACCGCGCCGTCCACGGGGTCCTGCAGCAACTGGTGGATGGTCGTCGCCTCGATGCCGTGGATGGACAACGTCCAGTTGCGCCCCGCGTCGTGCGTCTGGTAGATGGCGTACCAGTCGGTGATAAACCAGTGATTCGGATCGCGGGGATCGATCACGATCGAACCCAGTTCCGCTCCAAAGTGCTGGAACTCGCCCGGCGTCATCTTCCCGAACCAGTCTCCCTCCTGGACGCTCTCCCGCTCCACCCGCTTCCAGGCCTTCTGCCCGGCATCCAGGCGATAGATCGTCCCCCGCGCCGACGCCGTCAGCACAAATCCCGGCCCCGCCGCCAGGGCATTGAACCGGCTTTCGCTCACGGCCCCCCTGCTGCCTTTTTCGATCGGCAACCCATCCGAGAACTCGGCCCACGTCACGCCCCGGTCCTGGCTGACCTGGATGATCTGGCGATCGAAGATGCCGTACACCCGCCACGGCTCATTCATGTCCTGCACAATCTCCAGCGGCGAGTTGTCATCCAGCATTCGCCAGGTCTTGCCCGCATCCTCGGTCATGAAGAAGCCGCCCTGCACCTGGAGTTCCTGCCCGGTCACCGTGCCGGTGAACCTGCTGGCGCAAAGCCACGCCCGCGCCGGCTGGGAGGCATCGAACCTGATGTCCGTCGGGTTGATCCCCTTGAAACCCACATGCTCCCAGGTCCGCCCGCCATCCAGGCTCCGATACACCCCCCCTTCGATCGCCCCGGCCAACACCACATCCGGCCTGCCCGGCTGCCGCGCCAGCACCACGCCGGTGTTCCGAAACTCATCGTTCTGAAAACTCGCCTGCAAGGTGCGCCGAAAGCTCTCCCCGCCGTTGTCCGAGATATAGACCCCCTCGGGCGCCTCCCACTGGCTGCCCACGGCAACGATGATCTGCCTCCAGTCGCGCGGATCAACCAGCAGACTCCGCACCGAATACGCACCACGCCGCCCAGGCAGGTTTCCCTGCAGATTCTGCCAGGTCCATCCCCCGTCATCGCTGCGATACGGGCCGCCCACATCCAGATAGCAGTAGACGCGATTCGGGTCCGACGGAGCCGGTACCACATTCTGCACATACCCCCCGCCCCCGATCCGCGACGAGTGCCACGCCCCGTAATGCGGCATCTCCAGGGGCCGAGTCACGGGCGCCGTTGCCGGGCGGGTCGTCTGCGCCGCGACAACCTGCACAGCGAAAACCAGTGCGACTGCAAAGGAACTTCGTATCGTCATCTCGCCGCCGGAATTGTAGATTGCCCTCCGGTGCACACAAGCCGCTGCGCTTTCCCGCAATAATCCCGCCGCCGGATCGTTTTTCGTCCAGAAGGTCCAGGTACGCCTTCACGTCGGCACATCATTGGACCCCATTGTCCAGAATAGGAGTCGCCATGAGAAATACACGCTTGCCCTTCGTTCTGTTTTCAACCCTCATCCTCACATCAACGTGCCTTGCCGCCGACTGGCCCCAGTGGCGGGGCCCCAACCGCGACGGCAAGGCCCCGGGCTTCACGCCACCCGCCACCTGGCCCCAGCAGCTGACCGCAAGGTGGCAACTCAAGATCGGGTCCTCTGACGCCACCCCCGCCGTCGTCGGCGACAGGGTCTACGTCTTTGCCCGGCAGGAGGCCGAAGAGGTCCTCTCCTGCATCGACGCCGCGACGGGGAAAGTCCTCTGGCAGGACAAGTTCGCACCCGGCGTGACCGTCGGCGGACCGGCCGCCGGCCATCCCGGTCCCCGCAGTTCGCCGGCCGTCGCCGAGGGCAAGGTTGTCACCCTGGGCGTCAGCGCCGTCGTCTCCTGTATCGACGCCAACACCGGCAAGCTGTTGTGGCGCAAAGAAACCGCCAAGGACTACCCCTCGGGCTGGCCACGCTTCAACACCGCCTGCTCCCCGCTGATCGCCGAGGGTCTGGCCATCGTCCAACTGGGCGGACAGGGCAAGGGAGCCGTCGTCGCCTATGACCTTGCCACCGGCGAACCCCGCTGGAAGGCCGATACCGACGGCACCACCTATTCCTCGCCGGTGCTGGCCACCATCGGCGGCGTCAAACAGGTCATCGCCCAGAACGACAGGAGCCTGATTGGCGTCGCCCTGGCTGACGGCAAGGTTCTCTGGCAGTTCGCCACGCCCGTCGCCGGCCGGGCCTACAACGCCCCCACTCCCATCGTCGATGGCAACACCATCTTCCAGACCGGCGGCGGCGCCGGCACCCGCGCCATCGCCATTGAGAAGACCGGCGACACGTTTGCCGCAAAGGAACTCTGGTCCAACCCCCAGGCCAACACCATGTTCAACACCCCGATTCTGAAGGACGGCATGATCATTGGCCTGACCGACCGAAACAACTTCTTCTGCCTTGACGCCAGGACCGGCAAGACACTCTGGACCGACACCAAGCCCCGCGGGCAGCGCGGCTTCGGCTCCATCGTCGACGCGGGGCCGCTCCTGCTGGCCCTGACCAACACCGGCGAACTGATCGCCTTCAAGGCCGGGCAGGAAGCGGTCGCGGAGGTCGCCGCCATCAAGGTCTCCGACGCCCAGGTCTACGCCCACCCGGTCGTGGCCGGCAATCGCCTGTTCATCGAGGACCAGGGCACAATAGCGGCGTACCTCCTTGAGTAGCCGGCGGGTCGCTCCATCCCGTGCATGGGCCTGCTCTGGTATACTCGTCCCCGCTGGACGTTTTTTGACCACGAGGAGAACCATGCTCAGCCAGATCTATCGCCACAGCCTTGTCGGGCTCGCCGCCGTGTCGATTCTCGGGTGCAAATGCAACTGCGGACAGGACCAGAAGGCCGCGGGGCCGACGACGCAACCCGCCAGCGTCACCCCCAGCACACAGACCCCGCCCGCCGCACCCCCGGCGGTTGGCGACCTGAAGAACCTGGGCACCGACTGGATCTCGATGTTCGACGGCCAGTCCCTGGGCAAGTGGAAGTCCACCGAGTTCGGCGGTGAGGGCGAAGTCAAGGTCAAGGACGGCGCGATCGTCATGTCCATGGGCAACGCGATGACCGGCATCACCTGGACCGGCGACTATCCCGTCGTTGACTATGAAATCTCCCTGGAGGCCCAGCGCGTCACCGGCAGCGACTTTTTCTGCGGCCTGACGGTCCCCGTCAAGCAGAGCCACGTCACGCTGATCCTGGGCGGCTGGGGCGGAAGCCTGGTCGGAATATCCAGCATCGGCGGATACGATGCGTCGGAGAATGAAACCACCACCAGCCGCACCTTCGAAAACGGCAGGTGGTACCGCGTGCGGATGCGCGTCAAGGACAAGAAGCTGGAAGCCTGGCTGGACGACGAGCAGATTGTCGATGTTGACACCGAGGGAAAGAAGCTGGGCGTCCGATTCGAGGTCGAGCCCAGCCGACCCCTGGGCGTGGCCACCTACTCCACCACCGGCGCAATCCGCAACGTGCGCATTCGTCGCCTTCGCTGGGATGAGCTGGACCAGTGAACATCCAGGATCAGCCCGCGATCGCCGCTTTCATGCCGCCTTGGCGACGCACGAGGCCAGCTTGGTATCCACCCGCTTGATGTGGTCCTGAACCCACCGGGCCAGCTGCTGCTCGACCTGGAGGATCAGCGACGCGCTGGCGCCCTTCTGGCGGAACTGGTCGCGGAACCCGGTGAACATGCGGATGAACTCCTCGTGGGCGGACTTGTTCTGCATCGCGAACGGACAGCGATGCTGGATCATGCAGGTCTCCTCGAACGCAAAGTGCTTGGCCGCGTAATCGGCCAGCCAGTTGAGGACGGCCTCGATCTCCTGCTGTCCCTGACCCCGGCTCATTTCGTCCAGAAGAAAGTTCAGTGTCTGCAGCAGCTTCTTGTGCTGCTCATCAATCTGGGCAACGCCGGTGGTCATCGAGGGATCCCATTGAATCCGCATGGCCTTCTCCATAGATAGACTGCCTGCGGATGTCATCGGTCAACCATCGGCGGCGCATTAGATTGGAAGCGTATCGCTTCCCGGGTCATCTCCACGAGCGCCGCCGCATGCCCGTCAATTGCATCGCCCCAGATCCGGCGGAGGATCGCTTCGACGTCGGCGGTGCACTGCCCGGTCGTCTTCATCAGGTACAGCACCGCCGCCGCCGCGCCCCGGGCCAGATTTATCGGCCGGATGCCATGCTCCAACGCCAGGCGCATCGTGCCGAAAAACCGGTCGTCATAACCGAGCTTGCGCACCGGGTCCCGCACCACGCGCGCCACCAGATCGTTGAGATACGGGTTGACCATGCGCTTCATAAGGTCCTCGGCATAGGCGCGATAACCCTGGGCCGTGAACAGCGAATCGCCCAACCCCGCATGACGCCTGATCAGTGCCGCTCCCGACTCATCGATGAACGCCCGCCTGGCGGTCTCCAACAGGTCCGGGTGCGCCGCCGCGTCGGCCACGGTGCGCAGGCCGCGCTGTTCCGCCAGATAGCCGATCAGCGCGTGTATCGCGTTGTGCCCGTACAGCTTGGCTTCCTCGAACGGCAGCAGGTCGTCCTTTTCGATGAAGACCTCGATGCCCCGGCGGAAGCCGGCCAGCGTGATGCGCGAAACCAGGATGCGGTTGAACTCCTCGACCAGAATCGCCTTGCACGCGCCCGGCGTCATCGGTGCCAGATTCAGCGCGCGAATGGTGTCTCCGTCGGTGATCACGCCCGACATCTTTCCGACCACCGTGTTGAGTATCTGAACGTGCGCTGGAACAGGCCGGTGTCCGGTGATCTTTTCGGCCAGGATCTCCGCCGCATGATTGTGGTTCTCCGCCGCGTAGATCACCGCCGGCCCAGCCTTCCGCTCCAAACCGTCGGCCAGCAGCCGCGCCACGCTTGTCTCCTGCCCCCGATCGAAGAAATCAACCGACGGAAGCGCCGTGGCCAGTTCATCGGCCTGTGCAATCGCTTCGATCAGCCGCGCGCGATCCTGCGGTACGGCCGGATTGCACAACTCCACCCCATCCACCGCCACCTGTTCGATTCCATCCTGATGCGCAATGTTGACGCAGTACGCCCCCCCGTTGGCTCGAATCGCGGCCACCAGTTCGGGCATCACCTCCGCCACCACGAACCGCGAGAAATTCCCGCTTCGCCAGGCTTCAAAGAGAAACAGCGCCGACTGAATCGGGCCAAAACCAAATCCGACGAACGTGCGATATGACATACAGCTTGTAGTATAGAATGTCGCGCATCGGGTTCCGAGCACCAGGCGCAGACCGATGGCATTTTGCAACCAGGGAGCTATCCGATGAACCGACTGTCGGCAATGGCCGTGTTATGGGCGATGGGTCTTGCGGGCGCCCTGTGGGCCGCAGGCATGGATGCGGTCCGCTTCCCCGATGATCCGGCCGTGATCAATGCCAAACGGGACTTTGGAGCCAGGGGCGACGGCACGACCGACGACACCGAGGCATTGCAGAAGGCCATCGAGGCCACTTCCGGCGTTGAGCGTGGGCCGACAAAGGTGCTGCTGATCCCCAACGGCGTCTATCGCGTTACGCAGACGCTGGTGGTGAAAAGACCCATCGGCCCCTGGATCTACGGCGAATCGCGCGATGGTACGATCATCCGGCTGGACGACGGGGTGAAAGACTGCAATTCCGTCCTGCGCACGCATCCCGACGAAAAGGGACCCACCTCCGCCGACTGGTTCATGCGCAACATCCGCAACCTGACCATCGACGTCGGCAACAACCCCAACACGGACGGCATCCGCTACTTCGCCACCAACAGCGGCATCCTCAAGAACGTCCGCGTCGTCGGCAATGGCAGGATCGGCATCAACGCCGGATTCCTGGGCCAGAGCGGACCCAACCTCATCCAGGACGTGCTCGTCGAAGGATTCGAGACCGGCGTGCTCTCTCAATGGATCTGGGGCCAGACGCTCTCCCGCGTCACCATCCGCAACTGCCGCAAACTGGGATTGGAGGTCAGCGCCAACAGCGTCGCCGTCGAGGACCTCGTGGTCGAGAACACCCCCGTCGCCATCGAAAACAAGATCCCCAATGACTGGGGGCATTGGGGCGGCGTTATCGCCCTCGTGGGCGGCCGATTCACCACTACCACCGCCTCGACCGGACCGGCCATCGTCAACGCCAGCATCCTGTATGCGCGAAATGTCAAGACCAGCGGCTACGCGTTGGCCATCAGAAGCCCGTCTGGCGACGTGCCGGGACCGGATGTGGCCGAATACACCTCGCATCCTGTCAAGAAGCTCTTCGATCAGAGCCCGGGCAGGTCGCTGAACCTGCCGATCCGGCCGGAGCCCCCCTTTGAGTTGGAAACCGATCCCCTCAAGTGGGAATGCGCCAACGAGCACGGCGCCGTGGCCGGCGACAACCGGGACGACACCGCCGCCATTCAGAAGGCGATTGACGCGGCCGCCGCCGCCGGGAAGACCACCGTCTACCTGCGCGGCATTGGCGGACCCGACCCCAACTGGTACAACGTCGATGGCGAAGTCCGCGTGCATGGCAGCGTGCGGCACGTGCTGGGACTTGGATTCGGACGCATCCTCGGCGGAAAAACCGGGCGGTTTCTGGTGACCGACGACTCGGCCCCCGTAGTCAAGTTCCAGAGTATCGACTCCTTCGGCGGACCTCCCGTGACCGTCGAAAACGCGTCCACCTCGCGCATCATGATGGTCGAGAGCAGCGGCGTGCACATCGTCGGCAGCGGCGGCGGCGACATCTTCGCCACCGATTGCCCCGGCGGCGTCGAGTTGAGAAAGCCCGGGCAAAAAATGTGGGCGCGGCATCTGAATCCCGAGGGCAACTCGGACGACGGCCTGGTCCGCAACCAGGGCGGCGACCTGTGGGTCCTGGGGATCAAGCACGAAGGCCCCGGTGTTCGCTTTGCCACCACCAACGGCGGGCGCACCGAGATCTTCGGCGTGTTCAACTACGGCCCGGGAATCAAGGAAGGCGACAACCGCCCCATGTTCGATATCGACAACGCCTCGTTCACCGTCGCTGGGCTGCGGGAGATCTTCTTCGGGGGGCATGGGTTTTTTGTGAAAGTGCGCGAGCGTCGCGGCCAGGAACTGCGGGTCCTCGACAGCCAAAAGGAAGGCGGGTGGATCGGGTGGGCCCTGTACAGCGGATGGCGGGAATCGGACAGGTGACCTTGCCCCTTCACCGTGTCGGCGAGGAACCGCGCCGCCCGTTGACAGACAACTGATGCTGTCTGTTGGACGGCTTCGCCGGCAACCGAACGGTCACACCGTTGGATGCCCTGATCACGACCGCCGACCTCGATGCACAGTGCCGCACGGCGTCGCTCACGGTATGTCCGTGTTTCGCCGTTTCGCCACGCTCGCTTGAGTAACGCTCGCCACAATTAATCCGCTCTTACACGTCACCTCGCAACGGATTAATCGACGGCCGATAGCTTGCCCCGGCAAATCGGCCCCGAGGGCGAAGCGTTCGCACTCGTCAAAGGCTCGCATTTGTCAGTTCGTTTCCACGTTTTGGTTCTCTCGAATGGAGAGGAAGGAGTGATCGTATGCGCGCACGTAATTGCAGAGGGATTCTCAGGCACGGGATGGCGGTCGCCGCGGGCGCGGCCGCGATGGCGATGGCTCAGGCCGCTTCTGCGGAGCCCGCCAAGAACATCATTCTGATGATCAGCGACGGCGCGGGCTTCAACGCCTTCAAGGCCGCAAGCTACTTCCAGTTCGGCCAACTCGGCATGCAGGCCTACGACCAGGCCGACTGGCAGAAGTTCGCGATGACAACCTATCCCTTGAACTTGTCCAGCAAGCCCACGGGACTCGGCGCGGGCACCGTCACCTATGGCAACATGGTTCCCGGCGATACCGTCAAGACACTTGCTTACAATCCGGTGGATGCATGGGATGCCACGCCCGTCAACCTCGTCGTCCCCGAATATTATCTTGACGCCAACAAACAACCCGTCGGCCCCGGTTCTTCCGGGGCTTTTGCCGGCTACAACTACGTGAAGTCCACCTGGACCGATTCTGCCGCCGCCGTCACGGCCATGGCAACCGGCCAAAAGACCTACAACAACGCCCTCAACTGGAGCGATTCGCCCAAGGATACCGGCTCGCCTGTCCTGCCAACGATTGTCGATATCGCCGAATCCCTTGGCAAGGCAACGGGAACCATCAGCACCGTGCAGTGGGCCCACGCCACGCCCGCCGGCATGAGCAACGCCCACAGCATCAGCCGCAACAACTACGCGGACCTGGCCAACCAGATGCTCAACGGCAACATGGAAGTCATCATGGGCGCCGGGCATCCTCTCTACAATGACAACAACGTAATCGGACCCAATGAACACCCCGATCCCGCCAAGGTCAAGGACGGCCTGGCAGACGGGCAGGATTACCAGTACGTCGGCGGGAAGAACACATGGGAAAGCCTCGTGAACGGCACTCATGCATCCGGACGAACGCTCATCCAGACGAAGACCGATTTCGAGGCCCTGGCCGCCGGCACCTACAACGGCGGCGCCCTGCCCACGAAGCTGGTTGGCACCGCCCAGGTTTTCAGCACGATGCAGTACGGCCGCTCGGCAACCGCCGACTGGAACGGCGACGGCGTCTTCAAGCCGCTGGAGTATGAAAACTTCGCGCAGGTCACCGATTGGGATGGCATGTATTCGCCGGTCAATCCCGGAGACGACTCCGCCGGCGATCCCTTCAACAGCGGCGTGCCGAGCCTGGCCACCATGGCCAAGGCCGCGCTGAATGTGCTGGACAAGAACCCCAACGGTTTCTTCCTGCACATCGAAGGCGGCGCCGTGGACTGGGCCGGCCACGGCAACAGCAAGAGCCGTTTGATCGAAGAGCAGATTGACTTCAACAAGGCCGTCGAAGCGGTCGTCTGGTATCTCGACAACAACACCAACGGCAACAACTGGCTGAACACCCTGCTGATTATCGCCGCCGACCATGAAACCGGCCTGCTCTGGGGCCCGAACTCCGACACCGTCGCCTACGAGGCTCTCGTCAACAACGGCGCCGGCGTGATGCCGGGCATGCGATTCAACACCGACAACCACACCGGCACCCTGGTTCCCCTTTATGCCCGCGGCGCCAACGCGTCCATGTTCTCGACGTTCGCCAACGGCTATGACGCACTGGCCGAACTTCATTTCGGCGTCGGTCGCTACCTTGACAACACCGATGTGTTCAGAGTGATGAGTGCCGCTGTGCCTGAGCCCACCGTCCTGACCGGGCTTGTGTTCGGGCTGGCCGGACTGATGCTGCGCCGCGGCCGCAGGGTCTGAGTCCCGACATTGCCGCATCTTGCCTTCAGGCCGGGTGGCACCCAGGAACGTGCCACTCGGCCTGTTCTGTTTCAAAGTTCTCAACCCCTCACATCCGGCCAATGCAACCACGTTCCCGCCAACCCAGATCTCCACGTCGTGAAGTTTGCGGCCACTCGTGCATCATTGACAAATACGGATTCTGACCAATCGCCCTCCAGATGGGCAACTGTCAGCACGCGGAGCAGGATTTTGCGCTGAGCCGGATTACCCTTGTACGGGCCGCTGGCGCTCATCAACGGGACCATACCGGGGCCCCAGCGTCTGCGCCAGTTCCTGTCCGTAGGCCAGCAGGTCCTTGCGCTGCTCCTCGGTCAGCGGCTTGTATTGCCGGGCCAGAGCCAGGTTGTGCCGGGCCTGCTCCAGGGTAAACGGGCCGATGACCGCCGAACTGACGCCGGGCAAATCCAGCGCATATGCCATGGCCTGCGCCAGCCGTTCCGGCGGCGTGTTGCAGCCCACCCAGCCCTTTCGGTGATTGGGGAACCCGCCCTTGATGCCGGCGTACACCTTCATAGCCACCACACCCACGTTCCGCCTGCGGCATTCCGGCAATACCGTTTCCTCGAACCCGTAGATGTTGCGGTCGGCGTAATTCATGACTGTCATCATCACGTCAATACGCCCGGTCTCCAGCATCTTGAGGTACTTCCACGGATTGGCATGCCCCGACAGGCCGATGAATCGCAGCTTGCCGGCTTGCTGCTGCTTGAGCAGGTACTCCAGCACGCCGTCCCTGGCCAGCACGCGGTCCAGGTTCTTGCCGCCCAGGTGATGAATGTGCACCAGGTCCACATGGTCCACCTTGAGCAACCGCAGGCTCTGCGTGAGCGATTTCTCCGCCTCGGCGGCGTTGTCGGTCCAGACCTTGGTAACCAGGAAGAGCTTGTCCCGCCGGGCCGGCACCAGGTTGCCCAGGACTTCCTCGGCGATGCCGTAGCCGCGAGCCGTGTCAATGTAGTTGACCCCGCTGTCCATCACCTCGCCGAAGATGCGCTCGGCTTCCTTGGCGTCGATGCGAGCCTCGCCGATCGGGGCGGTGCCCAGGCCAAGAATGGTCACCGGCACGCCCGTGCGGCCCAGAACTCGCCTGGGCAGCTGGCCGTCAACGGCCGGCGCGGCGGTGTCAGCGGCCCCAGCGGGTGCGGCAGCCAGGGCAACCCCGGCCGCCAGCGTGTTGTGCAGAAACTGGCGACGGCTGCAAGCGCATGTGGGCAAGATATGCTGGCTCATAATCGCTCCTGCTGCCCCGGCGAGGGCCGAATATCCATTACTGTCCCAAGGGAAATCACATATTGCAACTCCCGGCCGAGCATCCAGCCGTACGCCGCCGGCATCGCCGTGGCCTCTGCAGTGCCGCTGGCCTTGCGGCCCCGCTCCGAGAGCGCATAGCGCCTGGCAACGGAAAACAGGGACTTACAGTCGTTTTTTCGCGAGAATGCGTTTGCGAAGGAAGTCCGTTTAAGCCTCCGCCAGACCCCTGGTTTTGCTGGTTTATCCGGGTGTTTCTTAAGAGGCCGAGATCGGATTCGAACCGATGAATAACGGATTTGCAATCCGTCCCCTTAGTCCACTTGGGTACTCGGCCTGAACAAACAGGAGTCTAGCGATGTCCGCGGTTTCAGGCAAGGCGACCTGAGAACGGACAAGGGCGTCGCGGCCCTCAGGAAAGCCGCGACGCCCAAAGCAGTCTCGTTGCGAATCGGGTTGCCGGTTCAGTCGCGCCACCAGCGGCGCAGGCGGCCGATCGTCGCCAGGGCCAGCAGCGCCCCGCCGCCCCAGGCGGATGCGGGCAGGGGCACTGCGATGGCGCCGTCAAATCGGAGGATGGGCGACTGGGCCCAGCCCCCTTCGGGGTCCCACGACTGGCCGTCGAAACTGATCTGTGCATCGCCCAGCGAGGCGGCGCCGACTTCGTCGGTGAAGTTGGCGCCGAGCCCTTCGACGTTACTGAAGGCGATGAAGTAGTCCTCGCCGGCCTGCAGTTCGATGCCGGCAAAGGCCCCGCCGCTGAACTGGTTGCCCAGGGGGCTGAAGGATGCGCTGCCCAGCAGCGTGCCGCCCTCCGCAGGGAGGGTGGTATAGATCGAGACGGTGACGCTGCGGCCGTCGTCGGGCGCAGAGGAGAACTTTGTCTGCACGCCCTGGAGGGTATAGGAAAACCCGGGCGTGTAGTACCAGCCGATATCGGTGACAGCCAGGGTGTTGGCCAGAGGCACACGGCCGGCGTTCACGGAATCCACGACAGCGGCGCGGGCGACGCCGGCCAGTAGGATTCCAACCAGAATGGCGGTGAGAGTGTGCAGTTTCATTGGCCCCGCTCCTTTCAATCAAGCAAGGTGAACGCTTCATGTCCCGCAAGACGCAATCGCGGCAACGCGGCGCAACCCGCCCATTCCGGCACGCAACCATACCCCGTGGCCGGAAGGCGGCAAACGCAACAGCCCCGCATACAGGTGCGGATAACCAGCGGGAGGGGCCGGTTGTGAGGATCGTAACGCGCAGGGGACCCGATAACCGAGAGAACGCCACCCTCCCGCACGCGGAAGGGTCCAAGGCAATTTCGGCGCAGGGCGGAGGGCTGAGCTTCGCTGGAGGGATTTGGGAAACAAGCGATCAACCGGCAAGATCGCTATTGCTTCTGCGGCGGCTCTTCCTGAATCTCGTCGAGGTTGAGTTCAACGAGTTCTTCGGCCTGCGTCTGGGCTTCCGGCTGAGCCTCGGCGTGCGGCGCCATGACCACGGGCTGGATCTGCTCGTCGGCCGGGTAACCATCGATCTGCACCACGAACGCAAGCGGCCCGACCTGGATGGTGTCACCGGCCTGGATGACGGCTTCCTGAACGCGCACGCCGTTGAGGAAGGTCCCGTTGGAACTGCCCAAGTCCTCCAGGCGAAGCGATTCTCCCTCGGTGATGATGCGGCAGTGTTTTCGCGAGACTTCGCCCAAGGGGATGCGCAGGTCGCAGTCCTCGCGGCGGCCGATGGTCGTCACGGAACGCGGAAGTGAGAAACTGCGCCGTTCGCCGCCCGCCTGGAACATGACCAACACGACTTGCATGGCCTACTCGCTGTAGAGGTGCCCTCGAGACCGTCCGGGGTCCCGGTTCGTACGCGATCCCGTATATGATAACCTAGCCCACGGACCGGATTTGGGCAAGTTGAAACACGGGCAAGACATGCGGCTGGATGTTCGACATCACGCGGCGGTTCCGGACCGATTGCCGGCGGTCGCGGTGGATGGTCTGTACGTTCATGTGCCGTTCTGTTTTCACAAGTGCCATTACTGCGATTTCTACAGCATCACGCGGCAGGGACCGGAGCGGATGGAGCGGTTTGTGGACCTGGTCCTGCAAGAGGCGCAGACCTGGGAACAGCAGCGGCGCGGACCGCGCGTGACGCCAACGACGGTCTTTTTCGGGGGAGGAACGCCAAGCCTGTTGCCGCTGGAACCGATGCGGCGGCTCCTGCAAGGCCTGCGGCAGCGGCTGGACCTTGAACGGGTCAACGAGTGGACCGTCGAGGTGAACCCCGCCACGGTCAGCCCGGAATACGCCGCGATGCTGCGGGACGAGGGCGTGGACCGGATCAGTTTCGGGGCGCAGAGCTTTTCGCCGGCGGAACTGGCCGTGCTGGAGCGACATCACGCGCCGGATGACGTGGAACGAACGGTTCAGATCATGCGGCAGGCGGGCTTCGAGCGGATGAACGTGGACCTGATCTTCGCGATTCCGGGGCAGGATCTGGCATCGTGGGGTCGGTCGCTGGAACGGGCGATTGCGCTGGGGACGGAACACCTTTCGTGCTATTCTTTGACGTACGAGCCCAATACGCCGATCGCGGTCAAGAAACGACTGGGGACGATCGTGCCGGTGGAGGAGACCGCGGAACTGCAGATGTTGCATCACACGAGGCGGAGGTTGGCGGAGGCGGGACTGCCCGCATACGAGATCAGCAACTATGCCCGCCCGGGCCGCGAATGTCGGCACAACCTGATGTACTGGAACGGGGGAAGCTACATCGGCCTGGGCCCCTCGGCGGCGTCGCATGTGGCCGGATACCGCTGGCGCAACCGGCCGCACCTGGGAGAATGGGAGGCGGCGATCGAATCGGGTGGCAATGCGGCGGTGGACGGCGAGGTGCTGACGCCGCGCCAGCGCGCCGGCGAACTGGCGATGCTCCAACTGCGGCTGGCGCGCGGAATCCGCTTCGAACTGTTCGCGAACCTCACGGGGCTGGACGCGCGGGAGGTCTACGGCGAGCTGCTGGATCGGCTGGAATCGCTCGGACTGATCGCGCAGGATCAAGACGGGTTCCGGTTGACGGAGCGAGGGGTGGATGTGGCGGACGCGGTTGCCGGGGAGTTTCTGTAGCAGCGGCCCGCAACAGAGCCGCAGGCCGGACGGGATTCAGCGCGGGGCCCAGGTGGTGTCGATGATCAGGCGCTGGCCGGCGATCTCTTCCCAGTGGTAGAACTTGAAGTTCTGATTCTCCTTCTCGTTGCTGCCATCCTGGACGATGAACATCCCCCGGGGGAAACGCGGGGAGATGCCGCGATTCGTGACGGCGATGCCGTCGGTGTCGCTCACATCGTCGATCGTCCCGGCCTTCGGGTCGATGGTCAGCAGAAAGGCATTGTCCCCTTCGCGCCGGTAGACCTTGAACTGGTTGTTGCCCTGGCTGGAGGCGATCAGGTAGCCCCTGCCGCCGGAAGCGTAGTAGATGGCCAGTCCCTCGATGTCGCGCGCCAGCCCGTGCTCGCCGATCCTCGCGACGCAAACACGCTTCTGGCCGGCGTCGGGTTCGGCGCCGTACTTCCAGATGCCAACCTGCTCCTGGGCGACGTAAAAGAAACCCAGCTCATCGTCGGCCACGCAGCCTTCGACGATCGAGCCGAGCTCGAAGGCGCGGACCTTGCCGGCACCGACACGGCCGGCACCGGCGTCGGTGAGCTGATACTGCTCGACTCTGCCGTCATAGTTGTTGACAAAGAAATAGCACCGGCCATCGCGGGCGCTGCGATAGGTGCAGATGCCATAGGGCGCGGTGCGGTCAAGAACCGGGATCACGCCGTTGGAGGTGATGTCGATCAGGCGACGGGCATCGGGATCGATGCGCCAGACCTTGACACCCTCGGCCTTTGGCCGACGCACGCTGGCGACGGCCAGGTCCACCTTCCTGCCATCCAGGACAAATCCATAGAGTACATCGACATTGTTGGGACGGCAGCCGTCGGAAGCGATCTGGAGCGGCGTCCCTTCGGTGTCGTAGACGTGGAGGCCGCCCTGCTTGTCCGTGCCCAGAATCAGGCTCTTGTGGTCGTCAACGGGATGGATCCAGATGGCCGGGTCGTCCGCCGAATCGCCCGCGTGGGGCATGGGCGGTGTCTCCAGGCGAGCCTCGACGCCAACGATGGGGTCGGACGGGGATGTGGTCGGCCGCGCGCCAGGTGTGGCGGGCCGGGCGCCGAGGACGGCGCCGGCGGCGACCAGGACTGCCAACGTGAATGCGATCGGGTGATGCATGGGCTGCCCACTGATCTACACCCGATTGGACGGGGCCGTTTACCCCGGCGGCGATTGCTGGACAGTCGCATCAAGTCTTGCGGAGGAACCCCACCGTCGATTCCATGATGCGGTCGCGGAGGGCGCGCGGGGCCTGGGCGTTCTGGCCGCGGAGGTCTTCCAGGTTGGCCCGGCAGAAACGGCATCCAAGGGTGTTGATGTGGAAGTCAACATAGTCGTGCCAGGCGGTGTCGAGAGTCCCCAGCAGGTAGCCACCCACCGTGTTGCGCTTCGGGCAACTAAGGCGGCCCTGCTCCCAGATCTCGGTCAGCAGCGAATCGGCATGGGTTTCGATGCCGGACAGATCGGCGTCCTTCAGTCGCCGAGCCACGTGCTGCCGCAGCGACTTGAGCCAGCGGTGCTTGAGCAGCGCGATCGCCTTCTCGTCCATCCCCGAAAGCCCGGCAACTTCCTTGTTGCGAAGCTGGGCATAGAAAAGCATTTCAACGATCTTCAGGTCGCGGAAGTCGCGGTCCTGCTTCATCGTGCCGATCAACTCGCCCAGCGCCTCGGCCAATGCGTTGCGTTCGATGGACAGCTGTTCGTCCTTGCGTGCGTAAAAGCTGGCCGTGGGATCGGGCGCCGCCGGCGGCGGCGTGGGGGTCGCGTCGCCGTCTTCCTCCCCGCCATCCTGCATGGCGCAGACGTTCACGCGCCTGCCGCGCAGGGAATCGACGATGCGGCGGCGCAGGATCATGAAAAGATAGGTTTCGAGGCTCGCCTCCTGGCGGAACGTCGCCAGCCCCTTGAGAAACTGCATGAACGTCTCCTGCACCAGGTCCTCGGCGTCATCCCTGCGCGCAGCCCGACTCCGGGCAAAGGAGAGCAGACGCCCCTCGTAGCGATCGACCAGTTGCGACCACGCGTCGGGGCTTCCCTGGCGAATCTGCTCAAGCAGGTATCGTTCCGCCTCGGCCAGTTCGTTCATTTCATCATGTTACCCCAACCTCATGCCAGGATCACCACCAATGCGACGACGACCAGGAGGATGGCCACCGCCAGCGTGCGAAGAGGCCATTTGAAGTAACCCCTGGTGACTGCATTGAGAAGCACATAAAGCAGCAGCACCACGCCGCCGACGCCCACGATCGAGAGGACCTGGGCGGCCCAGGTTTCGCGCCGCGCGCGGTCGTAGCGAACGTGCTGGAGGGCAAGCTGCTCGAGCGTCGCCGGGGAAGCGTCAACCAGCACGGCGGCACGCCAGACTGTCCCGTAGGGCCGATCGAAGGACTGGACGAAGCGGTCGCGGACGAGCGATCCCTGGAGAACCGTACCCGTGATGGCCGAGCGCAGAAGCCCGGAATTGACGCCTGCGGCCGGGTCCGCCTGTCTCACGCGCGCCTCGACCAGCTGCGCCAGGTGGTCGGCGGCCACACGCTGCGCCTCGAGCAACGCGGCCCGCTCGCTGCCGACCGGCCGGGATGAGCGACCGATGACACCGGGCCGGCTCAGGTCGCCGCTGGCCATGTCCGTGCCGTTTTCCAGCCAGGGCTTGTCCACGTACGCGACAGCCAGCAGCCGATCGTGTCCGGACAGTTGATTGAGGGCCAATCGCTTGGGCCGTGCATTTGCCTCTTCAGGCTCGTCCACGATCAGCACGCCCCAGAGTTCTCCGGTCGGCAGCGAAGGCGGCAGCAACAATTCGGGGTCCATCTCCACGCGCAGCTTGACATCCGGCATCTGCTGCCTGACCAGTCGGCCCACGATCCGAAGCGCCTCGCGGTCCACCGGATTCTCGGCCGTGAGCGTGATCGCCTTGGGCAACTCGGGCAACGCGGCGATCTGCTGAACAAACATCAACCCAAGTCGTTTGGCCGCACGGACCTGGGAGGGGTAGATATCGGCGACGAAATCGTCGGTGGTCCAATCGTGTTCAAGTATCGCGCCGGTCGTGTCCGGTGAGGCCACCAGCACGTCCGACGGCCGCGAATTGACCAGGGCCGGTTGCGCCACATCGTGCGAAACATGCACGCGCGCCGTGAACAGAAACGCGAAGATCAGCAGGACGAAGATGAGAAATCCGACAAGATACTTCATGGCTCACCTTCTCTATGCATGAATGGAAAGATCGCGACGCGGCGCCGGCCAGATCAGCAGCGCCAGCCCGAACGCGAATAAAATCGCCGCGATAACCAGCATGGCCACACCCGCCTGGGCCAGGTATTGATTCAGCACGGCGAGGGTGGGCGGATTGCCGGCCTCGACTGCCGGCGGCCAGTTGCCGCCCAGCGCCCGGTCAAGACACCACAGGGAGATGCCGATTCCCAGCAGGCCAGCCAGACCCCGGAACACGTGCGTCATGCCGCACCAGCGACGCCCGAGCATCAGGAAGACCGCCGACAGGAACAGCGTGCCATAGGTTGCCAGCCCGAACATGCGGTTCAGGAAACCAACCCAGTCCGGCCCCATCTGACGCTGAAAGCTCTCGATCATCTGCGGATCGGTGTAGCCGGCCGCCACCAGGTGCGGCCAGTTGAACGCCGTGAGGATTCCCGTCAGGATCGCCGCCAGCAGCAGGATTCCCCCGATGAATCCGAAGAGAAACCGCCCAACATTCCACTCCGTCTGCACTGGCAACTGTGACGGCTGCGGCATCGAGGCCGGTGTCGCCGCATCCGACAAGCCTGGAAGCGGCGGCGGAATCACCACGCGCTGAGGCAGACGCACGAAGAGCATCATGAAGAAGGCGACGGCCGGGAGAATGATGAAGAACAAGCCGATGAGAATCTCTTCATTTCGCAGCCTGGAATTGCCCATGATCAGGGCGCACACGAGAATGGTCTCCAGCAGAAGAAAGAGGATCAATGGCTTGATGAGGTAGGTCCACCAGGAGCGGTAGGTTTTCTGGACTGCCTTGACGATGCTGAAGATAGACAGCGCCAACAGGCCCGTGCCGGTGGACACCCCCATGACGAGTTCTTCAAGCCGCAGGGGGCTGCTCAAGCCCGTGAAGGTCAGGACGAGAATGCCGGCGGTGAGAAACACGGGAATGCAGACCAGCCAGAAGATCCGCAACCCGTGCGGCACCACGCGCGGCGCGGTCCAGGGAACGCCGGTCTGCACCAGCGACGGGGCGAATTGAACCGGGGCAGCGGCCGGCGAGTCCGTCGCGACCGGAGGCATCGGCTGGGTGGCCATCTCGTGACTGGGTTGGGCGGATGTGGCGGCGGCCTGTTCGTGGCGTTCCTGCTGGCGCTGTTCGCGCCGCTGGACGGCCACTTCACGTCGCCGATTGGCGGCAGCCGGATCCCAGGGGGAGAGGATCTGCGTCGCCAGCGCGGTGCCCGCCACGATCGCCATCGAAACCGCCGCGCTGCCGCCGAAGATGAACGACATCACCATGGCGATCAAGACGGCCGGAATCGCCAGGTCCACCATCACGCGCTGCCTGCGGTCCAGCGAGACCAGCGGTTTCCAGTCAAACAGGAACAGCGGGATCAGGATGGGAACGACCGAGCCGGCCAGGAGACGCTGCGAGTCTGAAGAGGCGATCAGGAACACCGGCAGGCCGAACAGCATGCCCCAGATCGCCGACATTCCCCCGAGGGCCACTCGCTGAATTCCGCCGCTCTCGCCGGCCAGTTGCGGCAGGATGCGCCGATGCGCCAGCACCGCACCCACCGACGCGCCCAGAGACGCCAGCGCCACCAGGAACATGAACACGGGGAAATCTCGCGTCTTTGGCCCGAATACCCCCATGATTCCGCCCAGGATGCCGCACGTGATCAGCGCCAGGATTGTCCGCTGCTTCCTGCTGACCGGGTCGCGGGCGGCATCGGCGGGCATCGAACCCGCCCCGGCCGAGCCGCCAAAGCGATCGCCGAGGCGCGAAATGACGCGGTCGCCGGCAGCGGCAATGCGCTCGCCGGCCAATCCCAGCCGATCGCTCACGCGGTCCATCACCGCGCCCATCCGATCGACCAGGTCCGTGGCCGCCGTGGGCGAGCCGGGGATCGGCGGGGGCGTGGCGCTTCCGCCGCCCACCGCCACCCGCTGGGCCACTCGTTGGGCCACGACGCTGAGCGTGTCCGGCGAGAAGCAAGACACGCTCTCCTGGATGTGTTGGGCGCCGAAGACCGCCTCCACCATCTCCTGGACCGACTGGTACCGGGCCTTGGGGTCCTTGGCCATGGCCTTCCTGATAACCGTCCTGAACGGCTCCTCGATGGCCGCAAGGTCCGGCTCGCCGGTCATGTGCTTGATCAGAACCTCGCCGGGACTGGCGCCGACATACGGCGGCGTGCCGGTGAGCAGTTCATACACCACTGCCCCCAGGGCGTAGATGTCGATGCTGCGGTCGTAGTGCCCGCCGCCGATCTCCGGGGCCATGTAGTGAAGCGTGCCGACCGTGATCGTCTGCGTGCTGTGTGGGCTGGCGTGGATCGCCTTCGACAGCCCGTAGTCGCCGATCTTCACATAGCCGTTTTCGTAGAAGATGTTCCCGGGCTTCAGGTCGCGGTGAACGATGCCGCACTCGTGCAGATACGACAGGCCCTTGCCGATCTCGCGCAGGAAAAAGGCCGTCTTCTGCGCTCCCAGACCGCCGGGGGACTCATCCAGCAGTTGCCGCAGGGATGGACCGCTGACAAATTCCATGATGACGAAGGGCACCCCCTCGTCGTTGTGTCTCACGTCGAAAATGGTGACCAGGTGCGGGCTCTTGAGATTCATGCACTGGCTGACGCCGCGCAATTCAATCTGCTCGTAACCCGAGATCATCTTCAGCGCCACTTCGCGCCCGCTGTCGGAAAGGGCGTAATACACCTCGCCGAATCCGCCACGGCCCGCGGCTCGCTGGATCGTATATCCCTCCAGGGGGCGGTCTCCGTACTTATATCGAAACGCAGCCATGGTCGTCTCCTTCGGCTTGTCGCTCCATGCACCCACGTTGCAGGAAAGGCGTGTCGCCGCCGTGAACGTCGGCGGGGAAGCCCCGCCCCTACGCTGCCGTCACCACGAAGCTGACCGGCCCGATCTCAACCTGCGCGCCCAGCGGGATGGCCGCCTGCCGCGCCGGCCTGCCGTCTATGCTAACCGGCGCCTTGCCCTGGCACACCAGGTTTTCGTCGCGCCACACCAGCACCACCGGCACGTCCATCTCGTCGCACCGGATGTGAGAACCCGGCCCCGGACCGACGATAACCTCGCGGTCGGCCAGGATGACGTGGCGCACATCCCCGCGCGGCAGACGGGCATTGAGCAGGTCCAGCACGGCCGTGCTGCTTGCCCCGCTCGGGACACGAAACGCCAGCTTGCACCGGGACGCCAGGGCAATCCTGTCGCCGCTGGCCAGCAGCCGATTCGTCGTGGATCGGTCGTTGACCGTCACGCTCTGACCGCTCCTGAGAAAATAATCATCTTCGATGCGCTCGATCGTGACGATCGGCGCGGAGGGCTCGGTCAACAGGCCCAGGTCGCATCCTTCGCGGCTCAGGGGCCCGAGCGTCACGCGACTGCCGCGCACCAGCAGAAAACTCCCGATCCCATCGACCTGGATCATCAGCTTCTGGCGCATTGCTCCCTCCCCTGCCGGCAGAGGGCCGGGGTGAGGCCGGCCGGGCGGACCGTCGTGACCCATCACCCGCGTCTGGTCCAGTTCCTCCTCTATGTGCCCCATGCAATCCCGCAGCAGGCCGAATGGCCCGGATCGAAGCTGCTGCATCGATTCCGTCGCCTGCTTCAGGTGCCGCAGGACTGATTCGATCCAGTCCGCCCCGGCTATGACCGTGCCCAGGCGCCTGACAATCTCCTCCGCCTCCCGAATATCCCCCCGGTCGATGCAGCGGCAGACCTGCCGACACTGCTCCAACGCCCGCTGAAGCTGCTCCACCTCCATGCTCTGCTCGCCAATCGCCCCTAACCTGGCCATCAGCGACGAGGCAAGGTCCAGCCGCCCCTCGGCCAGCGCCGACCGCACGCGATCAATCAGCATGCCGGCAAGGGTCGCCCCCTGCTCATGCAGGCGCGTGTCGGCCGACTTGAGCCGGCGCGCCTCCACAAGCTGCTCGAGGGCCGCCTCCCAGTCATCGCGATTCAGGGCGGCATTGATCTTCTCAACCATCGTCTCCACCATCGCGCGACGGGCCGCCACTTCGGCCATCAACCCCTGGGCCGGCCCCTGTTCCACTCCATCCAGCAGCTTCTGGCAGATGGTGAGTTGCCCCTGCTCCATCTGGTGCCGAGCGGCCGCCAGTGCCTCGCCCCGGCGCTTCTCGGCGGCCTGCCTTGATTGCAGTGCAGCCGTGATCGCCGTGCGAAGCTCGGCCACCTCCGGCAGGTTTCCGCCAAGCCGGGCCGCCTTTTCGCAATCGCTACCGGCCTGGGGAAGCCGCCCCGCGTCCATGTGTTCGCGGCCACGTTTCACCAGCGCCCGCGCCACCTTGCCCGCAAGGTCCTGGCCGGAGCGGTGCGCCCGCACATCCTCGGCGGCGGCCACGTCGAATGCCTCGTCCAGCCGCCCGTCGGCCAAAGCCACCTCGGCTTTCTTGATTCTCAGGATGAGCATGGCTCGCTCCCGCGTGAGGCCCAGGTTAATACCCCATCATATCTTCGCAGCCCGCATCGTCCGCATGGCGGACGGTTTTTCTCCGGATCAACCTTCCCTTGCCCGGTTGGGACAACCCCCAGGTCAGATCCTCCTCCAGTTCGCGCACCAGCCGCCGACTCCACGCTTCCATGGGACGTTCCGGCGTCTGCTCCGCATCCGTCCGCTCGCTGATAGTCGAGTTCTGGTACATCTTGGAATCCTTCCGCTTTTCTCCCTCTCCTCTCGGGAAAGGGCTGGGGCCAGGCCGAAGACAAGTCCTGCGCTCCCGGCCACCTCACGATGGTCGGTTCGGCCGCGCGTCTATTGCCGGGCCGGGACTTCGCCTTCCACCTTCATGGCCACGTTGTCCTGCTTCTTGGACAGGTACTCATCCACCTGCGCCACCAGGTCCTTCTCCGTCGTTGCATCGACGGGAATCTGGTCCGTGAACCTCGCCTCATGGGCCAGCACACGCTCGGAAACGTCGAGCTGCTTCTTGATCTGCGCGATCAGCCGCTCGGTCTGGGCCAGCTTGCTGTTGTCGATGCTGAACTTGCTGCCCACCTGGGCCGCCTGGATCAATCGGAACTGCCCTTCAAGCGTGGCGATCTGCGATTCGAGGTTCGCCTTCTGCCCGCGCGTCTTTTCCAGGATCTGCATGGCCGCGTGAAGCTGCTTCTGACGGTTCTCCAGCAGTCGCTGCTTGCCGGCGAGGACAATCTCGGCCTCCTTGAGGTGCTCGAAGCGCCGACCCAGTTCATCCTTGAGCTGCTCGCGGTTGTAGTGCATCCCGCCGAACGCGAAGCTCACCTGGCTGGTGGCCAGGCACTCCCGCAACCTGGCGACTTTCGCCTGCTCATCGTTCAGCCCCTTCTGGCTCTGGGCAATATCGGCCCTGAGGTTGCTGATCTCCACCTCCTGCTGGGCGATCATGCGGATGTTGGCCTGCATCTCGGGGATGATGTCATCCACCAGGTCGCGGGCCCGCTTGAGCTCGAACTCGATGGGAATCTGGTCCTTAACCACATGTCGGACGGAACTTGCGCCGCTGCGAAGATAGCTGACGGCGTCAGTGCCGAAGATCACCCCGCCCGCCAGTGCCAGCCCCGCACCCGCCAGCGTCAAGGTCTTGATTGACTTAAGAATCATGATGACTCTCCTTACGACAAGTACCCGGCAGAAACCTGCGTGACCGACCACCGGCCACAGTGAGGGTCGTCGGCGACATCGGTGGAATATTTCAAGGCGACTGTGGCACTGCGATCAGGAACAGGAGTTGAGCGACGGGCATGGAAACTCAGGTCAGGCAGGCTTGCCGAAAGGACACGAATCAGAGCAATCAGAAGGCCGAGGCGGCGGCCACGGTGGAGGCAGGTCCGTCCGGCGAATCATGACCCCTGGTCCTCTCCCCTCCAACAGCGGTCCGAACACCCGCTCCCTCCCGCTGTCTGGATGAGGTTGGCGAACGAGAGCGGATCGCGGAGGAAGTTGGAATCAGAGGTCGATCTGAGGTATAGGACGCTTCACAACACCGACCGGTCTTGAACGCGCCCCCCGATGGCCGGTTTTAACGCGCCCCGCGACAGGGGCCAGAGCGGGTGCTCGAAGCCGCTGCCCTTGCGGCCGGGCGGCGGGCCTCGGCCGATTCGTCCGGCCGTCAGCAGCACCCGGTAGACGCTGGAGGGGCTGGAGGCCAGGCGGGGGATGGGGGCGTGGTTCGAGTTCTACAACCATGTTCGGCCGCATCAGGCTTTGGGCTACTGCACACCGGCGGAGGTGTACGGGGTCGGAATGGGAGGATTATCAGGGATCGTGGCCGGGGCGGTTACGCCTGCCGTCACTCCGGTCGCCCTTCGGGCTCCCTGCGTTCCGGCAGGCGTAGAGAGGCGATTGAATCCACCTTAAGTAAGCCTAAAATGCGCCCAGCGCATGGGGAGCACCTCAGGTTTGGGATGGACGCAATCGTAGCGCCAATCTACGCTCTGATTGCCACCAAGGACCGGTGGGACCTTCTGCGTGAGGTCTCGCTGCCCTCCGTCCGTCGGCAGACTCGTCTTCCTAACTTGGTTGTCGTCATCAACGATGGTCATCTACTCTCGCACGACCAACAGCTCATCTTGGCGAAGATCATGGGGACGATCCCCACGGTGGTCCTCCCGAATCGTAGGGCTGCTGGAGTTGCCGGGGCGTGGAATACCGGCTTGACGCATCTCAGGTCTTTAGGGCGCGACGGGTTTGTCGCCATTCTCGATGACGATGATTCGTGGGACGATTGCCATCTTGCCGAGAACGAGGCGGCAGCGCGAGCGCATGGTGCAGAGATCGTCGTTGCAGGCTTACGCCTGGTGATGGACGGTGTGGATCGCCATCGCCCGTTGATCAAATCGCTTACCGACCGGGACTTCCTTGTGGGGAATCCAGGCTGGCAGGGATCGAACACGTTCGTGCGGCTTTCGCTGCTGCTTCAGGCGGGCGGTTTTCGCGATGGGCTGCAGAGCTTGAATGACCGTGACCTTGCGATCCGGCTCTTGCGGATTAGCCAAGGTCCACCGGCATTGGTCCCCAAATGGACGAGTTCCTGGCGCGTCCAAGCCAACGGACAGTCGCTCTCTGCACCCCGGTCTCAGGCCAAGCTCTCCGGCCTGCGTTGGTTCTGGCGCATCTACGGGGATCAGATGACCGACGCTGAGACCGAAGCCTTCTTCGATAGGGCCGCCAACCTCTTCGGCATTCCCCGTGTCCAGATAACGGAACCTACGTCAGATGTTCCACCCCACCGTCGGCCACACGGAGACCTTGTTGGAAACTGAGGGAAACAGCTTCGGGAAGTTCCAAACCTATCCTGCGGGATGGGTGATCTTCGGTCGCTTCTGGTTCGGCCTAAGAGCGTTGTGGCGTCACGTCCGCATTTCCCGATGGCTGACGCGTTTGTTCGGGCCGCAATACCGACGCAGCAGAGACCGCATCGAGATCGACATCACATACGCCTGCAACCTGCATTGTCTGAACTGCAACCGTTCGGTGCGGCAAGCCCCCGAAGCCCTTCACATTGAGATTGACGCGGTTCGACGTTTCGTCGACCAATCCATCGCGCGAGGCAAGCGGTGGAAACGCATTCGCGTGCTCGGCGGCGAGCCAACGTTGCACCCGAAGTTCTTCGAAATCGTTGCCGAACTGGAACGCTATCGCGCCTGGTGCCCGTTGTGCCTCATCGAAATTGTTACAAATGGCCACGGCGATTTCGTCAACGCACAACTCAAGCGGCTGCCATCCCATGTCTGGGTTGATAACTCGCGGAAGACAACGGAAGTCCAGCCCGCGTTCCGGCCGTTCAACGAAGCACCGATAGATGATCCCCGCTATCGCCACGCCGATTTCGTCAACGGATGCGCCATTATGCAGGATTGTGGCATGGGCCTGACTCCGACTGGGTACTACCCATGTGCCGTCGCCGGCGGCATTGAAAGAATCACCGGCCCCAAGGTGGCCGCGCATGATCTTCCGAACGATCAGGATGACATGCTCGAGGCGGCCACGGCCCTGTGTCGGCTTTGCGGCCGTTTCAAGGATGGCCACTATGTTCCCAAGAACCTGAGGGAACCCCTTGAAGCAGAGTCCATCTCGCCCACTTGGCAACGCCTGTACGCGGAATGGCATGCGGCACGAGCGGGACCACGTTCGATGGACCTGGTTCAAGTTGGCATTCATAGGACTGCTCAAGACTCCAACGCCCCTGGCAGACCTCCGCAGACGGAGGCCGCGACATGACTCGAGACTGGTTATCGCCCTCGGACACGCGCGTCCTTGCCCGTCGCAACCTTCATGTGCGGCACGCACCCTCTCCCGATCGGATGGCAGCCTCGCAGATTGTGGTGGGCGTCGCATTGCGCAACCAAGCCCAGGATCTGCCACGCTGTCTCCGGAGCATCTGTCAGCAGAACCTTGGTGGGCGGCAGGTGATCATTGTCGTGCTCGACGACGGCTCGAACGACGATTGGCGTGCGGCAGCCGGTGACCTCCTGAATCTTCCGAACTTGGTCATCGTTGAAGGCAACTGCGGATCAGCAGCACGGGCACGCAACGCGATCCTCGACTTCGTCGACACCTCGCTGCCCCAGGCTATGTGGGTGGCACGCCTCGACGCCGACGACCGATTCACCTCGCCGGACTCGCTTGCGGCGGTCGTGGCGCTCGGCGAGCAAAGACGAGCCAAGTATGTGCTGGGCGGAAATCGCCTCTGCCATTCAGGGGACTTACTTCCCAAGACCAATCCCGCAGAGGACGGACTGCGAGACCCGCAGCGCCTCCTCTCACTTCTTGAGGCAATGGCCGCCGGCACGGCTGACAATGAACTGCCGTCATGCAATCTGCTGCTGGCGAAGGGCGCCGGTTGGCGCTACCCCGATGTGTCCAGCGCCGAGGATCATTGGCTCGTGGCTGATCTCCTGATCAACCATCCCGATGAGGGCGTGATCGTTACCACTCCGTTCTATTGCGATTACACGCTTAACGGCTCAAGGTCCCGACGCAACAGCGACACCGGAGATTACCGTCATTCTCGAAGAGCCTTGCTGGAAGCGGCCGCGAACTGGATTGGCACGCGCGCTCTGCCTGGCGTTGTGCTGGGATGCGGTGGAGAGGGCGTGGTCAGGTCGGTCGATGGCTACGTCGAGAAGCGGTTCCATCGCGGGCAATTGTCGGAGGACAAGGTCGCCTGGTTGGAGAAGACCCTGCACGGCGTCTTGCCATTTCTGCCGGAACCGCAGTGGTCGACCACCAGCAAACAGTGGTGTTGCCGTTACCCGCAGGTCGAGACAACTCCCGTAGAAGCGTTCATGCCGACCGAGGTCCGCGAGTTTCTGTTGTTCTGCCTGCGCAAAGGTATCGTCTGCGCCAATATCAAGCGGGAGAACTTCCGGCGCTGGCCCCACGGAGGCCTTTTCTTCGTCGATATAGGCGAAGGCATCATCCCGATGAACGTAGACTATTTCATCGACTCTGCCGCCCGGCTTTACGCCATCGGAGTCCTGGGTTGGTCCGACGACGAACTGCGGCGGCGTGATCGCGGACCCACAACCGAGACCACACTGGCTGCGATTCCTGGCTTTCCTGAGTTCTACAGCGACCTCCTCAAAGAACATGCTCAGAGGAACTGGGCGACCGCCGACCATTACGCTCCATTTCCGGCGGTCGGGCACGCTGATGATGTTTCGCTGCTCATTAAGGCGTGCGCGATGGACGCGGCCATGTTGTTTGCCCAAGTTCGGTCCATCGTCGCTCAACTCGAAACGCCACGCCGGTTCCACGAGCGCATCCTGGCCATCGATCCCTTCAACGGGCCGTTTCTGAGGCAGCACTCCAGCGGCGATTACTCCTTGATGCTTCGGGAAGCGGAGCGTTTGCAGCAATGCGGCATGATCGACCGTGTTCTGGTCGCACCAAGTGGCGCAGGGGCCGTGGCAGAGGTGAACGCACGGTGGTTCGGTCTTCCCTGCGAGAAGTCGCATTCGATTAAGGGAGTGCCGGTTGCATCCCAGCTCTGGGCATTCGATCAGGTCAGGACGCGCTACGTCCTGCAATGCGACGTCGATGTTCTGATCGGTCGGCGCGATCTCGCGCACGATTATCTTGGTGACATGACTGCGGCGGCCCAAGCCCCCGGCGTCCTGGGCGTGGCCTTCAATATCCCGCATTCGACCACATCGGAACGACGGCCGTACGGCGCGCCTGCCGGCGAGTTTGTTCCCGAGGTGCGCTGTGGCCTGCTGGACCTCGAACGCGTGAGAGCATGCCGTCCGCTGCCGAACTCCGTGGTCGACGGCGCGCTGGCGCTATCGTGGTATCGATCCCTGCAACAACACCAAAGATCGCATGGTTTGCGCACTCTGCGCGGTGGCGATCCGCGAACATTCTATGTTCATCCTCCGAACTCATGGAAGCGTGATGCCGCCTTGTTCGCGCGGGTCCGCGATCTGGTTGGCCAAACGCGTCTCCCCGATATCCAACTTGAACACTGGGACGTGGTCGCGACAGAAACAGAGTGGGCGTATCCGCGCCGCGCCGAACAGATTGTGTTCCTGGCCACAGGCCGAAACGTGCCTCTGGATCGCGTGAAACGATGCCTTGCCAGCCTTCGGATGCAGCAGGACCAGGACTTCGGGGTCATCATCATTGATGACGCCTCAGACGGGGCAGACCCATTCTGTTACCCCCACCTCCTCGGATCGCTCACGCAGCGGACCACACTGATACGCCGTGACGTTCACCACGGCCGCATGCCGAACTTCATCACGGCCATCCGGGAGATTTGCAGCGATCCCGACACATTGGTGGTCGTGCTGGACCTGGATGACGCGCTGTTCAGTTCCGCAGTCGTTGGTCGCCTTCGAGCTGAATACCGGGCGGGAGCAGATGTCATCTTGGGTGCGATGTTTCGGCCTGACAAACCCACGAAGCTCTATCACCCCTCCTTCACTGACGTGCGCGCCAACTGGGGCAGCGAAGTCTGGATACATCTGCGGTCGTTTCGTAAGCGGCTTTTCGACGCCATTCCCGACGACGCGCTGCGGATTGACGGTGACTGGATTCCCGAGTGTACCGACTATGCGACGATGATTCCCATCGTCGAGATGTGCCAGCGCCCGACCTACATTTCCGAGTACCTGTATTTCCACGAGCGAACGACCCCTCGTACCCCGGAAACGAGGCGGCGCAAGGACGCGATCATCAGACGCATCCTGGAGAAGCCATCGCTCTCTCGTCTGCCGGCGACACAATCTCGATGATTCACCTGCCGTTTCCTTCCGCACCCCCTGGAGCAACCAGGTCGGAATCCCCGCCATAGATAAGGAAGCGTAGGCGCTGACCGAAGGGTTGTAAGCCTTGTGTGTCCATTCCGCCAACCGCATCTTTAATTCGAGCGGCGGGGTTGTCAGACTGCCGCCATGAAGAACCATTTGTCTTCCGCGGGCAAAGGTCCGCATCGTGATCCGGCCAGAGAGCATGCCTGGCGTGATCTGCTCAGGCAGTTCGCCGCCGGCGCGGTCGTCAGGGGCGGCATCCATGCCCGGGGGGCCAACATCACCATCCGCGGGCGCGGGATTCTGGACGGCTATTCGTATCCGCGGTTTAAAGGTCCGACGCGCTACCCCATTCTGCTCGACGATTGCCGCAACGTGACCGTGGAAGGCATTGTCGTCAAGGATGGCTGGAGTTGGACATTCGTGCCGCGCGGTTGCGACGGTGTTCGAGTGGACAATATCAAGCTGCTTTGCGCTCGTGTTGAGAATGGGGACGGTTTTGACCCGGTCAACTCACGCAACGTGACCCTGGTCAATTCGTTCATTCGCTCGGACGACGACTGCATCTCCCCGAAAGGCATGGGCGCGGACTGGCAGAACTTCTATCAAGCCGAGGGCGCCGGCAAGGGGCTGGGAGCGCCCATGGAAAACCTCGTCGTCGAGAATTGTGTTCTTTGGACCGACCGCGCCCATGTCTGGCGACTTGGCGCGGAATGTGTCGCCCCAGTCATGCGGAACTTCACCTTCCGCAACATTGACGTCCTGCACTTCCCGGACCTCTGGACCCCGGACGAAGTGCCCTTCTGCATCAGCATGGAACCGAGTGACGAATTGTCCATGGAGAACATGCTGTTCGAGGACATTCGCATCCGCACCGCCGGCCAGAAGGGCTTCATCGACCTGCGGCCGAAGGTCACGCAGTGGGCGCGCAAACCAGTTCCGGGGCGCATCCGGAACATCATCTTTCGCAACGTCTCTTTTTCCGGGCCCGCTGGAGCGGCTCCGGGCCGGATTCGCGTCAGCGGTCCCGGGCCGCGCTATTCCGTTTCTAATGTGCGTTTTGAAAACGTCACCCGAAACGGAGAACCGCTGACGGCGGAAGCCCCGGGAGTCGAGCTGCTCGGTTTTGTTCATGGCATTTCGTTCGCCAAGTCCGCTGCGCAAGCGGGGGACACTCACGGAAGCCCGCTCGCGACTTGGAAGGGTGTGACCATCAACCCCGCGCCAAGACACCCGCCGGTTGTCCTGGCGGAAGCCAGAAAGCCACGAGGCGTCATTGCAGTCCGGGACGGTGCAACGGGTCCGCAGCAGGCGGCCGTGGCGCGCCTGCAGGCGGGCTTGCAGCGGTCAATCGGAATCACGCTACCCGTTGTGGATGCGTCCACGAAGCCCTGGCTGGCGGTCATAATCGGGGACTCGCCACAGGCCCAAGCCGCAGGATTGACGTCCGACAAAATCGATTCAGGAGGATTCGAAATCCGGACTCTGCGCGAATGCGTCCTGATCGTTGGCAAGGATGATGGGCTCATCCGCGGCGTGGATGCTTTTCTTGCTCACTCGCTCCGGTACCTCCCGGAAGGAGCCAACGAAATGGGCACGGATCTGGTCGTCGCACCGGTGTCGTTGAGCGGACGCCCGGAAAAGACTCCGCAGTGAACCAAACTGTTTTTTTGTCGCAGGGCCGGAGCGCCAGGTGAATGAGAACGCCCGACTTGAATGACTTTCTTCGACTTCAAATCAGCCAGGACATGATTTCACCATGAACAAGACCATCGCACTATTCTGCATGCTGTCTGCGTATTGTGGTTCCGCGGCCTTGTTCGCTGAAGTCACGATTCCCTACACCTCTGCAAAGGACGGCCGGGTGTCGCTGGCCATCTACAACAAGGATGGCCAGCTCGTCCGCACGCTATTGACCGGCGCGCCGCGCAAGGCCGGCAGCCACACCGAGAACTGGGACGGCCTTGACCGCTACGGCAATCCGTTGCCGGCCGGCGAGTACACCTGGAAGGCGTTGGCTACGGTGGGCCTGCGCGCGGAGTTCATCACCCAAGTCGGGCAGAACGTGGACCCCGCCTGGGAGCGGGCCACGGGCAATCACGAGGCCCCGAGCAGCGTGGCCGTCGATGCGACTGGCCTCTATCGCCTCGGCGCAACCAACGAAGGCGGTCACTGGGGCGTCAAGACGGACTTGGCTGGACGGCACTTGTGGGTCAACGACCGCTGGTCGGCGGATCCTTGGGTGCAGGGCACCGCCGCGGTCACCCTGGTCAAGGGCCGGCTTTTCGAACTGATGCCCAACGGCGACACCTACGGCTACGACGCGGCCACCGGGCATCTCTTCACCGGCGCCGATTATGATCCCAAGCCGTGGAACCTGCGCTGGCAGGGTTACCAGACTCCGGCGGGCACGAAAGATGACGTCGCCAGAAAGCTCCGTGCCGCCCAGAGCCCGCGCGACCTGGCGGGAGACGCACACAACGAACTGCTGGTGGCGGCGTTTCCGCAGCACGATTCGATTGCCTGGTTCAGTGCTGTGGATGGGAAGCTTGTCGACACCGCAAACGGCCTGACCGGCCTGTGCGGGATTGCTGTGGCGAAGGACGGCGCTGTCTTTGCCATCTCCCAGGGCGCGGTCGTGACGCTCACCCGCACAAGCAAGTCTCCCCGCGTGGTGATCCCCCCTGACAGACTCGACAGCCCCTGGCGGCTTTGCGTCAGCCCGACTTCAGGCGACATTTACGTCGCGGAGAACAGCGATCTGGCCAAGGGCAAGGCAGTCATGCCCCAGCCCGATGCGTCGGACGGCAAGGTACCGAACTTGGCCGAGGGCGTGAAGATCTCCAACGTGCCGGCCCGGGGGCATCATCAGGTGCAGCGATTCTCGTCGGCGGGCACTTTGCTCAAGACCTACGGCAGGCCCGACGGCCGGGGCGATGGCGTTTACATCGCAACCGATTTCCGCCACCTGACGGACATCGAAGCCGACGCGGATGGCGGCTTTGTCATCACCGAAGGCCACCACACGCCCCCACGCCGCTCGGCCCGGTTTGACGCCGAGGGTAAGCTGCTGCGAGAGTGGTACGGCGCACAGCACTACGGCATTCTCGCCTGCCCCGAGCCGACCGATCCTCGCTTCGTCTGGACGATGGCCAACGCCGACCGCAGCGCCCTGATCCGCTGGGAAGTGGACTACGCAACCAAGACCTCTCGCGTGGCCGAGATCTACCAGGATGTCTTTGCCGCCAACCGCTACTGCCGCGTGCCGGCAGTGCCTCATGTGTTCGTTCACAACGGCCGCATCTACATCCAGGGCGGCGCCGTGCAGCCCAGCGGGCTGTCCCTGGCCATCTATGATCCGGCCACAAAGCGCATCCGCCCCTGCAACGCCTGCGAGACCATGCAGCGCGATGGCAAGAAGCAGGCCTATCTTTGGAACGACCTGAACGACGATGGCCTGGCAACAGATGACGAAATCCAGTGGCTGAACCGCTCGAAGTTGGGCGGCTTCGTTGTCGCGGCCGATCTGCAGTTCGTGACCACTTCGATGGCCAGCGACTACAACCCCGGCCCGGTCCTCAAACCTTCGCGCATGACTCCCGGCGGCACGCCGGTGTACATGATGAGCGAGGCAACGAAATATGGCCCGTGGGTTGAAAGCGACTGGAAGAAGTACCCCAGCGATATCCGCCGCGCGGCCGACGGAAACTGGTACGCCTGCTTTGCCGACGGAATCAGTAATCCCCATGAGGGCGCTGAGTCGCACGGTGCCTGGTACTACAACTCCTGCTCCGCCATCGATCGCCTGGTGAAATGGGACAAGGATTTCAAGCCCCTCTGGAGTGTCGGGCGCCACAGTCCCGACAATGACCATGAAACCGGCTCCACCGCCATGCCCCGCGGCATGGTCGGCTTCACCCACGGGTGCGTGGTCTGGGGCGACGCCTCGGATGAGGAAACTGCCCGACCGACAGTCTGGACCGAGGACGGCCTCTACGTGGATGAATTGCTGCGCGTGCCTACTGACAATGTTCCCAAGGATGCCTACGGCTTGATCAACACCAACGAGTACCCGCAGGGCCATCTCCACACCGACCCAAAGACCGGCCAGGTCCTCTACTATGCGATCAACTCCGGCGGCGGCTCGCCCATCTACCGCATCAGCGGCTGGGACGGCTGGCAGCGATCCTCCGGCACGATCACCTTGGCCGACGCGGCCCAGAACATCGCCAAACGAGACGGCACGGGCCTGAAGGCCGAGTACTTCAACAGCGCCGATTGCTCCGGCGAGCCGGCCTTGGTGCGCACCGACAAGCTGATCTACTTCAACTGGGGCAAGAACGCACCCGACAAGGCGATCACCGCCGACATCTTCAGCGTTCGCTGGAGCGGCAGTTACGAGGCCGCCACCAATGGAGAGACCCGGTTCGAGATCCACGGCAACTTCCCCTGGCGCGACGAAGGCCGGCCGCTTTGGACGCGCCTCTGGCTGGGCGGGCAGCTTGTCTTCGATTCCAGACCATCCGCCATCAACGGCGACTCGACCTATGACCAGCAGGCCGCCAGTGCCATGGGCACGGTGCGCGTGATGCTCCGCGCCGGCGAGCGGATCGACCTGCGCATGGAGTGCGGATTCAGGAAAGGCAAGGCCGCGATTGCCCTGAGCCACGACACGCCCGAACTCGATCGCCGTGCGGTGCTGCCGATCTTACTTCACCCCGAGCCTGGGCCGAGGCGTCCAATCGAGATCATCGTGGACAACCGGCCGGAACTCATCGCCGATTTCGGCTTTGAAGAGCAGGAAGGCTTCTTGTGCTGGAGCCGCACCGGCGTGCAGATCTTTGGCCGGCTGACCGGCAACGCCCGCCGGGTGCCGGGCAGGACGGGCATGGGCATCGAACTGGAAGGCCGGGGCGAGTTCGACCCGGGCCTGTTCCCGATCGACGAGGAACTTCGCCTGCCGGATACCGACTACACCGTCGCCTTCTGGTTCAAGACCACCTCGAAGAACGTGCGCCTCTGCGAAGCCAAGCGTTACTCCAGCTATAACAACCGCTGGAGTGATCATGTGGTATCGGTGGATGGCGGCAGGGTGCGATTCCAGCTTCAGGGTGACAAGGCACTGGAGTCCGCCGAAGGCTTCAATGACGGCCAGTGGCACCACGTCACAACCACGGTCGGCCCTGGCGGCCAACGGTTGTACGTCGATGGAAAACTCATCGCAACCGGAAAGCTCACCAGACGCACGAAGACCAGTAACCGGCTCGGCCTCGACCTTGGACCGGGCGGTGGAAGCGCAGTCATCGCTGTCGATGAGTTAACGATCTTTGGACGAGCCCTCACGACTGTCGAGACAGAGCAGCCTGCTCGACAACCGTGAAAGCCGCAGTAATAAGCCAGCCGCAAAGCGACTGTGCGCTATTCGGCGATGACGATGACCCGCGCGTTTGACGAGCTGGAGGTCGCGAACCTTGGTGAGGTAACGACCCGAGGCCGGGAGCGCCGCCTTCGCTTCACCGGCCGCCGGCAGGAAATCTGGACCAAGGCGCAGCAGTTCCTGCACAGCCCGGTGACCAAGCGGGTATTCATCCGACGCAGCCAGGCCGTGGCGGGCGGCATTCGTGCCGGACTCACGGCGCTCACGCAATACTCCATGCTCACGCCGCCGGCGTACACCACCTACGCGCTGAGCCGGGAGGACTGGAAGATCTTGCGCCAGCGACACAAGGCCGCTGAAGTGCCCACACTGGACGGGGATGCCCACGAGATCGAGGTGTGGAGCTATCCGCCGGCCCTCTTCGCCGAACGCGATATCGTTGATTCGTTATCGTTGTACCTGTCGTTGAAGGCTGACCGCGACGAACGCACGGAAGGTTCACTGGACGAGATGATGAGGAAACTCGGATGGCAAAGGGCCTGGACAGGCTGGCAGGCAGACAGTCGGCGGGCTCCCCGTGGTGGGCGCGGCGCACCTCCTCTCGTTGAAGGCGCGGGCATGGCTCGACCTGACGCAACGCGAGAGAAGCGGCGAGAAGGTCGACAGCAACGCCATCAGGAAACACAAGAACGATGTATTCCGGCTGTTCCAGATTCTCGATCCCGCCATTGATCCCGTCGCACCCGATGTCGTTAAGAAGGACCTGCGCGACTTCATCTCCCGCATGCGCGGCGAGGACGTTGACCTCAAATCCCTGGGGTTCCGCACCGACACGCGCGACAGTGTGCTGGCAGACCTTGCAACGATCTACCGCCTTGGCTGAGACGTGGGCCTGCGCTGATTGCCGCACTGCCGGCATCCGGGACATTGCACACGTTCAGCGGGCCGATTACGTTCTGGTCTTTGGAAGGGACCGTCGATGGCCCACGATCCGGTCAACCACTACTCTCCACCCGAGGCCAAGATCGCCCTGTTTCGTTCGCTCTTTCGCGGGCGGGAGGATGTCTATCCCCGCCGGTTCGAGAGCCGCAAGACCGGCAAGGCCGGCTACCCGCCGGCCTGCACCAATGAATGGGTCCGCGGTCTTTGCGAGAAACCCAGGATCAAGTGCCTCGATTGCCCCAACCGCCGTTTTCTTGCCGTCACCGACGATGTGGTCCGCTGGCATCTCTCCGGGCAGGATGACAGCGGTCGCGATTTCGTCTTGGGCATATATCCGATGCTCCTGGATGAGACCTGCTTCTTCTTGGCGGCCGATTTCGACAAGGCGCACTGGCACGAGGATGCCGGGGCATTTCTGGTAACGTGTCGCAACATGAACCTGCCGGCCGCCCTGGAACGTTCGCGTTCCGGCAATGGGGGGCACATCTGGATCTTCTTCGATCAGCCTATTCCCGCCGGCCTGGCGCGGAGGCTCGGTTCGCACATACTTACCGAGACAATGGAACGCCGCCCGGACATCGGCCTGGATTCCTATGACCGCTTTTTCCCCAACCAGGACACGCTGCCGCAAGGCGGCTTCGGAAATCTCATCGCGCTGCCGCTGCAAAAGCAGCCCCGGGAACGCGGCAACAGCATCTTTCTCGACGACCAGTTTGCCCCGTACCCAGATCAGTGGGCCTTCCTCTCGACAATCCGAAGAATCGGCAGGCTTCAAGCGGAGGAGATTGTCCGCTATGCCGAAGCCAAAGGCCGAGTCGTCGGCGTGAGCCTCGCCCTGGCAGAGGAAGATGACGCTGAGCCGTGGACGGTGCCGCCATCGCGCCATCGGAAGGAGCCTCCGATTGTCGGCCAGCTGCCCGATACTCTGGAACTGGTCCTTGGCAACGAGATCTACGTCCCCAAGGAAGGACTGCCCCCCGGCCTGCGTAATCGGCTGCTTCGCCTCGCTGCGTTTCAGAACCCAGAGTTCTACAAGGCCCAGGCGATGCGTCTGCCCACCTATGACAAGCCGCGCATTATCGCCTGCGCTGAAGATCACCCGCAGCACATCGGCCTGCCTCGCGGTTGCCTCGATGATCTGCGGGAACTGCTCCAGGACTTGGGCATCAAGCCTGCCATTCAGGACAAGCGATGCGCGGGCACGCCGCTACACGTCACATTTCACGGCGAACTGCGGCCGGAGCAGAAGATGGCGGCCGACGCCATCGTCGCGAACGACACGGGCGTCTTGTCTGCCACCACCGCATTTGGAAAGACAGTGGTAGCCGCATGGCTCATCGCGTAGCGTGCCGTCAACACGCTGATTCTCGTACATCGCCGCCAGCTGCTGGAGCAATGGGTGGAACGGCTTTCAACATTCCTGGGAGTCCCGGCAAAGGATATCGGCCGGATTGGCGGTGGTCGGAAGAAGCCGACCGGCATTCTCGACGTGGCGCTCGTTCAGAGCCTGGTGCATAAGGGCGTGGTGGATGATCGCGTTGCCGAGTATGGGCACTTGATCGTAGATGAATGTCACCATCTCTCCGCCCAGAGTTTCGAGCAAGTGGCCCGCCGCGCCAAAGCGAAATACGTCACGGGCCTCTCTGCTACCGTGACACGCAAAGATGGCCACCATCCGATCATCTTCATGCAATGCGGCCCGATTCGCCATCGCGTCGATGCGAAAGAGCAGGCGGCCGCCCGTCCTTTCGAACACATCGTGTTGGTTCGTCCGACGAGCTTTCGCCCCCTGAAGGCGGCCGACCCGGACGTTCGAATGCAGTTTCACGATCTGTACGACGAACTGATTGCAGACGAAGCGCGAAATCGACTCATTTGCGATGAAGTTGTGCAGGCCGTCTGCGAGGGCCGATCGCCCGTCGTGTTGACCGAACGCAACGAGCACCTCGATTGCCTTGCAGAGAGGCTGGGACCTTGCGTTCAGCACTTGATCGTGCTGCGCGGCGGCATGGGAAGAAAGGAGCTTCAGGCCACCACTGCCCGACTGGCGGCCATCCCTGCAACCGAGCAGCGAGTTTTGCTGGCCACCGGGCGGTACATCGGCGAAGGGTTTGATGATGCCCGATTGGACACGTTGTTCCTGACGTTGCCCGTGTCGTGGCGAGGGACCATCGCCCAATATGTCGGCCGGCTCCATCGCCTCCACGAAGGCAAGCGAGAAGTCCGCGTGTACGACTATGCCGACCTCAACGTCCCCATGCTGGCCAGAATGTTCGATCGGCGCTGCAAAGGCTACGAAGCCGTCGGTTATTCGATCCTGCTCCCAGCCAGCGCAGTTCCCGGCTGGCCGGCCGATGTTCCGCTTCCCGTCGATCCAGAATGGAAGAAGGACTACGCCGCCAGCGTTCAGCGGCTCATTCGTGATGGGGTGGATCCACCCTTGGCCAACCTGTTCGTGCATGCAGTGCGAACCGTGTCCCATGATGCCGAAGGCGCCAATCGCGCCCGTAGTGCGACAGAGGCATTTCTCTATCGCCGCCTGGAGACGCTCTCTCAAACCGCGGGTCGATTCCACTTGAATGCCGAACTCCCGATCCCTTTTGACGGCTGGGGCAAAATGGAGGTGGACCTGTTCTGTGCCGATGCGCGCCTGGCAATTGAGTTGGACGGAGCGCAACACCTGACCAACCCCGACGCCTACCGGCGCGACCGTCGCAAGGATCAGCTTCTACAGGAACACGGCTACTTCGTGCTCCGGTTCCTCGCCGAGGACGTGGGCACGCATCTCGACGATGTCCTCGATGCCATTATGAGAGTACTTTCACACCGAGTGGGGACATCGCAACCGGGACGAGGGTCTGCTTGAACCCGTCCGATAGGCCAAGTGCACGGGAGAGTTCAAATCCTGTCACACCCCCAGCGAAAAACCCCTTGCGTTGCAAGGGGTTACGAATCATCGGGGTGACTGGACACCATTAGGACTATTTGTTCGTGCAGCGTACGGTCTTGAACCGACCATCCAAACACTCCTAATCCTTAAACAAGCGTGTCCCCCGCGCGATCTTGCGGCGTCGGCTTAGCGTCTGCGGAGCGCAATGTCCGTCGCCAGGACCTTCGCACCGTTGACCTCGAATGCGCCGGCGGTCTTGATGGCCAGGGTTCGGCCCTCCAGCGTCTCCGGCGATTGAGCGCCCAGCCGAACTCTACCTTGTACCACGTGGTAGCTCAGCACCGCCCTGAGCGTCTCACGGTTCTCGGGCTTGAGCAGCTCCTCAAGGATGCTCTTGGGCACCTTGGCGAATGCCTCGTCGTTGGGCGCGAAGACCGTCAGCGGCCCCTTGCCCTTCAGGGCATCCACGAGTCCGGCCGCCTTCACCGCCGCCAGAAGCGTTTTGAACTGGCCTGCCGCCACGGCCATTTCCACGATGTCCTTGGATTCGGCAGAGGCGGCTGATTTGGTCGCGGCCGCAGGCGCATCGCCGCTGCCCTTCTCGGCTCTGATCCACGCGATCTCCAGCCGGAATGGGCCGGCCTGCTTGTCGGCCAGCGTGAATCCGACACTCTGCACCTTGTTGGCCGTCAGGCCCTCGGCCCCTGCAATACGCTTGCCGAAAGCCGAGTACTCGAAGTCCTTCAGGGGGACACGGACTTCCTGCCAAGTGTCCTTCTGCGTCTTGAGGGGTGCCCGATAGGAGGAGGCCGCAAAGGTCTTGGCGGCTCTGAGGTCCAGGTAGTAGGTCCTGCCATCGCCTTTGATGCGCAGGGCGATAATGTCAAAGCCATCCAGCCCCAAATCGGCCGGCTGCGTGCGGATGGAGGCGAAGCCGCCTTGGTTGTCCAGAGAGATCTTGCCGGAGAATTCCAGCGTCTTGTCATCGGTGATGCGAAAGGTGCCCTCTGAGACGCCGCCCATTACGCTGTCGTTGACGGACAGCCATTTTTTGACGGCCGAAACGTCCGCAAAATCGGCCACCGGCTTGGAGGCAGGTTCGGCGGCGATCCCGATGCAGCCGAATACCAGAACCAGGATCGTGACCATACAAGCAGTGTGCAAAGTGCTGGTTTTCATTGCTCGACATCTTTTCATCCGGGGATTCCTTGTTGGCCCGTTGCTGACCACCGCCGTCAGTTCATCCATCTATTGTAGCCCCCGGAAAGCGACGCTAGTGTAGTGTCTCATAATTAAGCTATCTTATGGTGATCTTGCGTGTCTTGTTCTCCAGCAGGAGGATAAGACCGTGCGAGTTGCCCCGAAGATCACTCTCGGCGACCAGGAGAAGGCGATCCTGGA